>Ga0247841_10000215_pt1 | contig 156834 bp, 131 predicted proteins | sample LaCruzMarch2015__2_FD_192410 | JGI IMG/M metagenome (GOLD analysis project Ga0247841, IMG submission 192410) | Freshwater microbial communities from meromictic Lake La Cruz, Castile-La Mancha, Spain - LaCruzMarch2015_18m | ecosystem: Environmental > Aquatic > Freshwater > Lake | place: Spain... | reverse complement strand
CCTCAATCATTCAACCGGTTGAATGATTAACAATTAAATGGTTAAATATTACCGAAAAACAGTCTCATAATTCACGAATCCGGCAAAATCTCAGCAACTTTTTATGGCATTTATGCCCGCAATGACGTGTTTTAATGTGCTCGCAATGACCAGAGGATAGAGCACCCGCAATGATATTTGTGATATATTTGCAATGACGCGGAATTAACTTAGGGAGGCAGATGTTATGCGCCATATTAAACTTGCACTGGTGGTCATTGCTATTTTGCTGTTCATTTTTCCCAGCTGCATAAAGGTCAACCCCGATGCAGCCAGCCCGACCTCGCTGAGCGAGGTGGCCATGGCAAGCGCTGTCACCGCAGAGGGGCAACCGCTGGCGCTGGCCAGCACCTTCCTGGCCAACACTCCAAATGTTTACCTGACAGCCAAAGTCAACAACGCTCCTGAAGACACTGCGGTGGGCGTCAAGTGGGTTTACCTGAAGGATAGCTCCGGCAACGCCCAAAACCTGCAGCTGGCCGAGGAGTCGGCCACGGTCAAGGGCACGCGCTACATTTCCTTCAGCAGGCAACCGGTCACAGGCACCTGGGGCAGCGGGCAGTACTCCGCCACCCTGTCGCTGAACGGAAAGGATATCACCACCACCGGGTTCATAGTCAGCCCGGTGCAGCAGGCGGTACAGCAGGCCCCCACCATCACTTACTTCAGGGCCCAACCCGAGTCCATCATGGCCGGGCAGGCCGTTACACTGTCCTGGCTGGTCAACGACGCCACGAAGGTCCAGATATCTCCCATCGGGAACGTATCACAGGCCGGCAGCCAGATAGTGACCCCGGCCAACAGCGCCGAGTGGGTGCTGACGGCCAGCAACGCGGCTGGCAACACCAGCATGAAGGCCAGCGTGAGGGTGACCTCCTATATCAGCGATAAGCCGGACATGACGGTGACGGACTTCTGGGTGGAGGGCAACAAGGCCTTCTTCAAGGTCAAGAACATCGGCGGTGTAAACACGGTCAAGCCGACCACCACTTATCTTTATATCGACGGGGCTTACCGCGCCTCGGCCTTCAGCGACATACTCTCGGCCGGCCAGGAGAGGGCGCAGTCCTTCCCCAATTACGACTGGCCGTACGGGATGCAGCGCAGCTATACACTGCCCGTGCGGGTATGCTCCGACGCGCAGGACGTGATCGGGGAGTACGACGAGAAGAATAATTGCCTGAACCTCAGTTGGTGATAGATTGCTTCGCTTCGCTCGCAATGACGAATAAAAAGGCTGTCCTGCTCCCCTGTCGTCATTGTGAGCCCTATGGGCGCGGCAATCATGTCAACGTGCTTAGAACTTTTCACTTTGATGGCGGTTATATATAATAAACCTGTACTCATAACTTGGAGGTGGTTGTCATGAAAAAATCCGGCTGGTACGCCATAATCGCGCTTTTCACCGTAATGTCGCTGGCCGTCACGCTGCCCGGTTGCGTCAGGTTAAATACGGGGGCAGCGTCGTCCCAATTGATCAGCGACGCCACGCTGGCATCAGCCGTGGACAGCGATTCAAAACCGCTCAACCCGGCCAACACCTTCCCCGTGAACACCGAGAATATCTACGTATCTCTCAAGCTCAATAACGCCCCGGCCAACACCCAGGTAACCGGCAAACTCACCTACCTGGGTGGGGAGGCCGCGGGCATGGCCAATTCGACCCTTTTCAACCAGACACTGACCGGCCAGGGGACAAAATACCTCTCATTCGCGATCAAGCCACCCCCGGGCGGTTTCCCGCAGGGAAACTACCAGGCCTCTCTCTCGGCCAACGGCCAGGAACTGGCCAGCCTGCCTTTCACGGTGCAGAACCTGGCGGCGCCAAAATCGGGCCCGGTCATCGGCAAATTCACCGCCACACCAGATACGGTGGCGGCGGGGCAGACTGTGACGCTAGACTGGGACACCAGCAACGCCACCAGGGTAACGCTGCAGCCGGAGATAGGCACGCTGCCTTCGTCCGGCACACGTACCATCACCCCTACTACCACAACCACGTATAACCTCACGGCATCCAATGACACAGGCGCCACCACCAGCCAGCTCACCGTGAAGGTTGGGCAGGCACTGGCGGGAACGCCAGACCTGATCGTCACCGCCCTGTGGCTGGAAGGGTGCACCATCTATTACCGGGTCAAGAACACAGGTGCAATGGACTCCCCACCCACCTATACGTACCTTTATGTTGACAACATGTTCCCGCCGCTGGGCGGCAGCAGCTTCGTGGACAGACTCAAACCGGGCGAGGAGCGCGGCCTACAGTTCTCCAGCTACCAGTGGCCCTGGTGCGGCGGGGGCCCGACGGGCGGCGACGGTGGAAGCAGCGGCCCGGTAGGCCAGGTAATGTTAGTGCAGGGTCCGGGCGGCGACTATAACCCGGGGAATATTACGACACACTTCCCCACCACTCCACCTCCGAGCCAGCAGCAAACCCCGCAGGGCGAGGGGGGAGGAGCCTATATGGACTTCACAGAGATGAACCACATGATCAAGGCCTGCGCAGACGGTAAGAACGAGGCCAGCGAGGCTGACAAGAACAACAACTGCCTGAGCAAGATATACGGCATACTCTTTAAATACGACCTGCTGCAACAGGCGCACCGGGCCACCTGGTTGACCAACACCGGCCCGGCCGACTACTTTACTACGGAGGGCACCATCAGCGGGGCCCATTTCAAATTGTCCGATGGGTCACTGGAGGTGATACCGCCCAAATCGCCCAATTCGTGGATCCAGGGCTATTTCGGCTATTTTGCACTGGCAACTCCCGGCCTGGGCTCGGTCAATACCGGCCCCACGGCCACGCCTGTAATGCCCATCCTGATACCTCCCAAGCTCAAATTCATAGGCAAGGTTGGGCTGGCGCAGAACGCCACCGGCACGGACGGTGTGACTTTCAAGTTTGGACTGAAGGGGCTGAACGACGTCACCAACTACGTTGCCAGCAAGACCGTGACCCAGCCGGGCGTCTTCGAGGACTGGGTGGTCGACCTCAAGGACTACGAGGGACAGGTGGCCTACTTCATCCTGCGCACGGAGGCCGGGTCCGGCGCGGATAACGATTTCACCGTGTGGAAGGAGGGAAGGCTCGAGCAGTTCGAGTAAACTATTAACATGTCATTGCGAGGAGCCCGCGGTCTATGAAGCAATCTACTCACCAGGGACAGATTGCCGCGCCCATCGGGCTCGCAATGACGAGTATATGGGGGCTCGCAGTGACGTGGTGGGTGAGGTATTATTGCCGCGCCCTTCGGGCTCGCAATGACGAGTATATGGGTGCTCCCAATGACGCAGAGAGGACGATATGATTACTACACTTATTAAACTTTTACTGGCTTTTTCCCTGCTGCTTGCTTCACTCGCCGCCTGCTCCTCTCAACCGGCCGCGGTCTTTACCACGCTGGTGGAAACGGATGGCAGGCCGATCAACTCGGCAACCGTCTTCACGGTGGATACGCCGCGCATCATCTGCTCGGTCAGCACAGCCGGGCTGCCCGTCACGGGCGAACTCAGCGCCAGATGGCTTTACAATAATGGTGGACAGTGGAAGCTTATCAAAGAAGAGTCGCTGGCCGTGGCCAGCGGTCCTTACCTTGTGTTCCCGGCCGACGCGCCCGGTACAGGCTGGGTCCAGGGAGATTACAGCGTCGACCTCCTTCTCAATGGCAAGCAACTGTCTTCCGCCTGGTTCTCGGTGCGGGCCAACCCGGGAGTCCCCCTGCCCGAGATCAGGGATTTCTCGGCAGTCCCCGACACCATCACGGCCGGGCAGCCGCTTACATTGAGCTGGAATGTCCAGGACGCCAGCCGCTTAGAGATCAAGCCGGACATCGGCAGCGTCCAGGCCGGCGGCAGCAGGCTGGTCAGCCCCACAGTAGATACCACCTACACGCTGACCGCCCTCAACAGCGGCGGGCCTTCCTCCAAGTCGGTCGCCGTCAAAGTGATACCATTCGAAACCAGGCACGCCAGCCTGATAGTGTCCAACCTCTTCCGCCAGGCCCCCATGGTATATTACACCGTAAAGAATGTGGGGGACGCCGTCTCCAAACCGTCAAGCTCCGAGCTCTACGTAAACAAAGCCGTATCTGCCACGGGCTACATACCACCGATGGCCCCGGGTGAGAGCAGGACGCTGGTCTTCGGCACATTCTCCTGGAGCTACCTTTACGATACGGCGGCCACGGTCTGCGTCGATACTAAAGGCGAGAACGGGCAGCCCGGAGGTACGGACAGCTGCCTGACCAGGGTGCTGCCGGGGGCTAGGACGTTCTAGATTGCCGCAGCCGCTGCGGCGGCTTCGCAATGACGAATAAAAAGGGCGGGCTCTTCGCAATGAATTGGGCATTTTGATATTATTGGTCCCATATCCATGAGCCGCCCGACCAATCAAACAATCATCTGCGCCTCCCTGCTGGCGCTGACTTTTTTTGCTTCGCTGGGGCTACGTATAGCCGTGCCCTGGGACCAGGTATTCTCGGGCGGCTGGATCAAGTTTACCGACAACGACGCATACTTCTATGTACGATTGCTCGATAATCTGTCCCACCACTTCCCTCTCTTATCAAACTACGACCCGTACGGGATCTACCCTGGCGGCAGCAACCTCTCCGGCTGGCCGCTTTTCTTCGTCTATTGCATGGGGTTTTTCGCCTGGCTGCTGGGAGGTGGCTCACCGTCACAGCAGACCGTGGACCTGGTGGGTGTTTATTTCCCGGCCGTGCTGGGGGCGCTGCTGGTTTTCCCGGTATTCTTCACCGGTCGCGCCATCTTCAGCAAATGGGCCGGGTTGGTGGCTGCCGGGTTTATAGCTCTGATGCCCGGGGAATTCCTCATACGCACGCTGCTGGGCAATACCGACAGCCACGCCATGGAGATATTCCTGTCCACCTTCTTCATGCTCTTCCTTCTGCTATCGATAAAAGCCGGCAAGGGGTTAGCTGCCCTGCCAAGGCATCTGGGCGAACTGAGAAAAACCGTTAAACCCTTCATTTACGGGGTACTGGCGGGGGCATGCCTGGGTCTTTACTTCCTATCATGGCCCGGGGCCCCGCTTTTTGTCTTCATCAGCTTCATATGGCTGGCCCTGCAGTCGGTCAGCGACCACCTGCGGGGACGGCCCGTTATCTACCTGGGAGTAACCGGGGTCTGCGCTTACGCCATGGCCCTGCTGCTTTCACTAGCCGGGCCAATAGACATGCTTGACATATCAACTTTGGGATCAGCGATGGCCGCCGCGGCAGCGCTACCGGCGCTGTCAATATTGATGAAGCGGCAGGACCTCAAGGCTTATTACTACCCGGTCACGGTCATAGCACTGGGAGCGGCCGGTTTGCTTATCATGCGCACGATGAGTCCGCAACTCTGGGATAGCGCCGCCGGTCGCCTGGCCGTTTTCTTCAACTGGAACACGGGGGTTAGCATAGCCGAAATGCAGCCATTGCTGTTCAACCAGGGCAGCTTCACGCCGGCACTACTGTGGGGCAACTTCACCTCGGCTTCGGTGCTGGCGGTAATAGCCCTAATCATTGTCGTATATAAATCGTTAAAGCAGGGACAGCCGGAGCCCATGCTGCTGGCCGTCTGGAGCATCATAATACTGATGTCGGCGCTTGCCATGCGGCGCTCCGCCTACTATTTAGCCATCAACGCTGCACTGCTGGCCGGTTATACAGGTTGGCTGATATTAAAGTTTTGCGGGCTGCGGGAAAGCACCGGGCAGGACGCGCCAATACCAGATGTTAAAAAGAAAAGGGGGAAGAAGGCCGCCGTCCAACAGCAGCCGGGCAGGAACCCCGCACTTATGGCGCTGGGCATAGCCGCTGTGGCACTTATGGTCATCTACCCCAACACCGGTCCGCTGCCCGGCGGCGATAAGCCGTGCTTCGACGTGGCGGCCAAAGCCCTTTACCCGCCACCCGACGCCTGGTGCCAATCTCTGGACTGGCTGCGCGATAACACGGAGCAGCCTTTCGGGAAAGACGGTTATTACTATGATTATTACGGGCGTGCCGATCCCAAACAGGAGGCAGCCTACAGCGTGCTTTGTTGGTGGGACTACGGCTACTGGGTCACGCGCATTGGCCAGCGAGTTCCGCTGACCACCCCGGGTTCGGCGCAATTGGGAGAGCAGCATTACTTCCTGGCTCCCGACGCGCAGAAGGCCGCGCAGGCCGGCGCCGGGTGGAACGCCAGGTACGTGGTGGTAAATGACTACATGGTCAACTGGAACACAGGATTCAGAATCATAGCCACCAGCGGTGGCGAGACGGCCGCCAAGTATTACGAGATCTATTACAGGCAGCAGAATGGCAAGCTGGCGCCTACGCTGCTATATTATCCTGAATACTACCGCAGCATGGCGGTGCGGCTCTACTGTTTCGACGGTAAAGAGTACACACCATCCGAGACCGCGGTCATCTCCTGGGAGGAGAGAACAGGCACGGACGGCCTTCCCTACAAGGAGATTACCGGACTCAAGACGTTGCGCAGCTACGGGGAGGCGTCGGCCTTTGTGGCCTCGCAACCTGGGATCAACTGGCGAGTGGTGGGCAAGGACCCGCTGGTCAGTCCCGTCCCGCTGGAAGCGCTGGAAGGATACCGCCAGGCCTTCGCCTCCACCCAGAAGTCAAGGGTGGGCAACGGGGAGGTGCCGGAGGTCAAGATTTTCGAGTATAATCGGTGAAACGTTTTTATGCGTTGTCATTGCGAGGAGCCCGCAGGCGACGCGGCAATCCACTCGCCCCGGACAGATTGCTTCGCTTCGCTCGCAATGACGGGGGTATAATTGGTCGCAATGACGTGATAAAAGGTTGACTGATGAATAAGCTTCACATCCCGGATTGGCTCTTCACATTGGCCGCCATACTGGCCGCCATGGCAGTCGCCCTCTTCCTGAGAGTAGGCCTGCCCTACCCAACGGTCTTCGACGGCCGCTGGATAAAGCTGACAGGCATCGATGCCTATTATTATATGCGGCTGGTGGATAACCTGCTGGCCAATTTCCCACAGCTAACCGCCTTTGACCCTTTTATACTTTCGGGCATGGGGGATGTCACGGGCAGGGTGCCTAGCTTTTTCGTCTACATGCTGGCCGGTATGGTACGCCTGCTTGGCGGGGCTTCCGCAACGCAGGCAGCCGCAGACAGCATTGCAGTTTACGTGCCGGCAATCATGGGCGCGCTGACCGTGATACCCGTGTTCTTCATCGGCAGGGCGGTAAGCAACCGCTGGGGCGGTCTGGTGGCCGCGCTGCTGGCAGCTACTATGCCGGGGGAGCTTCTATCCCGTTCCCTGCTGGGCAATACCGATCACCACGTTGCCGAGATACTCTTCACCAGCTTCTTCATGATGTTCTTCATGCTGGCCCTCAAGAACAGCAGGCAATTTACTTATACCCTGTTAAGGAAAGGCCAGTTCCCCCCCGCCAGCCGGCACATACCCTACAGCATCATTGCAGGTATATTCCTGGGGCTTTACCTCATTACATGGCAGGGCGCACTGCTTATTGTCTTCATCATCTTCGTTTACTTCATCATCCAGTTCATCAGCGATCATCTGAGGGGATTCCCCACCGACTACCTGAGCAAAACGGCCATCACCTGCTTCCTGATCGCACTGCTCATCTTCCTGCCTTTTTCCCGCGACAAGATGACTCTGCTGGCGCTGGCGGCCCTTATCCTGGCGCCTATTGCACTGAATATCATCTCGGTGCTGATGAAAGCGGGCGGCCTCAGGCCTGCCTATTTCGCCCTGGTTGTCACGGGCCTGCTGGTGCTATGCGGGTTGGGGGCATGGCTGATATTTCCCGAGTTTTTCAACCAGGCTTTATACTACATAACCAGCGTATTTTCCTGGAGGATTGGCCAGACTGTTGTGGGCGAGATGAAGCCGCTGCTGTTCCCGGGAGGGACGTTCTCGTTTGACATGGCCTGGCCTGAATTTGCGCTTGTGCTTTACTCGGGCCTGGCGGGACTGGCACTGCTGATTTACGCCTGTATCAGGAAGGGTGAACCCCAGCACCTGCTCACCGCTGTATGGAGCATTGTAATCCTGCTGGCTGCCCTGGCCATGGTGAGGTTCTCAGCCTATTTAAGCATATCACTGGCCGTGCTGACCGGCTATTTGGCCGGGAGATGTATAGAAGCTTTTATGCCGGGCCCTCTGCCGGAGGCCAAGGCCACACCGGTTAAAAAGTCTAAGAGAGCACCTTCCAAAGCAAGGAGGGCAGGTCGTAAGGCCATAGCCATAGGATTGCTGATTGCCGCCTGCGTGATAGCCATAATGATACCGGGCACTGTCAAGGCTGTGGAGTTAGCCGGCCGATCAACGCACAGCCCGAGCAATGCCTGGATGGAGGCCATGGAGTGGATGAAGGCCAGTACGCCCGAGCCATTCGGCGCAGCAGATTATTACAGGCTGTACGATGCGCCAACCGCGGGTAAAACCTTCGAGTACCCTCCCAATTCTTACGGCGTAATGGTGTGGAGCGATTACGGGTACTGGGTCACACGAATCGGGCACCGCATACCGGTAGCCAACCCGGCCAGGGTACGCACGGACGAAGCGTGGTTTTACACCGCGCAATATAAGGAAGCCGCCAACAAGATGATGGACGACCTGGGCGCAAAATATGTGATTATCGACAGCCGAATTATCTCTCCCAACGACAAATTCTATGCCGTGGCCGGCCTCAGCAATAAAAAAGAAAGCGACTTCTACGAGCTATGCTGGCAGAAAAAGGATGCCAAATACGTCCCTCTGCTGGTCTTCTACCCCGAATATTACCGCAGCATGATCAGCCGGCTTTACAACTTCGACGGGAAGCAGGTGATACCACAGAAAACAATGGTCATGGCCTGGCAGGAACGTACGATGCCGGACGGGCAGAAGTTCAAGGAGATAACCGGGCTAAGGAATTTCAGGAACTACGAAGAGGCGACGGCTTTCATATCGGGGCAGAAGGAGGGGAACTACAGCGTCATCAGCACCGACCCTCTGTCAAGCCCTGTGCCGCTGGAGGCGCTGGACAGGTACAAGCTGGCCTACCAGTCCAAGGAGACTGCGGGTGCGGGATCTGTCCCCCTGCCGGTGATCAAGATTTTCGAGTATATACGCTAAACTTGACAGCCTTAAATACACATATCTATAATAAGGTCAGGATTCAAATGGTTTTCCCCGTTCCCGGCAAATTCAATTTCCCGCATGATTACTAATCCCGGACTGATATTATAGCTTCCAATATGGCTAAATACATTTTTGTCACAGGCGGCGTGGTTTCCTCGGTGGGCAAGGGCATCGCCACGGCTTCCATCGGCCGCATCCTCAAGAGCCGGGACGTGTCCGTCTCCGTGCAGAAGCTCGACCCCTACCTAAACGTGGACCCCGGCACAATGTCGCCCTACCAGCACGGCGAGGTATTCGTGACCACCGACGGCGCCGAGACCGACCTGGACCTGGGACACTACGAGCGCTTCATCGACGCCAACCTGACGGCCGCCTCCAACGTGACCTCAGGCCAGATCTACTCCTCGGTGATCGCGGGGGAAAGGCGCGGCGACTACCTGGGCGGCACCATACAGGTCATCCCGCATGTAACCAACGAGATCAAGCGCCGCATACGCGAGGTGGCGCAGATATCGAAGGCGCAGGTGATCATCGTGGAGGTGGGCGGCACGGTGGGCGACATAGAGAGCCAGCCCTTCCTGGAGGCCATACGGCAGATGCGCAACGAGGTGGGCCGCGACAACGCCCTCTACATACACGTTACTTACCTGCCCTATATCGCCACCACCAAGGAGCTCAAGACCAAACCCACGCAGCACAGTGTGAACGAACTGCGCCGCATCGGCATCCAACCGGACGTGATACTCTGCCGCTCGGACCACCCAATCTCGCAGGGGCTGCGCGATAAGATCTCGCTCTTCTGCGACGTTGCCGGGGAAGCGGTCATACCCATGGTCACAGCCGAGACCATCTACGAGGTCCCGCTGATACTGGAAGAGTTCGGCATGAGCAATTTTATAATCAGCCGCCTGAGGCTCAACGCAACCAAAGCCGACCTGGCGGAGTGGCGCCAGATGGTGGTGCGCATGAAGGTGCCGCGCGAGAGCATCAACATCGCGCTGGTGGGAAAATACGTGGAACTGGAGGACGCCTACTACTCGGTGCGCGAATCTCTCTGCCACGCCGCGCTCTACCACGACCGCACGGTCAACATCATCTGGGTACAGTCGGAGGACCTTGAGAAGGGCCTGCACCAGGAGGTGCTGGGCTCTGTACACGGCATCATCGTGCCGGGGGGCTTCGGCAACCGCGGCATCGAGGGCATGATCACCAGCGCCTCCTACGCGCGGCTCAACAACATACCCTACCTGGGCCTGTGCCTGGGTATGCAGGTGATGGTGATAGAGTTCGGGCGCTATGCGCTGGGCAACAAGCGGGCCAACTCCACGGAGTTCGACAGCGGCACGCCCTACCCGGTGATTGACCTGCTGCCGGAGCAGCGTAAGATCAACGACATGGGGGGCACCATGCGGCTGGGCACCTATCCCTGCTCGCTGGTGGAGGGAACGCTGGCGGCACAGGCCTACGCAGAGCAACTGGTGCACGAGCGGCACCGCCACCGCTACGAGTTTAACAACGATTACCGCGACGTTTTCGAGAAGAAGGGGCTGGTATTCAGCGGGCTCTCGCCGGACAACAGGCTGGTGGAGATAACCGAGGTCAGGGACCACCCCTGGATGGTGGCCTGCCAGTTCCACCCGGAGTTCCGGTCACGTCCCAACCGTCCCCACCCGCTGTTCGTGAGTTTCATCGGCGCCGCCCGGGAGACCCTCGTGGAGGGCACCCAGGTCACCCTGCCCATAAAATAATGCGGCAGGGCGGCGCCTGCATAATTATAAAATCGCTACAGGGAGAATTATATGCGCCTCTTTCTTGATACAGCCAACCTGGAACACATCAGGCACGGCGCCAGGCTGGGCGCCGTGAGCGGCGTCACCACCAATCCCAGCCTGGTCTCAAAGGAAGGCAGGGTAAACTATAAAAAACTGGTTCAGGAGATATGCTCGATCATACCCGGCCCGGTTTCGACCGAGGTGATCAGCCGGGACTCTGCCGGCATGGTGAAAGAGGCGCGCAGGATAGCCACCTGGGCTAAAAACGTGGTGGTCAAGATACCCGCCGGACTGGCGGGCACCGAGGCCACCGCCGCACTGACACGTGAGGGCATAAAGGTCAACTACACACTGTGCTTTTCAGTCAACCAGGCGCTGCTGGCCGCCCGGGCGGGCGCGGCCTATGTAAGCCCCTTCGTGGGCAGGCTGGACGATATCGGCGAGGACGGCATGCTGCTGATAAGGGACATCATGCAGGTTTACCGCCAGTACCCGGAGATAAAGACCGAGGTGATCGCGGCCAGCATCCGCCACCCGCAGCACTGCCTGGCTGCGGCACAGGCGGGGGCCCACATCGCCACCATACCCTACGCCGTGCTGCTGCAAATGGCGCGGCACCCCCTGACCGAGACCGGCATCACCAGGTTCGAGGAAGACTGGAAGAAGGTGATGGGGGACGTGAAAAATATATGACGAACGAACGCGTCATTGCGAGGCCTGAAAGGCCGTGGCAATCCTTTAGATTGCTTCGCTACGCTCGCAATGACGAGGAAAAGAGTCGTTCCTCGCAATGACGTATAAAAACTGAGGTGTCATTATGATGAATTTACCCGACCTTGAAAACAAGACCCTTGAGGAGCTGATGGCACTGGCCAAGGCCCAGAGCATCGAGAACTACGATGTACTGACAAAAGAGGAGCTGATGGCCAAACTTCAGCCGCTGGCCACGCCGCCCGAGCCCCAGGCTGGCTTTTACATGAGCCTGGGCGGCATACTGGAGATTATGGACGAGGGATACGGGTTCCTGCGGCAGGAGAGCCTGCTGCCGGGGCCCAACGACGTATACATCTCCAATTCGCAGATCAGGAGATTCGGCCTGCGCAACGGAGACACGGTGGTGGGGCAGGCGCGTCCCCCCAAGGAGGGCGAGAAATACTGCAGCCTGCTGCGCGTAGAGACGGTCAACGGCATGGACTCAGACCAGTCCAAGGGGCGCCCCCATTTCGGCCAGCTCACACCAATATTCCCCGACAACATGTTGGACCTGGAGGGCGACCCCAAGAACCTCTCGGTACGACTGATCAACCTGGTAGCGCCCATCGGTCGCGGCCAGCGCGGCCTTATCGTTTCACCTCCCAAGGCTGGCAAAACGCTGCTGCTGAAAAATATCGCCACCGCCATATCCAACAACTACCCCGAGGTGCACCTCATGGTCTGCCTGATCGGCGAGCGCCCCGAGGAGGTCACGGACATGAAGCGCTCGGTCAGGGGCGAGGTGGTCTCGGCCACCTTCGACGAGCCGGTGGAGAACCACACACGCGTGGCCGAGCTTGCACTGGAGAGGGCCAAGCGGCTGGCCGAGATAGGCAAGGACGTGGTCATACTGCTGGACGGCATCACTCGCCTGACACGTTCCTACAACCTGGCCATGCCCCCCAGCGGACGCACGCTCTCGGGCGGCATCGACTCGGTGGCACTCTACCCGCCCAAGCGCTTCTTCGGCGCGGCGCGCAACATCGAGGAGGGCGGCAGCCTGACCATACTGGCCACCTGCCTGGTGGATACCGGCAGCCGCATGGACGACCTTATCTACGAGGAATTCAAGGGCACGGGCAACATGGAGCTTCACCTGGACCGCAGGATGGCGGAGAAGCGCATCTTCCCGGCCATAGATATCATGCGCAGCGGCACGCGGCGCGAGGAACTGCTGATCGGCGAGGCCACCGTATCCAAGATATGGCTGCTGCGCCGCATGGTAAGCATGCTGGCGGAGGATTCCAACAGCGCCACCGACGCCTCGGAGCGCGTGATCGAGCGCCTCTCCAAGTCGCAGAACAATATGGAGTTCCTGGATAAGCTGACCAGCAAGGAAGGTTAAGCTATTATTACTCGTCATTGCGAGGAGCCCTCAGACGACGAAGCAATCTGATGACCGCGGGCAGATTGCCGCGCTTCGCTCGCAATGACGTGACGATGCAATCTTAGTTGTCTGATTTATGCTATGATAAATTCAAAAGCTTCGCGGAGGATTAAGCGATGAGAGTAAAGATCCTGGCAGCTTTACTTACACTTTCTTTTATAACCGCCCTTATCCTGCCTTACGCGGCGCAGGCGGAATCGCTGACCCTGGATCCTGTCCAGGGCGCAGTCGGCTCTGACATCAAGATACCGGCCTTCTGCCAGTACGGCGAGGGCGAGTACTTCCTCTACTGGGGCGTGGATAACCAGCTTATCCAGCAGGGCACTATCGCCAAGGCCAGCTGCCAACCCTTAGTATTCAAGGTGCCGCAAACGCCGCGCGGCAAACATTTAGTCACGCTCAAGGTGGGCAGCAAGTCCTTCCAGAAGGAGTTCACCGCGCTGGGTACCATGTCCATCGGCGCTAAAAAGGGCCCGGTAGGCACTGAGGTGGCGGTGCAGGGCAACGGTTTCGACTCCGGCGAGACGGGAATAAAAATAATCTACAACAGCAACCCGGTTGCCACGGGCATCCAGGCAACGTCCGGCGGGAGCTGGCTCTACACACTCAAGATACCCCCCAGCAGCAAGGGCAACCACTCCATATCATCCAGCGGGTCCACCACACCTACCGCCGAGGTAAAAGAGCAGATATTCGCGGTGACCCCGTCTTTCACCATCAACCCCAACTCGGGCTGGGTGGGCCGCGTGGTCACGGCATCGGGTGAAGGCTTCGGCGCTGGCGAGACCAATATCGCCGTTATCTACGACGATACTGTGGTCAAGACCAACATCTCGGCCGACCTCAACGGCTCGTGGCAGTCATCCTTCTCGGTACCCGCATCGTCCAAGGGCCCGCACAAGGTGGACGCCAGGGGCGCCACCACCACCGTCGAAGATGTACAGGATGCCAACTTCACGGTCTCGCCCGGCATCAAGGTAGAGCAGGCCAGCGGGAGGCTGGGCGACGTTATCACCACAGGCGATACGCTGTTCGTCAACGGCGTGGGCTTCCAGGAGAACGAGGGCAACGTGAGGGTCATCTTCGACGGCCTGCAGGCCGTGGGCAACATAGCGGCCGACGCACACGGGTCATGGGCGACCCAGTTCAGCGTGCCCGCCGCCACCAGGGGCGAGCACACAGTCGATTCTTTCGGCGACGCCACCCGCGTTGAGGACGTCGCGGACTACATAGTTGTAATCACGCCGGAAGTGGCCATCAACCCGGCCGGCGGATCGGTGGCCGAAAACGCGCTGCTGACCGGCAGCGGGTTCGGCGCCAGCCAGCCGCTGACCATAACCTATGACTCCAAGAAGTTGGAGAGCAGCGCCACCAGCGACGGCAAGGGCAGCTTCAGCACTTCCTTCAAGCCTCCCGTAAGCGGCGCGGGCAGCCACCTGGTGACTGTGAGCGACGGCACGATGGCCATGGCGTCGGCAACCTTCACGATCGAATCTACGCCCCCGGGCGTGCCCTCCCCGGTATCGCCCGCCGCAGGCACAAAGATAGCCCTTTTCGACAGCAAGCCCATAGATTTCAGGTGGTCCGTGGTGGAGGACCCCAGCGGCGTAAGCTACTCCTTCGAGATGAGCAACAAGGCCGACTTCTCGGGGACGGTAGTGCGCAAGGAAGGGCTGGCCACGCCCGAATACCTCCTGCCGGCCGGCGAGAAGCCGCAGGCAGGCGAGTATTACTGGCGAGTCAAGGCCATAGACCTGGCGGGCAACGCCGGCGAGTGGAGCCAGTCACAGCTCATCACTTTCACCGGACTGGACTTCATCTGGCCAATCGTCGGCATCATAGCAATCCTGGCCGTGGTGGGCCTGGTGGTCTGGCGCGTAAGGGCCATCAGCAGCAAAGGCGGCTGGTCGTCATCATAGCTTCAAATTCTTGACAAAATATCCATGCGGCTTTAATATGGGTTAAACCTAACAGTATAAATGCGTACAGCTAAATATAAACGAAATAGTTAAAGCGAGGTATTGCAGAATGAAATTAATGGTTATCGGGCTGGGGCAGTGCGGCTCCCGTGTGGCCGACGAGTTTGCCCGCCTGGGCCAGAGGGCCCGCGGTGAACGCGGCACGACCATCGTCACGGGCACATTTGCTGTGAACACAGACCAGACTGACCTGACCGGTTTATCCCATATCGGCTCAGATTACATGCACCGCATCCTGATCGGCGGACGCAAGACCTGGGGCCACGGCGTGGGCAAGGTCAACGAGATGGGCGCCGAACTGGCGCGCGAGGACGGCGACAAGGTGATCGACGCCGTACGCACCTCACCCCTTTTCTACCAGACACATGCCTTCATGCTGGTGGCCGGCACAGCGGGCGGCACCGGATCGGGCGCGATCTCGATCATCGCCCAGATGCTCAAGGAGCGCTATATCGGCAAGCCCGTCTACGCGCTGTGCGTACTGCCCTTCGAACATGAAGAGGTGGCCGAATTGCGCAGCGTTTACAACACCGCCACCTGCCTCAAGTCCATCCACTCGGTGGCCGACGGCGTATTTTTGGCCGACAACCAGCGCTATGTGCGCAAGGACGCCAGCCTGGCCATGAACCTGCAACGCATCAACCGCCAGATCGTGGAGCCTTTTTATGACCTAATGTGCGCGGGCGAGGTGACCAACGTTCGCCACGTGGGCGCCAAGACCATGGACGCCGGCGACATCATGCAATCGGTGGACGGCTGGACCGCCATAGGGGTAGGCAAGACCGACATACCGCGCGGGTTCCGCTTCCCCTGGGAGCTTTCAAAGACCAGCTTCCGCGAGAAGAGCGGAGAGACGCTGCGCGCCATGCAAGCCATGGACGCCGCAGTGAGCGAGCTCTCCATCGCACTCAACCCCGAGGATGCCGGCCGCGCGCTTTACCTGCTGGCCGCGCCCACCAAGGAGATGAGCATGGATATCGCCAAGGGCCTTGGCGACTACCTGCGCGAGCTGGCCGAGAACGCGGTCATACGCGCCGGCGACTTCCCCAGGGACCGCGGGTCGGTGGATGTCACCATCCTCTTCTCGCAGCTGGCCTTTGTGCAGAAGATACGCGACTACTACGACAGGGCCTCGGCCTTTGCCATGACGCAGAAGGACCGCCTCAAGGAAACGACGGGACGCCTGCGCGATATGGAAGATGCCGCCAAGGGCCTGCCCAGCCTTATATAAGCACGGGTTTGATAATTAAAGAGGGAGGGCGTAGCGCTCTCCCTCTTTTTATTGCCTGCTTTAGCAGGCTTATCTCCCGGGCAACGCGAAAGTGTCTGCGGCCCTGAAAATTGAACTAACAGGTAGCTGAGAGTAATATATAAGCTACATTCTTATGTCAATATCCGCTCAAAAGAAAGTTTCCCTGATCGTGGTCAACTACAACGGCCTTGCATACCTGGATACCTGCTTAGATTCGCTGTCCAGGCAGACCTGCGCCGGGTGCGAAATAATAGTTGTGGACAACGGATCCACGGACGGCAGCCTGCAGCAGGCCCGCGACAAATTTCCCGGACTGATCTACGTGGAGACCGGCAGCAACCTGGGCTACGCGGGCGGCATAAACGCCGGGCTGGCCGTGGCAGGAGGCGAATATATCTCCCCGCTCAACATGGACACACGCGTCGAGCCGGATTGGCTGGAGAAATTAGTGGTATTCATGGAATCCGGTCCGCAGATTGGAGCGGTGTGTCCCAGGGTGCTGATCATGGAGAACCCGGGAGTGGTCAACTGCAGCGGCCTTAACATCCACATTTCCGGCCTGGGCTTCTGTCGCCAGTTGCACAGTGATGTCACCCCAGCCGGGCCGCCGCAGAAGGTGAGCGGCATCAGCGGCTGCTCTTTCCTGATCAGGCGAGATCTCTTGAATGCCATGGGCGGTGCGCCCGCATACTGCTTTATGTACAATGACGACGTAGTCATATCGTGGCTGCTGGCACTGATGGAATACGATATCTACTGCCTGCCGTCATCCGTCATCTACCACAGGTACAGGTTAAGTATGACGCCTGCCAAATTTTTTCATCTTGAGAAAAACCGCATCTACCTGGTTTTGTCCACGTTTAAGTGGCCCACTTTACTGCTGCTTTCCCCCCTGTTGCTCGTAATCGAGGTCTTGGTCTTAGCCTACTCCGTAGTCAAGGGCTGGCCGTACCCCAAATCCAAGCTCGGCGCCTACCTGGCGGCCTTCCGGGAAAGAAGAGAAATAGCCCGGCTGCGCCGCTTTTACGCCACGCTGCGCAGTGTGTCCGACTGGACGCTGTTGAAAAAGCTGAGCTGGAACCTTGAATGGGGACAGCTCTTCGGCATAGTGCGTTTCCGGCTGAGGAGGCCGACCTTATGAAGGAAGTGCCGGCAGCCGACCTGGGAGCGGACGCGGCCTCTTTGCCCGCCGTCAGCGTTATAATCGTCAACCAAAACGGCCGGGCCTTCCTTCCGGTCTGCCTGGGTTCGCTGGCCGCACTATACTACCCGCAGGAAAAGCTGGAGGTTATCGTGGTGGACAACGCCTCCACCGACGGATCGCAGGAATATATGCAGGACGCCTATCCCGACGTAAGGATCATCCAATTAGATAAAAACTACGGTTTCTGCAAGCCCAACAACGAGGGCGCTAAGATCAGCACCGGCCAGTACCTGGTATTCCTCAACAACGATAGCGAGGTGACTTCCGTCTGGTTGGATGAACTGGTGAAGCCTGCAATGGCAGATCCGGATGTCATATCGGTCGCCTCCAAGATGCTTTATTACGACCGCCGGGACCTGGTAAACACGGCCGGCGGCAAGATAACCGTCATCGGAGGCGGCTTTTACCGGGGCTACGGCGACAGGAACGGGGCCACATACGACGAGCCGTGTTACACCGGCTTCGGCTGTGCGGCGGGAGTACTGGTGCGCCGGGATTTCTTCACGGGCATCGGGGGTTTTGACGAGGACTACTTTGCCGCCTGCGAGGAGCACGACCTGGGTTGGCGGGCCTGGCTTTACGGCCACAAAGTGGCCTATGCCCCCGCCGCCGTCATGTACCACCATGAGAGCGGCACATTCGGCACGCGCAGCAATTACGACCCCGCCAAGGTTTACCTCAATACGCGAAACCGCCTATACAACATGGTTAAGAACCTGCAGGCCGGCACACTGGCGCGAGCCTTACTTATCAGCCTCGGCTTTAACACCTACCGCTGGCTGCACATGTTTTTTAGCGGCAATTTGGCCGCTGCAGGCGCCATCTGCCGCGGTCACCAGGATTTCATCAGGGACATAGGCAAAACGCTGGGGAAGAGGCGAGAGGTGCAGAAAAGGCGCATCCGCAGCGACGCCGAGCTCTACCGCCTGGGAATCATAGCCACGCTGAAAGAAAGCATGTCCGAGGAAAGGAGGTTGGGCAGGCTGCAGAAAGAAGGCCGCTATTGCGGGGAGAACAGGCGGTGAGCGGTATCGATACCAGTATTATCATCCTTACCCTGAACGGAGGGGCCAAATTCCCGCGGCTGCTTGAACGTATTTACAGCCAGCGATACAGCGGCAGCTACGAGGTGATTGTAATAGATTCCGGATCTACAGACGGTACGCCGCAAGCAGCCAGAAAATACCCCGTCAGGCTGGTAGAAATCACACCTGAAGAATTTCATCACGGACGTACCCGCAACCTGGGTGCTGAATTGGCGAGGGGAGAATACCTGGTATATATTACACAGGATGCCCTGCCAGTTGACGATGGCTGGCTTCAGAAACTGACCGGCGATTTTATCGACCCCCAGGTAGCCACGGTGATCGGCCGGCAGATACCATGGGAGCGAGCTAAACCTCCGGAGAAGTTCTTTTACTACTATAATTTCCCCGGTTTTAAAATAGTGATAAAATCAGGGTCTGGCGACTATTACCATGATAATGTTTTTATATCAGATGTTAATTCAGCCTACCGGAAAGAGATATTGAGAAACTTCGGGTTCTCTGAAAGCATCGTAATGGCAGAGGATAAGGAATTGGCGATACGCGTGCTGGCGGGAGGCCAATCAATTATATATGAGCCTGAGGCTGTGGTATACCATTCACATGACCAGACAATTAGAGAGTCCTTCGAAAAATCACTTGATTATGGCCTATCCTTGAGAAATGGCGTTTCGGCACTTCCCACATCAAGTAAACCACTGGTCAACCGTGTGATGAATTACATGTGTGCCGAGGCCGAGTTTCTGCATAAAAGCAAATCGTGGCAGTGGCTGCCCTATTCAATAGCATATGAGACCGCTAAATACGCGGGCTTATTCCTGGGCAAAGCGGGGTTGGTCAAGGGGCCGATGGCCAGGAGATTGGGACAGAGAAATGACTAACCTGTGGAACTACCGTGAGCTCATCGTAAATCTAACCGTTGTCGACTTGAAAAACCGGTATCAGAATACGGCTCTGGGTTTTATCTGGTCCCTACTAAGTCCCTTGCTACTGGCCCTGGTGCTTTACTTCGTCTTCAGGTACATGTGGGGCCAGGGACCGGAATTCCCTGCCTACCTGCTGGTCGGAATGATGACGTGGCGTTTTTTTGCCAACGGTACCACGTCGTCACTCTATTCGGTAGTAAGCAAAGCCAGCCTGGTGACCAAGGTTTCCATACCGAGGAGAATACTTGTGCTGAGCAATGTGCTCTCCAATGTAATCAGCTCACTGCTTGAATTCATTGTTATTATACCCATTCTATTTATTGTGGCCGGCCAATTACCTCTCACTATTGTGTTATTCCCGCTTATGTTCCTGATATATTTTTGGTTTGTCTATGGAGCAGGATTATTCCTGGCAGCACTTTACGTCTATACTCGCGACCTTAACCAGATCTGGGAAGTGCTTGTTAACGTGCTGTTCTTCCTCTCTCCTATCATCTATCCAATGGTCCAGATATCTGAAAAAACCATGCCGTTCTATTTGCTTAACCCTGTGACAGAATTCATAATCATATACCGCGACCTGATGATATACGGCAATCTGCCTTCGTTATACAGCATGACTATAGTAACAGTCGCATCTATTGCCGCATACATTATCGGCAGCCTGACGTTTTCAAAATTGCAGCGCCGTTTTGCCGAGGAAGTATAATGAAATCCATAGTAGTAAATTCGGTATCCAAGCGCTACAGGATCCCTCACCATAAGAAAACCACCGTATTTCAAAACGTGATCGGCCTGATCAGCCGGCAGTTAACCTATGAGGAATTCTGGGCCCTGCGGGATGTAAGCTTTGAGGTCGAAAATGGTAAGGCATTCGGCATCATCGGCAGAAACGGATCCGGCAAATCCACGCTGCTCAAAATGCTGGCCGGGGTTTTGTACCCGGATAGCGGATCTGTGGTTATCAACGGGAAAATAGCCTCATTCCTCGAACTGGGCGTTGGTTTCCAGCATGAACTTACTGCCAAAGAAAACGTGTACATCTACTCCTCCGTACTGGGGGTTAACCGCAGGCAAACGGAAAGGATTTACGAGGATATCCTTGAATTTGCCGAGCTAAAAAAGTTTGAGGATATGAAGATTAAAAACTTCTCCTCCGGCATGCTGATGCGGCTGGCCTTTTCCACTGCTGTATACACTAACCCTGATATCTTGCTTATCGACGAGGTGCTGGCTGTAGGAGACGAATTATTCCAGAAAAAATGCATGCAGAAGATACATGAATTTAAACGGCAGGACAAAACAATTATATTCGTGTCCCATGCGCTGGATATCGTAAACCAGGTCTGTGACACCGCTGTGCTCATTGATGGAGGGCGTGTCGTATCTATAGGTCATACTGATGAGGTTGCCCGCAATTATCTATATATGCTCGATCACCAGCGCTCCATGTCCTCCGCCGCTGCCATTACCGGCGGTACCCGGCCTACAGATTTATTAAAGTCAGATGGCAACTTGGCTTTCCTTACCACAACTCAAGCCGAGAAGATCATCGGTGTAGCAGATGACTCAGATGCAGATGTTTTGTGCTCGGCCAATTATTTTGTTCTATCCAGATTTCGCCCTGATAAGTCGGGCGGTGTAAACCAGGTACGGATTAGATGCTCTTCCCCGGGAAATGTGAAGCTGGCTTTATATACGGACTATAACGGCGAACCGGGCATGCTACTGAACGCCGTTCAAACCGGCATACCTGTAGCAGCCGGCTGGAATAACATTTCATTTCCCATGACTTTAGTATCGTTCGGCGCCCATTACTGGCTGGCATTCTGCACTGATACCGATGTTGTCGACGCCAAAACCACCTCCGGGTTCACCAGGCGGTTTAAGCCAGCTTCCTTTACTGCATTTACATTTCCCAACCCGGCGGGATCGGGGTTCACAGCTGATACATCCCATTATGACCTGATCGCCGGGTGGGGATGACGAGGTAATAGGGATGCATTTAAGCTCTTATAAAAACATGCAGGCCTTTGCCGGAAAATATCTATCGGGTTTCACTGACAGCAGATTGGAGATATTGGATATCGGCAGTCAGGACATAAATGGGTCGTATAAGCAGATTTTTCAAAACAGCAAATGGCGCTATACGGGAGCAGACATAACCCCGGGCGAAAATGTGGACCTGGTACTCAAGAATATGTATGACTGGGGCAATATCAAATCTAATAGATACGATGTTATTGTATCGGGGCAAACATTTGAGCATATCGAATATTTCTGGTTCACCATCATGGAGATATCCCGTATTCTTAAAACAGGCGGCCTTTGCTGTTTAATTGCGCCATCGGGTGGTGACGAGCATAAATACCCGGTGGACTGCTGGCGGTTTTACCCAGATGGGTTCAGGTCTTTAGCCAGGTACGCGGGCCTTGAAGTTTGCGATGCAGCTATGCAGCGGTCGAAAGAGCTTTATCCCGACTACGACCCGATGTGGCAGGATACGATACTGGTATGCAGGAAAACCAGGCTCAGGCCGGCGCAGCGGATCAAATTACATTTAAAGAACAGGCTATCAGTTTTCCTCGCTATACGGCTCAATCTGCACTAAATGCTATGGTTAACGGATTATTATCATGAATAGATTCCCCACTTTCACCCGGTGGTTTAAGAAGTCCTTAAGCGTACTCTTGTTAGTAATCTTTTGCTACCTGCTTTTCCCGGAGGAAGCACAGGCATTTTACATCGATCCCGGGACGGGCAGCCTGATCATCCAGGTCCTTTTAGGTTTCCTGGTGGGTGGGTTGGTAGCCCTCAAGATTTTCTGGGCCAGTATTTCAGCGAGACTAAGGAAATTTTTCGGACGCCCTGACAAAGATGAAAAATCCTGAACAGGGCAGTATAGTTGCAGGCTCATTCAGAGACCCCAGCGGACACCTGTTCCACCGGGATGGAGTCCTTTACCGCCAGGTAAACCAGGTTTACCGGGAAAATTACGACCTGCTGATGCATTCCGGCCTTTATGCCAGGCTTGTTGCGGCAGGATCACTGGTAAGACATGAGGAAACCGACTTCCATGGGACCACCCCTGACAGTGCATATAAAGTAATCCGTCCTGAAGCCATCGACTTCATCTCCTACCCCTATGAATGGTGCTTCAGCCAGTTAAAACACGCGGCACTGATGACGCTTGAAATCCAGCGCATCTCCCTGGACCTTGGCATGACCCTTAAGGATGCCAGTGCCTACAATGTCCAGTTCAACCGTGGTAAACCGGTCTTCATCGATACGCTTTCCTTTGAACGATATAGGGAAGGCCAGCCGTGGGGAGCCTACCGGCAATTCTGCCAGCATTTCGTAGCCCCGCTGGCACTGATGAGCCGCAGGGATATCCGCCTCAGCCAGTTGCTGCGTATTTATATGGACGGCATCCCGCTTGACCTGACCAGTTCGCTGCTGCCCGCCGGTACGCATTTTTCGTTACCACTGTTGGCCCATATACACCTGCATGCCCGCAGCCAGTCACATTATGCAGGTAAGCAGGTGGATGTGAGAAGCCTCAAACTGAGCCAACACGGCCTTTACGGTATCATCGATCAACTCACCCATTTTATCCGCGGTTTAAGCTGGCGCCCCGCCGGGACAGCATGGGCCGGCTATTATACTGATCATAACTACTCGCAGGCTGCCTTCACGCACAAGAAGGAGATAGTGGCAGGCTTCATCGAGAGTTTGAAACCTGAAAATGTCTGGGACCTGGGCGCCAATACAGGTGTCTTCAGCCGCCTTGCGGGTGCGCGAGGAATACCAACGATCTCTTTCGACCTGGATCCGGCAGCCGTCGAGCTAAACTACATCACCTGTGTAAAAGAAGGGGAAACGCATATTTTGCCCCTGGTAATCGACCTGGCTAACCCCAGCCCCGGCCTTGGCTGGGAAAATAACGAGCGGATGTCGCTGGCCAGGAGGGGCCCCGGGGATGCCTTGCTGGCACTGGCGCTGGTGCACCACCTTGCCATCACCAACAACCTTTCCCTTGACAAAATAGCCAGCTTCCTCAGGGACATGGGTAAATCACTTATCGTTGAGTTTGTCCCTAAAACTGATTCCCAGGTACAGCGCATGCTGGCGGCCAGGGAAGATATTTTTATCGATTACACGCAGCATGGCTTTGAGCAGGCGTTCTCCAAATATTTCATCGTCGACGACTGTGAATTAATAGAGGATTCACAGAGACTACTGTATTTAATGCGCGCGCGATAATAGCGATGTCAAACTGGCTGAAAAAGAACATCCTCAGCAGGCCGATTGCCTTCCATCCCATACTGTTTGCGGCCTTCCCTGCCCTTTTTCTCTACGCTTACAATGTCAGCGTCACCGCGACGGAACATCTGTTCGTTCCCCTGACGCTATCGGTCCTGGGGACTGTATGCCTCTGGATGCTGCTCGGCCTGATAACGCGCGATATGCGTAAGGCAGCTCTGGCTGCGACGCTGCTTGTAATCCTGTTCTTCTCCTACGGCCGTTTGTACGAGGCGCTTGAGAGCTGGAACATTTTTGTACCAAAACATGCCTACTTGCTTTCCGTAGTATTGTTCGCATGGGGATACTGTGTTTATTTCATCAAGAAGTCCCGCAGAGATTTCAAGAATGTGACACTGATCCTTAATATCGTGGCTACAGCGCTGGTTGCCATCAATCTCTTCAACATCGGATGGTATGAGTTCAGCAAGCCGCGCCTGAATCAGGAAAGTATGGCCCAAACTGATAACCAGACATTTTCCGATAACACAACTGGCATGGAATCCATGCCCGATATATATTTAATAGTGCTTGATGAATTTGCTCACCACAGCACGATGGAAAAATACTACGGTTATTACAACGACGTTTTTTTACAGGCTTTTAGAGACAAAGGTTTCTACATATCCAATGGGAGCACCACAAGGACAGGCAATACGGTCTATTCAATCGCATCAACTTTGAATATGGAATATATCGGCCCTGACCAACCGGTCGCTGCTGTTTATAAGCAGATCGCCGATAATAAAGTTGTCGAATTTTTGAGATCAAGAGGGTATAAATATATATATTTTGGATCATGGTTTGACTATGGAAAGTACCGGATTGATGCCGACCAGTACTACAACTATTACCAGGGCGACACATGGGTCGCCGAGTTCTCCCAAATCTTCTGGAATACAACCATGTTGCGCCCGTTCAGCAACCGCATATCAGGGACACAGGCCAGCCTTTATTACCGTAACGGCCTATTGAATACCGTGTATAAAATGGAAACTTCAGTGGATGCGCCTGGTCCAAAATTTGTCTTTGCACATATCATGTGCCCCCACGCACCGTACATTATCGGCAGTAATGGTGAGTTCGTCGACCCCTCAAATTGGTATAACTACCGGGACAAACAGTACTACAGGGGACAATACGACTATATACTGCACAGAATATATTCCGCGGTAAACAACATAATAAGCAATTCCACCCGTCCTCCCATAATAATTATTCAGTCCGACCACGGCCTAAAGTCATCCCATCCAGGCATCAATGTCGGCCAGAATGAATGGGAAAAGATACTCAATATGTACTACTTTCCCGGAGAGGCTAAATCCGCGCTTTACGACAATGTATCACCGGCAGACTCTTTCCGCCTTATATTTAACCAGTATTTTCACGCTGGATTGCCCTTACTAAAGGATTAATCACTGAAAATGATGCGGTCTGCATAGAATATCATGATCAAATTCAAGATTTCCGCGGTTTGTTCCAAATCAATACTTGTGCATGGCCTGATCATTTTATTATTTTTGTCCTACTGTATTATTTTTGCAGTGCCACTGTTCAATATGATGGAAAACACCGGGGTTGAGTCCAGGTTAACCAGTATTTCACTTCCTGCAGAAAGCAACGACATGCGCCTTGCCGTTGATCGCATAACAGTGATAGACGCCAGATTGGAAGTGGAGGGTTGGGCAGCAATTGCCGGGCAAACCGGTAGCGATATCCAGATATTCTTAGTATTGCAAAGCGATAAAAATACGGTTATTTTCCAGCCAACCCAGTACAGCAGAGGCGACGCCACAAAGGCATTAGGCATGGCATTAGACGTTGACAATTTTGGCTTTCTGGCACTTATCCCTGGCGACAAAATCAGGCCGGGTACTTATAGTCTTGGCATATGTGTTAAAAGCGGCAATACCGGGGCCCTACAGTATACTGACTGGATAATAACCAAATCAGCCGGCACAATCGTACTCACCAACCGGTCATCCACTCAATAACTCAACCTGTTCCCTGACAGGACAGGCAACAATTTAATGCGCCGGATTTCGTTACACAGGGAGGTAGTGTATAATTTTGTACTGTTGCCGGAATAAAACGGCCTTCGCTACAGGATAAAATGAAAAGTTTCAACCCATTAGATCATCCGGTTTGTTTTTCAATGCCGAGAAGGATGACTCCCGGCACAACGGCCTGGCACCAGCATATCCCGTTTGCCATGGCGCTGGTTGACCTCGTCCAACCACGAATACTGGTTGAGCTCGGCACCCACTATGGCGACTCCTACTGCGCATTTTGCCAGGCCGTGGATGAATTGAAACTGACTACCTCCTGCTATGCAGTGGACACCTGGGTGGGCGACCTGCAGTCAGGGCCATATGGCCCCGAGGTCCTCGATGATTTAAAAAGTCACCACGACCCGCTCTACAGCAGTTTTTCCCGCCTGATTAAGAGTACATTCGATGAGGCGGTGGCACATTTCAACGACTCTTCGATCGATATTTTGCATATCGACGGTTACCATACTTACGATTCGGTGAGGCATGATTTCGAGACCTGGCGGCCTAAAATGCGGGCGGGTGGAATAGTGCTTTTCCACGACACCAACGTGAGGGAAAGGGATTTTGGCATCAGGCGGTTCTGGGAGGAAATACAGGTAACCGGACCGCACTTTGAGTTTTTAAACAGCCACGGTTTAGGGGTCCTGGCGTTGGGTGAAAATTATCCACGTGCGCTGCGTTTTTTATTTGAGGCAGATGAATCCGCGACCATAAAAATACGCGAGTTTTTCTTTTTTGTTGCCAACCTTCAGGGTGCCGTCGATTCGCTCAAAGATAAGGACCAGGAGTTGCAAAACAAAGATATCCATATCAACAACCTGGACAGGCTCATACAGGACCGTGAACTGCGGCTTTCAAACAAAGACGTTGAAATCGAAGCCCTGGTCCAAAAAGTAAATGAGCGGTGGCTGGATATCGGAGCCATAGGTCAGCAACTGGAGTATAAACAAGCTGAAATCAACAGTTTAAACGATGCGTCAAGGAACCTCGACCAGCAGCTTCAGGAAAAACAGGCTGAAATCACCAGGTTATCCCTTGGAATTGCTGAAAGGGACAGGGCCATACAGCAGATCCTAAGCGGCACAGTCATGCGGCTCATGATGAAGTACTCTCAATTTGTCGATAGCATAATAGGCCGGGGAACGAGGCTGAGTCGCTATAATGATCTTGTCTTAAGGGGATTTCAAACAATTGCCGACGAGGGATTGCCCGGTTTATGGCGGAAATACAAGCATTATCGATCAATCCGTAGATCAGTTCAAAGAAAGAACTTACGCATCAAGATGAAACCTTTTAAATTTAAGCCTCTTCTGGAGGATGCAAAAAATACAATCGATGCAATTGATAAGCGTGTTTCCATCATGATACCGACTAAAAACGCCGGCCCGGATTTCGCGTTCACTCTGGGAAAGGTTAAGAATCAGAAGGGCATCAGGGAAGTTGAGATAGTGGTGGTTGACAGCGGGTCACAGGACAGTACGCTTGATGTTGCCGCCGTGTATGGTGCGCGGGTATTTAGCATAGATCCAGCTGGTTTTAATCACGGTTTGACCAGGAATTATGGTGCCAGTCAGTCCACGGGTGACTATATCTTGTTTATGGTACAGGACGCCATTCCCATCGGCGATTACTGGTTATACGACATGGTAAAAGTACTTGAAGGCGACAGTCAGATCGCCGCAGTAACCTGCAGGCAGACCCCGCGCAGCGATGCTGATTTGTTCGCCTGTGCTTCACTATGCAATCATAACCGGGCCCTGGAATTCTCCGGCGATGGAGTGGTCTTTGCCTCCACTAAATTTAAAGATCTATCACCAACTGAAAAAAGAATGATGGCCGGCCTGAACAATGTTTGCTCGCTGATCCGTAAGGATGTTTTTGATCAATTTAAGTTCAAGGACATTCAATATGCGGAAGACCTGGACCTTGGCCTCAGATTACGGGAGAACGGCTATAAGATAGCCTTTTTATATTGGACGGGGGTCATCCACTCTCACAACCGGACAGCGACATATTTATTGAAAAGGAACTACGTGGATGCAAAATTCCTGGCAGATATCCTGTCCTACGACCCCGGCTACCAGGATACGGCCAATTATGACATCAACGATGTTTTCAGCAGCATAATTACCCTGTACGCAGCATTAAATATGTCTGTGGCAACCTTAAAACCACTGAATGATAAGGTAATTGATATCATGCCAAGGTTTAAGTCTTTGCTCCAGGCCAACTTGAACAGCGATCCCTCCAAACTCAAGAGCTTCGCCAGGTCGGGTGGATATCTTGACGATTTGTTTGACGAGATAACGGGTACCCTTGGTGCCACCGATTTCACATCCAACTATTTACTTGTTCAAAGTTATTTCGATTCAATAGATCACTTCACCGGATATGTAAGGGCCTTCAGCACCATTCAGGACAAGGAACGTGAATTCATAGACGCCTTATATAAAAGCCTGGCTATCGTTGCCGGTTATACGCTCGCCAATTATTATTTACGGATTTTAAGGTACGGCAAGGTGAGCGAAACGCTGTCCGTAATAAACAGTATCCTGTCTGCTGGAGTGTAATGAACATTTTATTTGCCCTGCATCAATTTTTCCCCAACCATTATACGGGCACGGAGCGACTCGTCTTAAATATGAGCAAGCAGATGCAGAGGATGGGCCATTCAGTAAACGTACTCACTTATGGCTTGACAGAGGAGGAGGGATTTACCCGCCGCTGGATGGGTTTCCTGACCAAGGAATACGAATACCAGGGTGTTCCAGTTATTTCCATCAGGCATGAGGAAATTACCGCCGAGGTTAATTTGAGTATCTTCGATATGACCATGAAGGAAATCATCTCAAAGAATGTCACCCGTGAAAAATTTGACATCCTTCATGTTTGTCATCCCATGCGTATAGGCATAGTCATCAAAATTGCCCGGCAAAAAAACATCCCGATAGTATTAAGCCTGACAGATGTCTGGCTTCCTTGTCCGAAGGGTATAGCGGTACTGCCGGATGGCCAGCTTTGCCTGGACTCTGAAAATGGCAACAGGTGCATCCGCAAATGTTTCGGGAGCAAGCTGGAAAGCAGGATAAAACAGCGTATGCGCGATCTGGCGGAGGTCAGCAAATCTGTTGATTGTGTTGTTACCGGCACACATTTTTTAAAGCAGCTTTATCAGCAGCATAACTTTTCTGCGGATATCAAAGTCATACCCTTTGGCAAAGACTACACCAATGTCCGCCGAAATCAGAAAACATATTCTGCTGACAGCACCATTACGCTGGGATTTTTAAGCACACTTGTAGAACATAAGGGTGCCCATGTATTGATCAAAGCTTTTAATTCGGCCAACATGAATAATCTCAGACTCAAAATCTACGGGCACTATTTTGGCCACAAAGACTACTACAATATCCTGAAAGATATGGCGGGGGATAACCCGAAAATCGAGTTTTTGGGCGCCTACCAATATGAAGATATGGCTGATATGCTGGATGAGATAGACGTGTTAGTGGTGCCTTCCACATGGTGGGAGAACTCCCCGCTGGTGCTGCTGAGGGCACTGGCCCACGGTGTGCCTGCCATCGTCTCTGATCTGGGCGGTCTAACAGAATCGATTAAGGACGGGGAAAACGGGTTCACCTTTGCGACCGGCGATGCAGCATCGCTGACCAAGGTCCTGCGCAGGATCGGACAAAACCCTGCAATACTGAACGACCTCAAAGCCCGGATTCAACCGCCTCCGAGGGTGGAAGAAGAGGCTTTTGAATACGAGAAGCTTTACACCAGTCTAATTAAAAAAGGGAAATTTCACTAAGATTAACCGGATACTTAACCTATAGTCGTAGTTAAGGACAGCATACAGACGGGCAACCGGCATGACGCGATGTTTGATCTTGGGCGGAAATGGATTTATCGGATCCCATGTTGCCCGGAGATTATCCCAAAAAGGATATGAGGTCCGTATCTTTGACTGCGTCCAGGCCGGAGTGTCAAACCCGGAGCAGATCAAGGATAATATTGAGGCCGTCAAAGGTGATTTCCTCGATGATAAGGATATCAGTAATGCGCTGGGAGACGTCGACTATGTCTTCCATTACATCTCCACCACTGTGCCGGCCACTGCTAAGAAAGACCCCGTTCATGATATAACTTCCAATGTAATCGGATCGGTCAGGCTATTTCAGCAGGCCATTGATCATAAGATAAAAAAGGTCATTTTTTCATCGTCCGGCGGAACGGTCTACGGCGAACCGCTCAGTCTTCCCCTGCGTGAAACCGATCCGCTTAACCCGGCTGAGCCCTACGCCATAGCCAAGACAGCTATCGAAAGGTACCTGCAATACTTCCATAATACCTGCGGGTTGGATTACACGATTCTCAGGTACTCGAATCCTTACGGCGAAGGGCAAAACCCTCATGGCCAGCAAGGTGTGATCCCCATCTTTCTGGAAAAAATCAGGCGGGGTGAACGCCCCTTAATTTACGGAGACGGCTCCATGATCAGGGATTATCTGTATATAGAAGATGCTGTCGATGCAACCCTTGCAGTATTCGAAAAACAAACGGCTGATAAGGTTTACAACGTGGGTAGCGGTGAGGGTGTATCCGTAAATCATTTGATAGATATCATGTCGGTTATTACCGGTAGAAAGATACAGCCGGAGTATTTACAAAATAGCGGGGCTTATATACAGAGGATCGTACTTGACATTTCAAAGATGCGAAATGAAGCCGGATGGAAACCCGTGACAAGCCTCGAGGCAGGTATAAAAAAAACATGGGACTGGATCAGTAATCTTCCCTGAAATGGCGGACTGATATGCCGGGAAGACCCACCGATATTTTGAAATCGCTGCTTTCCCTGTTGAAGAACGGCTATATCTATGGGACGTTGGCAGTAGTTTACCTGGTTTTTGTCACATTCCCCGGCTTTTACATACCCATCGGAGTTGGCCTTGATAAATCGTGGCAATACGCAATAAATTACCTGCCCCATTCCACCTACCTGTATGGCAGGGACGTCGTCTTCACTTACGGCCCGCTGGGCTTTTTGTTGATCCCCCACAATATCGGCAATAACCTGGCATTTTCCATGGCGTTCCAGGTCCTTATGCAGGTCCTTTTTGCCTCAGCCTTATTTTATTTCCTCTACAGGGCCAGGCACAAACTGCAGGTTGTTTTATTCGTCATCTTATACCTGGTTATCGGCATAACTGTGTCCTGGTTGACAGGTGAGTACACCTTTCTGCTGACACTGGGCATGCTGCTGTGTATATCGTTCGATAGCAACAGGGTGATCAAATACAGCAGCGCGGGCATCAGCGGCGCGCTGGCCGGCCTGCTGCTTTTTACCAAGTTTAATACAGGCGTAAGCGCCGTAGCCATGCTCGTTGTGTGGGGGATAATCGTAGCCGTCAGCCGGAGGGAAAAGGGCTGGAAATTGCTGCTGGCCGGAGGCGGAACTTATATTTTGGCGGTCACTGTCATCGCATTTGCCTTTATGCAATCGCCCGCTGCCATCGTCCAGTGGTTGTCATATTCACTTGAAATAGCCGGCGCGTACGGGGGTGCAATGAGCCTGGAAGGGTCCAACGTATCCCTGTTATTGGGTGCTTTAAGCCTGGCCGTTTACGCGGCGCTAGTCGTTATACTGTGGAGGCAGAAAGCAAAGTCATTGAATGCAGCCCTTATCTTCGCCCTGCCAGCCTTCCTCGTGTTCAAGCACGCTTTCTGCCGCCAGGACATCTGGCATGAGCTGTCCTTTTTTATGCTGCCGGCCATAGTATGTGTTTTACTTCTCAGTTCAGCCGGTAAAAAAGACCTGATCACCTGCCTTGTTGGTTTTTTCATAACCTATTCACTGGCTGTGGCAATTATCCACCCGGACGTGAGCCGGATGCCGGTCAACCGATTGCCGGCTAACCAGTTGCCGGTAAACCAGCTAATCGTCAAAACACTGGATTTGACCGGGCGGCAGAGTAGCTGGACGACTATAAAATCCGAACTGCGCGACAGCGTGAATATGCAGATCGACAGTAATAAAGACTTCCTCAAGGGCAAAACGGGCTGGGCGAACATAAGCTGCATGTTCAATTTTGGTGAGCTGCGCAGGCGCATGGATGAGCAGGGCAGGGCCAACCTGGCTGCAGACCAGTTGCCCGCAGATATGGTTGGCATCATCAAATCCGGTGGCGGCGCGGCAGGTGTCATACCATGGGAGGTTTGTTATTTACCAGCTAACGGCCTTGAATGGAAGCCCATGTTCACCCTGCAGTCATATGACATCTTTACGCCGTCACTGGACCTCAAAGATTCGGCCAATTACGCAGGTGAGAATGCTACCGCCTTCCTGATTGTGGACTTCGCCAACATTGACTACCGCAATATAATACTGGATGCTCCGGCATCCTGGTATGAAATCATATCCAATTACGAGGTGGCCTACCAGGACAGTGCCGGCCACCTGCTGCTTAAAAAGAAGCCGCAGGACGGTGTGGATAAGCGACTGGCCGCCGGTAGCACCAGCGCGGCTGCCAATAGCTGGGTCGATATACCACAGTCTGATCATCTGATGTTTGCCAGAGTAGACATGCAGTTGAATTGGTTGGGCAGGCTTGCCATGGCGTTTTTCCGTGTGCCACCGGTATACATCGACCTGCTCTACGAGAGCGGGACGCCTGTCACGTACCGGATCACCCCTGATACTGCGCGGAACGGCCTGCTGATCAATTTTTTGCCCTACAGGGGTGAAGACCTGGCCGGGATTTTCAAAGGGATCGCCCGTGACAGGGCGGTCAAATTCAGGATCAACGGATCCGGCACTGCCAGTTATGGTGATAATATTACCGTAAACTGGGAGGAGTCTGACCGCCCACTGGAATTTAGCCCGGTCAATCTGTCGGACATGGTTTACACCGGCCAATTCTCGTCTTTCCACATCGACAATATTTACAGTGACCTGTTTGGCGGTATGCAGGAGGGGATGCAGGATACTTACGTGTTCGAAGGTTTATCACCGGGTTCATCCATCGGTATTTACGGTTGGGCCATCGATCAGACTGCAAAAAAAGCTGCGGGTGCAATGTTTATCACCCTTGATGATAAATATGACATCCCGGCCGTATATGGCGCTGACCGCAAGGATGTTGCGGATTATTTCAAGGAAGACAACTACCGTTACTGCGGTTACAGCGGCGCCATACCGGCCTCGGTGCTTGACAGGGGAAGCCACACCCTGTCGTTCAAACTGGTCTCAAATGACAACAAAAGCTATTACGTGTCGGACCGCAAGGTAAACATTATCATCAAATAATAATACGTGCAGATCAGCGTGCAATCAATGCGTTTTGTTTATCCAAATCAAGATATAATGTTTGCGGAGCCTGGTAGTATTCTTTCTTGTCTGCCGAGATAACCTTGATAGCTATAGTATGCCTGCCGGGACCAAGAACTGAATTTGCCATTGAGGCATAAAAGCCCGAATATAAATAGTTATTATTTTTATGATATTCGACTACGTCCAGGCGGTGTATGCCGTAATAGGCTGGTATTTCTGTATTACCGTCAATCACTAATACGACACCTCCCGCTGCTTTGCCATTGTCTTTATCGATTGCCCAACCCGTTATCGTGATCGCCTTCTCTTTTTCGTCACTTTTGATCGCAGAAATCTCACCTTCTTTGAGAATGCTCCCATTAACAGATTCAATTATACAAACAGCTTCCCCATCTGATTTCTTTAAATCATTGAGCGATATGACTGGCTGGCTGAATACGTTCAACTTATAGTCACTCAATACCCGGCAGCCCTGCCGAATAGCCAGAGGAATACATTCTGCTTTGGTCAGCGTTTCATCGCTCTGAAATTGATATGTGTATGTATAATACGGTATGAATTCTCTGTTTAATGTTATTCTGACTGAAGATAAAGACCAATCTTCCAACAAAATGAAGATCACCATTAAGATTATCAGCGATCTGAAAATGAGAGATTTGGGGTTTATGAACTTCAGTTTCAAAGATAATAACGCAAGATATAAACCTGTTACGCCAACTATGGGCATAGTAATATACTTGCGCGACAGTACACTGAACTCCGGCCTTCCCAGCACCAACATTACCGCTGTAGCGCCGGAAAAAAGCATTAATGCTAAGAACGGCACATTATCCGGCCGGTTTTTAGAATCGAATAATATGGCCACGCCCGCATAAATAAATAGTATTAACAGGATACTACCCACTACGACAGCTCCATTGGGGTAACTGTAGAAAGAGTTTCCAAGAGCTGCCATCAAGTAGACGAAAGATTCTAAGGGTTGCTGGACGACATGCTCCGCATTTTGGAAAGTGGCGAAATATACAATGTAAGTCGTTACTGCGATCAGTAGCCAGATGGCGGCTGCAACCATATAAGAACGCTGCTGATCTTTACGTTTTGAGCGGCATATCAATAGTATTTGCAGAAACCCTATTGGCCAGATTAACAAGCCATTAGCCATGGAAAAACTGCCGGCAATAGCGGACAGAATTGCGGCTCCAAGGCGCCAATCCAGTCCTTTGCATATCTGTAGTAGATATACTGCAAACAGGAAAAACAGTACAACAAGAAAATGTTGAACTTGAAAGCCGGTGAGAAGGTTGTCGAACTGGCGCAGCGTGAAAATGATCCATGTGACCGGGATAAACCATGCGATCGACATCCGGTTTAAGGCCGGGGTAATTTTGAATATCCTGTAGATCACGATGCAGGAGAGGCAGATAACAAGCCAGGAAAAATACATCTCGAATTTAGTATTATCCTGGGTAATAGTCCCAAGTGCCAGCATTACCACGCGGGGCAAAAATAACCTGTGCTCATTTTGCTGGGCAAACAGGTCGGCTATAGTCAGGTTGCCTGAGTACAATTTTTGGAACAGGGGAATAAAAAACCATTGATCGCCGATAACGGCATTTATGCCGTTGCGTATTATAAAGAGCAGGGCGATTATAGCGGGGGCAACTATCAGCGAAATAATGAATAACTTTGCGACATTGTTTCTATTGTTATATATCCGGCTATAAATACTCATTTGATGTCCAGCGTGAGAATTTGTACGGGCAGGTAATAGCTGCTCCCGTCCGCCGATATTACCATTATATCAATAACATGTCGGCCTGGGCCTATCACTGACGCAGGTATCGACGCTTCAAATCCGGAGTACCTGTAGTTGCTATTTTTATGAAACGCGGCAATATCCGGCCGGTCCAGCCCGTATAAAGCAGGCACCTCCAGATTCCCGTCGATTGCTATGAGAACGCCACCGGCTGTTTTTGAGTTGTCCTGATCAACCGCCCAACCCCTGATCTTCAATGAATCTCCTTTTTCAGTTTCCAGTGACAGCAGTTTGGGCAGCGCATTAGTTTGGCCATTTAATGCATCAATATGATAAAGCGGCTCTTTATTAAGCGGTGTAAGTCCAGCCGCAGATAACATTTCGTCGTGAAAAACGTTCAGTTTGTATTTAATTAGTATCTCGCTCCTGGCCCTCACTATTTCGGGCCATGGATATAATTTTATTATATTTTCATCCTCCTGATAAATATACGTGATCAAATAGCTTGCGTAGTTCTGTCTATTGAAACGCGAATTATTACCAATTTCCCAGTATATAGGAACTGAGGTGGGACCAATGCCTGCTATTATCAGTGCTATTAAAAAAAACGTCAGAAAATATTTAAATTTTATGTGTTCAATATCTGTTGATAATATTAATGTGTAAAGTCCGATGATTCCCAGGACGGTCATTGTTGTATACCGCGACTCGAATGCTATGGCACCTTTCCACCCGGATCTTGTGATCGCCAGAATGGCAACCACTGATAGGGTGAATAATACTAAAGAAAGAAACGGGAATTTAAACGGCAATGTATTGGGCTTCAGTATTGCGGCTACGCATATAAAAATATATAACAGGAGTAAAGAAGCTCCCACTGAAGTTGCCGTTAACATGGACAGGCTTATTGGGCTGCCAAAGGCAACCAGTCCGAAGTTAACGGCCATCACAGGATTCTGAATAGAATACTGAAGGCTGGGAGTTTGTGGCGGCTGAATATAGCCTGAAAAGTACACAATATATACGGCAACGCCCGTTACCGTCCAAATGACAGTTTTAACAATATCCAGGCCCCACAGCTTCCTGGACCGGGTCCTGGCTGTGAAGAGTATCTGGATAAGCCCGATAGGCCACACCAGCAGGCCTGCCGCCAGCGAAAAAGTGCCGGCCAGCCCGCTAAGAGTTGCCAACCCGAATCGCCAGTCACACTTTTTACTCTCTGCCAGCAGGTAAACCGCCAGCAGAAAGAACAGCACCACCATGAAATAGGTCAGCTGGAATCCCCACAGCAGGTTGTCGTACTGTCTTAAACCGAAAACAAGCCACACCACGGGGACAAATTTGGCCACGCTGCCCTTTGAAAAGCCGAATAACCTGACAAACAGTTTAAACAGGATAAAGCATATGATGCACAGCAGGAACCAGGACAAGTACATCTCGGCAACCATATTGTAATGTGTCAGGCTGCCCAGCCCAAGCATGACAAGGCGCGGCAGTAGGATGCGGTGCTCATTATGCTGGGCGAACAGGTCGGTAAACGAGATAGTGCCTGAATACAACTTGTCGAAGAGGGGGACGATCTCCCACTGATCAGCGTAAACGCAGTTCACCCCGTATTTGTATATGAAGAACAGGTCTATCAGGATCGGTGCAATGATAAATACAACGATGATCGCAGAAGTTAGCAGTGATACAAGTTTAGCTCTGGCAACCTGCTGCATATTTTAATTATTATTACCAACGATTATTTAGCACTCATCTAATTTCCACAGTGATCGATTTAGCGGCCTGATAATATTCCTTCTTGTCCGCCGAGATGATCTTAAAAGTTACAATGTGCCGACCCGGACCCATAACAGAAGTTGCCATCGAGGAGTAAAAGCCTGAATATAAATAGTTACGATTATTATTATACTCGACTATATCCTGGCGGGATATACCATAATAGGCGGGCATTTCTGTTTTCCCATCAATATCTAATAATATACCACCGGCAGCTTTACCACTATCGTTGTCGATTGCCCAACCCGTTATTATGATCGTTTTAACCTTTTCAGTATCATTTATGATATAAGCCTCTCCCTCCTTGATAGGATCCCCGTTAACAGATTCAATGATACAGGTGGTCTCACGTTCAGCCTGCTTTAAATCACTTATTGATAAAATCGGCTGGCTAAATACGTTTAATTTGTAGTCACTCAATACCTTGCAGCCCTGTCGTACCGCCTGAGGTATACACCCTGCTTTAGTTAATGTTTCATCGCTCTGAAATTGATACGTGGCTGAATAATACGGAATTAGTTGTCTATCTAATGCAATTCTGGTGGTACTAATACCATTAAATAAATCGCGATCTTCTACCAGCAGGAAAATCACCATTATAATTATCAGCGATTTGAAGATCAGCGAATTGGGGTTTACGAACTTCAATTTCAGTGATAACAAAGCAAAGTATAAACCTATTACACCTACCATGACTATAATGATATACTTACGTGATAGCACACTGAACTCCGGCCTTCCCAGCACTAACATTATTGCCGTAGTGCCGGAATAAATCATTAACGCTAAGAACGGCAAATTGTCGGGGCGATTTTTGGAATCGTAGAGTATGGTTATGCCTGCGTAAATAAATAGTATAAGCAGGATACTCCCCACTGCAATAGCTCCATACGGGTAGCTGTAAAAAGAATTGCCGAGTGCCGCCAGCCAATATACGAATGAGTCCAGGGGTTGCTGAACGAAATGCTCTGTATTTTGGAACGTGGCGAAATATGCTATGTAGGTTATTATGCCCATCATGATCCAGATGATGTTCGCAATTATATATGCACGCTTCTGATTATTAGTTTTTGAGCGGCTGATCAGTAGCAGCTGTATAAAGCCTATTGGCCAGATCAACAGGTCGTTAGCCAGTGTTAGGCTGCCAGCAATGGCGGATATTATAGCGGCTCCCAGGCGCCAGTCAACCCCTTTGCAGGTCTGCAGGAAGTAAACTGAAAGCAGGAAGCACAGTACAACAAGAAAATATACCATATGATCGCCGGTAAGGAAGTTGTCAAAAGAGCGGAGACTGAATATCAGCCACGTGACCGGGATGAACCATGCTATCGGCATTCGGCTTAAGGCCGGGGTAATTCTAAATATTTTGTACAGTACAAAAGCAGACAGACAGGTCAGAGCCCATGAAAAATACATCTCAAATTTAATGTTATACTGGGTAAGCGTACCAAGGGTTAGCATTATTATCCGGGGTACAAAGATCCTGTGTTCATTTGCCTGTGCAAACAGGTCAGCTATCGTCAGGTTTCCTGAATATAATTTGTCAAATAGCTGTATAAAAAACCACGAGTCGCCCATTACGGCATTTATCCCGTTACGCACTATAAAGATCAGTGTTATAATGGCCGGGAAAACTATCAGCGAAATAATTAATAACTTGCCGATATAGTGCCTGTTGTTAAATATCCAATTATGCATACTCATTCAATTTCCAGTGTGAGAATTTGTACGGGCAGGTAATAACCTGTCCTGTCCGCCGATATTACCTTGATGGCTATAGTATGCCGGCCCGGACCAACAACTGAAGCTGGCAGCATCACCTCAAAGCCTGAATACTTGTAATTGTCATGCTTAAAATATTTTGCGACATCAGGCCGTCCTAAACCGTATAGAGCCGGCACATCTATACTTTCGTCAATGCTTATCAGTACACCGCCTGCTGTTTGTCCGGCATCCCGGTCAACTGCCCATCCCACTATTTTCAGTGTTTCATCTTTATCAGCTTCCAGAACAACCGGCTTTGCTGATCCCAGGAACTTATCATTTAGCATATCAATTTTAAAGGATGGGGCCGAATCTAATCGTTCAAGCCCGGCTTCGGATAAAATCGCATCGCTGAAGACATTTAACTTGTATTTTACCAATATTCCCATTCTCTCTCTGGCTACATCCGGAAACGGGTATAAATATTGAATGATGGTTTCATCATTCTGTAAATTACACGTGGTCAAATAGTATGCCGTCTCATGCCTTGCTGAACGCATTTTCTCGCCAATTTCCCAGTATACCGGCACAGCCGTGGGGCCTATACCAATTGTTATCATGGAAACTAAAAAGACCGCTAAAAAGAATTTTAGTTTGGTATTTTTAACATCTATGGATAAAATCAATAAATACACGCCGATAATGCCCAGGCCTGTCATGGTGGTGTAGCGAGAAAGATATGCGGAAGTCATCCACCAATCCCCCCCGGATCGCGTCACTAACAAACCGGCCACCGCTACCAGGCTGAACAGTACAAGTGAGATATACGGGAACTTAACCGGCAACATGGCAGGCTTAAAAACTGCGACCCCGGCTACCAGCAGATACAGCAGCAGTAAAAGCGCGCCCACTGAAGTCGCAGTTAGCATATCTAAACTCAGCGGGCTACCCAGCGCCACCAGCCCAAACATGAACGATATGACCGGCTGCTGATTATAATAAAGAAGGGGGGCAGTGACCGGCGGTTGTACGTAATCAACAAAATACAAAACATATACTGCAATACCAATTATTGTCCAAGAGACAACCCTGCTAATATCTAAACCCCAGTGTTTCTTAGCCTTATCCCTGCCGCTGAATAATAGCTGGATCAACCCCACCGGCCACACCAGCAGGCCACCCGCCAGTGAAAGGGTGCAGGCTACCCCGCACAGCACTGCCAGCGCAAAGCGCCAGTCCAACCGCTTGCTTTGCGTCAGAAGGTAGACAGCCAGTAAAAAGAATAGGATTTCCAAGAACATGGAAGAGGTGTCGCCACGGAGCAGGTTTTCGTATTGTCGCAAACTAAATATCAGCCAGACCACGGGGATGAACCTGGCCATACTGATTTTGGAAAAACCAAATGTACGTATATATAGTTTAAAAAAAATAAAACATATGATGCACAGAAGAAACCAGGATAAATACATCTCCTCAATATTGTTGTAATGAGTTATGCTGCCAAGCGCAAGCATTACCAGCCGCGGCACAAAAATACGATGCTCGCTATGCAGCTCAATTAAATCTGCAAATGACAGGCTACCCGAATAAAACTTGTCGAACAGGGGGACCATCTCCCATTGGTCAATGTAAACGCAATTTACACCGAATTTGGTTATGAATATCAGGTTTAAGAGGACGGGCGCTATAATCAGCAATGCGACCAGTGCTGTGGTTAGATGTGTGGTAAATTTAATCTTAACAACTTGTCGCATATTTACTCACGCGGCGCTGAACAGAAACTTACTCATTTGATGTCCAGCGTGAGAATTTGTACGGGCAGGTAATAACTTCTCCTGTCCGCCGATATTACCATTATATCAATAACATGTCGGCCTGGGCCTATCACAGACGCAGGTACCGACGCTTCAAAGCCGGAGTACCTGTAGTTATTATTTTTATGAAAAGCGGCAATATCCGGCCGGTCCAGCCCGTATAAAGCAGGCACCTCCAGATTTCCATCGATAACTATGAGAACGCCACCGGCTGTTTTCGAGTTGTCCTGATCAACCACCCAACCCCTGATCTTCAATGAATCTCCTTTTTCAGTTTCCAGTGACAGCAGTTTGGGCAGCGCATTAGTTTGGCCATTTACTGCATCAATATGATAAAGCGGTTCTTTATTAAGCGGTGTGAGTCCCGCCGCAGATAACATTTCGTCGTGAAAAACGTTCAGCTTGTATTTAATTAGTATCTCGCTCCTGGCCCTCACTATTTCGGGCCGCGGATATAATTCAAGCAGGGTTTCGTCCGACTGGTAGTTAAAGGTAGCCAGGTGGTAAGCAGTTGCCCGCCTCGCGGCGTACATATTTTCCCCGATCTGAAAATATGCCATGGTGGCTAACGGACCTGACCCCGCCAGTATCAAATATATCATGAACCCCCAGGTTAAGTACCTGACTATGGCATCCTTAATATCCATGGAGATAATTAATGCATAAAAGCCGACTATGCCCATGACAGTCATCGTGGTGTAGCGCGACTCAAGCGCGGCGGTAATCCCCCAGTCGGACCGGGCCTCGACCAGGCCAGCGGCCATTAATATTGTAAAAAATACCAGTGACAGGAAGGGCCACTTTGAAGTCCAGGTAACGGGCTTGAAAACAACCACGACACTGATGGCGACATACATCACAAGCAACAATAGACCTATACGGTATGCGGCCAAAGCATCTAAAGTTAAGGGACTGCCCAGCACAACCAGGCCGAACCTGGCGGTCAAAACCGGATCCTCGAGAAAAAATAACGAGGCCGAGGCCTGTGGAGGTTGTTTATAATTCCAAAAGTACAAGAGAAACGCCGCTATGCCGGTTATTATCCAGCAGGCAGACTTCCAGATATACGGACCCCAACGCCTTTGGTCTGCGGACCTTCCGGTAAATATTATCTGGACCAATCCCACCGGCCACACTAACAACCCGGGTGCGGATGAATAAGTGCAGGCTAAAGCGCAGACCAGCGCGAGCGCAAAGCGCCAGTCAGGCCGCTTGCTTTCTGCCAGAAGAAAGATGGTTAACACGAGAAATAAAATTAATAGGAATGTGCACATTTGGAATCCAGCCAGCAGGTTCCAGAAAGGCCTTACGCTGAAAATCAGCCAGGTCACGGGTATGAATTTAGCCATCGTAATATTTGAAAACCCGATTAGCCGCACAAATAATTTCCACAGGACCAGGCAGATAAGGCACATCAGCAGCCAGTCAAAATACATCTCGGCCACCGTGTTGTAATGAGTAATACTGCCCAGTGCCAGCATCACAGCCCTGGGGATAAAGACACGGTGCTCATTGTGCTGGGCAAACACATCAGCAACTGACAGGTTGCCTGAAAATAGCTTGTCGAATAGCGGGACCAGCTCCCATTGGTCGGCATAAACACAATTTACACCGTATTTGGATATAAAGATGAGGTTTAGTGCGGCAGGCAATATGATGAAAAATGCGATCAGGACAGTGGCGCGCTGCGGAATTAACCTGGGCCAGACAAATTGCCGCATATTCTACGTAGTGTTATAACGAATAATCCCAAACTTATTTAATATCGATTGTCAGGATATTAACGGGCAGATAATATTCTTTCCCATCCGCTGATATGACCTTAATTGATATATTATGCTGGCCCGGACCGATTAGCGATGTAGCCACCGATGCTTCAAAGCCGGAGTACCTGTAGTTATTATTTTTATGAAACGCGGCAATATCCGGCCGGTCCAGCCCGTATAAAGCAGGCACATCCTGGCGCCCGTCAATATCCATCAATACACCACCTGCCGCCTTACCGTTATATTGATCAATAGCCCAGCCTATTATTCTCAGCGTTTCCGCCCCTTCAAGCTGCCCATTAAAGGTTACTTGCGATGGGGGACGTTTGCCATTAACATCTTCGATATAGAAAAGCGGCTCGACGCTCAGCGGTTTAAGGTCGCTTACCGATAACGGTGGCCTGCTGAATACGTTTAATTTATATTTAACCAGGGTCTGCGCACGCTCTCTTAGAACATCGGGCCATGGAAATAATTTACCCAGGTTTTCATCGGATTGATATTGATAATTCGCCAGGTAATACGCAGCCAGCCGCCTCTCGGAATGCATCTTATAACCGCTGCTGAAATAAGCCGTAAAATCGGTGACGACTAATCCCACTGCTATGAGGGAACACAGGAACCCTGATAAAAAGAATTTATAATTTATATTTTGCAAATCAATAGATATAGTAAGTACATAAAGGCCGACGATCCCTGTTACGGTCATGGTTGAGTAACGTGATACCATTGCTGTATCCTCACCCCACTCGGATCTGAGTACGGACAGGATACCGGCCACTGCCATAGTGAACAATATCATTGAGAGGAAAGGGAATTTCAGCTTCCATGTCTTCGATTTCAAAAACAAAACAACGCTTACAAGAATATACATCAGCAACAGAAGCAGTCCTATGGACGCTGCAGTGTACTGGTCGTTGCTGAGAGGGTTCCCGATGACCACCAACCCGAACATGCCGGCAATAGCGGAATGCTGCAGGGAATACAGCAGGTTGATAGTGTGTTGCGGCTGAATATAGCCTGTAAAGTACACAATATATACGGCAACGCCCGTTACCGCCCAAATGACAGTTTTAACAATATCCAGGCCCCACAGCTTCCTGGACCGGGTCCTGGCTGTGAAGAGTATCTGGATAAGGCCGATAGGCCATACCAGCAGGCCTCCCGCCAGCGAAAAGGTGCCGGCCAGTCCGCTAATAATTGCCAACCCGAATCGCCAGTCACACCTTTTACTTTCTGCCAGCAGGTAAACCGTCAGCAGAAAGAACAGCACCACCATGAAATAGGTTATCTGGAATCCCCACAGCAGGTTGTCATACTGCCTTAAACCGAAAACAAGCCACACCACGGGGATAAACTTGGCCACGCTGATCTTTGAAAAGCCGAATAACCTAACGAACAGTTTAAACAGGATAAAGCATATGATGCAGAGCAGGAACCATGACAAATACATCTCGGCAAGAGTATTGTAGTGTGTCAGGCTGCCCAACCCGAGCATGACAAGGCGCGGCAGGAGAATGCGATGTTCATTATGCTGGGCAAACAGGTCGGCAAACGAAAGAGTGCCTGAATACAGCTTGTCGAAGAGGGGAACGATCCCCCACTGGTCCCAGAAAACGCAATTTACGCCATATTTGTATATGAAGACGAAACTTAACAGGACCGGTGCTGCTATGAGAGCCGCAATCAGCGCCGTCATAATCGGAGGCATCAATTTGTGGTTAATAATCTTCTGCATATTGTTACAGTATCTCAAGCTTGTATATTATTGACCAATTATACTAAAAATATTTCTCAGTCACGGCAATAGAGATAAATTAAGACCCAGTAAATCAGCAAAAGGACATAGAAAAACATAATGATGGGAAGCAGTACGCCCTGATCGAAATTGTCGGGAATATTTAGGCTGATGCCGGGAAAATAATCTTTCAAAAGCCACCAGAAATCCTTGCTTGTCACGCCGATATTGGAAAAACCGAAGTATATGCCAGCCATTACGGATAAACTGACAAAATAGCTTAGAAAAAAGCGGTCAGTCTTTTTGTTCATCAACACCTTCCCCGGGGTAATAGAAAACCCAGTAATTATTCAACTGATAGACAAGCCTAATCCTTGCCCTGCCTGTATTGTAGTGCTTGACTATATCCGTATCGTCGGTGGCAACTATGTAGCAGGCACCATATTTGCGAATATAATCCATGAAAATTTTGCCGGTCGTATACTCGCCTGGAATAGCCAGTATAGTATTGGTAAAACCGGAATCCCACAGCGGGTATAAAAACTCCTGCGGAGGAAATGAACAAAGGACAGTTGCCTTTTTTTGCTTTGACACCGCCTGATATATTGGGGCATAGTAAGGTGAACCCATCGACGTTCTCCCGATGAAATCGGAACTCTGGCGTTGCTCCAGCGGCTTATACATATAAATTGATATCTCCCCTGGATTTATGAAGGTTTGATAATTCCCCTGCAACATGGTCAAGACGATAACAGGCAGGGCCATCAAGGCAATGGTCCGAGGCCGGTTCAAGTATTCCATGGCCAAACAGAATGATAAAATCCCGAACCCGCAGATAAATATGGTATAGCGGGACATCCAATCATACGGTGTAGCCAGGAAACAGCAGATAAACACCGCAGCGGCAACCACGTAATCCCAGGACCTCCGCCGGCTGGCGATGATAATAGAGAATATACCGCTGGGGACCAGCAATATCCAGAACATCGGCCCGAATCCCCGGGAACCGTCGTAACTATAAAATGATCCGGCCCAGAGGGGGGCCCATCGCTCCACCCACACGTTAACCACATACCAGGGTTCAAACCATATAGGTATCGCACGTTCAGGCAGGGTTCCCGTGGCCGGATCCAAAGCGCCTGGAGCCAAAGTATGACCGAAGAGCTCGATTTGATATGGGGCCACCGGGTTGCCGAACAGCAGGTAATTGCGCAGGTACCATGTGCCGCCTAAAATCAGCACCGGGACCAGGTAAAGCGCCAGTCCCATCATGATTTCACGGGCAATATTGCCCCCTGGCAGCCGGGCTTTATTCTTGATTGAATCCTTCCTGATGTTTGTTAGTATCAGTACCCAGAAGGCTAAAGACACTACCAGGCAGGGCCCGATGTAGCTGTATTTTGAGCCCAGCAAAATACCGATTATCAGCCCGAAAATAAGGATGCCGATTTTTGGCTTATCCCTCAGTAACATGAAGTTGACAGCCCCTATCAGCAGCGCGGACATAATTATATCGATATAACAGGTCGTTGCCTGCTGTATTACGATGGGGATGAATAGAAAAATCAACGCCCAGGCCGCATTCTGCTGCTTTACCCCAGCCTTCCTGGCCAGGCTGTAAATAGCTAAAACGGCGAACAGCGCAAAGATGACCTGTGTGCCGTTCACCAGTATGTCGTTCCTAAGGTAGATTACGTTCCACAGGCAAAGCAGCTCACTGTTAAACGGGAACTGGTTCACGTGGACATTCATCGTTTGAAACTCTTTGATCCCGTTGCTCTGCAGTATGTATGCCATCTTTGGCAGGTGGTACATCAGGTCATCCCAGGCGTAGGGAGGGAAGAGATAGACAAGGAAAGCCCACCAGGCAACCTGGATGCCGGCCAGGATGAATAACAACAGGAGTAGCTTATTGCCGACAACCAACCGTAAAAAGCTGACTATATTGTGCTTCGCTTCACCAAACTGCCGGGCTATTTCGTTACGGCGAACACCACTTACGACCATGATACAGGTGGAGATTACAAGATTAAGGATCAGCAGGTTCAGACTATTCAATTGGAGCGCGAAGCCAAGGACCATCTCCGTCAGGATTATCTGGGAAATGGCCAGGACAAACGTGCCCAGCAGCCGGTCGGCAAAACTATATGATCCCCCATATTTGCCGGTCAGGAAATAGTAGTAACTGATGAGTATGTAGCCAGTTATCAACAGATATATCAGCAGCCCGATCAACATAGCGTGCACTCAATTATGACGGTCATTTAACTTCTGACGATCACTTGATTATTTAATATCCAGTGTGAGTATTTTAACAGGCTGGTAATATTCCTGCCCTTTAGCTGCCAGCACCTTAATTGACACAATATGCCGGCCTGGTCCAATGGCCGAGGCCGATAACGACGATTCAAAGCCCGATAACCTGTAATCCTGGTTTTTATAGTATTCGGCTACATCAGGCCGGTCAATCCCGTATAAGGCAGGTATTTCCATACGCCCATTGTCTATGTCTATTACAATCCCACCGGCTGCCCGACTATTAATTTGATCAACTGCCCATCCTTTGATTGTTATAGTATCCTCCAAATCAAGCATTATGGGGAGCAACTTTTGTGATCCGGGACGCCTGCCGTTAATATCCTCTATATAGAAAAGCGGACCTGCGTCGACTGGGGAGAGATAGGCCGCTGATGGTGGCGGTTCGCTGAAGACATTCAATTTATATTTAACCAGGGTTTGAATCCTTTCCCTGGTTATGGCAGGCCAGGGGTATAATTTGCCCAGGTTTTCATCGGATTGGCCGGCATAATTAACCAGGTAGTACGCCGCGGCCCGCCTCTCCGTATATGCCTGCTTGCCTTTTTCCAGGTACGCATAACAATCCGTAGAGATCACACCGGCCATAAGCAGGGAAAGCAACGCTCCCCACAAAAAGTATTTAAGGTTGACGTTTTGAAAGTCCACAGATAAAGCCAGCATATATAGGCCGGTAATTCCCAGGACAGTTGTAGTCGTGTAACGGGAAACAAATGCCGCCCCCACACCCCATTCAGCCCTCGTTATCAGCAGAACAGCTGCCGACGCTGCTGTGAACAGTACCAGTGCAAGCAAAGGGAACCGGACCGGCCATTTATCTGGTTTGAAAATCACTATAACGCCCACTAAAATGTATAAAATCAGTAGAAAAGGCCCTATTGCGGCAGCTATAAACACGTTGTTGCTTAAGGGGCTGCCCAAGGCGACCAATCCGAATATGATAGACGTAAGAGGGTCATGAATAGCATAGAGTTGATCTGTGGTGTGCTGTGGCTGCGTATAGCCGGCAAAGTATAAAATATAAACCGCGATGCCGGCCACCGCCCATGTTGCAGTTTTAATCATATCAAGCCCCCACAGCCTCTTACTCGTAGTTCTGGCTGTGAAAACTAGCTGTATCAGCCCGATCGGCCATACCAGCAGGCCTCCCGCCAGCGAAAAAGTGCTGGCCAGGCCACACAGAATTGCCAAACCGAAGCGCCAGTCGAATCTCCTGCTCTCTGCCAGCAGGTAGACCATTAATAAAAAGAAAAGAACCACCATGAAATAAACAAACTGGAAACCCCATAGCAGGTTGTCATACTGCCTTAAACCAAAGGTCAGCCATACCACGGGGATAAATTTGGCCATGGTCATGCTGGAAAAGCCGAACGTCCTTACAAAAAGTTTAAACAGTACAAAGCAAATGAGGCATAACAGGAACCAGGCAAAATACATCTCGGCAACGGTATTGTAATGGGTCAGGCTGCCGAGGCCGAGCATGACCAGGCGGGGCAGGAGGATGCGGTGCTCATTATGCTGGGCGAACAGGTCGGCAAAAGAGAGATTGCCCGAATACAACTTATCGAACAGTGGAACAACCTCCCACTGGTCCCAGAAAACGCAATTGACGCCATATTTGTATATAAAGGCCAGGTTCAGCAGCACCGGCGCTATAATGAGGACAGCGATGAGCGCAGTGGTTAGTTGCCATACTAATTTAGATTTCAGGATATTCGGCATATTTCTATTAGCTTCTCACCGTTATAACGGATCCCAAATTAAACTGTATTAATCTTACACGTGCTCAGACTTTTTCGCCGATGATAAAGGCCTGCGCACCCAGGAACTTCCAAATTATTGGCAATTTTAGATAAACCCTGACTAAATAATCATTCCAGGGCAGCCTGCTTTTGGTCGTATACGGTATGAACCGCGGGTAAACCTTGTTAATTTTAAAAGCAGCCAAATCCAGTGCCTCGGCCAAACTTTTATCGCTCAGTGGTATTTTGTGGTCAAAAAAATCCCAGTACTGTTTATAGATATATCTTATGTTGGGCTGCAATATCAGTACGCTGCCACCCTGCTTTAATACCCGGTGGGCCTCTTTTAAGACGGTCAGCACCTCGTTTTTGGTGTCCAAATGCTCAAGAAAATTACTCATGAAAACTATGTCAACGGCATTGTCCGGCAGGAAATCAAGCCTTGATGCTTCGCTGGTAAAGACCTTTACTCCCGGAGCGGCCAGCCTGCTTGTATCGGGATTAAGGTCTACCGCATACTTAGCGCCGGCCTTAATATTGTTTATAAACTCACAATAGCCGGCCCCGATATCGAGCACGGCGGCATCAGCAGGTATGAATTGTTGGAAAAACTCCCTGCACAATACCTTCCACAACCTGTTCTTTTTCTCCAGGTCAGCCGGTTTAAATCGGCCGCAATAAATCTTGTCTATCTCTTCCCGCATCAGATTCATTCCCATTCACTAATATGAATTCTATTTAACCTCGACGTTAATCTTTTCATGAAATTCATAATATCCCTTCCCGTCTGCCGTCACGACTTTCAGTGTCAGGGCGTGCTTCCCTTTACCCAATAGTGAGGCAGGTATGATAACATTGAAGCCCGAGGATTTGTAATCACCTATGTTGTAGTATTTGGCAACATCGCTGCGGTCGAACCCGTATAACGCTGGTACATCAAATCTACCATCCACATTAACAAAGACACCACCTGCACTTTTACCAGCTTTTTCATCCACCATCCAGCCCTGCAGGATAACAGACTGTTCCTTCCCGTCTCCGATCGGATATACCGTCCCCTGGGGCCCGCGCGGGTTACCGTTCACCTGGTCAATGCTTCCCATCCGGCTTACACCATCATAAATCATGCCTCTCAGATCAGGTTGCCTGAACATCTCCCGGCCACCGGATTCCTCCCAGGTAATGTCAATCTCATCGCCATAGTAATTGATACCGTTTCCCCTTAACATGAATTTGGCCACCCTGTCGAAGGTAGCACCATTGAAAACCCCCTCCAGTTCATCAGTATCATTTGGAAGAAAATTGATCAGTAGTCCGTTCCTGGCAGTATCCACTATCAGTTTATATGATACCCTCTTTCCGCTCTCATAGAGTAAATCCACATATACAGGAGGCACCCTGAAAAACGTTTTCGCCAGCCTGCCCTTTAAATTCAGCTTCATGTCAACTTTGGCAAACAACAGGTTATCGGTCGGCGGTATATCTATCCATGTCCCGGCGCGCGCAGTAGTGCTTCCCATCGGCCGGCGGGTCTCCACTGCTTCCTGCGCCCTCTTTTTTAACAGCAGGCGGCCGGCATCATCGCGGTAAACCACCTCGTAATTAGAAAATATATTTACCCACACTGCCGGAGTATCAAGCACAACGTTGCGGTAATCTATATTCCCGAATTCTACAATAAGAAACTCCGGCGCGGCCTCACCAGAGTAGTTAGCCGCATCCCGGAGGTCAAGCGAGGAGGTATAAGCAACGTATGATTGCAGAGTGAACATGGGCTTCCAGTCCAGGCCGTTTGCCGGGCAATAGCATATCTCCCAGGTTATCACGCCTACCTTGCCGTAACCGGATCTAATGATGCTTAACATTTCAGCCGGCAAAAGGTCCTTTTTCAGACTGGTCTCGCTTTGCACGTCCAAATAATTTCGTAGCGCGTTGAAATTGACGATATGATTGATATTGGATAGGCCCCACTGTCCCTCAAGAAAACCCATCCTGCTCTCCATCACCATCTTCGCATTATTACGTACCACTGCTACTGCTTCTGACCCCACGCCTTTATCCCGGATCAGATCAACAAATTGCGGCACTGTCACTGTTTTAGGTTGATTCATCGGGATTGCCAGGCCAAAGATAATCAGGAACCCTGCGAGGCATGTGACAATCTCCTTCTTACCGACTGAATTGAGGACAAGGATACATACTATTGCAGGAAGCACGAAAATATACAACTCGTGCCAGGCATCCTGCCGGCAGAAAGCATGCTTGAATGCCAGGAGAGCAGGAAGGGTAAAAAGTAGTGCGGCATACAGGCAATGTGCTTTTTGCATCCACAGGATAAGCACCAGCACGAGATACGCACTCAGTGCTAAAAGTCCCAGTGCGAGGGTCAGGTTGGAGCCCTCGATGCTCATGGCCTCGCCATAGCCACTTGCTATATCGATAGAATATGCCAGCCACTGTACAATGTTGTCCACGGATCTCATTGAGGCAAAGGCTATTACTGTTACCGTTAAAAGATAGGAACCGCCGGTGGCAACCAGCATTTTCCAGGCTTTTGTCCTCTGGGTGGATATGATGATAACGGCGTAAGTAAAAAGCATGGATAATGCAACTACGCCCACACTAAACTTAGTAAAGAACAGCAGGCCGGCCAGCAGGCCGCTCAATACCAGGCTACTGTATTTGAAGACCCTGTTGCTGTCAAAGGAAATGCACAATAACAGGCCCAGGGTCAGCGACAGATTGTACTCGAGCAGTACGCCGTATGACAGCATGTTTGCAGCCAGGAAAAGCACCACAAATAACACCACCTGGAGTTTGCACCTGGCCCGGTAAAGGTAGTAACACAGGGCGAGCGTGAAGATCACGTGCACAATAATCTGGAATGCCAAACCCAAAGCAAGGTTGCTGCCAATATCCTGGGGTCGAATAAGGTAACCAAGCGGGCCATAGGCAAAAACCACGTCCCTGCCAAATAGATAAGACGAATAGGGCAGGTAATTCAGCGCGTAGTTCCAGGAGCCATCGGTATCCGCTCCGGAGGTGATTGGCATATAAGTGCCGGGGAACGTAACGATGAACAGGTATGCAATGGCAATCGTACCGTAGAGATAGCCATTGCTGGCTACTGCCACCAGGTACCTGAATATGTCAGCCAAACGTTTCAATTTGCCAGCTCCCCTTATCTTCTTCGTTCTGCAGCCAAATTATCATATCATTCTTCGCCATACCCGTTAAGATTTTCTTAGCCAGGCCTGCTTCTGCGCCGGAATGCATAAAAATACCAATGAAGGTAATTGGGTAGCCATTTACGTATGTGGAACCGCGATTTGCCGGCCGACCGGTCGCGCCAGACCGATGGTATCTCGGCGATGCGGTACCCCCCAATGAAGGCCTTTACCAGTACCTCCATGCCTATCTCGAAGCCGCCTGTGCTCTCCACCCGGATATCACGCAGCAGGCTGACGCGGTACATCTTGAAGCTATTGGAGACGTCATGCGTGGGGATGCCCGTTAACACGTGCAGGCTTACTCCGGCCGTCCGCGTCATCAGTTTTTTCAGCACCGGTCCTCCTATCTGCTTCCCCCCTTTCATGTAGCGTGAACCGCATACCAGGTCATAGCCTTGATTGATCTTTTCCAGCATAGCATCGATGATGCCAATGTCGTCGGATGTATCAGCCATCACTACCAGCGCTACACCGTCGGAGCAACTCTCGAAGCCTGTCTTAATGGCGTTGAGCACCCCCCCAGCGTATTTATTCCTGATCAACCGGATATTACTGCAACACTGCTCAGCGACATACCCTTTAACGACAGGCAGAGTGCTGTCCCCGTCGAAATCATAGATTATCAGGACGGTATACGCTGCTCTGACTTTATCGCGCAATTCGCCGAGCGTATTAAGGATATTATCCGCTTCGTTGTAGACTGGTATGATTACCTGGATTTGGCTGAAGCTCATATGCCCCCGGTTTTGATCTGCTCTCTGATCCAGGGTATGATCTCGTCCAGCGCCTCAGCCAGGGTGGTTTTGGCTTCAAAGCCTAAAACTTTCCCGGCCTTCTCCACAGTTGGAATCCTCTTCTGCACATCGTATGTATAGGGTTTCTCTGTTACATATTTGAAGGGTTTATCGCCTTTGATCTTCTTCCAGATCAGTTCTGCCAGTTCCAGAACAGTAGTGGCTACAGGTGTGGATATATTGAAATCCTCGTTCAGCGCCTTCTCGCTGTCCACGCACAGCCGTATGCCATGCGCCGCGTCGCCACCGTAGGTATAGCATCTTACCTGGTTGCCCTGGCCCAGTATATGCAGCGGGTCCTGGCCCTTTAGCACCTTTTGCACCAGGTCCGGCACCACGTGGCTCATGGCCAGGCGGATGTTGCCCGACATCACCTCTTTATCCAGCCTGGCCCGCTTCTCGCCTATGCCCACAACGTTAAATGGCCTGATGATGGTATAAGGCAGCCGGTATTGCTCCCATGCGCCCCGGGCGAAGTACTCCGATGCCAGCTTTTGAAATCCATAGGTGGAACTGGGCGGTGGGCATCTGAGCTGCTCCCCCTCCGGCGTGGGGTAGAGTGAGGTGTTTTCGAAGACCATTGACGAGGAGATAACATTGATTTTCTTCAGATTTTTATTCTCGAAGGCCCAGACGGCGGCATCGAAACTGGAAGCTAAAATGCGTTCATTTTCCGCCAGCAGGTCGTAGGCATACTCGTGGAACAGGGAGATACCACCGATAATGGCCGCCCCCGCGATAAGCTGGTCGCAATCTGCGGCCAGATCCTTCATCAGTTCCGTGTTCTTAACGTCGCCTTCAACAAAGGTGTATCGAGGGTTAGCATCGTAGCTTTTCAAGATTTTGCCGTACTTGGAAAAGTTGTCAATGCCCACCACCTCGTGTGCGTGGTTTAGCAGCTCCTCGACCAGGTAGCCGCCGATAAAGCCGGCCGAGCCGGTAACCAGTATTTTCATTAAATTGCTCCCTGCCGGTTAAATAAGTTCCAGATATCCACCAGCATTTTACTTTCCGGGATCTTCAGTTTCCTGTAAATTTCGTGTGGCGTGGCTACGATGATGATATCTGAGGATTTTACCAGCTTTTCCGCGCTGACAAAATAATCCCGCTTTACGTACGGGTCCGAGCAATATACCCTGCCAGCCGCCATCTCGAGTATCTTTTTCAACTTGAATGACAGTGAATCGCGCTCATCGTCCGAGTTGGCCTTGAAGGCCATACCCAGTATGCCCACCGTTTTTCCGGATAAATTGGTTTTATTCCTCAGCTGTTCAACCATATAGTTGGGCAATCCTTCGTTGATCAGCATAGCCGAGTGGCCAAGGAAGAAGTTGTTATTGCTGAAGGCGGCAAGTTGCATGGTGTCCTTGAAAAGGCAGGGTCCGGCCGCAAAGCCCGGCCTGGGCAAACTCTGCATGCGTGGGTAATTGAATGTCATGGCCTTATGTATGCGCTGATAGTCGATATCGTACCTGTCGGCCATCATGTAGAACTGGTTGGCGGCTGCAAACTGGATGTAGCGCCAGTTGTTGCAGAAAAGCTTGGCCAGCTCCGCTTCAATTGGCTCCAACACCATCACGTCCCCTGTCAGCTTTCCGAAAAGTTCCGTAGCCGCCTTGATCCCCCGCCTGTCGAAGCCGCTGACGATCTGAGGCAGGCTAGCCAGTTCCTCCAGCGCCCTTCCTTCAGCAATGCGTTCCGGGCAGAATGTGATATGCACTTTCAGGCCCTTGCTTTTCAGGTATTCATGGATCTTCTGGGAGGTGCCGGGGTAAACAGTGCTGCGCAGCACGATATTTTGCCCGTCCACCAGGTATTTCAGCATAGAATCGAAAAATTTAATCATATCTGCGTAGCGCGGGTTGAGGTGCTCTTCCACGGGTGTGCCAATGGTAACGATGACCGACATGGACTGCGCTATTTTGGCTGGATTGTCCGTCGTGAACAGGTGCTTGTTTATGACCTTTCTCAGCTTCCTGTCACAACCTTCTTCATCGAAAGGCATTATGCCTTTATTTACCGTCGCCAAGCGTGCCCTGTCGATATCGTAAACAGCTACCCTTAACCCCTTATCAGCAAAGGCAATGGAAAGCGGCAGGCCGACTCGGCCGCATCCGCCTATCACGCACACATCGTATTTAAACATGTTTTAAGCCCCCCTTTTCTTGAAGATCAACGTATCGTAAACCACGAAGTTAAACAGCGCGGAGACTGCGATGCCGATGGCCGCATTGACCATGTAATGCAGGCCTGCTAACTGTAGCAGGAAAAACAGCACTATCCTGAACAGTATGGTTATGCCGATGGTAACATTAAATTTTACCAGTTGGATTAAAAGCTGCAGGCCCCTTTCTTTCTGCCTGTCTCCCCAGGTGATCCAGCGACTCATGAAGAAATTATAGATAATGGCAATCTCCATACTTATTACGTTGGCTATATTTTCACCAAGGGGATTATCCAAGCCGCAGTAAGTCACCAGCAGGTACAATAGCAGCAGGTTTAAAGCCACCGCAGACCCGCTTACCAGCACAAACTTGCCCAACACCAACGGATCCCTGATCTTGGCAAGGATAAAATCCCTGGTTTTACAATAAGCCGCGGTAACCCAATTCTTTTTCATTTTTAAAATATACGCGAATTATCTGCTTTCAATCGCGATATTATATAGACCGTGCATCGTAAATACAAATTAACCTATGCTTATGCTGCATAGTCATAAAGGTATGCGCCGGCGCGAGTTTTGTTATACTATTTTACAGGATTGCAAATGCAAATTAATGCAAGGCGAAGGTCAATAGTAATATGGGTTATCATCATTGGCCTGCTGACGTTGCCTGCCATCATTTCACTGCTATTTATCAGGGTGTTCGGTGTTAACGTATGCTATCTGGACCAGTGGGGAATAGTCCCACTATTTGACAGGATCTACACGGGACAGATCTCATTCACAGAACTATTTGCACAGCACAATGAACACCGCATATTTTTCCCGCGGCTGGTGATGCTGTCCCTCGGATATTTAGCACAGTTCAACAACCTGGCAGAGATGTATTTTTCTTGGTTGCTTATATTTATCACATGTATTGTACTTCTTAAATTTTATATTCGGTATTTCGGCACCACAAAGCGGGCAATAGCCAGTTTCATACCTGTTACCTGGCTAATTTTCAGCCTTCGCCAATGGGAGAATCTGCTGTGGGGATTCCAGATTGGCTGGTTCATGGTTATTTTATTTTTAGTACTCGCGCTATACCTTCTTGCCACCACCTCACGCCCTGGATGGAGATTTGGGCTGGCAGTTATCAGCGCATGCGTTTGTTCATTTTCTTCTGCCCAAGGGCTATTAATATGGCCTATCGGCCTAATCCAGCTTTTATTAACCTGGTGGACACAAAGGAAAGGGCCTAAATGGCCATATATAAAGATGGTGTCTATATGGTTTATGATAGGTATTCTTGCATATACGGTATATTTTGTCGGCTATAACAAGCCGCCATATCATCCTGATCTATTATATTTCTTAAGCAATCCTTTCTCGGCCATTACATATTTATTGGTAGTTACAGGTAGCCCACTTGCATTCGATATGACTTCAGCAATCGGCGTGGGTATTTTGGTGCTACCTTTATACATATTTGTAGTTGCAATCTTAATCTACAGAAAATTGATAATTTCACCCTACGTGCCATTTTTCCTCTCTTTAATCCTCTTTGCTCTTTTCACTGCTGCCATCCTCTTATTATCCAGGGCCGGCTTTGGAGCAGGCCAGGCATTTTCATCCCGTTATACGTCCATGACAATGCTGGGTATAATCGGACTTTACCTAATAATTATACCTATCGAAATAAATGACAAAATAAAATTATTCATATCAGGTTCTGTTATTACATTGATAGTGCTGGGTACACTTACTACCTATTTTCAGGCAATTGTAACGGACGGTAAAAATATCAGGGATGACAGGACCATGGATGCTGAATATTTAGCTAATATAGAAGTACAGAGCGATGGAAACATTGAAAAGCTACATCCTTCCCATCAATGGGTTATAGAACAGGCAAATATTCTGAAAAAATACCGCCTTAACGTTTTCAGCCCCGACTTCATATATTTATATAAAATAATTGACGCAAAGCAACTGATTAAATTACGCGGGCTTAGCTGGATACCAACCGGTGGGTGGTCATCAGGAGGCACATATATTAAAGAAACACCGGATGCCGCCACATATACATACGGGTCATGGGGCGGGGCCGACAAGAACGTCGGGGTATTAAAATCATCACCCATTAGGGTTGAGGGCCCGGAATACCTCGTAATGTATGTAATGACAGGGCCACGTACAACCAGGGCAATCAGCAGTAATGATCTAAGATCCATCAATAGCCTTATAAAGTACATAATGAAAGGGCCGTCTCCAACAGGCCAGACTGTTGGTTTAGATACAAATTGTGACGGCGAGCCCGACATACTTTATCAGGGTAATGCAGAACTTCGATGGGATCAATGGGTTGTTGATTTAACTCCATATATTAATAAGGATATCTCTATAGTTGCTATTGACGATGGTACGGAATCAGGGGAATGGATGGGTGTTTCTGAGCCATTTATAGTACCTAAACATGAATGAACAAATACCGAGGACTTTTATTGAGCCGAATTATTCTATGTGATGTGGAGTGCTAATTAGACAATTGTATTTGGAATACAGTGTGAACTAAAGATGAACATATATATTGAACACATTAAGAACTGCACGAGCAGTGCCCTGCTGAACAAAGTTGGCCGCGTGTCTACAATTAAGTGGATTATCATAGCCGCACTGATGATAACCCCGTCCGCCATGGCCCTATTCTTCATAAAAGAATACGGCGTAAACGTACCTGTCTTCGATCAGTGGGTAGAGGCACCAGGCTTATTCGATAAATATTACAGGGGCCTATTATCCTTTAATGACCTTTTTGTGCCTAATTGGGAACACCGTCCTTTCCTTGGCCGTTTAGTAATTCTCTCATTGGGTTTGATAACCCGCTACAACAACTTGGCAGAGATGTATTTATCCTGGTTCCTATTATGTATTACCTGCATTTTACTTCTCCGGATTTATACTAAGTATTTTGGCGCTACTCAGGCCGCGTTGATAAAATCCGTTCCGGTCATCTGGTTACTTTTCAGCTTAAGGCAATGGGAATCTTTACTGCGCGGTGATACATGTACCTGGTTCATGGCATTGTTGTTCTTCGTATTAACCGTTTATTTGTTAAATGCTGATCGAAATACGCCATGGCGGTTCGCATTTGCAATTATAAGTGGCATAGCCTGCACTTTTTCACATGCCGTGGGCTTAACTGTATGGCCCATCGGCCTGATTCTAATATTATTAAACTGGCGATCTTGCGATAAAGAATCCAGCCGGTTGTACTTCAAGATGGTAATTATATGGTGCCTGACTGCAATTGTAGTCTTCGTCACCTATTTTGTCGGTTTTAGTATGCCACCTGGATATGAGCCACATTATTATAAAGATCAGCCACTTACTGCCTTAAGCTTTATTTTTGTTGCGATGGGCAGTCCACTCGCTCTTGATATATGGGCGGCGGCCGGGATTGGTATATCGTTATTGCTATTATATGTGTGTTTCATTGGTTACATTACTAAAAGGAAATTTGTGATACCGCCCGTTGTGCGCATTTCTATTATGTTGATCTTTTTTTCGCTTTTCACTGTTGCCTTGCTTGTTCCCTCGCGGTCTGGAATTGGATTGGAAAGAGCAATACTATCCCGCTATACAACATTTATTGGTTTAGGCATTGCGGGTTTGTACATGCTGATATTGCAGATCGATCAAAGACCTAATAATCTCAAGCCACTGCTGTTCGGTTTTATATTAGCCTTAATGATATCGGGCATAATAGCTGTGGACAGTCACGCAATAAGTGTAGACGGCAAGGCAGCCAAAGATGAGGGGCTTAAGGCTGCATATTATGTGGTAAACTTTGAAACTCAGAGTGATGAAGATCTGGCCGGGCTCTGCTATGGCCACCTGGAATTTGTGAAAGAAGGCGCAGCAATTCTAAAGAAATATGAGCTTAATGTCTTTAGCCAACCTAATTGGGATATTGCAGAATTAACTCCGGTTGAAGGAAATTCATCTTTTCGTGTCGACATTGTCAACGGCCGTCAGGCTGCACTGCCAGATTCTTACTTTACCGTTGACGGCCAGAATGAGAAAAAGGTAATCATACAAGGATGGGCAATTGACAAAATTGCAGACAAGGCCGCCGGGGGCGTCATTGTAAATATTGATGGGAAACAAGATTTGGTAGCTATGTATGGACTGGATCGCACTGATGTATCAACCTTCTACAAAAACGATGCTCTCAGGTTCACAGGCTATTCAGCTTCTTTTGCTACTTCGGTACTTGATAAAGGAAAACATATTATAACTCTTAAGATTATCTCGGCTGATCATAATGGATACTATGAAACTGAGGGGTTTATACTTGACGTCAAATAGGAATGATTACTAATGGCAATGGGGTCACACCTGCCGCCCTGTGTTAATGGTTTTTCTACCGATCACGAAATAAGCATTGCCTGCATCAGTATTTTTTATTAACTCCTGGCACATGTTATACGGATACAGGCCAAATTTCAGCACCGGGTACAGTCTTACATACCAGCCGGGAAGCTCAAAAGAGCTTTGCACAGTTGCTTTTTGAATTGCATCAATTCTCTTTTCCCTAATGAACATGCTGTTTATAGCCTGGAGCAGTTGCAGACCGTATGTATATATCCTGACCACTTCAAAACCCTGCTGCTGGAGCAACTCTTTGAGCGGTCCCCTGTCGTAGCGCCGGTAATGGCCATAGAGCCTGTCGTGTTTACAGTAATACCTGGAATGCGCCGGGACAACTATAATCAGGTAGCCGCCTTCGTCTAATAACTGGAAAGCTTTCCTCAGGAAGGAACGGTCATCTTCTATATGTTCAAGCACCGCCAGCATGGTTATGAGGGTCAACGGTTGCTGCGTATCAAAGGTCAGGAAATCCTGGTTGAAAAACTTGAAGTTGCCACTGGTCATGTTTCTGCGCAGGTATAGGATAACCTCTTCGTTTAAGTCGATACCAAACCCTCTCGCCCCCAGATCAGCCAAAGTTTCGACCGCGTGCCCAACGCCACAACCCACGTCAAGGACATTCTCAAGGTTTATGCCATATTCCCTGACTGCTTCCTTCAACAGGCTGAGTTCCCGGCTGGTGGATGGCAGCTTACACCTGTAAGCTGCATCGATATTATCCTGTCCGCTATGCTTAGACTTCATTGCCGTTGCGGAAGGTACTTTTAACCACATATTTTGGCCGTTGCTTTACTTCTTCAAATATCCTTCCAATATACTGGCCCAATATGCTGATGCCCAACAACTGGATAGCTCCCAGGAATAAAACCACCACCAGCACAGTAGTCACGCCTACGGGTGCGTCGGGTATCAGTATCCTCAAAACGATCTGCACCGCTATCCCTATTAAAGCGATAAGGAACGTGATAAGAGACAAAAAGGTCATTAGTTCAAGAGGGACATATGAAAAAGAATAAATTCCTTTGGCAGCCCAATTGAGGTTTTTAAGCAGGTTGTTTGTAGTTTTGCCAAACATCCTTTCCGGCCTCACGTAGGGAATGCCGGTCTGCCTGAAGCCGGTCCAGGCGCGTAACCCGCGCAGAAACCTGTCCCTCTCAGTGAATGATTTCATCACCTCAACTACTTTCCTATCCATTAGGGAAAAATCGCCTGCGTTTAAAGGTATTTTTATATATGAAAGCTTGTGAAAAATATAGTAGAAAAGCTTATATGCCCATTGCATTAATAGCGGGGCTTCCCTTTTAACCCGCACGCCGTAGACAACATCGAAGCCGGCAATCCACTGATCATAAAACTGTTCAATGATCTCCGGGGGGTCCTGCAGGTCGCCATCCAACAATACCACGGCGTCTCCCGTAGCTATATCCATGCCACTGGTAAAAGCCATCTGCGAGCTGAAATTGCGTGAGTGATTGACCGCAACAACGTGGGCATCATTTTGAACCAGGCCGTACAGCACCTCTTCAGTATTATCGGGGCTTCCATCGTTAACAAATATTAGCTCGTAATCGACCCCCAGTTTATTAAAGGTATCTGAGAGCCGTTTGTGCATATAAGGAATGGCCTTTTCGTCGTTATAACAGGCAACAATGGCCGAAATTTTCTTCATTTTATTCATGTCAACCCGTTACTTCTTAAGGTTCAAATAATATGGTGTTTTATTTTTTATCATCTCTTCCACCAGGTCAGGCAGGTCCTCATTTGTCTGCGGCCACCTTGCATTTATATTGCTGAGAACGGCCATGATTTTTTTATCTTCTACCGCCCAGTGGGAGAACCCGTCGTGGATATAGTCTTTGTCCCGTCCGGAGGCAACTAATTTTACCGGTATTATTTCATGATTAAGGTAGTTCCTGATACTCTCAAAAGGCCTGTACAGTAAAAACGGAGTTATAGAATAGAGAAATGGTATTTTACCTTCCAAAGCTAAACCTATCCCGATACCCAGCATGGCCTGTTCGGCCGCGCCCGCATTTATGAACCTGTCTTTATAATCTCTCCTGATTTCGTCCCACATTTTATATCCCAAATCCGCAATAACAACCCAGATGTCCCTGTTCTCTGCCATTTTAGTGTGTAGGATATCGACGAAACATCTCCTCATCTTAACAGGCGTACTGCTGTTTATCATCTTAGTTCTTCCAGTGCGGATTTGTAGTCATTCTCATTCATCACATAGTAATGGGCGTCCTGGCCTTTGAGGAAAGCAAATTGCTCTACATTTGTTTTGGCAAAAATAACCCAAGGGCTATGATTACCTGCCGCCTTTACGGACGACAATAATCGTTTTATGTCATGTCCGTCAGCTTTGATCATATTCAAACCAAACCCCTTGATCCGCCTCTCAAGCGGCGGCAAAGATATGGGGTCATAGGCTCCCCAGCCATTTGCATTGACAACTATAATTAAATTTGTCACCCTGTTTTCATATATCACCCTGAGGGATTCCCAGATACTGCCTTCCGCGCATTCCCCATCCGTTATAATGCAGAATACTCTTTTATTTCTATCCGCCAGGGCCATCCCCAGTGCAATCGGCAGGCCCTGCCCCAAACTGCCGGTCGATACATCGATGCCAATATTAGCATTTCTATCCGGGTGAATGTGCAGATCATGAATGTCGGAGGGGTCCATAATATGATTCTCTTCCAGGACCGCGTACAGGGCTATAGCCGCATGTCCGCCCGATAACACAAAACGCTCTTCCTTCTTTTTGACCCTGTAAATTGCATCTATTATATCTACGGCGCTCAAGCATGAGCCTATATGAGCATACCCAAACTTATAGCTCAACTCAATAATCCTTCGCCTTGTTTGTTTTTGCCCGGCGTCAAGTTTGAATTTACTCATTTATCGGTGCCCGGTTTATTCGCTATGATACATAAATTCCCTAACGGAATCCACATTTTTTGGTTCAATAACGCATCAAATAACTTGCCTTTTAAATTCAGCAACTTTAGCTTCCATACTTTAGGCAAGGGAAAAAGCCAGATGAGATATTTGATCGAAATACAGCTATTGGGAGAAAATATCTCTACGGGCACAAAACCAGTTTTAAAGAATATTTTACCTATTGTTTCCTTACTGTATAAATAGGTGTGTTCAATATCGATTATGGGGCTTTTCTCTTTCAACAACCGTGCCGACAGGCTTTCCACATCGTGGTTGAGCGCCAAAATACTCCCCCCCGGAGACAGCAAATTATAACAGGTGGTCAGGAAGCGCACAGGGTCCTGTATATGGTCCAGTGTCTGGAAAAAAAAGACAAAATCAAACGATTCATTTTTATAGATGCCGTCTTTTAAGACATGTGAACTAATCCTACCTTTGATTTTTTCATCCGCTTTCGATACAGCATCTGCGCCTGGTTCCACGCCGTACAAATTCTTATAGCCTTTGTCCAAAAGGGCGCTGAGAACGAACCCGTTGCCGCAGCCCACCTCGAGTATTACTGCTTCTTTGGACAGGGAAGTTAAAACTTTATTCAGCACTTTCAGATACGAGGCTGTTAGGTTATTTATATTTTCGGCGTAGCTGAACTTACTGCTTTTATATAATGCCTGCACGCTTAAGTCGTCACAAACAGGACTTGATCTCACCAATTTGTCGTTGTTGCAGCGGACAACCTGGTAGTGGATCAGGTCGGGCAACCTTCTTGCGGAGAAAACCTCGGGGTTAAGATCCGAAAGGCTGAAATTGCTTTTATACATAGCAGTGTAATTACCTGTTGAACCGCAGAGCGGGCACTTCGTTTCAAGCATCTCCACGTTAGCTATCCTCGTAAAGGTGCAGATTAGTAATCATCCAATCCCAGTTGAGCAGCAGACCCTGTCTTAAATCAACCCCTGGCTTCCATCCCAACAGTTTTCTTGACTTTGATATTTCGGCCACCCAGTAGGACGTATCCCATATCCTGTTGTCCATCTTTCCCCATTTAAAAACCGCTGTTTTTCCGGTGACCTCGGTAGCCAGTTCCACCACTTGCCTAATGTTATGCTGTGTAGCCGTGCCGATATTAAATACCTGCCCGCTGAATTTTTTCAATTTATTGATTAGAAGATATGCTCTTACCACGTCATCGATGTAGATCCAGTCCCTGGAGATATCGGAGGACACAAGGTCCATTCTATTACCGTAGTACAGCGATTTCAGCAAAACCGGGATAAACCTGTTTTTATCCTCGTAGGGGCCGTACACAGAAAACGGCCTGAGGGTTACGATGGGCTTATCGTTTGCCTGTGCGAAATATGAACATAACAGGGTCTGTGCGCTCTTAGTCACGGCGTAATAGCTGGCAGGTTCAAGGTAATCATTTTCCTTCATAGGGGAGTTCTTAAAACCGTATTCAGATGAACTACCCGTATTAACAAATAATTGGTAATCGATATCGGCGGTAGCCTTGAGCAAATTCCAGGTTCCGGCGATATTGGTTTTAATGCACAGGTCGGCATCGGTCTGCGCAGAGTATGCGCCATAGGTAGCCAGATGATAGATCACATCAGGCTGGATTTTATGAATTAATTTCGATAGTTTCGCTATATCTGACAGATCAGTGTAATAAATTTTCGTCCTGTTTATAATATCTCTTATGCGACAAAGATTGGCCTCTCTTCTAAGGAGAAGATGCACATTTTCATTTCTACTTACCAATTCCCTGAGAAGGCAGGAGCCGACAAAACCGGTGGCCCCTGTAATCAGGTAAACTATTTTATTGGACACGGCCTACCCCCGATTTTGGAATCTGCTCTATCCATAAAAAAGTAGTATATCAGAATAGACTTCTTTGGACACTAACAGGTATCAATTGGAGTGTTTCATAGTTTTGAAGACGAATCTCCGCATCAGCAAAAATGATACGAGTGCTATGGGTAATACTATGATCGCCATAGCAACTAATGCATTCACATTGCACATTTCAAATATTTTCAGAAGCCCGATGGTTAGCAAATAAGTGAACAGGTAAACACCGAAAAAGCGCATTATCAACCGGTTATCCCTATTTTGAAACACGATCATACCTGTAGTTTTGAAATTGAAGAGGATTCCGCAGATGTGCCCCAGCAATACCGCCAGCGCATAATGTATCCCAAGCAGGATAAATAGGGCGAATACCGAATAGCCGAAGACGGCATTTATCACGCCTACAACCAGGAAGCGCAGGAACGGAACAGCCCAGAGTCTGCGGATCAGCCCAATTATTTTGCGCATCAAATCTGATACGTTTCTCCCTTACTGCCATAGGTCTGCGTTCAATTATAATACATTTGTATTGCCACTGACAGACCGACTGACTCTTGTTTGCTTTCCCGCCACCCGTTCTCACCGGCGTACACTTTAACACGGGTTTTGTTATACTATTGAGTATGGGTAAATTTGTATGTCGGGTAATTTCATGAATATCCACATACTATGCGGCTATTGTGCCATAAAGTTTCAGCATTTGGCACTTCTAAATAAGTGACATGGTTATACAAATTGGAAGGAGACAGTATTTTATTATAGATTCTGGAGGGTAGATCCTTGTGAATGTAGTCATTTTCTGCGGCGGTATCGGTGCTCGTCTGAAGGAAGAAACCGAGTTTAAACCCAAACCCCTGGTTAAGATAGGCAGTAAGCCCATCCTCTGGCATATCATGAAAACCTATGCGCATTATGGCCATACAGATTTTATCCTGTGCCTTGGCTATAAAGGGGAGCAAATCAAGGAGTACTTCTACAATTACGAATTAATGAGCGGTGATTTCACACTTAAGCTGGGCGAGAGGAATAACCCTACTTTTAACTCGAATATCCCGGAGCGCGGTTGGAATATCACTTTAGCAGACACAGGTGACGATGCACTCAAGGGCGCACGCTTGAAAAGGGTGGAAAAATATGTGGTGGGCGACACTTTCATGGTAACTTACGGCGACGGTGTAGCCTATATAAATATCAATAATTTGCTTGCCTTCCATCGATCTCATGGCAAAATGGCAACTGTTACCGGTGTTAATCCGCTGTCACGATTTGGCGAACTTAGTGTTGCGGGAGAACGGGTGACGAGTTTTTCTGAAAAACCCGCGGCCTCAGGCAACTGGGTCAACGGCGGTTTTTTCGTTTTTAACCGGGCAATTTTCGAGTGTCTGGAAGACAAATCTGATTGTGACCTGGAATATTCCTGTTTGGAGCGGATTGCTGCTGAAGGCGAGCTTATGGTTTACAAGAATGATAAATTCTGGGCCTGCATGGATACTATCCGTGATATGGAATACCTGAATAAATTGTGGGCCGAGAACAAGGCGGAATGGAAAACCTGGGAATGATAAATCTATTTAATAGCCTCTTTAAGGGTAAGACTGTGCTTGTCACAGGCCATACAGGCTTCAAGGGTTCCTGGCTGTGTATATGGCTGAGGGAACTGGGTGCCAACGTCGTTGGATATGCTTTGGACCCGTATACGTATAATGATATTTTTGTTGTAAGCGGGATGAAGGATAAAATAAAAAGCAATATCGGGGACGTCAGGGACTATGGTGGGCTCAAAGGAGTTTTTGATAAATACCAACCCGAAATCGTATTCCACCTGGCAGCCCAGCCGTTGGTCAGGATGTCTTATAAGCAGCCAAAGTTGACCTATGAAACTAACGTGGGTGGAACAGTAAACCTTCTTGAATGCTGCAGGCTTACAGAATCGGTAAAAATAGTAATCAACGTTACGAGTGATAAGTGCTATGATAATCAGGAGTGGATTTGGGGTTACAGGGAGAATGACCGGTTGGGAGGATTCGACCCTTACAGTTCCAGCAAAGGATGTTCGGAACTTATAACAGCAGCATACCGGGACTCCTTTTTCAGCGAAACTCGAGGCGGTTCACTGGTTAAGTATGTTTCTTCTGTAAGGGCAGGCAATGTTATTGGCGGTGGAGATTGGCGTGAGGACAGACTGGTACCCGATTGCATCAGGGCACTGAAAAATGCTGAGCCTATCATTATCCGTTCTCCCGGATCTGTAAGGCCGTGGCAACATGTGCTTGACCCTCTGAGCGGGTACTTGTTGCTGGCATCACGCATGTTTGAGAACGGAGGAGAGTATTCGGGCGCGTGGAACTTCGGGCCAGAATACGCTTCGTTTATTACAGTGTCTGAGTTAACGCAAAGACTAATCAAATGCTGGGGCAGCGGCCGATATAAGGATTTATCAGAAGGACCCGGGCAGGAACCTCACGAAACAAGATCGTTAACGCTGGATATTTCTAAGGCTGTAAACCTGTTGAAGTGGAAACCTGCACTAAATGTGGACGAGGCTATAGAATATACGGTGAACTGGTATAAGGCAGGGGATGCCGGCTATAACTTTTGTGTTAACCAGATCAGAGGTTACATTGGCAAGATGCTGGATGAAAAGGGTTAGGAATCAATGAATGCAGCACATTTGTTACCCCAAACCACAGGGAAGTGCCTGGGATGTGGCAATAAATTACCGGATGCTTTCCTGGACTTAGGTGAAATGCCCCTGGCTAATAGCTATATAAAATCGATCGCCCAGAAAACAAAGGAGACGAAATATAAACTAGCTGTTGCGTATTGTCCAGCGTGCCACCTGGTGCAAATCACACACAGGGTTGCCCCGGAGATACTCTTCGCCAATTATCTTTATTTTTCATCCGTCTCAACGGCTTATCTGAAGCATGCAGAGGATATGGCAATTGAGATGACCCAGCGCTTCTCACTCGGTCAAAACAGCCTGGTCCTGGAAATCGGCAGTAACGATGGATATTTACTGAGATTTTTCCAGGATAAGGGCATACCTGTTTTGGGTATTGAGCCGGCCGAGAATATCACCAATGTGGCTAATGAAAAAGGTATCCCGACCATGGCTGTTTTCTTTGGCACCCGATCGGTGGCCAATATCCTTCGTGAAAAGGGGCAGGCTGATATTATCATAGGCAATAATGTATTAGCCCATATCCCCTCAATCAACGATTATTTACTTTCAGTAAAAAAATGTTTAAGGCCGAATGGCGTGGCAGTATTTGAATTTCCTTATTTGAAGGATTTATTGGAAAAAACTGAGTTCGACACTATATATCACGAGCATGTTTTTTATTACTCTTTGACTGCCATTAATATCCTGGCTCAGCGGGCAGGGCTGCACTTATTTGACGTAAACAGGCAGGACGTTCACGGTGGCTCACTTCGCATTTTTCTTCAAAAGGAAAACCAACACTCAGTATCCAATAATGTCAAAGAGATGCTGGTTGAAGAAGAGAACTTTGGCATCACAGATAGAATAATATATGATAATTTCGCGGAAAAAGTGGGCAAATTAAAGAAGAAACTGGTTCAGTTATTGACAGAACTAAAGAAAGCCGGTAAAACTATCGCCGCTTACGGTGCCGCAGCTAAAGGAAATACATTATTAAATTATTTGGGGATAGATAATGGCGTGATTGACTTTGTGGTCGATAGAAGCGAATATAAACAGGGACTGCTGCTTCCTGGCACCATGATACCCATTTTGCACCAGGATGAGCTGCTAAGGAGGAACCCTGATTACACCTTGATTTTGGCGTGGAACTTCTATGAGGAGATAATAAAGCAGCAGGCAGAATATCACCGTGGCGGCGGCCGGTTCATCATCCCCTTGCCTGAGCCGAAGATTGTCTGACACGTAATGCAATGATTTTCAAGGAAATTAAACTCAGGGGAGCTTATATCATTGAATTGGAACCGTTGGAGGACGAACGGGGTATTTTTGCGCGCAGCTTCTGTCAGAAAGAGTTTGACGAGCATGGTTTAAATATTCGCATCGTCCAGTGCAACATATCATATAATAAGAAAAAGGGTACACTTCGCGGTATGCACTTTCAGGTAGCCCCTTACAAAGAGACCAAATTAGTCAGCTGTGTAAGCGGGGCAATTTATGATGTCATTATTGACTTGAGGACAGATTCTTCTTCGTACCGCCAGTGGTATGCAATTGAATTGACTTCGGAAAACCGTCAAATGATCTATATCCCTGCCGGCCTTGCCCATGGATTACAGACCCTGGCAGACAATACGACGGTTTTCTACCAGATGTCCGAGTTTTATCATCCAGAATGTGCCGGCGGAGTCAGATGGAATGATCCTGCATTCGGCATTGAATGGCCGATGAAACCCTCTGTTATTTCAGCTAAGGATCAATCATATGATTCTTTCAAGGTCTATAATGTTACCAGTCACATTTAGCACTATTAAAATCATGGCCAATAGCCCATAGATAGAGAAACTGTGAAGCTACTTATCATCGGTAAAACGGGGCAATTAGGGAGTGCGTTGCTTGAAGACGCAATTCGCGCCGGGCATGACGTCTTTGCCCCAAAAAGGCATGGATTAGATATTTCAAACGAACTTTCTTTCAGGACTGCAGTAAAATCAGTTAGGCCGGATTTTGTTATTAATACTGCGGCATACCACAATGTCCCACTATGCGAAGTTGAAACAGCAAAAGCCTTCCAGTTAAATTGTGTAGCCGTTAAGAAAATGGCCGAGGTTTCCAACGAATTTAATAGCTGGTTTATTTCCTTTAGCACGGATTATGTTTTCAACGGTAAGAAAAAGGACCCATACGTTGAATCAGATATGCCACGCCCGCTACAGATGTATGGAATATCCAAACTGGCAGGCGAATTTGCAGCTCTTTCATGTGCTCCAGACAGCACAATAATCATCAGAACATGCGGATTATATGGGTTGGTGGGAGCAAACTCGAAAGGTGGTAATTTCGTGGATAATAGAATAGCCGATGCCCGGCAAAATAAAATGATTGAAGTCAGCAATGAACAGACAATAAGCCCAACTTTCGCTGGAGATTTAAGTACAGCGGTATTACAATTGATTGTGCACCCATTAAAAGGGCCTGGCATATATCATTTGGTAAACCAGGGATACTGTACCTGGTATGAATTTACCAGGATGATATTTAATATACTGAATATTGATACAGCGGTATTACCTGTTGACCGCGAAGGTAAAACAAACAATATGCGGCGCCCGCTATTTTCTGCTTTGAAAAACGAAAGGGCAGCCAAACTCGGTATAGATTTGCGGCATTGGGAAGAAGGCTTACGCGACTATATAAATCTTAAATATATTGATAATGCCCGTCCAGGGACAAGGTAAGAATGAATCAAATTAATAATTCTGCAATGCTACTGCCAAGGACGAATATATTTATGATGAAGCCAAACTGTTTCGAAGCAATCATTGATCAGGGTGGTAACATATTCAAAAATTGGACGGTTTAGAATATGGACTTTGAAAAAGAGGTACGGAAGCGAATCTCCACGAATGAGCAGAATATTGAATTCAAGGCTATCGCCAGGGAATTCATGCTTGCATCAACACACCCCAAGTATTCCTATAACTTTTCATGGCTCGGTCGCCCGATCATTCAGTACCCCCAAGACATCGTAGCAATGCAAGAAATCATATGGCAGGTGCAACCAGATTTAATTATCGAAACGGGCATCGCTCACGGCGGCTCGCTAATCTTCTACGCTTCACTGTTGGAGTTGAACGCCGTCTGCGGTGGTCCGAAAGACGCTGAGTTGATTGGTATCGACATCGAAATCCGTTCCCACAACCGCAAGGCCCTCGAAGAACACCGCATGTTCCATCGTATATCGATGATCGAGGGTTCCAGTGTTGATAGCAATATTATTGCGCAGGTGAAGAGAAAAGCCCTTGGCAAGCAACGGGTACTGGTTTGTCTCGATTCCCACCATACCCACCGACATGTATTGTCCGAACTTGAGGCCTATGCGCCACTGACCACCGTCGACAGTTACTGCGTAGTATTTGATACTGTCATCGAGGATATGCCAGTTGATTTTTTCCCCGACCGACCGTGGGGTCCAGGAAATAATCCCAAAACGGCTGTCCGGAAATACCTGGAAACTCACCCCGAGTTTCTAATTGACAAAAGCATCGAGCACAAATTGCTTATAACGGTTGCGCCGGATGGATATTTAAAGAGGGTAAAGTAGTACTAATCCATATTCTAATTGCCCACTTTGCCAGATGAATACCTAAATGGCCTAACGTAAAAGCTTATTTTTACAAAGGCATTAAAACTAAACATGTTTTTTTCTGTATCCGTACTCAAGAAAAATATCGCCGCAAACTTTGCTGGAAGCATCTGGCAAGTCCTCGTGAGCCTAGTATGTATTCCCCTTTACATCAAATTCATGGGTATAGAATCTTATGGCTTAATAGGTATCTTTGCTACGCTCCAGGCAACGTTTATCATTTTGGATATGGGAGTAAGCGCTACACTGAACCGTGAAATGGCACGTCTTTCCGCACTGCAGGGCAGGGAGCAGGAAATGCGCAATTTGGTCCGCTCCCTGGAAGTCATTTGCTGGTCTATAGCCATCCTCATCGGCATTGCGGTTGTGGCAATGGCGCCTTTCAGTGCGCAATACTGGGTTAAGGCAGAACAGTTATCTCCCCAAACAATTGAAGAAGCTGTTTTAATCATGGGGTTTGTGATGGCGCTGCAATGGCCTGCTGCTTTTTACTCCGGGGGTCTCAGGGGTCTACAAAAACAGGTCCTGCTAAATGTAATCATTATCAGCATGAGTACTTTGAGTGGCGTGGGTGCCGTTCTGATCTTATGGTTAATCTCTCCGACAATTAAGGCCTTCCTTTCATGGCAGATCATTATTAGCGGCCTAAACACCTGCCTTTTAGCCTGGTTTCTCTGGCACAGGCTCCCACATGCTGGGAAAACGCCAACTCTTGAGAAGAAACTCTTGGATGGGGTTTGGCGGTTTGCCGCCGGAATGTTCGGAATCGGAATATTGGCAACAATTCTAACTCAATTAGATAAGATAATTTTGAGCAAGATGCTGACGCTGGAAATGTTTGGATACTACGCATTGGCCGGGGTTGTCTCTATGTCCCTCATTTATCTTATCAATCCGGTTTTTGCTGCGATATTTCCGCGATTAACTCAACTAGTCACGCGGGGAGACCATGATGGATTGAAGCAGCTATATCATAACAGCTGTCAACTGATGTCTGTCCTGATCCTGCCCGCTACCGTTGTTATCGCTATGTTTTCATATGATATTCTACTCATCTGGACACAAAACCCGGTGACGGCCGAAAAGACACATCTTTTGGTGAGTATTCTAGTCTGCGGTACGGCTCTCAATGGGTTAATGCATATTCCTTACGGACTACAATTAGCCAATGGTTGGACAAAGCTTACTTTATATAGCAATTTGATAGCTGTTATAATAATGGTGCCAATGATTGTATACCTGACCGGCCAATATGGTGCATTGGGCGGAGCGAGCGTATGGGTAATTATTAATAGTGGATATTTCTTGATTGTTATCCCAATCATGCATAGGCGCCTATTGATATCTGAAAAATGGCGCTGGTATTGGCAGGACGTTGGCTTGCCGTTTGTCGCAAGCTTAATAACTGCCGGACTGGGCCGATTATTTTTAGTAGGCCAAGCGTCTCAAGTTGCGACTGCATTTTATTTAATTATCGTTTCAATTCCAACCCTTTTGATCACAGCAATGGTGACTCCAACCACGAGAGCATGGTTCTTTGATGCGCTATTGAAGATCAAAATGGAATATAAAGATCAAAATAGACATGACAATAATGGCAATTTGTAATATGCCGAAGATTAGCATAGGTATGCCAGTATACAATGGGGAACGTCATATCCGCCAGGCCATAGATTCGTTGTTGGCGCAGGACTATGATGATTTTGAAATTATTATCTCAGACAATGCTTCAACAGACCGAACGCAAGAATTTTGCCTGGAGTATGCGGCGCGAGATAAACGGATCCGATATTATCGTAACTATACTAATATGGGGATAACGTGGAATTTTAACAGGGTTTTTGAACTCGCAACTAGCCAGTATTTCATGTGGGCCGCTCATGATGATTTCCGAGACTCACGATATATACGAATGTGCTTGGAATCATTCCAAATATCGGATGATATAGTTCTCGTTCATACGTGGTTCGAATGGATTGATAATAAGACCGAAGAGCTTATTATGATAAATAAAGGTATAACTACCATTGGTATGAGTTCTTTGATGAGATTTAAACTTATAGCTTCTCAGATGAGCATAATGGGTGGCGTTGTATACGGAATTTATAAAACTAGTTCTTTGCGCAAGTTAATGCCACTGAATAAAGTGTGGGCGGCTGATATTTTATTGGTAGCTGAACTTTCTCTTCATGGTGATTTTATTACCTTACCGATAACACTTATGTTTGAGAGAAGTGGTGGGACATCCGCTGACTTAAAGGGTTATTGTAAAGTGCCTGAAAATGTAAGTAGCCCGCTATTTAGAAGATTCCCTATTTTGGGCAGGTTAATCCATACTCAGAAGATTGTTTTTCGATCTGCTAAATTTAGTATTGTTGAAAAAATCAAACTTTTCTGCTATTTTATCTGCGATCATATCTACTGTGCATGTCTCCGGATTGCAGATAAGTTATGTAAGGTTCTGTTATCTTTGATGTTAGATACAGCGCTCCGTACCTGTGGATTATGGTATAAATTAGTTCGGGGGGGAGGTGGAACCAGGAAATGCGAAATGCGAGATGACAAAGACAATAACACAACGTGGTCAAATATCAGAACTCATTGATTTTCTTTTCTTATCAGATATTATTTAAAGAAATTATACTGCTCCCAGTTAAGACAAGCGAACTAAGCGAGATGAATAGCGCTGGTAAGAGCAGCATATAAGCCTACCGCATACGGCAAGTTTAATCACTGAAGGGGATTAATTATAATTGACCAGATTTCTCAGTTTATAACAGTATTACGTTTGATTATCGCTTCAACTTCTACACTCACGGTCACAGCATTAGTAACTACCACAGCAAGAAACTGGTTATGGAATGAAATATTGAAGCTCAAATTGGCGGACTAAGACATACGTAATGAAATATTAGGCAAGTGGAATATGGAAAAAATAAAATTCTCAATTGTGATACCTACACGTGAACGGGCAGACACACTTTTTCACACTATCGCCACATGCATAGCACAAGACTATGAGAACTTAGATATCATTGTAAGTGACAACTTCAGCCAAGATAACACGAGGACCGTAGTTAACTCATTTTCTGATCATAGGATCAAATACATAAATACTGGTAGACGCGTCAGTATGTCACATAATTGGGAGTTCGCACTTGGCCATATTATGGATGGTTGGGTGACAATAATGGGCGACGATGATGGTCTACTGCCTGGTGCTCTATCTAAGGTTGCTGATGTGATAAATAAAACTGGGTGTCAAGCGATTAAATCACAGTTGTGTGTTTACTTTTGGCCTAATGCTGGATGTCAGTTAAAAAGTTTACACAGTTGGCCCAATTTTGGAATTGTGGACAACAACTTAAGCGTTCACTTATCTTCCGGTTTTGAGCTAAGAAATGGGCACGAATGGTTAAGTAAATTGATGCGTGGTGATGCGGATTATCACGATTTACCATATTTGTATATAGGTGGTTTTGTTGACAGTCATGTCATTAAACGGTCGTGCGGAGCAGGGGGCACTTTTTTCCTTTCAATGATTCCAGACATCTATTCGGCAATTGCGTTGGCATCTGTGGTAGAGTCTTTCGTCATGTTGAAGGAACCCGTAGCTATTCGTGGTGTGTCTTCTCACAGCACTGGGGCTTCGAGTTTAGGTATTGGGGGGAAATTAGATGCGGCTCAGGAATTCTTCTCGGAAGAAAATATACCATTTCACAGCATGGTGGCGGGCGGGGAGCAGGTTAAATCAGTAGAAATCCTGGTTTACGAAAGTTACCTGCAATCTACTCATCTGAACCATAATTTCTTAAAGATAGAACTGGAAGATCAACTGGGATTAGCATTATCCAGAATAATGCCAAAATACTATGCCGATTTTAGAAAGTATTGTAGACAGGTTGCGTATAACAATGAGATAGATATGGATATGGTTGACCGGAAAACTCGTAAATGGAGGAGGCATCTATTCATTAAAAATTTGAAAAATGCAATAAACGTAATCGTTGGAGAGTTGCCCTTTTCTGGTAATAAAGTATACCGGATTGCAGACGCAAGGAAGTTTGGGGTTAAAGATATAAGTGGCGCTGCAATATTAGCTAAAGCAGTTTTCCTTCTCGAAACGCGTTATGGAAATTGGAAATTTGATAACTTTTTTCAATCAATGAAAAAAGTTTTGTTATGCTTAAGTACGAAGAATCGCTACTCCCATTGAATTGTAAACTATGCTATGAAAAACTTATCAATACTTGAAATGAGATGATAACATAACTGTGAAATGAATATCACTGTAGATGCTACAGGTATCAATGAACTGTCCCCATCAGGTATGTCTAATTATGCAGTTCAGTTGCTCAGGCATTTGTCCCATCAAAATGATATAAATAAGTATACTGTGTATAGCCTGCGGTTTAACCTTAAAGATAGCATCAGTCAAACTCATAATATTGAATATAAAAGAATCCCCGATATCTTTTCATTTTGGAAATTCTGGTTCTCTTGGCTATCCTGGTATTACACGGCTTTTCCCTTTCAACTTTCACGGGATAAACCGGATGTTTATTTGGGTATGTATCCTTCTCTGCCCTTGTTCTGCCCTTGCCCAAAAATCATAGTGGTTTATGATCTATCTCCGCTAACCTTTAGCCAGTTTTTTCCTGCCGGGTTTGGATTACTATTTAAACTGCAGATTGTTAATGCCATAAAACGGGCAGACCGGATAATCGCCATTTCAAAATCAACCAAAGATGACCTGGTTAAACTGCTTAAGGCGGATCCTGTTAAGATTACCGTAGTTTATCCAGGCTATGATACCAGCATTTTTAAACCTGTTCTTGATACCTATCAAATTAAGATTGTAAAGCAAAGATATGGAATTGATAGTGACTATATAATTTACGTTGGGACACTCGAACCAAGGAAAAACATTAAACGCCTGATCGAAGGATTTGCTGAACTCGTAAAAAAAGGTGATGTTAATCATAAACTCGTTATTGCGGGTAAGAAAGGCTGGCTTTATGATGAAATATTCGAGACGTTATCAATTCTTGGGCTAAACTCGGAGATTATTTTTACGGACTATGCCCCGCTGGAGGACCTGCCGCCTTTATTGAGCGGTGCAGATGCGTTTATCTACCCTTCACTTTATGAGGGCTTCGGGTTGCCGGTCCTGGAGGCGATGGCATGCGGCACACCGGTGATAACTTCCCGTGTCTCCTCACTGCCCGAGGTTATAGGCGATGCGGGCATCCTGATCGATCCATACAATGTTAAGGATATAGCACTGGCCATGCAAAATGTTGTTTCAGATAAAGAACTCAGGAAGAGGATGCGCCAAAAAGGATTAGAACGGGCAAATCTGTTCTCATGGGAAACTGCAGCCGAATCAGTGATTAATTTATTTAAAGACGTTTACTCGCTTAGAAAGGTTGATAAGTAGCTTGGTTAATTATCCTACTCGTCAAAATTGATCCGTTCTTTCTCGATCACCAGCGGCCGGTGCAAGACCTGCGTATAGATTGCGCCTATATATTCCCCTATGATGCCCAGGAATATCAGCTGCACACCGCCCAGGAAAGAGATGCCGATCACCAGTGGTGCAAGGCCCACCACAAAGCTTTGCCAGTAGATCAATTTATATACGAGGTAGAATAACCCTACCAGTATGCTGACCCCGGCTATGATAAAGCCTACCATCGTTGCCAGCCGTAGCGGAACCCTGGTGTTATTGGTGAAACCAAGCATGGCCAGATCAAATAACGAATAAAAGTTGTTCTTGGTGATACCCCTTTTTCGCGTCGGCTGGACAAATTCTATCCTGGCTGCCTCAAATCCAATATCCGCTATCAGACCGCGGAAATATGGATATGGATCATCGATTTTCCGCAGTATCTCAACAACTTGCCTGTCGTACAGTCCAAAGCCAGTGTAGTTCTCGACGAGGTTGACATCAGATAAACGCCCCAACACCCGGTAATACATGGTCCGCAGAGCAAAAAGCAGCAGCGATTCTTTGCTCCGCGATTTAATTGCCATGACAACCTTGTATCCCCCTTCCCACTTCTTAACAAAGTCCTTTATAAGTGAGGGAGGATCCTGCAAATCTGACGACATGGTAACCGCCGCATCACCCTTCGCTTGAAAAAAGGCATGGTAGGGTGAACGGACCTGTCCGAAGTTGCGTGTATTGAGTATTACTTTTACACGCCGGTCTGCTGTAGCCAACCTGCGCAGAATTGGCACAGTACCGTCTGTGGATGCGTTGTCTATGTAAATATGCTCGTACCGATACTCGGGCAATTCTGACATGACTTGTGCAATCTGATCATGCAGGTCCTCAACATTGGCCTCCTCGTTGTAGCAGGGAGTTACAATACTTATGAGTTTGATCTTTCACCTCCAACTGTTGATCTGCTCAAACCTCTTCCAACCTGTTATCCCTTAGTATGGAAACACGTACTTCCGCACCAAATTTTTTTCGTATAAGCCCTGCCACTTCATCAGAGTAACCAGTCGCCACTACAATAACGGCGTCCACCGGGTCCGAGTCAAGTGCTTCAGGTGACACAATTGGCACATGTGTGGCAGGAGTATATTTGCCCTGTTTAAACATAGCAGAATCGACGACATACTTTATTTTATCGGCTAATTTCATTAGCGAAATGATGGCCAGCGCCTGGTGGCTGGCCCCCCATATGGCTACTTTTTTATGATCAAAACGCCCAATATATTCAGTTATTTCATTATTAAGCTGCGCCTGATATTTATGAAAATCTGTTAAATCCATCTTTGATCTTTTCTTTACGGTCGCGGAAATACAGTTCCATACTACATGGCAGTCAATTATTTCAAAACCGTTCAGGGCTAAGGTTGTATCTAAAGTACGCCTTGTAAAATAAACCAGGTGGTCCGGGATAAAGTCAAAGAATATTTTATTCCTCAATACCGTGTCAAAATCTGGCACCTCGATAAGTCCTACGGCATTATCCGATATATTGTCATATATTCCCCTGAGGGTTGAATTTGGATCAGGCAGATGTTCCAAATAATTAAGCATGTAAAAGGCATCAAAGGGGGCGTCATTTAGCATGTCCTTGCCATCCTGGATAAACCCCTGCGAAACATTAAGGCCGTTGTCCACGCATTGTTTGACCGCGTCTTTTGACTGTTCTAATCCAAAAGCCCCTACATCAAATTGCTGCATGATTGAAAGGTACTCGCCGCGGCCACAGCCAATCTCAATAACTTTCTTTCCTACGAGAGAATATCTATTGATGAAGACGTTGAATTGCCTCCTGCGGAAATCAGTCATTTCTTGGGAGACACCAGCAGCGCGAATTACCTCACGATAATATGGGACGGGATCATTGCTTAGCTGCACCAATCCGCAACCAGAACACTGACATACCTCCAGATCAATCCCTTTATCGCTTCCCATCGAATCTGCGTCCGGCAGGAATTGTGCAGCCCCTGGCATGTTCTCATAACGCAGTAAGGGTTCTGCAAAGAACAGCTTACCACATACCCTGCATCCGCTTACCGGCAATATTTTCTCCTATGAAGCTAATCCTTATTCTTCGACGGGCGCAATTATCATGTTTGCCCTGAATTCATCCCGATCCAAAAACGGCCACATATCCTCCATAGGCATGGATACCATGCTGCCGTCAGGCCGCTGCACAGAGGTTATCCTGGGCGCTGTGCACTGCTCAGGCGATATCATTACTTCACATATAACAGGACCATTAAATTCCAATGCGCCCTTAACCAATTTACTGATACTGCGATGGTTCTCAATCTTCAGATATTGAATCCCGTAGGCTGCGGCAATTTTTTCGGTGTCCGGCAGTACCAGGCCACTGCTGTCGTCGCAACCTACAAGGTTCCCCCCAAAATAAGTGCGCTGGGTATTGCGGATAGATCCATATCCCCGGTTATTGAGTATAAAGAACTTGATGGGTAAATTTAACCTGTAAACCGTCTCCAATTCCTGCGTATTCATGGTAAAACCGCCGTCACCTTCAATACAAACAACGCGTTTTCCACCGCCGGCAAGACAGGCACCGATGGCAGAACAAATACCGAAGCCCATCGAACCCAAACCCTGGAAATTGATAGCCCTCATCCCCGGCTTGATTTTAAATGCCTGACCAGCCAATTCACTTGAAGCTCCGGAACTGCTGGGAACGAGTACATCATCCCCCCGCATCTGTTCCGATAATACCTCTAATAAAACATAATTGGATACATAATCTTCCTGGTCCCAGTATTCCGGCAAAGCAACAGGGTACCGGTCCCGCCATGTCCGGCATTTCGACATCCAAATACTTCGATTTTTACTAAGTATACTATCGCGCTGCCCGAGAAATTCCTCCATGAAATCCTTTACATCGGCGCATATCGGCACATCAATATTAATCATCATCTTATGTATTTCCGCAGGATCAATATCCACCATAATTATTTTTGCGGCCCGGGCAAAATTTTGATGGTTATAGCCTGTTTGCCCGTAATCGAGTCGAGCTCCCAAACATAATAGCCAGTCAGAATTTTGCTGGGCAAAATTGGCGGCTCTTTGGCCTACCGCACCCGGCCTGCCTATATACTGTGGATGTTGTTCAGGTAACAGGTCCATAGCTTTCCAGGTGGTCAGAACCGGCACCTGCATGATTTCAACGAGTTTCATAAATTCATTTACAGTCCCTGATAATCTGACACCATTGCCAACCAAAATTACCGGCCGCTCAGCCTGGTTAAAAAGCTTTATCGTTTCCCCGACTTGTTGCCGCAGCAGTTGTTTATCAGCGGGCGCCGTCATCTCTTTTTCGTCAAGCCCTGTCAGCCTGATCTCATCTATCTGCGATGCCTGGACATCGAGGGGGATATCCAGCCACACCGGACCAGGCCGGCCACTTTTAGCAAGGAAAACGGCTTTCTCCAGATGATAGCGTATCGAGGATGGATCGGTCACGGTAACAGCATATTTGGTAATAGATTTAACTATATCTACTATACCTATTTCCTGGAAGCCCATCTGCCGAACACCACGAGAGTCCTTTAGATCGGCGCGCTTGACCTGGCCCGATATAAACAAGCAGGGCACAGAATCTAACCACGCAGCCGCAACACCCGTAACTGTATTGGTTCCACCCGGGCCTGATGTTACTAATGCAACTCCCAGGTTGTTTGTATATTGCGCATATGCTCCGGAAGAAATCGCGCAAGCTTGTTCATGTAAATTGCTTACATATGTTATATTTTTATTACGCCCGAGCGAATCGACCAGGTGCATGGCGCCACCACCAGGCAACATGAAAACATGTTTTATCCCCAAATTAGCAATAAAGTCGAATACGTAATCTGATAATTTAGTCGTCAAGCCGGCTGCCCCCTATTAAATCACATCAATAAATCCAGGTTCTGCTTCACCGTTAATTTACCACCATTCCACGGTTGAGCTATTAATATGGTTTTGATACCTATAGCTTTGGCATCTTCCACATTAGCAGTATTATCATCTATTAATACATCTGCCTTACCCCACCAGGCCAGGAATTCGCCTTTGCTTTTATCGTATAAAGGCAATACCTCTCCTTTTCTATTTGCTGGAATAAAACTGAAATTCCGGATCCACCGTCCAAAATGCCTGATCACCCAATCAGCAGATACGCCAGCTGAGATAAGCGGCGGCGTAGTAAGGGCGATATGTCTGAATTTATGGCCATGCTTTTGAAACCAGGATGATATCTGGCGATTTGGTATCAATTTTTGATAGTCACCGGATAAGCGGAATTTATCCAGAGACGACAGGTAATCATCCAGATCAATACCCAAAATCACATGCGGCGGATTCTCGGTTATTTCCCGATACAGCGTTGTACAATCCGGGTTACGCAGCTTCCAAAATCTTTCCAGCCAGCTCCTCATCAAATCATTCAACACATCATCGATATCCCAGATGATTACCGGAAAATCCTTATTCATATATTTAGTCTAACCAGAAAGTCAATTCCGTCTTCCGGTGCTTATTCCGGCCAATTAACGGATCAGTAAAATGGCTGTCATCCTCCTTTGATGAAATAGAGATTTCTTCAAATACAACACCGCCTTGGCTTCTGAGCATGTGTTTGCATCCTTTTTCGATTGTAATCCCATCACCGGCTGAATACTTATTCTCAACTCCGTCTAGGGTAACTACTAAATCACCAGACAGAACAATAAATGTCTCCTCTTTACTTTTATGATATTGCTCTGGATAAGTTTGTCCCGGAAGCATTATTACGATCCTTCTGCTGTAATCGCGATTCACATAAACACAACTTGCCGATCCAAACTCATTGTATCTGTCAATTCCATAGTAATAATCGATTTCAAGCTCCAACTGTGGTTGCACAGCAATGTTACCATGCTTCAAAATGGCTTTTACGTCCTGCACTATGCGATATACTTTTTCTCGAATTTCCGTACGCTTACTATTACTGTTCAATATTGGCTGCTCAATCTCAATGTCTTCACTCGCATGAAGTAATGTGTATTTGGAGAGATCATTTACGGTCAACTGGTCTGAAGCGGTGGGCGTCGCAAGGAACAGATCGGAAAATTCAATTTTTTCACCCCTACTGATCCTATGTCTGGCAAAGGCACCTCGCCTTATTTCAATCAGGCTGTCAGTTTCACGTCTGGAACATTCAGGCCTGGATACCTGGATACCACACATCTCAAATGCTTTAATTGCCGCCTCAACCCATTTTCCTGTTTGCTCCGGTGATGCTGAATAATTATTCAATTGCGCCTTTTCTGATGGTATGCCGACATGTTTTTCAAAAATCTTAGCGCCCTTAGCGATAGCCAACCCAATTGCATCGTAATTATCGGGGGCTTCATGAGTAGAATAACCGATACTTATGTGAGGATATCTTTTCTGCAGAAAAGTAATCTGGTTTAGCTGGAGATCAGCATACGTAGTCGGGTATATTGCTACACAATGCATAAGTGAAAACTGTTTTTTTCTATGTTCGAAAAAGCTCACAATATTGTCGATCTCTTGGATTGTGGCACCACCGGTCGAAGCAATTATTGGCTTTCCAGTCACGGCGATTCTTTCGAGTAAGGGCCAGTCAGTCAGGGATGCGCTGGAAATTTTTATTATTTCAAAACCATGTTCCTCGACCAAATCGACTGATTTTTCATCCCAGGGAGTACATATTGTGATGAAACCCATTGCCTGTATTTCATCTTTTAGCTGTTTCTTTTGGTCATTGCTAAGACGGGTGTCCAACAACCTTTTGACATACTTTATATCCCGCCTGTTGATATAAGCGGGGTGGATGTAAGTATCCAAATCACGGTATTGTAGTTTAAAGCCGAAATCAAATTTATCCTTGAATTTGCTTATCACGCCATGGAATTCATTAACTATCCTGATCCCATGATCGATAGAGCCGTTATGGTTATTTGCCATCTCCAATATAAACAAGGGCCTGGTTTCGATCGTTTTATGCATATTATTACACCTTAAATCCACTTGTTTTCATGCTTCCGCTGCCGGGAATCAATAACCTTCTTGTACACACATTTTACTTCTTCTCCGATGAGATTTCTATCGGCTGGATAAAAATTTCATTGTTCTGGTTATGCCCTTTTCGAGCGACACCCAAGTTTCCAGCCCAAGTTCAGTACGCGCCCGGTCCACTGCAGGCACATACCTCTGCGGCCGGCAGGATGAATCGGCCTGCTTCGCTACGGTAAACTCAGTCCCGGGCTCTGCCAACCGGCATACCAGCCTGGCCAGTTCAATTATGGTGATGATCCTGTCTGATCCAACATTGTATGGCCGGCATGTCTGACCCTTGAATAAGATCGTCCACAGCCAGATGGCCAGGTCGGCTGCATAAAGGTACGAACGGTTTGGGGTTCCATCTCCGCTCACACAAACCGGCCCACCCCTGCATGCGTCACGAATGAAATTCCCTATGGCAAAATGGTCATCCAGCGGCAAATATGGGCCTACAAAGGCGAAACAGCGGGCGACCTTGGCCTCAAACCCGTACTTCTGACTGTACAGCCGGCAGAGCAGTTCAGCAGCACGTTTGCCCTCGCCGTAGGCTGAGTCCGAGTCCATTGGGTTCGGCGCCCCCGGGTAATCCTCCGGTAAATGCGTCATCTCCGGCGGCTGCCTACCATAAACCGCGCTCGAGCTGGTCAATAGTAATTTATTTGTACAGTGCGAGCGGGCAAATTCAAGTACCCGGCGTGTGCCATCAACAATCGTCTCAAGCATCAACAATGGGTCTTCCTGGTTAAGCCGTCCTCTGGCAGTGGTGGCTGCATGTACGACAATGGGGAAATCGCCCGGGGGAAAATCGAATGACCTGATATCGCCCTTTAAGAGCGTCACCGCCCCGTGGTTGGCCAGGTGCGGAGCTTTGACTACAAACGCCTCTGGATCACGGCTGAGCACAAGGGCCTTCGATTTTAAATTTAATTGATCGTTGGCAAAGGTGAAGCTTTCCAGCAACCAACAACCGAAGAAGCCAGTTCCGCCCGTAATGAATATATTTTGCCCTCGCACTTCTTCCCAAAGGTGAGCGGTGTGCTCCAGTATATGCTCAAGGTCTTGCTTATCAATGCGCTTGACCATACCCTATTCCCGTGCCACCGCAAATATCGCCGTAGCAGATATATCCATGTTATGCGGTTGCGCGCCGCATAAAGCGGTCGAAGACAGCTCCAATTTTCTGCAACTGCGGTTCATCGATCCCAGGATATACACCAATGAAAAAACTATTGTTCATAATTAGGTCGGTATTCTGCAGGCCACCCACAACGCGGTGTTGTATATTCTCAAAGGCCGGGTGGCGCAGCAGGTTGCCGCTGAAGAGGTTACGCGTCTCAATATGGTTATCCTCCAGAAAGCGGGTCAACTGGTTGCGCGTGAAGCCCGCATCAGGGCGTACTGTTATGACAAAGCAAAACCAGGACGGATCGGAATGGTCTATTGCGGATGGAAGTATCAGGCGATCTTCATAGAGTTTCATTATTTCCTGCAGGCGCCCGTGGTTTTCCCTGCGCTTGGCAATAAAGCCATCCAGCTTATCCAGTTGCGCGCAGCCGATGGCCGCCTGCATATCGGTAATCTTAAGATTGTAGCCGATGTGGCTGTAAACGTATTTGTGGTCGTAGCCCTTTGGCAAACTGCCGAACTGCCGGGAGAAGCGCTTGCCGCAGGTATTATTCTCACCACCGGAACAGTGACAATCGCGACCCCAATCACGCAGCGAGCGCACTATGCATGCCAGTTCAGTATCATCCGTCACCACACACCCGCCTTCGCCCATTGTCATATGATGCGCCGGATAAAATGAAATTGCGGCAAGGTGTCCGTAGGTGCCTGTGAGCCTGCCACTGTAACGGGCGCCGAGGGCATCACAGTTGTCTTCAACTAGCCAAAGGTTGTGGCGCTTCACAATGTCTGCTGTAACATCCAAATTAAAAGGTACACCCTGAGTATGTGCCATAAAAATGGCACGCGTCTTCGGTGAGACAGCCTCTTCCAACCGCTCAGGGATAGCTGTGTAATCGCCCAGGTTAACATCCACGAAAACTGGTATCAACTGGTTCTGCACAATCGGTGCAACCGTGGTGGGAAATGCCGCCGCTACCGTTATAACCTCATCACCCGGCTTGAGGCGGCGCTCCTTGAGTTTGGGGGAAGTCAACGCGGTAAGAGCCAGCAGGTTGGCGGAGGAGCCGGAATTAACCAGCATGGCATGGGAAAGCCCAAGATATTTGGCAAAACGGTTTTCAAATTGCTCGGCATAGCGGCCTGCCGTCAGGAAGAAATCCAGGCTGGAGTCCACCAGGTTGACCAGTTCATGCTCATCAAAAACCCGCCCTGCATAGTGAACTAGGTCAGTATCAGAGTCGAATTTCTTCGTACCGAACTGCTCCTCGTAATATTTACCAACTAATTTTAGGATTTCTTCGCGAGTTACCACAGGTTTATAGCTTCCCAATTCAGAACTTCACCAATTCAGTACTTGAATAATGATAATCCCTGTTTTCAAGTACATTTTAAGATGCCTTATAGCGGGATAATAATACCAATAAATGGATTAAAAGCAAAGAACCTGAGTAATACTCGTCGCTATCAAAATTGCCGGCACTCAGCGGTATGCGCAGGCGACCACCGTGCATTAGTTTGTTACCGCTGGTAGTGTGTGTGAGGGTGGGGCGGCGGTACTGCCCCAGGCCGCCATGAAGTAAGTGTAGCCAGCCTGGGTATTCCAGCCTGAACCAGGTGAACTGGGGTAACTCCATGTCGCATAATTGTTAGTTTGCCAGAGGGACGATGCTGACGGTGTCGTCATATAGCAGATGTTGTAGGTGGAACTGACCACGGCAAGCCAATAGTAAGATCCTGCTGTGACTGCCGTCGTGGTGATGGTAACCGGGTTCCAGCCCGCGGTTACGGCTGTACCGGTATTATTTGCTGCAAGCAGCGTAGACGGGCTGCCTGAACTGTCCGCGTAGATCGCCACCTTCACATTGCTGCTGGAACTGGCCTTGACCCTGATCTGGCTAACATTCCCTGTAGCCGCGGCCTGGAATCTCTGCAGGGTGACATTCGGCCCGCTGCCGCTCCCCCCTGTAGACACAGCCGATTCATCGACCCCGGCCAACTTCTGTGTTGTTGTGGTGGCCGTGGTGAAGGATGCCGTGGATGCTGCCCAGCCTGTACCTTCGGAATTCTGCGCAGAACAACGGTAATAGTATGTTGTACCGATGGCAAGGCCGGAGATATCGGAACTGAATGTGCCCTCAGACCTCGTCCCCAGGTTTATATCATTGTCCCAGGTACCTGTCCCACCATCGTTATCGCCCCAGTATATATGCACCATGGTGTCTGCGTTGCCTGTCGAGGTCAATTCGCCATTCAGTCTCCCCCCGGCTGACGTGATATTAGAGGCGCCCGTTGAGTTTGTTACCGCTGGTAGTGTGGGTGAGGGTGGGGCGGCGGTACTGCCCCAGGCCGCCATGAAGTAAGTGTAGCCAGTCTGGGTATTCCAGCCTGAACCAGGTGAACTGGGGTAACTCCATGTCGCGTAATTGTTAGTTTGCCATAAGGACGATGCTGACGGTGTCGTCATATAGCAGATGTTGTAGGTGGAACTGACCACGGAAAGCCAATAGTAAGATCCTGCTGTGACTGCCGTCGTGGTGATGGTAACCGGGTTCCAGCCCGCGGTTACGGCTGTACCGGTATTATTTGCTGCAAGCAGCGTAGACGGGCTGCCTGAACTGTCCGCGTAGATCGCCACCTTCACATTGCTGCTGGAACTGGCCTTGACCCTGATCTGGCTAACATTCCCTGTAGCCGCGGCCTGGAATCTCTGCAGGGTGACATTCGGCCCGCTGCCGCTCCCCCCTGTAGAAGTAGCAGTATCAGAAACACCAATGAGTTCCTGTGAAGTTGATCCTGATGTTCCCACGCGCGCCCTCAAACAGGCGTTGTACTTAGTTGTGTAGGCAGAACCCAGGTCGGACCAGGCATCCCCATCATAATGTTTAGCAAAGCTGACGCCGGTCTGGATAGGAGGATTACAATACGAGCTCCATGCTCGCTCCACGGGCAAAGGGTAGTTATATCCAAGCGTGGTTAGCTTGACGGCCACGGTAAATTGCTGGCCCGCACTTAAATTAACAGTAGAGATCAGTGGGATGGAGTAATAGCCCTCTTCGGCGCAGGTCCCTGACTGGGTAGCCAGCAAGCTGCCGAAGGAGCCGCTGTAAACATTGATTACATACTGAGCATTGCTGCTGGTGGTCCAGAAGTCAACTGCGGTCAACTGGCCATCCTGCGACGCGGTGAAGACGCTGGCCATCCAGGCTGAACTGCCGCCGTAACCTAAGGCACTCACTATGCCTGCTTCATCATAATAATAGAGTGTTTCGTTGGAGCCGGTGGTACTCACCGAACTGAAGTACCCCACATCACCGAGGTTGGAGGAGCCGTAGGTCATATAGTAGTAGCCATTCTGGCCGGCAGTGGTACCCCAGCTATTCTTGATTATCCACGCGCCGGTCACGCCTCGGTAGCTGAAGGTGTCGTCCCAGCCGACGATGCAGATGAGGTGGTTGCGGCCGGAGGTGCTGCCAGGCTGGTGGATAATATAGCCGTCATAAACATATGAACCGCTGTAATAAAAGGCGGCCTCTACAGGCCCGTAATTGTAAATCGCGTCCTTGATTGCGGCCTCGCTTCCTGCAGCGGTGTAGCACACAGTGCGGAAGCCGGTGGCCCTGTAGGATGTGGTACAGCCCAAGCAGGCCTCGCTGTTGATGGTGGACGTGTTATATGGATCGCAGGACTCCAGCCTGGCCCCTTTCTTGATGAGGGTATCTACTGCTATAAAGTCCCAGCCTCCGGCACTGCAGCGGCGCCCGGTGAGATATGACCAGGCGGGATCGGAACAGCAGACAAGGTTCTGTTCAGAAAAGTCGTTCTGGGAGTTGACCTGTATCCACGTACGGGACTCGAAGGCGGCCATGGTGCCGAAGGCCCAGCAGGTGCCGCAGGAGGACTGGTTCCGAATGGGCGTGACTTTTCCCTGTGTGCGCCAGTCAAAGGTGGCGGGCAGTCCAAGGGTCCCGTAGGTGGTGGATTGCGCACCTGAAGACGCGGCCTGTGAACCAGCCGTAGCTTTGCTCTGTTCGCGCGATGTGGAGGTCACCGGCAGGCGGTCAAGGTGGCGCAGGTCTATGGGCCGCGGTACGAGGCCAAGGGAACGCTCTTCAGTTTGTAGCCCTGACATAGTTGACTGGGCGCTTTTCAGCGCCGGCTGCAGCACCTGTGACCTCTGATTCAGCAGCCAGGCTTCGAAATCGGGGTTAGCCGGTGCCTCCTGGCCACCCACAGGCCCGGCTGCCAAAACCGGTACCGGCATGGCAAGCGCAAACTGGGTTAATAGCAGGGCGGTGACCAGGAAGATGGATAATATGCGCCCCGCAACAGGCCTCATCCTTCCCATGATTTCAGTATAGCAGAGGGCGAACGGAAAAAGGAAGGCGGGTGAGGGGTATTCGGGGTCTTTAGTCACATTGGGAATATTAGCGGGGGTAGTACTTTGGTACTATTAGGTGGCGGGCGCCGGGGTGGATTGCTTCGCTGCGCTCGCAATGACGGGGTTAGCGGATGTGGCACTTGCGCTTTAGATAATCGGCCAGCGCTTCCTGCCAGGGGCGCAGGTCATCAATGCCGAGTTGCTGCAGCACTCCGTGACCCAGTACGGAGTAGCGGGGACGCTTGGCCTTCTGGGGGAATTGGGCGGAGGTGATGGGTACAACTGGCGTTTTTAAACCGGCCTGCTTGAGTATTTCAACAGCGAACTCATACCATGAGCAGGCGCCGCGGTTGGTCACGTGGATTATGCCCGTGAACTGGGTTTCGATAATGTGCGCGATTTTAAGCGCGAGGTCATGCGTATAGGTAGGGGAGAATACCTGGTCGTTGACCACGCGCAGCTCGGGGCGTTCCCTGGCCAGCTTTATCATGGTCTCAACAAAGTTTCCGCCTTTGCCCATGGCGCCGGCTGTGCCGAAGAGGGAAGATGCCCTGACGATGACATGATTTTTACAAATGCTGCGCACGTGGTCATCCCCCTCCTGCTTGGAGGCGCCGTAAACGTTGCAGGGCGAGGGCTGATCGTCTTCAAGATAAGGGGTGCTGCGAGGTACAGCCTCACCGCCGAAGACGTAGTCGGTGCTGATATGCACCAGCTTTGCCTGAATTTCCTGCGCGACCAGGGCGGCGTTTTTAGCACCGAGGCCGTTGACGCGGAAGGCCAGTTCGCGCTGGTCCTCGCAGTCGTCCACGCGCACGAAAGAGGCGGTATTGATGATGACATCCGGCCGGTGCTTGAGCGCCCGGCCCTTTATAAAATTGAGATCGGCTATGTCGCCATCCTGGATAGTCAGGGGCACCAGTTCATGGTTTTTCAAGGCTATGCAGAGGTCGGTGCCTAGCTGGCCGTCGGCCCCAGTGACGAGTATTTTCACCGGCCGCCGTACATCCTCTGGTAATACTTCTCGTATTCCCCGCTCTTGATATTGCGCCACCAGGGCTTGTTCCCCAGGTACCAGTCCACGGTGTCAGCCATGCCCTGCGCTATGTTGTATCTCGGCGCCCAACCCAGTTCCTTCTCTATCCTGGAGCAGTCGATAGCGTAGCGGCGGTCATGCGCGGGTCGGTCCTTTACATAGGTGATCAACCCTTCAGGCTTACGCAGGGCCTTTAAGATGAGCTTGATCAGCTCGATGTTGGGCTGCTCCTGCCCGCCTGCGATGTTATACACCCGGCCGGCCCTGCCCTTGAGCAGCACCGCCTCCAGCGCGCGGCAGTGGTCCAGCACGTGTATCCAGTCGCGGCGGTAAAGGCCGTCACCGTAGACGGGTATGGGCTTGTCTTCGAGGGCGTTGGTAATTACCAGAGGTATGAGCTTTTCGGGGAACTGGTAGGGTCCGTAGTTGTTGGTACAGCGCGTCACCACCACATCCAGGCCATGTGTCCTGTGGTAGGCCAGGCACATCAGGTCGGCAGCGGCCTTGCTGGCGGAGTAGGGACTGCTGGGGTCGAGCGGCGACTCCTCGGTGAAATATCCTTCCTCACGTGAACCGTAAACCTCGTCGGTGGAAACCTGCAGGAAACGCTTGACTCTGTGGATGCGCGCGCCCTCCAGCAACACCTGGGTGCCCTTGAAGTTGGTGTCTACGAAGGGGGAGGCGTCCAGTATGCTGCGGTCGACGTGCGACTCGGCGGCGAAGTTTACGATGGCGCCGTACCCCTCTTTGAGTACGCCGTCCACCCGGTCACGGTCGGCGATATCGCCTTTGATGAACGTGTAGCCTGCGTGCCCCTCGATATCTTTGAGGTTCTCCAGGTTGCCGGCATAGGTGAGCTTGTCCAGGTTGGCCACCTGCCAATCCGGGTGCTGCCCGAGTATGTGGCGGACGAAGTTGCTGCCGATAAATCCGGCGCCGCCCGTGACAAGAAGTTTCATGCGCGTGCCTCTGTGTTTTACTTGTAGGGGGGATGGAACCAGTCCCAGGGCTGGCCGCAGCGCGGGTCATATTTAACGCCATTGATCTCAAGCGGTTTAACGCGCGGGTCGTTCCAGGGAATGCGCTCCTCGTCGGGGTCCTTGTAGTCGTAAAGACGGCTGGTGAAATAGACCATCAGCGACGGCTCGTCGGCGATGGCCCTGAAGCCGTGGAAGTAATGGCCGGGCATCCTGATGAGCATGGGTTTGGCCCCGCTGGCGATAATCTCGGCCAGGCCGCCGCTTTTTTCGTCGTAGGCGCATACCTTGGAGGCGCCCTTGAGCACCAAAAAGTAGTCCACCTGGCCGCGGTTGTGTCTATGCCAGGCCCTGACCACGCCCGGGTAGGTGAAGCTGACGTTGGCCTGCTGTATCTCGTCGGGGATAAAGTCCTTCCAGTCACGCCTGATGGCCTCGGCGAAAAAGCCGCGCTCATCAGGCAGCAGGTTGATGTCATGGGTGCGCAGGCCTTCCAGCGGGTATGCTTTCATCATAGTTTATCTCTCTTATTATAATTCTATATCGGCATCATCGCCCACAAAGAGCCTTACCGGCCCCGAGACGGACTTGCGGCGCGTGACCGTGGTGTTGCTGCCGATCATGCTGTCGGTCAGGTGCCCGATGTCATTGATATGGCAATTCTCCAGTATGATGGAGTGGTGGATGGAGGAATTCTCGATCACTGTGCCGGCTGCTATGCTGGTGTAAGGCCCGATGAATGAATTGATGATTTTGCAGTTGGGCGCGATGGATGCCGGCCCGCGCACTGTGCTACCCTCGATTACAGTGCCCTCACCAACCGCCACACGTCCCTCCACCTTGCTGCCCGCTCCCACCTTTATTTTGACGTTCCTCTTGAGCAGGTCGTCCAGCACGATGCGGTTGGCCTCCAGCATGTCATCCTTCTTGCCCGTATCCAGCCACCAGCCGCCGAGGATGTGGCTCTCAACCTTGTGGCCCATGTTGAGCAGCTCCTGGATGGCGTCTGTTATCTCGAGTTCGCCGCGCTTGGAAGGCTTGATGCGGTCGATGGCGCGGTGGATATCGGGCTTGAATAAATAGACACCCACCAGGGCAAGGTTGCTTTTAGGCTCAGGGGGCTTTTCCACCAGCTGCAATATCTTGCCTTCAGCGTCCAGTTCGGCCACGCCGAAAAGCCGGGGGTCGCCGACCTCTTTTAAAAGCACCAGGGCGTCGGGCGATTTGCTCTCAAACTCGGCGACGAATTTTTTCACCCCGTCCTGGATGAGGTTGTCGCCTAAAAACATGAGGAAGCGGGAATCGCCCAAAAATTCGCGCGCGGTCTTGACGGCGTGCGCCAGGCCGGCCGGCTTTTCCTGCACGATGAAACTTATTTCTGCATCCCAACCCGGGCCGCCGGCCACGGCTTTTTTTATCTCGCCGCCCGTCTCAGGCGAGATAATGATGGCGATGTCCCGGATGCCGCTCTCGACTATCTGGTCGAGCACGTAAAAGAGTATGGGCTTGTTGGCCACCGGCAGCAGCTGTTTGGCCACAGTGTGGGTCATGGGCTTGAGCCGGGTGCCCTTGCCGCCCGAAAGTATGATAGCCTTCATGTGCGATAAATATTGATGACGTTGTTAGTATTTGCCGCAATTATACTTGTATTATGTCAGCTTTGTAAAATGCCTACAGCTCGAATGACCAGACATAACAATTGTTGTCCCTGCTTGCCTCGCTGACCTGCTTTTTACCGTCGGCGCAGAACGTGATCTTGTTTCCCTCCCAGTCGTAATTGGTGAAGGGCAGAGTCTTCTCCTCGCCGGCCTTGAGGCTTTCCACCCAACTGGTGTCCCTCAGCATGTTGCTCTGGTCATAGACATAGGTCTCGCTGGGACCGGCATCCAGCGCGCCCGTGTTTTTTATCCTGTAATAAAGCAGCCCGCTGATGTGCGTAATGCCCGTGATGACCAGGTCGGGCATAAAGGTGCTCCTGTCCGCCACCTGCACCGTCAACCAGGCAGTGGACACCCCCTTCTCCCCGGCAGCGGTGAGGGTGTACCTGGTGGTAACCTGCGGCGCAACGTCCAGCGAACCGGCGGGCTGGACCATGCCCGGCCCGTTGTCGATGGTCACGACCGCGGCATCGGACACGCTCCAGTGAAGGGTAACGTTCTCTCCCGGCAGTATATTGGCGGAACCGGCGGAGAAATCCCTGATCACCGGCCAGTAGCGTGCAACGGGAACCGTTTCGACGATCGTGGCATTTTCAACGGCCGGCGTCACCACGGGTTGAGTCGCCGGCAGGCAGCCTGCCATGATTAAAGCCCCGGCCAATGCAAGCACGCAACTCACTACCCTCATTTCACCTCCAGTATAGCAAAGAGGACTGCGCCGCACATGGATCAATCATCAGCAATTGACTTGATTTATCAGACTGTATAATTTATTATACTTATGTCTAATAAATTGTACTTATTGATACAAAATGAAAAGCAGGCAAGAACCATCTATATTACAATCAACAAATACGTTCAAGGTTCTCTCTTTCCTTGCAGAGAACACCGGCCATGATTTCACTACGGGTGAACTGCTGCAACACATAACGGTCAGCAAAGCCGGTGTATATTTAGCGTTGGCTGAATTGTTAAAAATGGGACTCATAAACAGGGCGCAGAGGGGTAAATTTACGCTCTATTCCGCAAAATACGAAGACCCTTTTATCAAGCAATTCAAGGTCTTGCAAAATATAACACTATTCCGACCGTTAATAGCGAGACTCAAGCCCTTAGCGAAAAGAATAGTGCTTTTCGGCAGCACGGGACGCGGGGAGGATCGTAAAGACAGCGATATCGACCTGTTTATCCTTGCGACCAACCCACCAGCAGTTAATAAGGCTCTTTCTGCAATAAAATGCAGCCGAAATATCCAGGCGATAGTGAAAACACCTGTTGAATTCTCGGATTTGAAAGGTACTGACAGCTTTTTCGTCAACGAAATCGAGCGTGGCATCACGCTCTGGGAGAACAACATTTGAGCTCAGAATACGAAGAGTGTATCCAAAAAGGGAAAATCAAACCGTTTTCGCGCGGCCACTCTCTCGTATCCAGGGAAATTGAATCATCACTGTCAGATTTAGAAAGCGCTGAAAAAACTTTCGCCGACGGCAACTACAAGTGGGCCACCATACAGGTCTATTATGCAATGTTTCACTCAGCACGCGCACTTCTATATTCAAATAATATGCGTGAGCACAGCCACCACTGCCTGGTGGTGGCTATCAAGGAACTTTTCGTGGATAAAAATCTTGTCCCTGCCTCTTTGTTGGAAGCATTGAAAGAGGCCAAAAGCCTGCGGGAGGATGCTGACTATTATAACCGCTGGTCCCAGGCCGGCTGCAGCCGGCTTCTTAATGCTGCACATCAGTGGATCGCTCTTGCCAAGAAAATTATGGGGCCTTGATTGTATCGGGGCAATGTTGCTACTGGACACCTATTGAAAGCGGTTAATTTTTGGAGTATGCTAACGTGATAAAATGACGGATCCCTGATTAAAGCGGCAGGAGCATGATAAATGGTTGAAACTTTGAAAGATAAATACGATGCCATCGTGGTGGGGACCGGCCCGGGCGGGGCTACGGTAGCTAAGGACCTCACGGTCAGGGGCAAAAAGGTATTGATGCTCGATTGGGGCAGCAACGCGCCGGTGAAGGGTACCAACGGCCAGGCCCTGGGCTACATCGGCATGCCCTACAAGAGCCTTTATTTCATCGATAACATGCTGGGACTGGTGCGCGCCATCACGGTGGGAGGCAGTTCGGTGGTTTACTACGCCACGGCCTTCGAGCCGCCCTACGAGTACTGGGACAAGTACGGTATAGATATCCGCGACGAGGTCAAGGAGGTCAAGCGGGAGGTGCCCATCGGCCCGCTCAAAGACGAGCTGATCGGGCCCATGGCCAAACGCATCGCGCAGAGCGCGCTCGACCTGGGCTACAACTGGCAGAAGCTGAATAAGTTCGTCTACCAGGACAAGTGCCGCGCAGCCTGCGACAAGTGCGACCTGGGCTGCCCCTACGGCGCCAAGTGGAACGCGCGCATGTACGTGCAGGAGGCTGTGGACAAGGGGGCCACGCTGCTGGACCAGGCAAAGGTTGACAGGGTGATCATCGAGAATAAAAAGGCCACGGGTGTACAGTTCACCCGCCACGGCAAAAAACATATCGCGCAGGCCGACAAAGTGATCGTGGCTGCGGGCGGCATCGGCTCGCCGCAGGTGCTGCAGAGGAGCGGTATCAAGAACGCGGGCAGCAACTTTTTCTACGACCCGCTGATCTTTGTAATCGGCACGGCCAAGGACGTCGACGGGGGTAAAGAGTTCCCCATGGCCATGGGACAGCACATGATGGATGATGGCTACCTGATGACGGACGTGACGCTGCCCTGGCTGATCTACGACGTATTCGCCGCCGAGGTCTTCCGCTTCGACAAACTGTCGAATAAGCACCAGCTCACCGTCATGATCAAGGCCAAGGACCACCTGGGGGGCAGGATCAGCGGCAACTATATCAGGAAGCCCTTCACCAGGGAAGAGCACGGCAAGCTGATGCACGGCTACGAGCGCGCCAAGAAGATACTGGTCAATGCGGGGGCAAAGGACATCTTCAAGACCTGGTGGATAGCCTCGCACCCGGGCGCCACCTGCAAGATCAACGACATCGTCAATTCGGACCTCAAGACCGAGTACGACAACCTGTATGTCTGCGACTGCTCGGTCATACCGGACGAGTGGGGCAGGCCGCCCGTGCTCTCGATACTGGGCCTTGGCAAGCGCCTGGCAAGGCACCTCACATCCGGCAGGGTTGAGGCGAGGACGGCAGCCCCGGCGCCTGCGGGAAATTAGGCAGGTAAAATTGTCATTGCGAGGAGCCTGCGACGAAGCAATCTACTGGCTACGGACAGATTGCCGCGCCCTTCGGGCTCGCAATGACGAGGGTACAATCGATCGCAATGACGTGTACTAAACGATGACAATAATTAATCAATGACGATACCGCTTTTTGAAGCCTACCCGGCGCTGGAGAAGCACCTGCCCTGGACACCACTGGGCAACTGGCCCACGCCCGTGCAGAAGCTCGATAAGCTGGGCAGAGCCGTGGGCCACAATAACCTCTGGGTGAAGAGGGACGACCTCTCCTCCGACATCTACGGCGGCAACAAGGTGCGCAAGCTGGAATTCCTGCTGGCCGACGCCCTCAAAAGGGATTTCAAATGGGCCGTCACCTTCGGCGGCATCGGCACTAACCACGGCCTGGCCACCACGGTGCACGCATCCCGTCTGGGCATCAAAACCGCGCTCATCCTGGTAAAGCAGCCGCTGACTGCTAACGTGCAGGAAAACCTTCTGCTGGACCACCACTTCGGCGCGGATACCCACTATGCTTCGAACACCGCTACCGGCCTGCTGCAAACTGCCGGTGTTTACCTGCGGGGTCGGAGTGTATACTTCATAGCGCCCGGGGGTTCGTCAACCCTGGGCAGCCTTGGATATGTAAACGCCGCGCTGGAGCTGAAAAAACAGGTGGAAGCGGGGCTGCTGCCCGAGCCGGAGCACATATTCTGCCCCCTGGGTTCCAAGGGAACGCATGCGGGACTGCTCCTGGGGTTGAGGCTGGCCGGCATGAAAACAAGGGTAACCGGAGTACGGGTGGCCGAGAAATGGATCACGAAAAACGAGAACGTAGCCCGCCTGGCTAACCGCATGGTTGCACTGCTGCGCAAATACGACAAAAGCGTGCCACGGCTTAAATTCACGCCGGACGACGTACACGTCAACCCCGATTTCTTCGGCGGGCTCTACGGCAGGGTGACGGAGCCTGGCCTGAAGGCCATGGAACTGATGCGGGAGACCGAAGGCGTCTGGCTGGAGCCGGTCTACACCGCCAAGACCATAGCTGCTATGCTCGACTTCATCGCCGGGAATCCGGGGCTGAAGAATGCACCCGTGCTCTACTGGCACACCTACAACGGCGCGGACTTCAGCGAGGTGCTGAAAGCCAACTGCGACTATACCGCTCTGCCCAAAGAGCTGCACTGGTGCTTCGCTGAAAAGCTGGCAAGGTGCTTTGAGGAATGAATACTGGGGTTGGAGGCTGACCATGCAGGAAAAAGAGGGCCCGGCCGCTTCAGGCCTTAAGAAATCGCTGGGGCTGCTGGACACGGTCTCAATCGAGGTAGGCGCCATCATCGGGGCGGGCATCTTCGCCCTGACGGGCCTGGCGGTGGCCAAGTGCGGTCCGGGCGTTCCCATCGCCTTCGTTATCGCGGCCCTGCCCATGGTACTGGCGCTGCTGCCCATCGGCATGCTGGCCTCCGTGCTGCCCACCGTGGGCGGCAGCTTCCGCTACCCCAGCCGCATTCTCAGCCCTTTTTGGGGCTTTATCGGGGTGTGGGGTATCATGATGGGCATCATGCTGGGCGGCATGCCCATGTACTCGCTCAACTTCGCAGACTACCTGCTCGTAGTATTCCCCGCCTTCGACCGCAACCTGGTGGCCGTGATAGCGCTGACCTTCTTCTTCGTCATCAACCTGGTGGGCGTCAAGGCGGCCAGCATCGTGCAGGTGGGGATGTTCTTCGTATTACTGGCCGCGCTGGCGGTCTACATCATCTGGGGCATACCGGCCATAGACCCCGCCAACCTGACACCGCTCTTCCCGGGCGGGATGGCCGGGCTGGCCATAGCCTCCGGCATGCTCTTCTTCGCCTACATGGGGGCCAACTTCATCATCGACCTGGGCGCCGAGATCAAGAACGCGGGCAGGAATATCCCCCTCTCCTTCGCCATCTCCCTGCCCATCGTGATAATCATCTACACACTGATGGGGCTGGTGACCATCGGCAGCGTGCCGTCCAGCGTCTGCGCCAACCAGCCGCTTTCCGTCGCCGCCGGCTACTTCATGCCGCCCGGGCTGGCACTCTTCTTCACCGTGGGCGGGGGACTGCTGGCGCTAGCCACCACCATCAACGCCACATTCATGTTCGCCTCCCGCTACATCCTGGTCTTCGCCGAGGACGGGGTCTTCCCGCAGGCGCTGGCCGGCGTGAACAGGAGGTTCGGCACACCGCACTGGGGGCTGCTCATCATGTTCGCGCTCTCACTGGCCTTCCTACCCATGGGGGCGTCGTCCTTCGAGGTGCTGGCCTACACCGCCTCCATCGGCTCCATCGTGCTGCTCTTTCCCATACTCATTTCGGCCATGCGTTTCCCCAGGAAAATGCCGGAGGCCTATGCCAAAGCCCCTTTTAAACTGAAGGGTGTGTGGCTGTGGGCCGTGCCCATACTGGCACTGGTCTTCGGGGCATTCTTCATCGCCGCGCTGGTCATGGAGAGCCTGACCGCCTTCCTCATACTGGTGGGATGGATGGTCATAGGCATCATTTACTACGTGCTGCGTGACCGCTACCTGAAGAAGAAAAGCGGGGCCGGACTGGGCGCTATAGCCGATAAACCGATGTAGGGATTGGGTCATCAAAGCTCGTCATTGCGAGCGAAGCGAAGCAATCTATACAAGTGAGAGCGCAGTGGCATTTAGATTGCCGCGTCGCTGCGCTCCTCGCAATGACATGCTAAAAGGCGCTCCCCACGATGACAATTTGTATTACGGTATATACCCCTTGCCCTGCATGTACCTTATGCTCGCCCTGGCATCTTCAACCTGCTGCGTGTCTTTAGACATCTCGATGACCTTCTGCATGTCGGCTGCTATGAGGACGTAATAACGCGGATCCTTATTGGTCTGGGAAAGGATGTCATAAGCGGCAGCGCGGTTGATGTAATTCTCGGGCACGGCAGGATCGATTTTAATCGCCTTATTTATGGCGGCGAGCCCGTTTTCAATGTCGGCATTGGTTATCAGCAGTTCGCCCAGCGTAGCCTGTATGAGGGCCGACCCGGGATCAAGTTCCGCCGCCTTCCTGGCATCGGCAATCGCGTCATTAAGCAACAACTTGCCCCGCCTGGAAATGGACCTCTCCATATATATGCTGGCGAGATCAATCTTGAACGGGTCCTCGGTTGTCAGAGTTGTGTCCGTGCTTGAACCCAGCACCAGGGCACGGTCCAGATCGTCCACGGCCTTATCGAAATCGTGGTTTGCATTGTACAGGTGGCCCCGGTAGAAGTAGGCCATAGGATCGGTGTCGTTCAACTGCACGGCCTTATTCAGGTCCGCCGCGGCGTTTTGCGCGTCTTTAAGCACCACGTATACCAACCCGCGCATCTTATAGGCTTCGGCCATGTCGGGATCGATGGCAATAGCGTTGCTGAAATCGCTCAGGGCCTGGGTCAGGTCACCATTATTCACATTCATTTTGCCGCGGTAATTGTAGGCCGGGGCCAGGTTCTGGTTGATGGCCAGCGCCGCATCCATGTCCGCCAGGGCGTTAGCCATGTCGCCCTTGGCGAAGTAGGCCGAGCCGCGGTTGAAATAGGCGTCGTACAATTTGGGGTTGAGTTCGATGGCCTTGCCGGCGGCCTCGATGGCCTTGTCCCACTGGCCCTTTTGCACGTATAGCCAGCTGAGGTTGGTATGGGCCATGATGGCCTTCGGGTCAAGGGAGACAGTCTTGTCCAGGTCTGCCGTAGCCTGCTCGAACTGCTGTCTGGCCAGGTAGGCAAAAGCGCGGTTCTGGTAATTGTCGGCTCGGGTAGGGTCGAGCTGTATGGCCTTGCCGAAGTCGGCGATGGCCAGGTCCCATTCCGCCCTGGCGTTGTAAACGGCGCCGCGGTGCGTGTAGGCGGCCACCAGGTTGGGGTTGCGCTCGATGGCTTTAGTGTATTCGGCGATGGCCTCCACGAACTGGCCCTGGTCGTAGTAGGTGTCCCCCTGCCTGAGGTATTCGGCGCTGCTGTCACCACAGGACGCCAGCAACAGGGAAGCTGTAATTATCAAAGCAATCAGGCTGCCAAGCTTTTTCATAGAGTAATCACCTTCCAGTTAATTAAACTCCGGCGGGTTGCACAAGTTACTGTACCGGGGGCGCTCAAATAATCTATATAGCATAACAAATATTGCTTTAACGGGGAAACGGGATTATCCATATCGTAACCGGCCAAGACCCACACCCGTCTGATATGGAACTTTAGTCTGCAAACATAGTAGAATTAGCGGACTGTCATTCAGAAGGAGGTGCGCTTTGGACGTTATCGATGCAATCAACAACCGCAGGAGCATCCGCGGGTTTAAAAAGGACCCTGTGCCAAGAGAAGTTATACAGAAGATACTGGAGGCCGGCGTACGCACGCCGTCCGGCATGAACACACAACCCTGGGAATTCGTGGTGGCCGGCGGCAAGGTGCTGGACGAGATACGCGATGATTGCGACAGGCTGTTCAACGAGGGCGCATTCCCCACCAACGACATGCTGCGCAAGCCATACGAGGGTGTGTACCGCCAGCGGCAGGTCGACCTGGCCATTCAGATTTTCAAGATCCAAGGTATCAGCCGCGAGGACAAGGAGGCACGCAGGCTATGGATGCTGCGCGGCTTCCGCTTCTTCGATTCTCCCTGCCAGATCGTGATCTGCGCAGACAAGGAGATGCAGTACCACCTGGACATGCTGGGACTGGGTGCCCTTTGCCAGACCATCTGCCTGGCGGCCATGAAATACGGGCTGGGCACATGCATCGCCGACCAGGGCATAATGTACGATCACGTATGGCGCAAATATGCAGGCATCCCGGAGACTAAAAGGCTGGTGGCCGGCATCACTATCGGGTACCCCGACCCCGGCGTCCCGGTCAATGCCATGATCACACCGCGCGAGCCGGTGGACAAGATCACTACCTGGCTGGGCTACTGACCCGCCTTAAATTTAACAGGAGGTCGAAAAATGGGCGATAGCGAAAAGTTAGCGGGGATAGGCCCGCAGCAGGTTAAGGATGTCTTTGCCTTCACAGACGAGGTGGTCGAGGGATACCCCGGCCGCCTGACCGGGACGCAGCCCTGCCATAAGGCCGGCCGCAGGATAAAAGAGGAATTCGAGAAATTCTGCGATCCCGGCTCGGTCAAAGCCGAGGAGTTCACGACGCACCCCCTCAGCTTCCTCAAGTACATCCCGGGCCTGGTCGTGCTCTATTTGGCCTGCGTGGCCCTGCTCTACTTCATCCCCACCCTTGCCTGGGTTTCCTTCGCTGGCATGGGCCTCGGCCTTTTGGTGTTCTACGGGCAGTTTGTGAGGTACTGGCACCTGCTGGACCCGCTTTTCCCCAAAGCTAAAGGCTACAATATCTGCGGCTCCATCGAGCCGTCGGGAGAGGTCAGGCAGCAGGTCATAGTCTCAGCCCATCACGACGCTGCATACGTCTTCCAGATATTGGCGCGCATGCCGAAGCTGTACACGCCGCTGATGGCGGGCGGTGTACTGCTGATGGTCGTGGCCCTGCTGGTATCGCTGGCCGGGGGCATACTCTTATGCTTCGGCACCACCCTACCGCAGTGGATACCGCTGGTGCTGATCATACTGGGCATTTTCGAGCTGCCGTTCCTCTTCTTCACCACCGGCCAGGTGGTGCCGGGCGCGGGCGACAACATGATCGCCGTGGCCATCTCCGCCGGCATCGGAAAGCTCTTCGGCGATGCCAAGAAAGCCGGGGCAAACCCGCTCAGGCACACAAGGCTGATCATACTTTCATTCGATGCAGAGGAGTGCGGGCTGCGCGGCGCCAGCGCCTGGGTCAAGCTCCACCTGGCAGAGCTGAAGAAAACCAGGACATACGCGCTCAACCTGGATACCATATACAAGGTCAAGAACCTCAACTTCTTCGAAGCCGACCTCAACTCGACGGTCAAACTTTCGAAAAAGATGGCGCAGGAATGCGTGGATATAGCGGGCGCCATGGGCTACAAGGCCCATGTCTCGCGCATGTCGCCCGGCGGCGGGGCCACTGACGCCGCGGTCTTCGGCCAGGCCGGCATCGAGACCACCAACCTCTGCGCGATGAGCTTCATGGTCAGCGACTACGACCAGGGCTGGGTCTACCACACGCCCAACGATACCAGTAAACATATCGAGCCTGAAGCCGTGGAGGCCTCGCTCAAGATTATCCGGGAATACATACTGAGAAAAGATGCAGGCGTGTAGAATATTACGATCCTGCAAGTGCCTGGATCCTGTATAAGTGAGCAATGCCATTCAGCACAGTAACATCCATAAGCTGCTGTATCCCAGGTCGGTTGCCGTGGTTGGCGCCTCGGCCAGCCCGGACAAGTTCGGCCACCGCGTGCTCTTCAACATAGTCCGTAACGGCTACCAGGGCAGGGTCTACCCGGTCAACCCGCGCGAGCGCGAGGTGTTGGGGCTGGAGGCTCTGCCTTCCATAGCGGATATACCCGGCGAGGTAGACATGGCCGCTATAACGGTGCCCCCCGCGGCTGTGAAGCAGGTGATACAGGACTGCATAGGCAAGGGTGTGAAGGCGGTGGTCGTGATCACCGCTGGTTTTTCAGAGTCAGGCCCTGAAGGGGCAGCCATGGAAGCCGAGATCGGGGACCTGGCGCGCGGCGCCGGCATGGCCCTGGCCGGGCCCAACTGCGTGGGCATAATAAACACGCATACCGGCCTTTACTGCCACATGATGCCTTTCTACCCCTCCAGGGGCCCGATTGCCATAGTGGCGCAGAGCGGGAGCGTGGCGGACATGATAGCCAGCCGGCTTGGCGACCACGGCCTGGGCACAAGCCACCTCATCAGCGCAGGCAACGAGGCGGTGCTGCGTGTCGCCGACTACCTGGAATACCTGGCCACGGACGAGAGTGTCACGGCGGTGCTGGCGTATATCGAGGGCATCAGGGACGGCAGGCGTTTCCTGCAGGCGGCAAAGAAGCTGACGGCGCGCAAGCCGCTCATCGTCCTGAAGTCGGGCAGCACGGCTTCCGGGGCACGCGCCGCGCTGTCGCATACTGCGGCGCTGGCAGGTGATGACAGGCTTATCAGTGGTTTACTGCACCAGGCGGGCGCCATCAGGGTGGACGACATGGACGCCATGGTGGATACCGTGTCGGCCTTCAACGGGCAGCCGCTGCCTCGCGGCAACAGGGTGGGGATAATAGCCCCCGGCGGCGGCTGGGGAGTCATGGTTGCCGATGCCTGCGAGCAGCGCGGGCTGGACGTCGCCCCGCTTGACCGGGCAACCCTGGATAAACTGGACTCCTTCCTGCCGCCGACGTGGTCGCACGGCAACCCCGTGGACACGGTCGCCGGCGTAAAGGGCCATGCCGTAGAGATGGTGCAGGCGCTGCTGGACAGCCCGGCTTTGGACGGCCTGATAGTGCTGGGGGTGGTCGGCGGGATGCAATCGATATGGAAACATGTAGGGGTCGGCAGCGGCGGCAAGGTCGTGACGGACGGTTTTTCCAGCGGGGTCATGCAGCAATTCGATGCTTACTACCGGGAAATGATGAAGCTCAAGGAGCGGTTCGGCAAACCCGTGGCCGTTACATTCATCCTGCCTATAAAAACTGACGAGATCATCCGGGAGGCGTCACGGCTGACCCGCGAAACGGGTACGACCTGCCATATCTCGGCCACCCAGGCCGTCAGGGCCTACTCGGCACTGAGCGGGTACGCGGAGTATTTGAGGAAGATACGCTCGTAGTTCCTTTGCTGGTCGTTGCAGGGACGCTTTTTTACACGTCATTGCGAGGAGCGCAGCGACGAAGCAATCTACTCACGGTACTCATGACAAGATCGCCACGCTTCGCTCGCGATGACGAGGGTTAGGACAGGCCCCGCGATGACGGGCAAGTGACTATACCAGTTTGAAAACCGGCCGTGCCACCTCGCCCGACGAGTAGCGGTCCCCGGCGAAGACGGCCGACCCCTCCATGCACACCTTCCTGCCCATGATGTCCATGCCCGCCTCCTCCGGCTTGAGCCCGGTGATATTGCCCATGACCCATGGCCCCTCATCCAGTTCCACGATCACCACGATATATGGTACCTCAGGCTCCCTGCCCTCGGCGGCCACGTAGTTGACCGTGAATGTCTGGATGGTTCCGCCACCCTTCAACTCCATGGCTTCCAGATCACTGCCGCCGCACTTGGCGCAGACCAGCCTGGGCTGTGCCGACACCTCACCGCAGCCGCTGCATTTGAGGCCGCTGAGCCTGCCCTGCTTGAGGTTTTCGTTATATTCCTTAAAAGTAAGTTTAGCTTCCACTTTACTGCTCCGTCACGTTTAAATTACCAGCCGCGCCTGAGTATCATGTTGCACAGCGTGCCGCCGTCCCCTCCCAGCGTGTCGGTCATACCTGCTTTGACCCCCTCCACCTGGCGCTCGCCGCACTCGCCGCGCAGCTGCCTTACGATCTCGAAGGCCTGTGCCGCGCCGGTGGCGCCCACGGGGTGGCCCTTGGCCTTGAGGCCGCCCGAAGGGTTGACGGCCACCTTCCCGCCGATCCTGGTCTCGCCTTTTTCGACCGCCCGGCCAGACGTACCGTAGGGGAAGAATCCCAACCCTTCGAGGGCGATCAACGCGGCGATGCTGAAGCAGTCGTGCAGCTCGACCACGCCGATGTCCCGCGGTCCCAGGCCCGACATTTTATAAGACTGTCCGGCCGCCAGTTCGCGGGACCTGATGCGTGGGAGGAATTCCTTCTGGCTGAGCAGGTTGCCCGCGGAGGCCTGTCCCACACCGGCTATCAGCACCGGCTTTTTAGTCATCTTCCTGGCTGCCTCCTCCGAGGCGATGACCAGGGCGGCCGCCCCGTCGGTGAAAGGGCAGCAGTCTGCCAATTGCAGTGGGGATGCCACCATGGGACTTTTACGCGCGTCCTCGAGCGTCAGCTCCTTCTGAAACTGCGCCCGGGGATTGCGGGCGCCGTAATAGTGGGAGTTGATGGAAACCTGGTAGAGCTGGCCCTTGAGCGTCTCCAGCGGTATGTTGTACCTTTTGGCGTAGAGGTGCGTGAGCATGGCGAAGACGCCCGGGAAGGTCAGTCCAGCGGCGTACTCGTAGCGGCTGTCGCTTGCCATGGCGAAGGTGCGCGTGGCCAGCGGGGTGCCCATCTTGGTGGCGCATTCAGCCCCCCCGGCCAGTACGATGTCGTACTGGCCCGAGGCCACCCAGATGAAGGCGTCCCGTATGGCGGCCGAGGCGGAGGCGCAGGCGTTCTCGTACCTGTTGGCCGGTATGCCGGCCATGCCAATGTAGTCCGCCGTGAAAGCCTGCAGGTGGGCCTGCCCCTCCTCGAAGTCACCCATGAAATTGCCCATAAAGAGGGCCTGCACCTGACGGGGCTTTATGCCGCACTCGTTAATGGCATCCGCGGCAGCCGCGCCGAAAAGCTCGACCGCCGTCCTGGACTGCTTGCCTGTAAATTTAGTCATGCCGGCGCCGGCTATCACCACTTTGCGCATGTGAAACCTCCTGGTATTAATGCCCGGCCATGCAGGGGAAAACAGTCTACTGCAGTGCTTCAGATATGGCGGTTGCCATCTCGCCGATGGCCTGCCCTGCCTGCGGCAGCAGCCCGCCGAGTGAAATGAACCCGTGTATCATACTATCGTACCTGTGCGCCCTGCAGGGTATGCCTGAACCTGATAACCTGGCCGCATATGCCTCCCCCTCGCTCATCAGCGGGTCGAACCCGGCGGTTATGACCACCCCCGGGGGAAGCCCGCTTACGTCTTTCGCCAGCAGAGGGGACACGTAGGGGTCAAATACTTCAGCAGCGTTATTTACATATTGAGGGATGACCTGTTCGATGATATTCCTGGTCAGGAAGTAGCCTTTGCCGTTCAGGATGTAAGATTCCCTGTCGAGGTTCGATGCATCCAGACCCGGGTAGGCCAGCGCCTGGAAGCGTACGGATGGTCCGCCGCGGTCACGCGTGACCAGGCAGACTGCGGCGGCCAGGTTGCCACCTGCGCTATCGCCCGCCACGGCCATGCGGCCGGGGTCGCCGCCGAAGGCGCCGGACTCGGCGTTGGCCCACTGCAGGGCAGTGTAAACGTCTTCTAAAGCCGCGGGGAACTTGTTTTCCGGCGCCAGTCGGTAACCCACCGATACCACCAAGGCCCCGGCACAATTTGATAGTCTGCGGCAGATGTTGTCGTGGGTTGCGATGCTTCCCACCATCCATCCGCCCCCGTGGATGAAAAGCACTACCGGCAGCCCGGTGCGGGCCGACGGCCTGTAAAGCCTGACTGTTAAACCATCACGAATGCCGATATCGGCGGTGCTGAAGACCTTCTCGCTGCGCCCGGCGGCAAGGCGGCTGTCCCGCTCCATGGCGCTGCGGTTGACCTCGGGTGACAGTTTGAAGTCGTAGAATTCCCTGTGGAGCAGCCGCATTACGGCCAGCATCACCACTATGCGGGGGTCCGGTTTGCCTCTTTTTTCACTCATATTAATACCTGCAACCGGCCCTGGCGGTGTGTGCGCCGGCCGGCAATGTGCTACTATTATAGTATATGGTTACAATCACCCGCACGCTTCTTCACCGTCACCGTAAATAATTAACCGCAGGAGCACCCCATGTCCCCGCAATTCCGAGAAGACATCAGAAATATAGCTATTATTGCGCATGTCGACCACGGCAAGACCAGCCTGGTGGACGCGCTGCTCAAGCAGAGCAAGGTATTCCGCGAGAACCAGCAGGTGGGCGAACTGATAATGGACCGCAACGCGCTGGAGCGCGAGAAGGGCATCACCATCCTGGCCAAGAACACGGCCGTGATGTACCGCGGCGTCAAGATCAACATCATCGATACGCCCGGACACGCCGATTTCAGCGGCGAGGTGGAGCGCGTGGTCAACATGGCGGACGGCTGCCTTCTACTGGTTGATTCAGTGGAGGGACCCATGCCGCAGACGCGCTTCGTGCTGCGCCAGGCCTTTGAGAAGGGCCTCAAGCCCATAGTGGTCATCAACAAGATAGACCGCGAGAGCGCGCGTATCACCGAGGTGGTCAGCCTCACGCAGGACCTCTTCCTGGAGATAGCTACCGACGCCGGCCAGCTCGATTTCCCTGTTTTATATGCCAGCGCCCGCAACGGCACCTGCACGTCCGACCCGGCGGTAGAAGGTACCGATATGGTGCCTCTTTTCGAGGCCATACTCAGGCAGGTCCCTCCTCCGGCCATCGACGACGGCCCCTTCCAGATGCTGGTATCCAACCTGGATTACGACAGCTACAAGGGGCGCTTCGCCATCGGCAGGGTGAGCAGGGGCAGCGTCAGGCCCAAAGATGTGCTGGCGGTGATCGGCGCCGACGGCGCCCCGCGCAAATACCAGATAGACGACGTCTTCACCTTCATGGGACTGGCCAAAGTACCGGTGGAAGAGGCCTCGGCGGGCGAGATAATCTCCATCACAGGCCTCGAGGAGGTCAGCATCGGAGACACGGTGGTTGACCCCGAGCACCCCGATGCCCTTCCGCGTATCGAGATAGGCGAGCCGACCGTGAAGATCACCGTAGGCGTGAACAGTTCACCCTTCGCCGGGAGGGAGGGCAAATACTGCACCTCCCGGCAGTTGCGCGAGCGGCTCTACCGCGAGCTCGAGGTGAACATCAGCCTGCGCGTGCAGGATACCGACAGCCCGGACCTCTTCCTGGTATCGGGCAGGGGGGAACTGCATTTGGCCATACTGGTGGAGACCATGCGCCGCCAGGACTACGAATTCGAGATATCGCGTCCAGAGGCCATAACGCGCGAGGTGGAGGGCAAAGTGCATGAGCCGGTGGAACAGCTCATCCTTGATACGCGCGAGGATTATATCGGCGTGATAACCGAGATGCTGGCCAGGAGGCTGGGCCGCATGACCAACATGCACAACGACGGGCGCGGCAACCTGCGCATGGAGTTCCTGGTACCCACGCGCGGCCTGATCGGCTTCCGCAGCGCCTACCTCACCGCCACCCGCGGTGAGGGCGTCATGAACACCATCTTCACCGGCTACGAACCCCTGATGGGGGAGATATCCTCCGCGCGCAGCGGCGCGCTGGTAGCCGCCGAGGAAGGCGTTGCCGTGACCTACGGCCTCAACAATGCCCAGGAGAGGGGCATAACCTTCATCGACCCGGGGACGCCCGTTTACGAGGGCATGATAGTGGGCATGAACTCACGTCCCACCGACCTGGAGGTCAACATCTGCAAGGAGAAGAAGCAGACCAATATCCGCGCCTCCACGGCCGACATCGCGGTCAGGCTGACACCGCCGCTTAAAATGAGCCTGGAGGAGTCGATGGACTTCATCAACGGCGACGAACTGGTGGAGGTCACGCCCAAGAACATACGCCTGCGCAAGCGGATGCTTACCATGAACCTGCGGGCACGGGCCAAGAAGGCATCAGAGCGGGGCGCCCAGGAAGAGTAAGCCGTGGATAGTCATTGCGGCGACCGCGGCGTCCCGGTCATTGCGAGCGCAGCGAAGCAATCTTAAAGATTGCCGCGGGACTTCGTCCCTCGCAATGACGATGTAAATCGCCCGTGATGACTGTTATTACGCCAAATCCCCTTTATCAAACCCCGTAAAGAAGCAGCTCCGCTCTCCTGTGTGACAGGTGGGCCCGGCGGGTTCGGCCCTCACAAGCAGCGCGTCAGAGTCGCAGTCTTTGGCCATGGATTTCACCCTCAGCACGTTGCCCGAGGTGGCACCCTTATGCCAGATCTCCTGCCGGCTGCGGCTGTAAAACACCATTTCGCCTTTTTCCAGTGTCAGTTTAAGCGACTCCTTGCTGGCGTAGCCCAGCATGAGCACAGTGCCGTCTGCGGAGTCCTGCACAATAACGGGGATAAGCCCCTTTTCGTCGAATTTCAACATATTGGCTCCTAATTTTCCCGCGGGCTCAGGATACAGCCAGGGCTTCCTTGAGATCGATATCGCCTGTATACAGCGCCTTGCCGATGATGACGCCCTCGGCGCCCAGAGCTGCCAGCTTCCTGATGTGCTCGATGGAGGAGACACCGCCCGAGGCCACGACAGGTATTTTCAGCTTGCGCACCAGTTCAGCGGTTGTATCGTAATTAGGCTCGGTGAGAGTGCCGTCCCTTTTTACATCCGTGTAGATGATGCGGCTTGCTCCGATGGCTGCCATGGCCTGGCTGAGCTCCAGCACAGTCATGGTGGATATCTTCATCCAGCCGTGCGTGGTCACGTAGGAGTCGCGGGCATCGATACCTACCACGATGGCCTCACCGAACTTCTTGATGATGCGCCTGGTTAGCTCGATCTGCTCCACGGCCACCGTGCCCAGTATGACGCGCTTAACTCCCAGGTCAATAAGCTGTTCCACCACGTCGGCGCGCCTGATGCCGCCGCCCAGTTCCACCGCGAGGCTGGTGTTTTTAACGATATTCTCGATGGCCTTTGTGTTGCGCACCTCACCTGCAGCCGCGCCGTCCAAATCCACCAGGTGCAGCCAGCTGGCGCCCTGCTCCTGCCACTTGAGAGCCGTGGCCACGGGGTCGACCGAGAACACGGTCTCCTTGCTGTAGTCGCCCTGGTAGAGGCGTACGCATTTTCCCCCCTTGAGGTCGATGGCCGGTATGATATCCATAGTATTAACCCCTAAAGATTACCCCGTTCTGCTCAAATGCGTCAATCCCGGCTATGTCATATCCGAGCTCTTTCAGTATCTCCTGCGTGTGCTCCCCCAGCAGCGGTGCCCTTACCTCGGGCGGCTTGAGCATACCCGAGGCATGGAAGGGCAGGTTGCCCACCATGACGGGGCCTGCGCCCGGGTATTCTATTTGTGTGAGCATGCCGCGGGCCCGCACCTGCGGGTCCGCTATGACATCCTGTATCTCCATGACGGGGGCGCAGGGGACGTCCGCCGCCTCCAGCTTTGCCAGTATTTCCACACTGCCCCGTTTCTTCAGGATTTCAGCCAGCCTGGCTATAAGTTCGTCCCGGTGCGCCAGCCTTACCTCGGCTGTGGCGTAGCGCGGGTTGCCGTACAGTTCATCCAATCCAAGGGCTAAACAGAAGGCCTGCCAGAAGCGGTCATGGGTGACTGCGATGAAGACGTAGCGGTCGGCGGTTTCGAAACACTGGTAGGGCACAAATACCGGGCTGGCCGATCCCATCCTGGGCATGCTGAAGCCGGTCAGAGTATACCCGGCGATGAGGTTGCTCATAAAAAACACGGCCGTATCGTAGAAGGCTGCGTCGATATGCTGCCCTTTGCCCGTTCTCTCCCTCTGGATAAGGGCCAGGGCGATGCCCCAGCCGGCGATGAATGCCGCGCCCAGCCCGATCACAGCGGGAGCCACCCGCACGGGCGGCCTGCCCTCCTCCCCCGTGGTGGCCATGAAGCCGCTCATGGCCTGGGTAACCGGGTCATAAGCCGGCCTCTGGCTGTAGGGTCCGCTGTGGCCGAAGCCAGACAGCGAGCAGTAGACAATGCGGGGGTTGATACGGTTTAACTGCGCGTAGCCGATGCCCAGCCTCTCTGACACACCGGGTGTATAGCTTTCGATGATGATATCGGCCGTGGAAGCCAGCTTGTGGGCGATTTCTTTTCCCTCGCGGGTCTGCAGGTTGAGGGCCAACCCTCGCTTGTTGCGGTTGGCGTTGAGGAATGCGGCAGAGGCGGCGCCGTGCCGGTAGGGGTCTCCCTGCAGCGACTCGATCTTGATCACATCCGCCCCGGCATGAGCCAGCATCAGGCCGCAGAGCGGGCCGTCCGCCGCGTGGGAAAAATCCAGCACCTTCAACCCCTGTAACGGATACATGCTGACCTCCTTCCAGGCCGGGAATTAAAAATATTTATACCACTATATATCGTTGTTTACAATGTTGCGAACACAGTATATATTATTTTTACCATTGACTTAGAAAAAATGTAAATGTATACTGAGGTCAATATTGTAACGGGGGGAATTCTATGAAGCTGTCGTGTCTGCAGGAAAATCTAAATAGGGGCCTCGGCATCATAGGCAGGGCAGTAGCGTCCAGGACGACCCTGCCCATCACGCAGAACGTACTGATATCCACCGATGAATCGCAGCTCAAGCTGGCGGCCACCAACCTGGAGATCGCCATCAGCTGCTGGATCGGTGCAAAAATTGAGAGCGAAGGGTCCATTACCATTCCTGCGCGGGTTTTGACCGAGTTCGTAGGGTCGCTGCCCAGCGACATCATCAGCCTTAACCTCAAGCACCACACGCTGGAGCTCAAGTGCGGCCGCTACGAGGCCAGGATCAATGGTCTGGATGCCGCAGATTTCCCGCCGATCCCCCAGGTGGGCGACGGCTTTAACACAAAGGTCAAGGCCGAGGACCTCAAGCAGGCCATCAGCCAGGTGGCTTTCGCAGCCGCCACCGAGGAGTCACGTCCCGTGCTCACCGGCGTCCAGACAGAGTTTGAAGGCAGCAAGCTGACCATGGCCGCTGCCGACGGGTTCAGGCTGGCCGTCCACCGCACCACCCTGGCCGAGCCGGTCAAGGAGAAGGTGGCCATGATAATACCGGCCAAGGCCTACCACGAGCTCAACCGCCTGATGGGCAGCGAGGACCAGGAGATCGAGATAACGCTCAATGCGCAGAAAAGCCAGGTGCTATTCAAGCTAAAGGGCATCGAGATGGTCTCGCAGCTTATACAGGGTGCCTTCCCCAATTACTCGCAGCTTATACCCCAGACCTACGGCACCAAGGCACGTATCGATGTGGCCGAGTTCCTGCGCGCCATCAAGATGGCCGCCATCTTCGCGCGTGACGGCAGCGGCATCGCCAGGGTGATCGTAACGCCGGGCGCCACTGTCGAGGCTGGCAAGATAACCATCTCTGCCCGCGCAGACGAGATCGGCGACAATGTCGGCGAGATAGACGCGCTGGTGGACGGCGAGGCGGCCAAGATAGCCTTCAACGCCCGCTACCTGGCGGACGTGTTATCGGTGGTCAAGCAGGCGCAGGTATCGCTGGAGGTCACCACTCCCTCAAACCCGGGGGTCATCCGCCCGGTGGGCGTGGACAACTACGACCACGTAGTCATGCCGATGTTTGTTCAGTGGTAATAAATTCCGGCAGCGCCGCAAGACAGATTTTCATCTCTTCGGCCTTTGCTGCCAATTTAACATCTAAGGCATTTCAGGTTTAATTTTTATCTTTAAGTGTGCGCTTAGCCGGACTGTGCAATATTGATGAACGAGATTAAAACCACAGGCCAGGACGAAAATATTGAGACAATCATCAGGCAGCATCGCCGTTGGACCCGACTGGTAGAGGGCAGCCGGCCCATGGGCGAGGGAAGTTTGATACTGACAAATCGCCGTTTGCTGTTTCTCCATCGGATAGAGTCCAGTCCTGACGTTGCTGCGAGTATCAAGAAGCTGGCTGATGCGCCTATAGAGACGGTCTTGGACCATGCTCTTACCCTCCACAAGATTTCTTTCCAAATACCACTGTCATCAATCATGCAAGTTGGAATCGTTACTTTGTTCGGGTTTCCGTTTCCCAAGTTCTGCTTAAATGTGTTTTATCTTGCAGGCAAGAAGCTGGCTCCCCATACGGCTGTCTTCCAATTCGGAAAATCCCAGCCATATATGTTATCCAAGCCGCAGGTAATCGTAGACTGGAGTTGGAAGAGGGCGATCCGGAGGGCGATAAAGGAAACGGACCGGCTGAAAACACACTAAGGTTACCTGGCAAATACCTTAATATTTAGGCCATTCTGGACAGTTCCCGAACTCCTGTTTGAGAGCAACAAACTTATTCCGGCGCTGCAACAATTGCAGGCTTATGTTTATTCTAGCTATTTTATCTTTCTTGCCTGGCTTATCTCGTCCCGCTTTTTGGCTGCAGCCGCATAGAGTTTCCGTATGGCAAGCAGATTTTTATTAAACTTTTTCAGATTCGTTTCTTTTCCCGCAATAGCTGGTGGTCTATAATCTATTTTCCCCGCTGAAGAAAAATCGTCCTCGGAGATCAGGGCATAGAATTTTCTGCCTATCTCGGGTTCGATCACTGAGTCCAAAGGATTATTGCCACGGAATTCAACTTCTATCTTCAGAGTCTCCTGAAACTGTTTAAGGGTGGTAGTAGAAATGCCTACCACTACAACCTCACGCGGATCAAACATGTTTATCATTGAGTACATGTGATTGCTACCGCGCTTCCCCTTGCCACTGACCCCGAAGCCGGTCGAATGATACCATAGCTTGCGAAAGTCTTCGTAGGTCTTGCCCTTCTTTAGCCTCCTGGTTATGATCGCAACAGTAGTCACATATGGACTTGGTTCCTTTTTCACAACCTGACCTCCTTAAATGTGCATTGAATCTTACAATGCAATTTTACGACATAAAATGTTGCTTTCATAAGTGCCTATGTCGAATGAGATTGAATGGGAGCCAGGCAGTACATGGCCCAACCCATATATTGGCGTTGGAACTGTAAATAATCATCCTGGTCGGTACGGAAATGCTTGACTACCTGTTCATAGTCAGTATGGGTGGGATTTTCTTCGAGCCAACGGATTAGTCCATACCAATTATCCGAATAGTACCTATCCCAGTCGTCGTCGCTGGCACGAATGATGTATTCGAGCTCAAAGCCTTCGTCCCGGGTAAATCGAGCTAGTTCCGTTTCTGTATGGGTAGTTGTCTGTTGTTGGGCATATGCCGGATGTACCTGACTGCTAAGCCAGTGAGTTTCACCGATACCAAGACGTCCATTTTGATTAACAGCTCGCTTCAGTGCCTGGATCGTCTGCTGGTAGCCGCCAAAAATAAACGTTGCCCCAATACATGTCGCGGCATCGAAAGCCCCCTCTTCGAATAAATAGTCAGCCGCATTGGAGCAAACGATTTCGATTTGGTTCGACAATCCTCTCATGGCCAGCTTTTTCCTTGCCCGGTCGCAGAAATCCCCGGATATATCTATGCCAATGCCAGTGATATTAAATTCCTCAGCCCAAAGAGCGAGGGGCTCAGCACAACCACAACCAAAGTCGATGACCCGGTTTCCTTTTTGCAGTTTGAGTAATTTGCCAAGGTTGATGATCTTTTCAGGCGTGGAAGGGTTTAGTATCTCCATATAGCGGTGTGAAATACTCATAATGTCAAGGAATTCCATAACTCAAACCTCCTTCCGGAAATGGTAATTTGATTAATAAAGATGTTGCGAGACCCGATGCTAATCGCGTGAACAATGTGGTAGTGTGCACTATTGTAGTGCAATAGTAGCACAAAAATAGCGGGAATGGTGGGGCATTCCTGACCGATACTAACTATCTGGGGGAGGAAACCATGATCGCATGGATGCTATCTATTCCCTCCCCCGATAATGACTACCTGGGTGATATGATATGGAGGTTACGGTCCAGGAGGGGGTCCTGGCGGCGGTCCGGGAGGCGGGCCAGGAGGGGGGCCCGGACGTGGGCCAGGACGTGGGCCTGGACCTGGTGGAGGCGGAAAAGGCTGCGGCGGTCGCGGATACCCGGGGTATTGATAATAATACGGGTATTGAAATACAGACGGATAAGTTCGATAGATGATAGTCGGTTGATAGGTCGGTTGAGCAGTGGTAACATACGTTTTCTGCTGCTGCAGCTGGGTTTGTGCTTGAGAAAGCGCCTGCTGCGCTGAATTGAGCTGCTGCTGGGTTGAGGCCAACTGTTGCTGTGTTGAAGAAAGTTGGACACTGAGTGAATTGACCTGGTTTTGTAAAGCCTGAACCTGCTCAGTGGTTGCATAGGAAGTACAACTTGTAGCAGTCAATGCTGTTAAAGCTATCAGTGTCAGTAAAACGATAAGGAACCTGTTTTTCATTTTGCACCTCCACTGGGAGTTACTCCATAGTTATTATAGAGGAATAGGGCCGTATACACATGACAGCTGGCTTACAAATACCTGATATGAAACTTACAATTACTGTATTTGACCCAAGATTTCTGAAAATCTATCGTTATTAGGCTTGTTTTTATCCTGCCAACAACATTTCCTGGGGTTTGCCCCTCCCCTGCTGCAATATTCTTGAATCTTCTGCCTGGCGGGTTAATGGCAGGTGAGCTATTGAAATGATGAACTTAGTGGAGTATGCTGGTAAAATCCATTGCTCACGTATAGGAGGTGAAGTATGCCCCTGCAGAAGCCCCGTAAAGATCCCCCTGTGTCCGTTGAAGATAGCATTATAAAGCTCAAGGTCAATGGCGCATGGCATAAATTTTATATTGGCCACGATATTGAAGAGGCTGATACCCTATCATATTTACTGCGTGAAAAATTGGGGCTGAGCGGGCTGAAGATAGCCTGCGATGACGGCGCCTGTGGAGCGTGTACGGTAATACTGAATGGAGAAGCCGTGCTCTCCTGCATGACGCTGGCGGTTGATGCAGATGGCCAGGATATTTTGACCATTGAGGGTTTACCCAAGGATGACCCTGTTATAGCGGCTTTCGCCGAACAAAGTGAACCGGGCTACGGCACTGCCATGCAATGCGGTTACTGTACACCTGGATTTGTAATGACAGTTAAAGCTTTTCTTAATGAAAACCCGGACCCGACGGCACAGGAGATAAAAGATGCGCTTTCAGGCAATATCTGCCGTTGCGGTTGTTATGCCGGAATCGCAAAGTCGGTCGAGCACGCCGCGGAAAAAATATCCAGTCGAGAGAGTAAACCATGATCAATCAATTTAAACGCCGTGTAAACCGTAAATACCTGGGTACTTACCGTCCCCGTATTGATGGCTGGGAGAAAGCCAGCGGCCGGGCAGAGTTTATAGATGACGTGACATTAAAGTGCCGCGTGCCAAACATACTTTATGCCAAAGTGCTCCACAGCCCTTATCCGCATGCAGTCATCAAGAATATTGACATAAGCAAAGCTGAGAAGCTGCCGGGCGTTGAGGCCATATTGACCTATAAGGACCCTGAAATAATCTCATTAAAACTGATGAACGCCGGTTGGACGGATGGAGTGGATACAGTAAGTTATGAACGCATGATGTGGAAGAAGTTGCGGGACAGGAGGATACTTGGCAGCCATGCGTACTGGGTGGGTGACGAAGTGGGTGCCGTGGTAGCAGCCAAAAGTGAACGCATCGGCGAAGAAGCATTAAGATTAATCAAAGTCGAATGGGAAGTGTTGCCCTTTGTGCTTGATCCTATGGAGTCCATGCAGCCGGGAGCACCGGTATTACATCCGGAGCTTTCACAAAGCAATATTTTACCGGTTGAACCGATTGGTGGCGCAGATGTCTTTGTGAATATAGGAGATGTGGAAAGAGGGTTCACTGAAGCAGATATAAACATCGAAGTTAAGGCAATTTACCATAATGCCACACAGGGCTCCCTGGACAATTGGTGTTGCCTGGCTTCATGGAAAGATGACCAGCTTACTGTATGGTCGAATTCATACGAAGCTGATCAAACCCGGATGTTTCTCAGTGAAATGCTGGAGATCCCGCAGAACAAGGTAAGGGTGGTCAGCCCGTTTGTCGGTGGTCAATTCGGGAGGGGAGATACCGGGGAAGATCCTTTCTTTATTTACACCGCCCTGCTGGCAAAGCGCACAGGGAGGCCCGTGAAGTTCAAACATACGCGGCGGGAGAGTTTCCACAATACGCGTCAACCCATAATATACACTTGCAAGATGGGGGCAGGAAAAGACGGCACCATCAGCTCAAGCTATTTTAAATCCATCGGGAACGCGGGTGCCTATGCTGACCACACATGTTTTGCCACAAAGTTTGTTCCGCAGGAGATTGTGGAGGTCTCATTCGCACATATACCCAATGTAAAAATGGAATCTTACGCTGTCTATACCAACAAAATCCCCGGTTGCATGATGAGAGGCGTAGGCAATAACCAGTTCAACCTGATATTAGGTCTGGCAGTAGACGCACTGGCTGAGAAACTCGGCATGGATCCTATAGAGTTAGCCTTGAAGAATTTTGGGCACAAATGGGAGAAGTTACCGGATAAGAGCCTGGAAGTTGTTTTACATGAAGGAGCCAGGAGGATTGGCTGGGACAAGCGGCATAAGCCGGGCAAAGGGCGTACCTATGACGGCTCGAAGAAACGGGGAATCGGATTCTCTTTTCATCCGGGTTGGCATGCCGCCTGGCAGGAGCAGCGGCGCGGGACAATCCAGGCAGGAATCAAACTCAATCCCGATGGCACCGTGGTGCTGCTTGCCCCTACAGTGGAATGCGGACCCGGTTCCAATACCTGCAATGTGCTGGGCTGCGCAGAAGCTTTGAGTTTTTTAGGTGTAAAGCCCGAGGACATAAGGTGGGAATCGACTGTGGACACGGATAGCGGCCTCAAAGATACCGTGCAGACCGATAGCGCCGTTTCCTATCTGCAGTCAGAAGTGCTGGTGGAGGCTGCAGCTAAAATCAGGTTAGAGGTCGTGAAGCTGGCGACGAAGCACTTCAAGGTCAGCCGGGACCAAATTGTAATCGGGGACGGGTTGGTAAGCCTGAAGGCACAGGTGAAAAAATCGATTACAGTTAAACAACTCCTGCAAAAGGGGGACCTGGTGCCGATTGTAGCCGTAGTCAGCAGCAGGCCTGATGCCAGGAAAACGGGCGTGCCCTATCAGGCTACGTTTGCTGAGGTCGAAGTGGATACTGACACCGGGCAAGCGCAAGTGCTCAGGATGATCATCCTTAATGATTGCGGTACGGTCATGTTTGCCTCCGGTGCTGAAGCGCAGCAGTGCGGGGGCCAATGTATGACCGTCGGTGAGACACTATTGGAAGAGATAGTTTATGATGAAAAATCGGGCGTACCGCTCGATTTCAACTGGGTGGAATACAAAATACCTACAATAGCAGACATGCCGGTGGTGGAGCCCGTACTTTTTGAGGTGTGGAAGGGGGCCGGGGAATATGGGGCCTGTGGAATTGGAGAGGGGGTGGTGACCTGTGGTCCCCGTGCGATTGCAAATGCCATTTATAACGCGATTGGTGTAAGGATAGATGACATTCCAATTACCCCGGATAAAATACTAAAAGCACTGGGAAGGATTTAAATAATATGGCTGCTTTAAGATCGTTTAAACATCAGAATGTCACCTCCCTTGAAGAAGCAAGCAATTTGCTGTGCAAGTACGGAACGAAGGCAGTCGCAATTGCAGGTGGCACCGACCTGTTGGGAGCACTGAAGGATAATGTACGTCCTGAATACCCCGAGTTAGTGGTGAACATCAAGACCATCCCGGGACTGGACTATATCAAGGAAGATAATCTCGGGCTGAGGATAGGGGCATTGACCCGGTTGCATGCCATCGAAAAAAGTGAAACCGTAAAGAAGAGATACAGGTTATTGTCGATGGCAGCGCACAGTGTTGCTACGCCTCATATCAGAAACATGGGGACGATCGCCGGCAATATCTGCCAGGAACCAAGGTGCTGGTATTACCGCAACCCGGAGTGCACATTCCACTGCATGAGAAAGGGCGGCCGGACCTGTAATGCTTTAACCGGGGAGAACCGCTACCATTCCATCTTTGGTGCAGCGAGAATGGAAACAACCCCCTGCTCGGCGGAGTGCCCGGGCAAGGTCGATGTACCTTCGTATCTTAGCCTTATCAGGGACAAGAAAATAGACAAGGCGGCAGAAATGCTGCTTGCGTCTAACCCGATCCCGGCTATAACCGGCCGGGTATGCCCGCATTTATGCGAGACAAAATGCAACCGCAGCGAATTTGATGAATCCGTATCCATAAGAAATATTGAGCGATATATTGGCGATTACATCCTGGATAATGCGGGGTCGATAATGCGTCCGCCCCAAAAAGAAAATGGGAAAAAGGTGGCGGTGGTGGGAGCGGGGCCGGCCGGCCTGGCCGCGGCATATTACCTCAGACAGTCGGGCTACTCAGTTACTGTCTTCGATAAACATGAAGAAGCGGGCGGCATGCTAGCGTATGCCATACCGGCTTACCGCCTGCCCAGAAACCTGGTACGCAGGCAGATTAAGGTCCTGCAGGGCATGGGTATTAAATTCAGGCTTCAGTTTGAAATCGGCAACGATTCGACATTAAAAGATATAAGAAATAGTTTTGATGCGGTATTCCTGGCAACCGGGGGATGGGGCCAGAAGCCATTGGGTATTAAGGATGAGGGACTGCTGATATCCGGGCTGGATTGGCTTGAAAAAGTGAATTCAGGCTTGGGCAAGGCGCCGGGTAAAAAGGTCCTGGTTATCGGGGGTGGAAATGTTGCGGTTGACGTGGCTATTACGGCAAAGCGGTTAGGCGCAACTGACGTCACCATGGCATGCCTGGAATGCCGTGAAGAGATGCCCGCTATCGCTTCAGAGATCGAGCAAGCCTTGGCCGAGGGGATTCATCTCATGCCAGCATGGGGGCCCGACCAAATACTCCTGGAAAATGATCATATTCAAGGCATGCAACTTGTACACTGCACGTCAGTATTTGACGCCAGGGGTTGCTTCGCACCGGCTTTTAACAAAGCAAAAAGTACCAGGGTAGATGCCGATTCAATCATACTGGCTATCGGACAGCGTGCGGATTTGTCATTTACCGGCACGGCGCTTAAAACGGAGCGCGGTTTGATAGCGGTCGACCCGGATACACAAGAGACAAATGCTGCCGGTGTTTTTGCAGGTGGCGATGTAGCCACGGGACCTGCATCGGTAATCCAGGCTATTGCCGCCGGGAGAAGGGCAGCGGCTTCGATCGATTTATACCTGATAAAGAGGCGGATATACACAAAGAGTCAAAAAGTCACCATGCAAAAATTCGGCACAGATTGCCTGGACAAAATGCATGGGGGTAAAACTGCGATATTGCCCGTATCCCGCAGGCGCATTGATATTGAGGATACTGCCGGCTTCAATCTCAGTGAAATGGAGAATGAGGCCAACCGTTGTTTCAACTGCGGCTGCGTGGCTGTCAACGCTTCTGATATAGCTCCTGCTTTAATAGCACTGGGGGCCAAAATCAGGACTACGGAACGCATTCTGACCGCAGAGGACTTTTTTTCTGCCGGGACTTTGAAAACCAGCCAGCTCGAAGAAGGTGAATTAGTAGTAGAAATACAAATACCAAAACCTGCATTGGGAAATCGGCAAGATTTCATTAAATTTGCGCTGAGGAAATCGCATGACTTCCCGGTGGTGAGTGTGGCTGCCCTTTTTAACGTGAGTGGGGGCAGGGTGGATTCGGCCAGGATAGTCCTGGGAGCCGTAGCTCCCGTACCGCTCAGGATAAAAGCTGTCGAAGACTTCTTGAAGGGGAAGGGGTTAGATAAAAAGTCGGCAGCAACTGCCGCAAAAATGGCGGTAGGGCAAACTTTATCCCTGGCAAAAAATAAATATAAGGTCCAGGTAACCAGAGCTCTCGTGGAAAGGGCACTTCTGAACGCCAGGTGAGCGAGCACTGAAAGGCAGTTCCTGGACTTCTGACATACTTTGCGTAAGACAGGTACTAATAGTTCGTGCGAGCAAATGCCTTTTATTATGGATGAATATACATACCGATGATTGTGCAGTGGTAATAAAATTTAAGGTTCTCTTGATATTCTCACTTTGATATAATGGCGATATGGAGGTGTAAAGGCATGAAAAAATATTGGGCAGAATTCATTGGAACTTTTGCACTTGTTTTAGTTGGCTGCGGAACAGCAGCAATCTTCACCAAATTCACCGGTAATTTGGCTCTATCTCAAGTCGGTATTGCATTTGCCTTTGGCCTTACAGTGCTGGCAATGGTATACGCTATTGGCAATATATCCGGGTGTCATATTAACCCGGCAATATCCCTTGCGATGCTCGTGGCGGGCAGACTAAGCTGGAAAGACACCATCTTCTATATTATTTTTCAATGCGCGGGCGCTGTCTTAGCAGCGGCAGCACTCTGGTTTATTTTAAACGGTATGCCTGACTACTCGTTGGCAACTAATGGCCTGGGGCAAAATGGATATGGCGCTTTTTCCCCGGGTAAATTCTCGCTGTTGTCATGTTTTGTTGCCGAGATATTATTTACCGCTCTTTTCTTATTTGTGATTTTTGGTTCGATCAGCAAGAATGCACCTGGTGGTTTTGCAGGACTTTCGATCGGCCTTTCGTTAGTGCTTATACACCTGGTATGCATACCCATCACTGGTACCTCGGTAAATCCTGCCCGCAGTTTAGGACCAGCAGTGTTTGTTGGCGGTGCAGCCCTTGCACAATTATGGCTTTTCTGGGTAGCTCCTATTATAGGCGCTGTGCTGGCAGCAATCATCTGGAGATTCGGATTTAAGAACCAATAACATATGCTGCTCTGCCCCCAATAACACGATTTTGTACTGGTTTAGCTATCTCCCAATAAGTAGCCCCGCATTGATGTTGGGCTGGGGTCTAATCTAATCTTAATTACCAGCACCGCCACCTTTGTCTCTTGTTTGACGATTTCGCCACTGCTAAGCCGCACGGCAGGTAAATATCTCATAATGCAGGTAAGCCGCATAGCTATCGCCATTCCGGACAAAAACCCCTGGAATATCTCCGAATCTACCGCTGATTTCATCTCCTATGGCACTCACTTCTTCATGGTTGAGGTGGTATCTTTCAGCCAGTTCCGCAGACTCCAGCAGGAGCTCCGGCGCAGGGCAGGTGTTTTCAACATCGAAACCTTCTTCACTTAAAATGCTGCTGAGTGTCCCTGTCACAGGGTACCACTTCTGCGTCTTCATGAGCTGATAGAGCCGGTTGAGGCAAGCGGCATCCCCGTCCCGCTTAAAACAGGCGGTCTGGTGAATAAATATCTCGTCTTTCCGCATCTGGGCCCTCAAATGTTTCAGGAAGGGCCGCAGGCCGTCCTGCCCGAGGTAGTGAAGCACCGAGCGCATGATAAACATCAGGTTTTCCTGCGTTATGCCAAACTGCGCCCTTGTCAGCGCAGACATATTGAGGTTAAGAGATTCCACCCTTGTGTTACGGCAGGTTGAAGTCTGCTCCCCGGACATATCAACGTTAACAAACCGTACTCCGGGATAAGCCTGCTCCTTCAGCACCTCTTCGAGTATATAACCGGTGCCGCCCCCCAGGTCTGCCATCAAAGCCGGCGGCTCTACCTCTATGGCCCGTGCAATTATACGTACCAGTGGCCGCGAGACATCAGGGTCAGCAAAATAACCGCTGTGGACCTCGTTCCAGTTCAGCCCGTACAGCCTGGCCTCGTTCATGGTGTTATGCTGGTCTGGTTGCATACCGTCCTAATCGAAAAACCGGTGGCCTTTCTTACTATGTTTTAATGCGCTTAATTTGTGGCGTTCCTGCAGCCCGCGATAGCATCCTTGCAGCTTTAACTCATCTGTATTATCATGGATGAACATAGATACGGCATCTGTGGAACAGCAATAAATTATAACCTGACTGTAAAGCAGCTTGCAATGAGATTAACCTGGCTTTGCCAGGCGTATGGTTTGGAGAGGATGCATGCAAGATAAGAAGAGTGTCAATAAGGTTGCCGGAGAGATCACTTCGCAACTATTGAATGTCCCTGTGTTATCCGGCGCGCTGGCGACCTTTTTGTTCCTGCAAATCCCCCAATCTGAACCCAACCTCCTGAAGGGGTATGCCTGGGCTATGCTTTTCCTGTGTATAATCCCGCTATGCAGCCTTTTCTTTTATATCCCGGCAGGGAAAGAGGAGAAAGAGAAAACAGCACGCAGGCAGCGGATAGCAAGTTTCGCTATTATGCTGGTCAGCTACCCGGCCGGCTGGCTGGTACTGTCACTGACCGGTGCCCCACGTGTATTTACGGCAGTGGCGGCCACCTATACATTTGTGACACTCGGCCTGATAATTTTCAATTTGCTGCTCCACTATAAAGCCAGCGGACATGCCGCCGGGGTGTCGGGGCCTGTGGCCATAATGATCTATATCTACGGCGCCATTGCGACACCTTTGCTGATTTTATTACCCCTCATAACATGGGCGCGGCTGGCCGCCGAGGGGCATAACCTCTGGCAAACCGTGGTCGGCGCGAGCATGTCCATTTTGATCTCGATAGCAGTATTTTGGGCGTTTGGCTTTGCGCCTTTTACAGGCGTAGTCTGGTAAGGTCCGCACATTCATGAATAAATACAGATTCGAGCCGGCCCGTTACGCACTTTGCGCCGTCATTGTTTTATTCATATTTTTAATATCCTGCTCGGCCGCTCCGGTCCCCCAGGCGCCGATACAGGCGCCGGAACCTGTTACTCAACCTGTCCTGCCGCAAGAGCCGTTCACTATCGTGGCCCTTCCTGATTCGCAGTTATATTCAAAGTCACTCCCCTCCACGTTTGCGGCACAGACACAGTGGATAAAGGACAACACCGTTTCAAGGAACATTGTATTTACGGTCCAACTCGGTGATATCACGGATTCACAACGCAAAATGTCTGAACCCGTAAAGGGCGAATGGGCAAACGCTAAAAATGCCATTGACCTGCTTAAGGGCCTCAAATACTCGGTGCTGCCGGGCAACCATGACAACTATGTAAGTGGAAAGATCAACAACACTTTTTTTAACGCGGTTTTTCCCTATACCGAGTTCGAAAGATATGCGTGGTACGGTGGCCATTACCCCCAAAATGGAAACGAGAATAGCTACTCGCTGGTGGATGTTTCGGGCCAAAAATTACTTATCCTGAGCATCGGTTATTTTGGCCCTCTAACACAGGCTACAACTGCATCATCACAGGTATTTGACTGGGCCAACGCCGCCATCGCGAAATACCCGGAGAGAAGAGTGATCGTAGTAACTCACTCGGTCTTAGGAGGCAATAAAGGTGGGTTTACAAAGGAAGGGAAACTGCTCTGGGACCAGGTGATCAAGCTACACAAAAACGTCTTCCTTGTCCTCTGCGGCCACGCATGTACCGAATCAACCGTAACCGAGACCGGCCAAAACGGCAACGTGGTAAACATCCTGCTGAGCGATTACCAGTGTGAAGGAAAGGGGGGGGACGGATATCTCAGGCTGATGGAGTTCATTCCCGCGCAAAGTATTATTCATGTTGAGACCTTCTCGCCCCTGACAAATAAACTGCGTGACAAGAGCACCAGCTTTGACCTGCCCTACACGTTCCAATAGTTAAGCACGCCATCTCAGGGCGCTCAAGCTGTCCCGGACCCGGCTATTTTAATATCTCTATCTTCGTCCCGGGTTTTACCCCGTACGTGCCGGCGAAATTGCCCAGGTTGATCGACGCCTGGATCATACCGAGATTATTGATTGCAAACACGATTGCTTCGCCCCGTGGAACATCAGAGTAATTTGTGCCGAACCTGGCAGTAATTTTACCTTGAGGGATTATTACATTTACCGGGTCTCCCGGTTTCAATCCAAATTCACCTGCGGTTTTCCCCGGTATGTTGGTGATAGCATTACCATAATGGTCGATGTAGACTATTGTGCCCAGCAGCCTGCCGTCAACGGCCGCCGGCTCCTGCACGTCAAGGGTCGCAAAAGTGGTCAACGGTTTTCCAATTTCCTGCATGCGGTAACCTGAAGCCACCAGTGCGCCTACCTTACCCTGTACGCGTTCGGCAGCAAGCTCCTTTATCGGTGCATCAAATAGTTCCTGGTTGGTTACCTGGTAGACAGCCTTTACGGCAGCATTCCTGATGACGTGTGTGAGAAGCCCATTGTCGGGAAGGACAAAAATCTGGCCGCGGGCGGTTGAAAACACCAGATATCTTGCTTCAGGTTCTGTATACGGGGCGATAACGCCGATAAAAACCGTATTTCCCGGGAATTCTTTGGCCGCGACATCCAGGACGAATGCGCCGGTAGCCACATCAAATGCGGGAACACTATGGGTGGCATCCACCACCCTGGCCGCGGGGTTATTGGAGTAGATTATCCCTTTCAGTTGAGAGATACGGTAGTCTTCACTGCCGTAATCGGTCAGCAGAACAATGGGCATATTTGTCTCTTTCTGAGCGGTACACCCCGCGTTGCCGGGGACTGATAGCACTACCGCCAGAATCAGGATCAATATCAGGCTGTTTCTTTTCATGTCCTTCACGTCCGGTGAATCTATAAGCCGTACACTTCGCCGCAGCGCGGGCAATTGAAGCTGTCGCCGTGAAAATCGGGGGGCACTTTGAATTTCAAGCCGCAGTTACAGGTGATCTCCCGGTAATTATGTAGTTTCCAGAGCACGTCTGAGGCTTCGCGGGCCCTCTCCTTTTCGCCCGGGGCTGCGGCTACAGCTAACGTACCACGCTGAAGGGTGGTATCGCCGGCTGCCAGCTCCGACCCGGGTATTATTCCCCCTCCCCCTTTATGGGATTGGTTGTAAGCCGATTCATAAGCTGCCAGCGACGCATTGCCGGCCATGGCACGCAGGATGCGTACCCTTTCCGAGATGGGAGGGTGGGTGCTGGAGAGGTCTTCCGCTACCCGGCCGCTCTTGCGGAAGGGATTTAGTATATACATGGGCGCCGTGGCATTGTTGGCCGATTTGAGCTGCTCGGTGGAAGCGGCGATTTTCTCCAGCGCCGAGGCCAGGCCTTCCGGGTATCTTGTGTAGAGCGCAGACGAAGCGTCAGCCAGGTACTCCCTTTTGCGGGAGATGGCAAGGTAGATGAACTGCGCCATGATGGGGGCCAAGATCATGAGGGCAACTGCGGCCAGGAGTATTATTACCTGCGCACCGCCGCCACCGGATGAACTCCTCCTCGTGCCTCCACCAAAAAACAGCACCCGTGAACCGTACCAGGCTATTATGACTATGGTGCCGAGCAGCACGCTGCACAGGGCCATCAGCAGCACATCGCGGTTCCTGATATGGGCCATCTCGTGCCCGACTACCCCCTGCAACTCATCGCGGCTGAGCTTTTGCAGGAGACCAGAGGTCACGGCCAGGGAAGCGTGGTTCTTATCACGCCCGGTGGCAAAAGCGTTTAAAGCCGGGTCGTCGACGATGTAGATATCCGGCATCTTCTCCAGGCCGGAGGCTATCTTCATCTCCTCCACCACGTTGTAGATGCGAGGCATATCTTCGGGTCCAATTTTCCTGGCATTGGACAGGGAGAGTAAAATGCTGTCGCCCTGGAAGTACCCCACCAGGGTCATGACTATCCAGACCAGGAGGGCGAGCAGGATACCGACAGCCCAGTCCCCCAGCAAGGCCCATCCGAGGAAGCTGCCGAGCAGCACCAGCATGAAGCCGAGAGATGTAACGAGGATAACCGACCTTGCCTGGTTATCCCTGATCTGTTCCCACATGGTAAGGCCCCATTAGCTGAAGCTGACCTTGGGCACATCGCGCTCGGCCGTATCGGTGACCTCGAAGAACTCCCCTGCTTTAAACCCACCCATCGCAGCTATGATATTGGATGGGAACATCTGCGTCTTATTGTTGTACTGCAGTACCGAGTCGTTATAAAACTGCCGGGCGAAGCTGATTTTGTTCTCCGTGGAGGTCAGTTCTTCCTGCAGGGCCACGAAATTCTGGCTGGCCTTGAGGTCAGGGTAGTTCTCAGCCACGGCAAATAGCCTGCCCAGCGCCTGGCTCAGCTCCCCTTCCGCCCTGGCCTGTGCCGCTACCCCGCTGTCGGCCGCCTTGATGGCGGTGGTCCTGGCACTGGTAACGGCTTCAAGGGTCCCCCTTTCATGCTGCATGTAGCCCTTGACCGTTTCTGTAAGGTTGGGGATGAGGTCGTGCCTCCTTTTAAGCTGCACGTCGATCTGGGCCCAGGCGTTCTTGACCTGGTTGCGGGCGCCCACAAGCCCGTTGTAGATCCCGGCCAAAATCAGTACGAAGATTATGGCCAGGGCAAGTATTACGAGTATTGCTATCAGCATGATCATCTACCTCCTAATTATGATTTACCCGGCGGTCCCGGGTTGACCTGAAAGGCATCCCTGATGAAGAAGAGGGCTTTATCCAGCGGGGTTGCTGTACCCGGCTGCTCAAGCTCAAGCTGCTTGATGAACGCGCCTGACTCCCCACCGTCAAACCACAGGCCGTGGCCCGCGTTACATACATCTATGATTATATCCCCGCCCAACCCCATACCGGCCTTCATCATCCTCCTGTGGCAGATAGGACATTTCCTGTTTTTTTCCCGGGTCTCCTGCCGGGGCCGTTGCGCCAGGCTATTTACCATTTCCCGCGCAGTTCCACCGGCCAGGGTATCCAGCAGCAACTCCAGTTCGCCTTTGTCAAACCATATCCCGTGACAGACAGGGCAATAATCGAGCTCGATTTTATCGTGCTCGACCGCGGTCATTGATACCTTACATACAGGGCATTTCATGGTAATGCAGACAGCTTATTACGGTACCAATATTATATATCCTTCCCCGGCTGAATTGTTAAAAACAGTGCATCGGTGATATGCTGAAAGGCGATGGATGGCAGGGAGCGTTTTCTGACCGCGCTGTCCGGCGGCCAGCCGGACAGGGTCCCCGTGTGGGAACTGGCCTTCAACGAAGAGTCGATCATCAAGATCGGGAGGCTATTCACGGACGATGTCCCGCCCGTGAAACTGGTGCACCAGATGACGCTCGAGGAGAAACTGAGGCTTCTCGACCTGCTCTATATGGTTGCCCGCAGGCTGGAGCTGGACGGGCTGACCTCCATCCACCTTTATACGAGGGAAGCGGTCGATGAGAAGCATGTCAGGGACGCCTGGGGCAGGGTGCTTTACGTGGACAGGGAGGGCGACGGCATTCCCGTCGAGGGCCCGGTAGCCGGCCCCGGCGACCTCAAACGGCTCAAGATCGTCCACCCGCAGGAGACCGAATTCCTCATGCTGATGCTGTCGCTTGAGAAGCTGGGACCGGGCACAGCCCACGTCTTCCACATGACGGGGCCGTTCCGTGAAAGCTGGTCCATGCTGGGCGGCATGCAGAAGCTGCTGTACTTCTATATCGAGGACCCGGCATTCGTCAAGGACCTGGCGCGCATCTGCACGGACTACATACTGGAGGCCATTGACCGCGCTATCGGCCTGGGAGCGGATGCCGTGGCGGTTGCGAGCGACCTGGCCCACAACTACTCGACCATGATGTCCCCCTCACACTACGAGGAGTTTATCTATCCTTACCATAAGGAGATTACCGATTTCGTCCACAAGCGCGGCCTCAAGGTGATCAAGCATTCGGATGGCAAACTGTGGCGCATCATGGACCGGATGGCGGACGCCGGCTTCGACGGTATGCACCCCATCCAGCCGCAGTGTATGGATATGGCCGAGGCCAAGGCCAAATATGGCAAGCGCTTTTGCCTGATAGGCAATATCGACTGTGAGCAACTGCTTCCTTTCGGTACCGTGGACCAGGTGGACGAGGCCGTGAAAAATACCATCGCCGCCGCTGCACCGGGAGGGGGCTATATCATAAGTTCATCCAACACCATCCACCCGGGCTGCAGGGGGGAGAACTACGTCGCCCTGGTGAGGGCGGCCCGCAAGTACGGCAATTATCCCCAGCCGGGCTGACCGCGGTACGAGGCCGCGATTGTCTGGCACTTTCACGTCTCCCGGCTACGGATCAATATTTCCGCAGTGGAGCTTGTAGGTGTTGCGGCCTGCGTCCTTGGCAAGGTACATTGCCAAATCAGCACTCTTAAACAGTGATTCCATGTCATCACCATCGGCGGGGTAAAGGGCGATGCCGATGCTGACAGTTGTTGTCAGCACCTTCCCATCGAGGGCAAAGGGCTCACGGAAAGCGGCAAGTATTTTTTGGGCGGTTTTAACGGCATCCTCCGGCGGCGCCATCTCGGGAAGCAGTATGGCAAACTCGTCTCCTCCCATGCGGGCGACCGTATCGCTCTTGCGCAACAGGGCGGTCAGGCGCCCGGTGGCAGCCACCAGCAGCATATCACCAACGTCGTGCCCGTAGGAGTCGTTGATGCTCTTGAAGCGGTCGAAATCCAGCATCATGAGGGCAAGTCCCTCATTATTGCGCAGAGCACCGGCCAGGGCAACATCGAAACGGTCTCTAAGCAGCATCCTGTTGGGCAGGCCGGTCAGGCCGTCCAGCGTGGCCATCTGCGTGAGCTTTTGCTCAAGCTTCTTGCGTGCGGTTATGTCTTTGGCTATATGCACCGTGCCATCAAGTGTGCCGTCCTTGCCGAAGATGGGCGAACAGGAAACCTCCATGTAGATTCCCAGCCGCGGCTCGAATATCTCGGTGGTAACGGCTGACCCTGTCTCGAGCGCAGCCTGGTGAGGGCAGCCCTCGAAAGGTGAGGAAGTGCCGTGGACCACGTTGTAGCAGTGCCTGCCCACCAGGTCACCCGGCTTCTCCTTGAATTCATCGCTGTAAGCCCTGTTGACCCTGACCAGCCGGAAATCCGTGTCCTGTATCGAGACAAGGTCCTTGATAGAATCGAACGTGGACTGCCAGAGCTCAGCTTCCTTTAAGATCCCTTCGCGGGCACTCATCTCCTCCACGCTGGACTGGAAGGACCTGCGCCTGAAAGAGTAGAGGCGTGCCGATGCATATATGCCTATTACATTTGCCATCACGAGGGAAAAAATGGAAGCGTAGGCGCTCACGGGCGATCCGCTATACCGCAGGATGATAAATATAACGATATCGCTAAGAGTAAAGATGAGGGCGCCCAGCATCCTGAACAGCAGCCGCATGGGCATGGCCAGGTAAACCAGGAGGATGAGGATGACATCGACGGGTATGTTGCCCGTGTAGCCCGCAGGACGGGTCAGGTTGATGGTGATCACCAGGACCATGCTCAGCATCAGCCACAGGAACATGTTCCAGTCATATTTCACGGAGTCCTGATTTTTCCAAAGATAAACCACCAGGATCACGAAATAGACCAGGTAGATACCCCGCAGCGCGATGAGAAAATAAAATACAGGCGTCAGCCCGAAAAGGACGTAATCATTGTATGCGAATGATATGAGCAGTATTACCAGGAGCAGCATGGACAGGGCGGCCACCCTGACGTCGCTTTTAAGATATTGCAGACGGTATGCCTTTTCAAGCTCCGGCGGCAGGTAGCCATCCAGATAGCGCAGACGAGACCATTTCACTTTATTAATTCTGCCTCCCTATTTATGAAGGTCAAATGGTATAGCCCGTTTAATCGAAGTTAAACCCGTCCCGGCTGAATATTTTCAGGCAGGCGTCGACCACATGCGGATCATAAAGTGTTCCCCTGTTCTGCCTGATCTCCTCGAGGGCCTTATCGGTGCCCAGGGAGGGCCGGTAGGGGCGGTGCGACGATATGGCCTCAACCACGTCAGAGACTGCCAGTATCCTGGCCTCGAGCATGATCTCCTCACCCTTCAGCCCATGGGGATAGCCGGACCCGTCCATCCTCTCGTGGTGCTGCAGGGCGATCTGCGCTACGGGCCCGCCGAAGTCGATGTTCTTTAAAATATCATAGCTGCCCTGTGCGTGGGTCCTGATGATGGACATCTCCAGGGCGCCCAGCTTGCCGGGCTTGGACAGTATGTCGGAGGGGATGTATATCTTGCCGATATCGTGGATGCTGGCAGTGGTGCGGATAATATTTACCTGTGACCCTGGAAGGCCCATCTCCTGTGCGATGGCGGTTGCCAGCCGGGCCGCCTGCAACTGGTGCCCCGCCGTATAGGGGTCCTTCATCTCCACTATGGCACCCATGGTAAGGACGGCGTCGTCGAGTGTCTTTTGCAACTGGCCGGCTATGTTCCTGAAGCGTTCCTCGCTCTCGCTGAGTGCCTCCACCGCCAGGTTATGTGCGGTTATATCAGTCATGAGTGCCCTGACCCCCACGATCTGGCCCCCCTCATATATGGGGCGGCTTGAGGACCTGACCCAGAACACACGGCCGTCCTTATCCAGCGCCCGGAATTCCCAGGGTTCTAGCAGGCCTGAGAGTAGCCTGCTGAAGCTGTCGAGAAGGCCCGGCAGGTCGTCCGGGTGAATGAAAGGAATAAATGACTTCCCGACCAGGTCGGCCACTTTGTACTTAGTGAAGCCCTCAATCACCGGGCTCACGTAGGTCATGTTGCCCTCGTTGTCCAGCGTGTACATTACGTCATTGATGTCCTCCACCAGTGTGCGGTATTTCTCCTCGCTGGCTCTCAGCGCTTCCAGTGACTCTTTGCGCTCCGTGATGTTGTGAGCTACCAGCACCGAGCCTGTATATCTGCCGTCGATAATGATGGGGGACATCGTGGCGGCGTAGTGCTGCACTCCGGACGATATGGGTAGGCTGTAATCAAACCTGTCGGCTTCCCCCGCCCTGTTTTTTACCAGAGCAGACGCTGCCATCTCATTGACGTTGGGCGGCATGACATCGCTGTACTTCTTACCGATGAAGTGGTCCGGGCTGGCGTACAGCTCCTGTGATGAGCTGTGGTAGCTCACGAACCTGTCCTCGTCGTCGAGGATAAATACCAGCTCTGTCATGGAGGAGAGGATGCTGTTCATCCTGACCTCCGACTGCCGAAGGGAATGCTCAGCCAGCTTGCGCTCGGTGATGTCGTTGTAAACCGCTACCACCTCGCCGCTTTGCAGCCGGTAAACCCAGCTCTCTCGCCACGATCCTGGGTCGTGTTTATCCCTGTAAATGCTGTCGGGGAAATGCTCGGCCTGGCCGCTGCGCCAGACCCGCTGCAGCACCTTAAAGAGACCGAAGTCCTTTACACCGGGAAAGACCTCCGTGATGCGCCGGCCGATGACCTCACCGCGGCTGACACGCTCGATCTTCTCGGCAGCCGGGTTGAAATCCTGAAAGATGAAATCCTCCCCGCCGTCCACCGCCTCATAAACAGCCACCCCGCTGCTCATGTGGTTAAATAAATCTTTGTAGCGGACCCCGTCCTGGGATATAAAATTGAGCTGGTTCCCGGCTTTGCCGGCGCCGCCCTCGTCCCGGGCATGCCGCCCAACCGGTGCCTTAGCGTGCTTTTTAATCCCTTCGTCTTTCTCTTTTTTCCCCATTGCACTCCCACGAGGACACCCGGGCCGGGCTAACGCCGATTGCCACTACCATTATATATTATCACGTTATAAAATCTATACCATTCTTCCCGGCAACGGCGCAAATGACCGCACGCATGTCCCTCGGGCTATCCATCCGTCCTGAGCACGGAACCCTTCACCCTGTCCTCGTCCGCGACATAGTGCCTAGCACCCACGGTAAAGCAGATGCCGGCCAGCAACCCGCCGGAGCAGGCGATGACCACCGCCCACATCAGGCCTGCGGCGCCCCCTCCAAGGCTGTCGGAGATGCCCCCGACCAGCACCGGCGCCCAGGCGCCGCCCAGTGCGTACATGCACAGCGCTGCGACGCCGTGGGAAAGGCCCTTGTAAGCCACCGGTACCACGTCCTGCGATATAACGCTCAGGGCCGGGATGGCCACCATGTTCACGATGCCGAAAATGAAGATCAGGGCAAGGCCGAGGGCAAAGCTGCGGCTGAAAGCCAGGAATGAGGCGGCCAGGAGGAGGGAGGATATCGCAGAAGAAACGGCGGGCAGCCAGAGCCTGCCCTTCCTGTTGTTCTTATACCATTTATCGGAGAGCAAACCGCCCAGCGGGGCCCCGATGACTGCAACCAGGCTGATGCCGCAGGTGAGGTAGCCGGCAGTATCGGTGCCGATATCAAACTGGCGGATCAGATAAGTGGGCATCCAGTTGATCTGTGCCAGGCTGGTGACCAGCATCATCGCATACCCGATATAATACCAGCGCAGCGTGGGAATTTTCAGAAGGGTCAAGATGGATTGCCACAACCCGCCCAGGCTGACCGTCACCCCCTCTTTGACCGTCCGGTAGTCCTTGAGGAAGAATGCTGCCAGCGACAGCACAAGACCGATACTGCCCAGCAGCAGGAACGGAGAGCGCCAGCCGAAGGCGGCCGCCATCACTCCGCCGACAATAGCGCCCAACGCAATGCCCAGCGGTATGCCCGCATTGAAAATGCCCATTGCCCTGCCGTGCCTGGCCTTGGGATAGGCGCCGGTGATCATGGCGATGCTGCCGGTTACCACGCCGCTGGAGCCGGCCCCGCAGAACACCCTGGGGACCACTACCGAGACAAAGTTCCATGCCAGGCCGGTCAGCGCGCTGAAGGCATTCAGTATAAGCCCCATAACGCCGATTGAATTTTTCCTGCTCCAGCGGTCGACCAGGTATGCAGTGGGAATGGCGAATGCGCCGTAGCTCAGCATGTTAAAGGTCTGTATAGAGCCGAGTTGCGTATCGCTCAGCCCCAACTCCAGCTTCATGGGCTGCAGCACCACGGCCAGGACCACGCGGTCCATATAGCTGAGGGTGTACAGCAGCAGGCACACTATGAGTATCCAGTGTGCCTTCCAGCCCCCGGTCTGGTAGTCGCCGCTCCCTGTGGGCATGGCACATTCTATCACCTTTTGTATCTGCTATGCAGGGAAAGTTCGCCGGGGCCGGCCGGCCGTTGCGGGTTGCGCGTTTAATGCCCGCGATGTCATAATGGCTGGCATGGCGCCTCCGCCTTGAAAGTTATGAAAAAATCCACGCGCAATATCTTCAAAATGCACGGCTGGCGGGTGGACAACGCCATCCACAATTACATTTATTTCGTTTTTTACGATAAATACGTGAGGTACTTCCTGGCCTTGGGCAGGTACCTCATGAAAACCCTGGGGCCCGGCCGCATAAACAGGCTGGCTTTTAAGACTGTGTACGAGAATTACCATGCCAAGGTGCTCACGCCGGGCGATGCACGGAAGATACTCAGCCTGAACCGCGACCTCACCATGGATGCAGGAAGGGCCAAGAGGATCATACCTTTCGGCGCCGCCAACAAGGTTATCTTCAGTCAGCCGGATTTCATAGCCGTGATGGACTGCCCCTGCCGGCTTTCGAGGAAAGAGCCCTGCGAGCCCGTCAGCGTCTGCATGGCCGTGGGCAAGACGACCGCCGAATTCTGGCTGGACCACTGCTCGCAGTATCATGTGCGAAGAATAACCCAGGCCCAGGCATTGGACCTGCTGGAGCAGTCCGCCAGGCTCAACAGGGTCATCACTGCCTGGCTCAAGACCGAGACTGGCGGCAGGACCGGCGTGATCTGCTCCTGCTGCTCCTGCTGCTGCGGGGGGATCGAGGGGATGAAGCTGGCGCGCAGGCTGCCGGGGGATGTAAAGGTAGCCAATATGATATCCTCCGGTTACTCGGTGGACATCGACATAGCGGCGTGCACTTCATGTGGCACATGTGTTGAGGTATGTGCCTTCGATGCCAGTCGCCGGGCTGATGGTGGCAGCCCGGTTTACGACTGGGAGGCCTGCCTCGGCTGCGGAGTCTGCACTGCTAAATGCCCGTCTGGTGCGCGCAACCTGGTGAGGGATGCCCGCAAGGGCGATCCACTGGATGTGGACCAGCCGGCCACTGCAGATGTGATATAAGAAGGTTTGCCGGAATATTTTTCCGGCCAAAATATAATTAAGGGGGTGCGACCGTGAACGGTGAAGGTGGTTACGTCTGGTGGAAGCACGGCGTCATGTGCGAGATCTACCCGCGCAGCTATTACGATACCAATGGCGATGGATCGGGGGATTTACAGGGTATAACCGCGAAGCTGGACTACCTGGCCGACCTGGGCATAGACGGCATATGGCTGGGCCCCGTCAACACATCACCCATGGTAGACACAGGCTACGACGTTGCTGACTACCGCGCCATAAACCCGCTTTTCGGCAGCATGGCTGATTTCGATGAGCTGCTGCAAAAAGTACATGCTCACGGGATGCACCTCATCATGGACCTTGTGGCCAACCATACCTCCGACCAGCACGCCTGGTTCAAGGAGTCCCGCTCTTCGCGAGATAACCCCAAACGTGACTGGTATATCTGGCACGATGGGAAGAGAGGGCGGCCACCCTCCAACTGGAAGGCGGCTGTAGGCGGGGGCGTCTGGCAATGGGATAAGACCACAAAACAATATTACCTTCATTCCTTCTTCAAGGAACAGCCCGATTTGAACTGGCGCAACCCGGTGGTCAGGCAGGAGATCTACAATACCATGAGGTTCTGGTTGGATAAAGGTGTGGACGGCTTCCGCTGCGACGTACTGAATTATTTCCTTAAAGACGACCAGTACAGGGATAATCCCCTTTCGCTGGCGGCCGGGCCATTTAACGGCTTTCAGAAACACCTTTACACCAGGAACCAGCCCGGCATGTATGACATACTGAGGGAGATGCGCGCCGTGCTGGACGAGTACAAGGACCGCATGATGGTAGGCGAGGTCTTCGTGGCGGAGGAGGGTCCGGCCATGGCGGCGGCCTACATGGGCGACGAGGGCGAACTGGCACACCTGTCGTTCGAGTTCTCACTGGTCTTCTCAAAATGGGGAGCGCACAGGTTCTGGGACGCACTGGCCAACTGGTATGCCCTGATACCACCGAAGGGTTGGCCCTGCAACGTGCTGTCCAATCACGACCAGCCGCGCGCAGTCACCCGCTACACTGCCGGTGATGACACGGTAAAGCGGGCCAGGGTGATGGCGGCCCTGTTGCTGACCCTGAGGGGCACGCCCTTCCTGTATTACGGGGAGGAGATAGGCATGCCCAACAGCAAGATCACCAGGAAGGATGTCATGGACACAGTGGGCAAGATGTACTGGCCGATCGTCAAGGGCCGGGACGGCGAACGCAGCCCCATGCAGTGGAACGGAGGACCCAACGCTGGATTTTCAGAGGCCAGGCCCTGGCTGCCGCTCAACGAAGATTACTCCGAAATCAACGTGGAGATCCAACTGCAGGAGCCGACCTCCGTGTTGAATTTTTACCGGCGCCTGACAGCCCTCAGGAGGGAGAAGCAGGCCCTGCAGAGGGGCCTCTTCGAAAAAACCCCGTCTCACAAGGACATTATGTCCTACCGCAGGTTATACCAAAATGAAACCGTTTATGTTATGCTGAACTTTTCGGGAAACAGGCTATCGCACGCTTGTACTCCGGCCGGCAGGTGGAGTGTACTGCTGGGCACACACCGCAGCGCAGGCGCAGCGGTCGACAAAGAGAACTTCGACGTCTTCCCCTACGAGGTCCTGGTGCTTGAGGAAGTCAAATAATCCCCGCCGCGGAGGAAAGATACACATGAAAAAGGTTGTTGCCTTTGGTTCAGACCATGTCGGATTTGAGATGAAGGCCGAATTGATCAGTCGCCTCAAGGACAGGTACGGGATACTGGATGCCGGTCCAACGGCCTACGATGCAAATGACGATTACCCTGACTATGCGGGGGCGGCGGCTATGGATGTGGCAGCGGGAAAAGCATGGCGGGGCATCCTCATATGCGGCAGCGGGGTGGGTGTCTGCATAACCGCAAACAAGGTAGTTGGAGTGCGGGCCTGCGTGTGCCACGATACTTTTTCGGCACGCCAGGGCGTGGAACATGTCAACATGAATGTGCTCTGCCTGGGCGCGCGGGTTATCGGCATCGAACTGGCCATGGAGCTGGTAACGGCCTTCCTTGGTGCCGAATTCTCATCCGAGGCAAAGCACTGCCGCAGGCTGGACAAGCTGCTCGAAATCGAGAGAAAATCGTTGTCAGGCAAGTAGCCTGATTGAGTTTGCGGGTGACGGTGGCCCGCGTGGAAAGCCGCCGCGGCAGGTGCAGCCAACCGGTCGTAACCTGCAGGGGGTAATAAATGGACGGTAGAGATAAAATTATCGCGCACGGCCCGTGGAGTATAGAGTTCGACCCGGTCGGCGGCAAGTTCACTTTCAGCAGCCACCACGCTCCTACGCCTGTAATCTCAGGATCGCTTGCTGGTTTGACCTATTCCACGCCGGGCGGTGGGGTGCGGGCTGCAACCATGGAAGGAGGGGCCATGGAATGCCGCGATGAGGAACTGCATGACGTGCACGGGAGCGGGCGGCAATTTTGTTACACGTGCCCTGCGGGGGCAGAGGCCCCGCAACTCGCCTATATAATCAATGTGTACGACGACCGTCCCTTCATCCTGCTGCGCATGCTGGTGAAAAACACGGGGAAGGGGAACATTTACCTGCATGACCTTAACCTGGTGCGCGCCGACAGCAGGAACGGCGGGGGTGTAAAATTCCGGGACGGAGGCCGTCCCCCGGATTTCTTCAAAGTGGGCTGGCATGACTGGGTGTACTCCGGCCTGCGGCACGGCAACGAGCACGATGTGAATTCCCTGCCTTTTATGCGGCCCTTCGTAGGCAAGATGCTGTATAATCCGGCTCTGCCCATCGGCAGGGGGCGCGGTGAATTCTGGGGCGAGGGCTGGGGGCTGCTTACAGACCATCGGTCGGTCATCCTGGCCGGCTTTGTTTCAACGGCAGACCAGTTCGGCGTGCTGCACGTCAAATGCCGCCCAGGCGCCTCTGATCTTACCCTGACGGCTCAGGCCGACGGCGTACTGCTGGAAGCGGGGGAGGAATTCAAGTCCGAGTGGGGCTACCTCCAATTTGTCGAACTTCCCTGCACTGACCCTGCAGCCGATTACGCAGACGCCGTGGGCAGGCAGATGAAGGCACGTGTCCCGGCCGTTCCCCCGCCGGCGCAGTGGACCCACTGGTACCACTTTTTCCAGTCCATCACAGCCGACCTTTTTATCGCCAACCTAAACACCATTGACAGCATCAGGGAAACAATCCCATTCAAGACAGTGCAGTTAGACGACGGCTACCAGTCTGCCTGGGGCGACTGGACCACCTGCAACGCCAAGTTCCCGCGCGGCCTTCCACACCTGTCGGAAAGCATAAAGCAGAAGGGATATACTCCCGGTCTGTGGCTGGCGCCCTTCGTGGTTGACCCACGCTCGCAAATTGCACAGAAACATCCTGACTGGCTGGTCAAGGACAAGAAAGGCAAACCCATCGTGAGCGGCTTTTTCTACGACTTTTACGGTAATGCCCTCGACCTGACTCAGCCTGCAGTGCTTGAGCACGTCCGGTCGCTTTTGGATACCATCGCCCATAAATGGGGCTATGGCTTTATCAAGGCCGATTTCGTTTACGCCGGCGCCCTGCCGGGCGTGCGGCAAAATCCCAAAATGACGCGCGCGCAGGCCTTCCGTGGTGGCATGCAGGCCGTGAGGGAGGGCATAGGGGAGGAGACCTTCCTGCTGGGCTGCGGATGTCCCTTCGGGCCGGCGGTGGGCATTGTCGATGCCATGCGCATCGGTCCCGATACCGCCCCCAGCTGGACCCCCTTCCTGTGGAACATGAAGTGGGCTACACCCATCATAAAGGGCGAGAAATCGATCGCTGCACTGCGCAACAGTATCAGGCACACCCTCAATTTGAGTGCACTTCACCAGCGATGGTGGTGGAACGACCCTGATTGCCTGATGGTGCGCAAGTATGACACGACGCTGGGTGATGACGAGGTAATCAGCAGCCTCAGCCTCGTCGGGTTGTCCGGCGGGATGGCCGTAAGCAGTGATGACCTCACCCGCCTGCCCATGGAGAGGCAGAAACTGGTATCTCTGCTCACGCCGTTGCTTGGTGTGGGCGGACAACCCTTCGACCTGCTGGAGCGGGAGATGGCCGAGCTTTATGTGCTACCAGTTACAAAGAACGGCATGAGCTGGCAGGACGTCGCAGTCTTCAACTGGGGCGAGAAAGTATCGGAACGCAGCCTCGACCTGCTGAGGCTGGGATATACGCCCGGGCAGAAGCTGCACATATTCGATTTCTGGAAGAAAAGCCACAGCATTGAAGAGGCTGGGCTGATTGCCCTGGGGAAGGTCCCTTCCCACGGCTGCCGCATGCTGCGCATCTGCAGCGCGGGAGACGGCCCTGTATTGATCGGCGACACCCTGCACATCACGCAGGGCTGCGAGATGGAGTACTGGCAGGAGAAAGGCAAAACATTAGAAATGGGGACAGTCGACCTGGGGCGCAGGGCGCGGGGTTCGCTCTGGCTGAAACTGCCGGGAAGGCTGATTTCGGCAAGCTGCGGGACGGCTGCGGTCACCTTTGAGAGGGAGAACGATGACATTTACAGGCTCGACCTGGATTTCCAGGGCAGGGCCCGCATAAAAATGCAGTGGGAATAGGAGGGCCGCTTCTATGACAAAATCAAAGTACCCATGGTTCGTATTCGGGACGTTCTTCGCCTTCATGCTCTTCCAGCAGGCCGAGCGGCTGGTCATCGGTCCATTGACCACGCCCATCATGGACGAGTTCCAGATAAACCAGGCCCAGATGGGGCTGGTCTTCTCCGGCGCATTGATCGTGGGTGCCATACTTTACCCCGTTTGGGGCTACCTGTACGACCGCTTCGCACGCACCAAGCTGCTGGCGCTGGCGGCACTCATCTGGGGCGCTACCACCTGGCTGAGCGCGGCAGTACGCACTTTTCCCGCCTTCGTGGTAACACGCTCATCCACGGGAGTTGCAGATTCCAGCTACCCCGGCCTTTACAACGTAACCAACGACTATTTCGAGCCCAAAGAGCGGGGCAAGATCATGGGCCTTTTGCAGATCGCACAGCCACTGGGCTACCTCGTTGGCATGGTGCTGGCGCTCATCCTGGGCAGCATCGTCGGCTGGCGCGGGGTGTTCTATGTTACCGGCGCCATGGGTTTCGTTTTAGCTATTGTCATATTCTTCGGTGTCAAAGAACCGCAGCGCGGCAGCACGGAGCCCGAACTGCAGGGTATCGAGCAGAAGGGCAATTACCGCTTCAACTGGCCGACCGCCCTGGGCCTCTTTAAGAAAAAGTCGCTGCTCTTCCTGTTCCTCAACTGCTTCACCGGCGTTTTCCCCTGGCAGGTGCTGACATTCTGGTTCTTTCGCTATCTTGAGACAGGGCGCGGCTACGATTCCACGTCGGTACTGATCACCATGGTGGTGGCCGTGCTGATGCTGGCCGCTGGCTACCCCATCGGAGGTATACTGGGGGACTATTTCTTCAAACGCAACCAGCGCGGACGCCTGCTTGTCAGCGCGGCCGGTATCCTCATCGCCCTGGTGCTGCTGATATTTGCCATTATGGTGCCTTACAACCAGGTTTACCTGTTCGGCTTCCTGCTGGCATTTACATGTATATTTATGCCCTTTGCCTCACCCAATGTGGTGACCACCATCTATGATATGACCCTGCCGGAGGTACGCAGCACGGCCAATGCCTTGCAAAACTTCTTCGAGCAGATCGGTTCTTCCATAGCACCGCTGATGGCCGGCATTATCGCGGACAGTTCATCCCTTCAGGACGCCATATTGATCATCTGCGTGTCTGCCTGGTCATTGTGCTTCATCTTTATCTCCATCGCGGCCTACCTTGTCCCCAGAGACCTCACCGACCTGCGCAATCAGCTAAAGGCGAGGGCCAAGATAGAGAGGGCGAAGGCATAAGCGGCAGGGTAACAGGACGAAGATCGATATCATTTTAGCTGTGGATCTCCCGGACCCTGATAACCCGGTCGGCGTTTAGTATCGTCTCCCGCAGTTAGAATCAATTGATCGATATGCCGTATAATAAACGGCGGCAAACAGGGAATTCCCAAATTGGCAGACCGAACATAATGAATAATCTGCAGCCGCTCAAAGAGCCGGACAGGCTATGGAACAGGAACTTCCTGTTGCTGTGGCAGGGGCAACTCGTCAGCCAGATCGGGCAGCGCTATTTCAACGTGGGCATGCTCTTCTACATCAAGCAGGCCACCGAGTCGGCCAGCCTGATGGGGGCCATGATGCTCTTCTCTACCCTGCCAGGGGTGCTGCTGGGCCCCATGGGCGGCACCTTCGCGGACCTCTTCTCCCGCAAGAAGATCATCGTCTACAGCGACCTCATCCAGGGCATACTGGTGTTCTCACTGGCGGCGCTCATGTTTTTCCTGATCTGGGCCACCGGGCTGAGTACCACAGACCCGCAGGGCAGCTTCTCGCTCTTCTCCTTCGTCTACCTCACGCCCCATGCCACCGCTATCAACATCACCTGGATGTTCATCGTGGCCACGCTGGGCGCCATCATCTTCGCATTCTTCACCCCGGCCATGTCAGCTGCCATACCGGACCTGGTGCCCAAGGTAAAGCTCAATGTCGCCAATTCGCTAAACCAGTTCGCCATCTTCCTGGCCATGTTCCTGGGACAGGGTTTGGGAGGCCTTATCTTCAGCATCACTGGCGCGCCACTGCTCTTCCTCATCAACAGCGCAACTTACCTGTACGCTGCGGGCAGTGAATCGTTCATCAGTATACCCCGGCCGCCACCCAAGCCGGAGAGGAAGTCAGGCGAGGCCTGGAAGGTATTTGTCATGGATACCAAGGAAGGCCTGGTTTATGTGTGGAATGAGAAGGGCATGCGCATACTCTTTTTAGCAGCGGCGCTGCTGCACCTGCTCATTGCGCCCATGCTGCTGTTGCTGCCCTTTTACGTGGAGGATTACCTCAAGCAGAACGCCTCGTGGTACGGCTACCTGCTGGCTGCCGTGGGACTGGGCTCGGTGGTCGGCTACCTGATCGCCGGTGGGATCAACGTGCGCGGCAGGGCGCAGAGCAACCTGATCATACTTTCTCTGCTGGGCGCCTCTATCTCGCTGGGAATAGTGGGGTTCATAACGCAGCCTTTCACGGTGCTGTGCGTCGTAACCATGATAGGGCTGACGGCCGGCATATTCATCGTCAAGACCACCACCGTTATCCAGCTGGCTGCGTCAACGGAGATACGCGGCCGCGTTTTCGGACTGCTGGGCACACTGACCAGCGGCCTGGCCCCCATCGGCATGGGCATAGCCGGAGTGATCGCGGATATGGCCAACAAGAACATCCCCGTGATATACGCCACCTGCGGCCTGCTGGTGCTGGCCATGTCAATCGGGCTGGCGCTCTCAAAGGAGGCGCGCGAGTTCCTGACCCTGGACGTAACGCACAGGGCAGAGCCCTGACCGTTGCCCGAAATTTTGTGATATACTGCCCTCAAACATGCCGGGTTTAGCTACAAAAGATGGATAACATCAGCCTGCTCTGCATTCCCGTCGCCCTTCTGTTGGGCGCTGTGCCTTCGGCTTTGATAGTTGCCCTGCTTGCGGGGAAGGTAGATATCAGGGATGAGCCGGACGGCAAGATCAGCGCAGCCGCGGTCCACCGCAGGGTAGGCCTGCTGCCCTTTATAGTGGTGGTCATAATGGACATCGGCAAGGCTGCCCTGGCCGTGCTTATCGCAGAGTGGCTCAAGGCCGGCCCCTTGCTGGTCATGCTGGCTGGCGCACTGGCGATATTGAGCCACCAGTGGTCGTTCTTAGTGAAATTCCAGGGCGGGCGTGGTGCGACGGTAATCTGCGGCGCACTGCTGTGCATATGTACTGCGCCCACTCTGGTCGGCCTGGTTGTGGCCGGCCTCATGGCACTTGTCCTGAAGAGCTCCAGCCGGGGGTTCGGCGTAGGCATCCTGGCCGTCAGCGGTACGCTCCTCGCACTCCAGTGGGCAGCTTTCCCTGTGCCCGGTATCATGCTGGCAGCGCCCTCTGTCCCGCCTCCCTACACGGCGTACCAGGTGCTTATTATCTATCCCATCCTGCTGGGATTGTTCATGATGGCCAAGGCGATGCAGGTCAAATACAGGCCCGGCGCCCCGCTGAAGCCGCGGACAGGGGGAACTGCATGAACTGGATAGCAACCCAGGCAGTCGAGGGGGCAGCAGCATGGAAGGCCATCTGGGTACCGCTGGTGGCATGGTTCGTGGCGCAGGCGATCAAGACCCTGATAAATTTTATACGCTCGAAAAAGTTCGATATCTCCTATATGTGGAGCCCGGGGGGTATGCCCTCTGCGCACTCGGCCCTCATGACCGCACTGGCCACCACCATCGGCCTGATGTATGGATTCGATTCGCCCCTGTTCGCCATCTCCCTGGCGGTGGCCTTTATCGTGATGTACGATGCCGCCGGCGTGCGGCGCACCGTCGGCTACCACTCTACCATGCTCAATAAGATGCTGGACGAGCTATTCAAGGGCGACAAAGAGTTCAGCCAGCGGCTGGCCGAGATCATCGGTCACACCAAGTGGGAGGTCTTCGCCGGGGCCATGCTGGGCATCGTATTGGGAATACTCTTCACCTGGCCCTGGCAATAATCTTACAGCTTGATATGCAACCGCAGTCAGCGTTGGAAACACATGATAGTGTCAAGGAGGTGCGCAGTAAATAGCAGGTATTCAACTGGTTTACCCTGGTCAGACGGCATATTTTATTAAGGAGGTTGAACTTGGCAGAACAAAAAATCCAGATCATGCAAAGAAAGGTGGGGCTTTTCCAGGCGGTGGCAATGATCACCGGACTGGTGGTGGGCGCTGCGATCTTCGTTATGGTGCCCATGCTGGCCGGCATGACCGGTCCCAGCGTTTACCTGGCATACGCGGCCGCTGCCATACCGGCGCTCTTCGTGGTGCTGTTTGAGGTGCAGCTTACCGGCGTGCTGCCGGTGACGGGGGCCAACTTCGTGACCGCAACCAGGGTGGCCGGACCTGCCTGGGGGGCGATGGTCTCCTTTGCGGCGGTGCTCGCCCTGATGGCCACCAACATACTGGTCTCGGTGGGATTCGGGGATTACGTGACCGCCTTTATTCAGTCTTTTAACCCGTCATTTAGCATCAATCCCCTTATCCTGCCCATAGCATGCGTGGCCTTCTTCGCGCTACTTAACTTCCTGGGCGTGCAATTAGCCAGCATTGTGCAGGGTATTTTGTTCCTGATTTTTGTCATCGGCATGGTCATATTCGGCATAGTAGGCTCGGCCAACTACAACCCGGTAAACATGACGCCCATGTTCACGGGGGGCACCATGGGTTTCATCATAGTTACGGTACTGGCCAGCATGTCCTGGGCGGGACTGGTGGCGCTGGCTGATATCGGCGGCGATGTCAAGAACCCGCGGCGCAACCTGCCGCTGGCTTTGATTATCGCCTTTGTCGTCATTCTCATCCTCTACGTCCTGCAGCCCTTTGCCCTCGTGGCATCCATGGGCGCCGAGGCCGCCGCCAAGGCGGGCAAACCGGCCATCTTGCTCGATGCAGCAAAGTTAATGCCGGGCTGGGGCATCTGGATCATCTTCATCGCTGCCATGGGCGCCATACTCACCACTGTCAACGCACTTACCTGGTCGGCGGGACGCGACCTACTGGCCTGGGCGCGCGATGGCCTCTTCCCCAAAGCGGTAGCCCATTTGCATCCTAAATTCCAGAGCCCCGACGTGGCCATATTGATAGTGCTCGTGATCGAGGTCGCTGGCATATGCATGGCCCAAACAATCGACAAGTATGCGCTGGCGGCCATCCTTTCCATAATGGCTATACAGATTTTGCTGGCATGGTGCGTGCTGCGCATACCCAAAAAAATGCCCGACCTGTACAAGAAATCCCTGTTCAAATTTAATGCTTTCTGGCGCTGGTTCACCTTCATAGGCACTTTTATAACCTCAGGATTAATATTCCTCTTCGGCATATATGCCGACGTAATGCCCAAGGATAAAATCGAGGTCCCATGGGTTGTGATAACCTTCCTGGGTGTCCTGGTAATCGGCGTCATCTGGTACATAGTCCGTAAAGCATATCTCAAGGGCAAGGGCATAGACCTCGATGCCAACCTGACCAAGATTGCGGACGCCACACTGGCTGAGGCAGAGGAGAAACTCTCCGCGTCATAAAAGGGCAAGGCTGTTTACGGGAATACTGCTAACAAATTTATAAAACTCCGGGGAGGGTCATCATGGCATCAGCACTGGACGGAATCAAGGTTGTCGAGCTCTCCACCTGGTTTGCCGGTCCCACCTGCGGGATGTGGCTGGGTGAGCATGGCGCCGACGTGGTCAGGGTGGAGCCCGTAGAGGGCGACCCCTTAAGGGCCATGTTCTCATCCGGCGTTTTACCCGCTGAACTGGATATAGGGTACAACTGGATGTGGGAGATGGCCAACCGCAGCAAGCGCTGCATCACGCTCGACCTCAAGCAGGAGGAGAGCCGCAAGATAATGCACAAAATGGTGGGGCGGGCCGATGTCTTCCTGGCCAACCTGCGGCCCTCCACGCTCAAACGGGCCCGGATGGATTACGACACGCTCAGCAAACTCAACCCCCGCATCGTATATTGCAATATCACGGGTTATGGCTCAAAGGGTCCGGGCGCCGACTGGCAGGCTTTCGATGAAACGGCCTTCTGGACGCGCTCGGGCATCATGTCCACCATGGGTGAACCGGGCACCCCGGCCGTCCCACTGCGGGGCGCAATGGGTGACAACACCACCGGTGTTTTCGCGCTGGGCGCTATTTCCCTGGCGCTTTATTCCAGGGAGAAGACCGGCAAAGGCCAGCTGGTCGAGTTGTCACTCTACGGAAACGGTATGTGGGTGGCAGGCATCGACGTGCAGGGCGCGCTTGTGTACAACATGGAATTGGGCAGGCAGTCCAGGTTTGCCGCGGGCAACCCTTTGTATAACACTTACGCGGCCCAGGACGATAGGTGGTTCATGTTCCAGATGCTGCAGACCGACCGCTTCTGGCCGGGAGTGTGTAAAAGCGTGGGCAGGGAAGACTGGCTCACTGATTATCCTACTCATGGCGCCAGGTGTAAGGCCAGCGGCGAGTTGATCAAGCTGCTGGATGCAGAGTTTGCCAGGCATCCGCGTGACTACTTCGCCCCCAGGTTTGATGAGCATGGCCTCATCTGGGCCCCCGCGCAAACCCCCACCGAGGTTATCAAAGATCCTGTGGCTCTGGAGAACGGTTACATCGTAGAGTACGATCACTTCGGCTACGGCAAAGTTAAAGGCATCCGCTGCCCCATCCAGCTCAAGGGCACACCGGAGCGCATGCCCTTCGGAGCGCCCGAGTTCGGCCAGCACACGGAGGAGGTGCTGCTGGAGCTCGGATACAGCTGGGAGGATATCGGTGCCTTTAAAGAGAAGAAGGTCATACTCTGATATTCTGAGCAAAATATTTTAGCTTTGGCCCGCATTACCTGCGGGCTGGGGAGAGATTGATGTCTATCCTCATATACGAAAAAAAAGACCATGTCGCGTGCTTCACTCTTAACCGCCCGGAGAAGCTTAACACCATGAGCGTTGAGCTCAGCCGGCAGCTGATCGGGGCGCTTCACGATTTCGATGCCGATAACGAACTTTACGTCGGCATAGTTACCGGGGCGGGTGAAAGGTCGTTCTGCGCCGGGGCGGACCTGACCGACCCCGAGCATATCGAGTTGGGTGTGAACTGGGAGGCTGACTACGACTGGCAGCTGGCCAACATCAAAAAACCTCTTATCGCCGCCGTCAACGGCTACTGCCTGGGTGCCGGGTTCACGCTTGCGCTGTGCTGTGATATCAGGATCGCCTCGGAGAAGGCCTCACTCGGCACACCGGACCAGAAGCTAAACACGGTAGACGCCTACGCCTCGATCATGCTGTCCCGCATGATACCGGCCTCCACGGCCATGGAGGTGCTCATGACGGGCGACCGTTTGAGCGCGCAGGAGGCCTACCGGGTCGGACTGGTAAGCCGCATAGTGCCACCGGCCGATCTGATGCCCGCTGCCGCAACCCTGGCCGGCAGGATATGCGGCAACGGCCCCATGGCGCTGTGGGCCTGCAAGGAGATTAACAAGCGTACAAGGTATATGTCGCTGGAGGACAGCCTGGCCCTCTTCAAATCTATCACCGGACCCATCCTCAAGATGGATGATACCAGGGAGGGCATCACGGCCTTCTTTGAGAAGAGGCCGCCTGTCTGGAAACTCAAGTGATAATCAAGGAGGGTAAAACTTGGCCTTAGAGACTGTAATCTACGAGAAAGTCGACGGCATAGCCGTCATCAAGCTCAACCGTCCCAAGGTTTTAAACGCCATCAACGTTCAGTTGACCAGGGATTTCCACCAGGCGCTGGCTGATGCAGCGCTGGACACGAGCGTTAAAGGTGTGATGATTAAAGGCGAAGGCCGTGCCTTCTGCGCGGGGGACGACCTCTCGGAGAGCCCATTTGGCATATCGGTCGAGGACCTTCTCAGGCATATCGAGGTGCTGCAGGATACAACGCGCATCATGCTGAACATGGAGAAATGCATCGTGGCCGCCGTCCATGGCTACGCGCTGGGAGCCGGCTGCGAGTGGGCCATGAGCGCCGACATACGTATAGCGGCCGAGGGCACCAAATTCGGATTTCCCGAGACCAACGTAGGGGCAGGTGTGACCAACGCCGGCACCAAGCTGCTGCCGCTGCTGGTGGGCATCGGCAGGGCCAAGTGGATGATATTCTCCAACGAGAGGATCGATGCATTCACCGCCGAGCAGTGGGGACTGGTCAACCGCGTGGTGCCGGCGGAGGAACTCGACGCTGCAGCCATGGAACTGGTGAGGAAGGTCGCCGCCAACTCGTCCCTTTCCATCAAGCTGGCCAAGCGCCAACTCAACTACGGGACCTACCAGGACTATGAACAGCAGATGGAGATGGAGGCACACGACGTGGTACTCACTTTGACGGGCATGGAGGCCTCCATGCGGGCCAAGGCAGCGCTGGACAAGACAAAGCAGAAATAACCCGGCGAGGAGCAGCGAGATGATCATAGATTTCCGAGTTACAGCGCCGGTCAGCGAGTGGATGGACCCGGAGGAGGCCAGGCGCGTCTTCCCCAACAGCTTCATGCGCGGCTACATCGAGTCTGCCTACGAGACAGAGCTTATGCTGAGCGTGACGCCGGAACACATGGTCAAGGCCATGGACGATGCCGGTGTCGATTACGCAGTGCTGCAGGCGGAGTGGGCGCTGGGCGATTATAAAAAGCAGAACGACGCAGTGTACCGCATTGCCAAAAAATACCCCAAAAAGTTCCCCAGGTATTACCTGGCTATTAATCCCCTCGAGGATATGGATATGGCGGGGACGGTCGAGCGCGAGGTCAGGGAGCGCGGTTTCAGCGGGCTAAATACCCAGACCTGGGCGCAGCGGATGTATCCCACAGACAGGAGGTTCTACCCGGTTTATGCCAAATGCCAGGAGCTTGGCATCCCGGTCACATTCCACGCGTCAATCAACTTCACCACCGACCGCACCATTGAATTCAGCCGCCCTGTCTACCTCGACCAGGTAGCCTGTGATTTCCCCGACCTCAAGATGGTGGCCAACCACGGCGGCTGGCCCTGGGTGACAGAGATGGTCGCGGTCGCCTGGAAGCACAAGAACGTGTATATCGAGATCGGCGCGGTCTCGCCCAAGTATATCGGGATGCCGGGCACTGGCTGGGACCCCCTCATGGTCTACGGCAACAGCCTGCTGCAGGATAGGGTGCTCTTCGCCACGGATGACATGATACCCTGGCAGCGTTGCGTGGATGAACTGAGGGCATTGCCGCTCAAGGATAAGGTCAAGGAGAAATGGCTGGGACTGAACGCCGCTAAATTGTTGGGACTGGACTATGGATAAGGTATACCCATCGGTTGATGCTGCCATAGACGACATCTTCGAGGGGGCGGTCATCGCCTTCGGCGGCTTCTTTTCCGCCGGCAAGCCGACGGCGCTGACGCGTGCGCTGGCCAATAAAGGAGTAAAAAACCTGACCGTGGTGGCGCAGCAGGTGGGGACGGGCAACGAGGAAATGCTGGAGCTTGTGGTCAACGGCCAGATAAGGAAGGCCATTTGCAATTATCCATTCCCGCGCTCGGCCAGCAGGGGCGCGCAGCACCCCTTCGAGCAGGCGGTACGCAGCGGCAGGATAGAGCTCGAGATATACCCCATAGGCACCTTCGTCGAGAAGCTGCGTTGCGCCGGGGCCGGCATACCTGCATTTTACACTCCGGCAGGCGTGGGGACAGTGGTTGCCGAAGGTAAAGAGGTGCGGGTATTCAACGGCGTGGAGAACCTGCTGGAGCTGGCCCTGCCCGTGGATTTCGCCTTCATACATGCCTGGAAGGGAGACCGTGAGGGCAACCTTGTCTACCGCTACACGGCGCAGAATTACAACAACGCCATGGCCATGGCGGGGAAAATAACCATCGCCGAGGTGGAGACGCTGGTGGAAGCCGGGGGACTCGACCCCAACTCTATCCACACGCCCGGTATCTTTGTAAAGAGAGTGGTGGAGACCGGCAGGCCAGAGTTTCAACAAGTTTCGGTTTAAGCTTATGAAGAGGGATAAGATTGCTTCGTCGCAGGCTCCTCGCAATGACATTTTTATACCCTGTCATTGCGAGCGAAGCGAAGCAATCTTGGACATGGAAACAAAGAAAACGAGAGAAGGGAATTATGAGCCTGAGTAAAGTTGTGGTACCGAAAATGCCTGCGCTGGAGCGCGAGATGATTGCCCTGCGTATTGCCAATATGCTTGAGGAAGGTTCCTACGTCAACCTTGGAATCGGCATACCGACACTGGTATCCAACTGGATAGAGGGGAGGGACATCATTATACAATCCGAGATAGGCATGCTCAAGTGCGGTCCGCTTGCGGAGGAGGGGGAGCAGGACCAGGACCGCATCAACGCCAGCTGCCAGTTTGTGAGCGAGATGCCGGGCAGCTGTTATTTCAACGTTGAAACATCCTTCGCCATGATCAGGGGAGGGCGCATGGACGTGGCGGTGCTGGGGGCACTGCAGGTTTCGGCCGGGGGCGACCTGGCCGGGTGGAACAACCCGGCCCGCGGCCTGGGCAGGACGGGCAATATAGGCGGGTCGATGGACCTGGCCGTGGGGGCCGCCAAATTGATCGTGGCCATGGAACACTTCACGCCCGCCGGTGAGCCCAAGATACTGGATACCTGCACCTACCCGCTGACGGCCAAAGGATGCGTGGATGTGATCGTGACCAACTATGCCCTCATTGAGGTGACCCCGCAAGGGTTGTTGCTCAGGGAGGCGGTACCCGGCGTAACGGCGGAGGACGTGAAGAAAATGACAGCCGCAAGGTTGGTGGTGGCCGAGGATTTCCACGAGATGGAGTTGTAGCTCGGTTTTGCATCAAGTCAAAATTGAGACTAAAATAATAGTCCGGAGGGATTAAACAATGGCCAACCAGATCGGCAAGAAATACATCTGCAGTAAATGCGGATCCGAGTTCATCGTGACCAAGGGCGGCAACGGGCAGGTGACCTGCTGCGGTCAGCCCATGGAACAGAAGAAATAACCGGTTTAAAACCTTTACAGGAGAGATAACATGGCAAACCAGCTTGGCAAAAGATTCAAGTGCGAGGTCTGCGGGTCCGAGGTGCTCTGCACCAAGGCCGGGGAAGGCACTGTTACCTGCGATGGCAAAGAGATGGAGTTGCAGAAGCCCAAGGCGCTGCCCTCCTCCGACTGATAGCATACTGCCGTCATTGGGTCTCCCAATGACGTATCCTGCCAGGATTGCTTCACTTCGTTCGCAATGACATAATTAGGACACGATGTCCTCTTCCTCTGCACATACCGCTCCGCTGTCCGGCGTGCGCGTTCTCGAGTTGTCCGGCCACTGGACAGGGTTCTGCTGCAGGCTGCTCTCAGACCTGGGGGCAGAGGTTATCCTGGCAGAGCCGCCGGGAGGCTGCTCTGCCCGCTCGGCCGGGCCCTTCCTGGCAGGCGGTCCCGGGCCTGAACGCAGCCTCTCATTCTGGTACGAAAATGCCGGCAAGACCGGCATAACCCTTGACCCCGGCAGCCCATTCGGCCGTGAGCGTATCATCGGGCTGGCACAAACCTGCGACGTGATAGTCGAGTCTTATCCGCCCGGCTACCTTGAGAGCACCGGCCTGGGTTACGCAGGCCTATCCAGGGTAAATCCTGGCCTGGTGATGGCTTCCATCACGGGCTTCGGCCGGTCCGGTCCTTACAGCAGCTACAAATCCTGCGGACTGGCGGCTTCCGCCTCAGGCGGCCAGATGTACGTCTGTGGACTGCCCGCAAGCCAGCCGCTCAAACCGTACGGTGATCAACCTTACTACACGGCTGCGCTCTTTGCTGCCTGCGGTATACTGCTTGCCCTGCGCCAGCGTGACCTGGCGGGGAAGGGACAGCACATCGACATCTCGCTGCAGGAGGCCGCCGCCGCTTCCCTGGAACATGTCATGGTTCAGTATTTCCATGACGATGTGGTTCCCTGCCGGCAGGGAAGCCTGCAGTGGAACGGGGCAGCCGACCTCTTTGCCTGCCGCGACAGCCATATTTTTCTAACCTTCAACCGCGAGTGGGATACGCTGGTGGAGCTGCTCGGCCCACGCGGCATGGCCGCCGAATTCCGTCAGCCCGCCTCGGGTGAAGAAAGCTACCGCAGGCAGCACATCAAGGAGATCCAGGAGGCGCTCACTACCTGGACCCGCCGGCACGGAAGCGCCGAGCTTTTCAGGCTCGGGCAGGACATGCGCTACCCCTGGGCCCCTGTCAGCTCGATCGCGGAGGTGTTGCAGGACCCGCAGCTGCGGGCCAGGCAGTATTTTATGCCTGCCTCTCACCCACTGGCCGGGCAGGGGTTCGAGGTCCCGCGGCCCGTCATCGTTTTCCCGGGGGAGCCCGGCTTTGAATGGCGGAGGGCGCCCTTCCTGGGTGAGCATGACGGGGAAATAGGGAAGCCGATTCAATCTGCGGGCGCACCTGAAGGTATGCCCCTGCATTACCAAAAATGTCATTGCGAGGAGCGAAGCGACGAAGCAATCTGTAAGGGCGGGTTTGTAAACCAGCCCGGAAGTACGGGCGCGCCTCAAGGTATGCCCCTGCACGGCATACGGGTGCTGGATTTCACCTGGATGCTGGCCGGGCCCTATGCCACGCGCCTGCTGGCCGACTTCGGCGCGGAGGTCATAAAAGTTCAGTCGAAACAAACAGCGACCGGGGCCGAGGACAATCAAACAGGGTATTTCGCCACCTGGAACCGTAACAAGCTGGGCATAACGCTGGACATTGGAAAGCCCGGGGCGAGGGATGTCGTCATTGAGCTGGTTAAGAAATGCGACATCGTCATGGAGAACTTCACGCCGCGCGTAATGCGTAACTGGGGGCTGGATTACGCGCGGATGCAGGAGGCCAACCCGGGACTGGTCATGGTCAGCCTCTCGGGATTCGGCCGCGGTGGGCCGTGGCAGGATTATGCAGCGTTGGGGCCGACCGTGCAGGCGCTATCCGGCCTGACTGAGCTTACTTCTTACCGGGCGGGCAGGCCCAGTGGCATCGGGTTCGCACTTGCCGACCACATTTCAGGACTTTACGCGGCCCTGGCGGCCCTTTCCACCCTGCGGCGCAGGGAATACACAGGGCTGGGTGAGTATATCGAGATTTCCGAGCTTGAGGCGGCCTGCAGCACGCTTGGCCCGGAACTGATCAGCCTGTCCCTCGGCGGGAGCGCAAGTGGTCCGCGGGGCAACGTCCCGTCCCGGCGGCCGGCGGCACCCTACGGCTGCTATCCCTGCAGGGGGGAAGACCGCTGGTGTGTTATCGCATCCTATGACGAAGAGGAATGGCGCGCCCTGTGCCTTGCCATGGGCAACCCTGCTTGGGCGCAGCAGCACAAATTCTCGGACCTGCAGGGACGTGCCGATAACTCCGAGGAGATAGACCGGCTGATCGGGGAATGGACGTCCACTCGCACACAGGGGGAGTTGGTGCAGGTTCTGCGGGAGGCGGGCGTGACGGCTGCGGCCGTCAACGATGCCTCCGACCTGGCAGGTGACCGGCATTTACGTGAACGGGGCTTCTTCGTCGAACTGCAGCATCCGGCCCTGGGCAGGATACGCGCCGACGGCAATCCAATCAGGCTGAGCGCCACGCCGGCGAGATTTGACCGGGCTGCGCCGCTGCTGGGAGCCGATAACCGGCGGGTTTTAATGGATATGCTGGGCATGGACGAGGAAAAGTTCGACAGCCTGGTTTCACAGGGCGTAATCGGCTAACCGGCCCTGCCGTGGACCACTTTACCCTCCATAATAGTCACATCCACCCTGATGTCCTTAAGTTCCGCTGCACCTGCGCGCAGCGGGTCGCCGCTGAGCACCGCCAGATCGGCGTATTTACCCCCGGATATACTACCCAGCTTACCTTCGAGGAAGCACGAGTAAGCGGCGTTGAGTGTATACATCCTGAGCGCTTCGAGGGCTGAAACGGCCTGGGACGGCAGGACCTGCTGCCCGTTTTCGGCCAGCCGGGTCACGGCGGCATAGATGCCCTTGAGCGGGTCTGGCCCGGCCACAGGGGCGTCCGACCCGGCCGCCACCCGGAGGCCCGCATCCAGCATGGTTTTTACAGCATAGAGGTGTTTGAACTGCTCCCGCGGCACCGTTGACAGGTAGCGCTCGCCGCTGTAATAGATGAAGGCCGGGTTAGTCACCACAACCGTACCCAATCGTGACAGCCTGGAAGCGGCTGCGGGCGTGCATACCGAGCAGTGCTCCAGCCGGTGCCGGCTGTCTTTTCGAGGGCATTTCTTTATAGCGTGTTCCAGGGCTGTGATGGCGGCGTCAATGGTATTCTCTTCCACGGCGTGGACGGCTGCCTGCCGGCCACTTGCGTGTATCTCCAACACCAGGCGATTGAGCTCCTCCTGCGAAGGGTTGAGTTTGCCCCTTACCTCGTCCAGCATGATCTTGACCGCACCCCTGCATAACCCGGTTCCACGTTCTTCCTGCGGTTGCCCTGCCCCCTCTGCACCTGACATCATCATGGTACGCGGCAGGAACACTCCGCGTCTCTTCCACTCGAGCAACCTGGCCCGGCGCCCCGGTCCATTGCCCGGCGAGGCGTCCTGGACCGTGGTAATGCCCAGGCCCAGCAGTATTTGGCCGGCGCGTGCTATGGCCGCTTCGAGTTCGGCGCCTGTAATAGGCGGTATCTTTTCGGCCAGGTAGGGGCCCATGCCGAAGAGCAGGCCGTTGGGCTCACCGGTCTGCGTGTCGCGCTCGATCATGCCGCCCGGCGGCTCCTCGCTCTGGCCGGTGATGCCCGCCAGCTGCAGGGCAAGGCTGTTGAGCACGTGCGCGTGCCCGCTGCGGTGTGTCAGCTTTACCGGGTGGGCAGTCGTGGCACGGTCGAGGTCACGGCTGTTGGGGTGACGTTTCTCCTGCAGGTAGAACTCGTTGTAACCGGTGCACCTGATCCATGTGCCTGCAGGCAGTGATGCGGCCACCTGCTTAATCCTGCTTACGATGTCTTCGATAGATTTGACGCAGGCCGGGCTTATGTCGATGTTGAGCAGGCTCTCGGCATAGGCCTCCACGTGGCAGTGCGCATCGTGGAAGGCGGGGATGACCGTCCTGCCCTGGCAATCGATTACCAGCGTTGCGGCCCCTATCAGGACAGGGTCCACGTCTTTGCTGCTGACCTTGAGGACATGCCCGCCCTGCAGATAGATTGTCCTGGCCTTCGGGTGGCTCGGGTCGAAGGTGATTGCGCCGGCGTTGCGCAGCACGAGATCGGCTTTAGATTTCCCCATCGCGTATCCTGTCGAAAATTACCATGCTCTCTTCCCCGCCACTTTTTTCACACATCCACATTAGCAACGTGCGTCCGATGCCGTTTTCGTCCATACTCACAAGATTAAAGCAAGCCAGCCCGCCCGTCAAAAGGTTTTCGAGATTGAAATGGGAAATCACGGTCAAATATTTGGTAGAATATGAGGCGGCATTGGCTTTATAACCCCGTAGCTTTATACAGGAAATGGAGGATTACTATGAAGAATAACCACATTGTTGTACTGGTATTATTACTGGTGACAGCATTATTGGTACCGGGATGCAGCGCCGCAGACGACGCAGCAAAGGCCAAGGACGGCAATACCGTCCAGGTGAACTACACCGGGAAACTGGCAGACGGGACTGTATTTGACTCCTCGGTAGGGCGGCAACCGCTGGAAGTAGTTTTAGGTAAGGGCCAGGTAATTCCCGGGTTTGAAAAAGCCATACTGGGCATGAAGGTCGGAGAAAACAAGACTGTTACTCTTTCAGTGAGTGACGCCTATGGACCAGTCCGCAGTGAATTGATATTCGAAGTGCCAAAGGAAAACCTGCCGACCGGTGTGACACCACAGGTCGGGCAGCAATTGCAGGGCAGCCAGGCCGACGGATCAGTTATGCGCGCAACCATCACAAAAATATCCGACAAGACCGTTACTTTAGACGGCAACATCCCTTTGGCCGGTAAAGAGCTTACGTTTGATATCGAACTTGTAAAAATTCTGCCGGCGCCCTGAATCACAGGTCCTTTATCTTTTTCGGCAACACAAGCCCGATATACAGCATCCAGAGTATCAGCCCGACGTGAAGAACGTCGTTAGCTGAAAACCAGATGCCCTGTTGCCACAATTTCTCCGTGTAACCGAGCCCGAAGTAAAGGAAGTACGCCCCCATGACGGCGCCCAGGAACAGCCAGGTGACCATCAGGGAGAGGTCCATCTTTTCCCTGCGCCTGGAATACCTTATGGCGTTGATTATGAAAAAGATCACGTAGCTTGGACCGGTAAACAGGATCATCAGTTCAAAAGAAACCATGAACTTATCGGGTATAAAGGCCCCCGCCAGGCAGATGACGAAATAAACAGCCGTGTTCGCCAGCGCGTAAACAGGCAGCACTTTTTTCATAAACCCTTCAACTGAGGAATATACTACCGCCATCATCATGGCGTTGATGCTTGCCACCGTAAACAGGAGGTATAATACCTCCCACCAGCTGGTCCATGAACACACCTCCCTGCCGGCACATTTAATCTCGTAGCCGAAAGCCTGGTAGCTGGTGCCGGCCAGGAGGGCCCCGATGCCCCACAATACCAGGGCGATTCCCCACCACAGGCGCGATTTCTGTTTTTCCCTGATGCGCAAAAAATAAACGCCGATAACAATAGCCAGGATGCCAAGCAAATAGATAAGAAAAGATGAAGTGGGTTGTGTTAGTATAAATTTCCACGGACCCAGGGAGACATCGACATACGGCTGGATTTTCAGCCAGGTTTCCGCCGTCTCTTGCGGGCAGCAGTACGGTATGCTGGCCAGGCGGTCGCAACCGGGTAAAGCAAGTAAAGACAGCAACGAAAACGGGAGAACTTTACTAATATTCACGGTAACCCCTCTTACTCTATTTGGCCCGTATTCCACATTTCAGCCCTCAAACGGGCGATCATCGCCCGGTCCCGGTCCCTGGCAAGGACAATACCCCCTTTCACATGCGGCTGTCAACTGCCTCGGCGAACTACCCCGTTCTCCCCTCTTGCATGCAGGCACTGAATCCATATATACTTGCGCTCAAACCGCAATTTAAGGAGGTTGAGATGAGCGGAACAAGCGACTACGACCTTAAATCAGTGAAATTGCCCAGGCTGGCCGGGGGACAGCTGTCCATGATCGCCAACGCCCTGGAGAGCGGCGTGCTGAGGTCCCTGATCATGCCGTCCATGCTGAAAAGCGGTGGAATCGAGGACTTCCGCGCCCTGGCGCCCGAGGAGCCCCCCACCGTGTTTCCCATCGGCTTTATAGATAAGAAGGCAGCGGCGGAGGAGGGACCTGACCTTAAGGCACTGAATAAAATTGAGGGGAGTGCGGCGACGGCCATGCCCTTCAGGACTGTGCGGGATTATGCCAGGGCCTACAAGGAAGGCAGGGCCAATCCCGAGGACGTGGCAAAAAAGGCCCTGGGGGCTATTAAAAATGCCGATGCCGGCAACCTGAAGTTGCGTGCCTTCATTGCCGTCAACGAGGGCGATGTCATACAACAGGCCCGGGCATCCGCCGAGCGTTGGAAGGACAAGAAGCCGCTCAGCGTGCTGGACGGCGTGCCCATGGCTGTCAAGGACGAGGTGGACATGGTGCCCTATCCAACTACCGTAGGCACCAAATTTTTAGGAAAGGCGCCTGCCAAGCAGGACGCGACGGCGGTTGCGCGCTTGCGTGCGGCCGGGGCGCTGTTGCTGGGCAAGGCCAACATGCACGAGATAGGCATCAGCACCGACGGGTTAAATGTCAACTTCGGCTCGACCCGCAACCCGTATAACCCCAAGCACGATACGGGAGGCAGCTCGAGCGGACCCGCCACGGCTGTTGCAGCCGGCCTGTGCCCGATTGCCGTGGGCGCCGACGGCGGCGGCTCTATCCGCGTGCCTGCCGCCCTGTGCGGCGTGGTCGGCCTCAAGCCCACCTTTGGACGTGTCAGTGAATTCGGCGCGGCCCCGCTCTGCTGGAGCGTGGCACACCTGGGTCCGATCGCGGCCACTGTAGAGGACGCAGCCATAGGTTATGCCTGCATGGCCGGTCCCGATATCAAAGACCCGAACTCGCTGCATCAGGCGGCCCTGACCATGGAAGGCTGGAACAAGGCTGATTTGAAGGGCGTGAAGCTGGGCATTTACAAGCCCTGGTTTGAGCACGCCTCTCCCGAGATAGTCAAAACCTGCAATGCGCTGCTGGAGAAACTGGTGGAGGCCGGCGCGCATCTTAAGGAGATAGTTATACCCGGCCTGGACACCATGCGCGTCGCCCATGTTATAAGCATTTTGAGCGAAATGGCGGGCTCGATGAACAACCACCCCGGCAACCGCAAGGATTTCGGCGCCGAGGTACGCGTCGGCCTCGCCCTGGGGCGGGAATTCACCGCCGGCGACTACATCAAGGCCCAGCGCATCCGCACGCGCGTGATCGATATGTTCAGGGATATTTACAAAGATGTGGACGCTATCATCACACCTGCCACGGCTATTGTAGCCCCCGAAGTATCGCTCGAGGATGCCAGCGGCGGTTATTCCGACCTCACCAGCACCACGGAGACCATGCGCTATGTCTTCCCAGGCAACCTGGCGGGACTGCCTGCCATAAGCTTCCCGGCCGGCTACGACAGCATCGGCCTGCCCATAGGTATGCAGGCCATGGGCCGCTGGTGGGAGGAGGACCTGCTGCTGCGCATCGCTTTCAACGCCGAGAAGCTGGTTGAGCGCAGGAAGCCGGTCATGTTCTTCGATTTGCTTTAGGAAAGCATTGCCCGTGCCATGGCGGCGATGTGCGCCGGCGTGGTCCCGCAGCAGCCTCCGATAATGCGTGCCCCAGCACCGCGCAGTTGAACGGCGCTCTGCGCCATCATTTCGGGCGTAGCTCTGTAAACGGTATTGCCGTCCACCAATTCCGGCATGCCTGCATTTGGCTTGGCCACAAGCAAGGCACCGGGCGCGGCGGCGCGCATTTTGGTTATGGCAGCCAGCATCTCGTCGGGGCCGTTGCCGCAATTGCCGCCCATGGCTTCCACTCTCCATTCGCCCAGCGTTGTGGCCGCGGCCTCCGGCTTCACTCCCATCATGGTACGGCCGCGCGTATCGAAAGTCATGGTCACGATAACCGGGATACCGGGCGATGCCCTGCGCGTTCCCTCCACAGCCGCACGCACCTCCTCGAGGTCGGACATGGTCTCTATCCAGATCAGGTCTGCTCCTCCATCGGTCAACGCCCCTGCCTGCCGTGCAAACGCGTCGGCGGCGTCTTCGAATAACAGTTTGCCCAATGGGGCAAGTATTTCACCGGTAGGTCCGATATCACCCGCAACCACGGCCTCGAAAGTTCCTTTCCCCGCCTTTGCAGTGTGATCTTCTATTTCAGCGCGAAGTAATTGTGCGCCGGCGCGGTTGAGTTCGTCTCCTCGCCCTTCCAGGCCGTGAACAGCCAGGCGAAAGCGGTTGCCGTTAAATGTATTGGTCAGCAGGATCCGGGCCCCGGCCTCAAGGTAGGCGCCATGAACTGCCCGCACGCGGTCAGCATGCTGCACGTTCCAGAGCATGGGCAGGTCCCCCGGCTTGAGGCCGGCCTGCTGAAGCATCGTCCCCATAGCACCGTCGGCGATGATTACGCCGGGTTGATTGATTAATTTCTGCCATCGGTCCAAATCTGTTTACCTCGATTTATAGGTTTGCGGCATTATATTATGGCACTGTAGCCGGCGCAAATCGGGTTGAGAAATTGTGACGGTGATAAGTCAAAGATGGTGTGCGGGACAAGCCTTAGAGCGGGAATTCCTGTCCCGGCTCCGGCACAACAGCTTTCTCGCCGTCCACTCTTTCGGGGCAATCATAGGCACTAAGGTCGCACCATGAACAGCCCGTGTGCGTGGGGAGTTTAGAGGGCGGAACTGGCGACTCAAGGATGTCCAGGAAATACGTCACATTTTTCTTGAATTTATCATCAATAATTTGGTGGGGGACTTCGGAGCGTCCGGTTTTATAAACGACGCAGCCATCAACCTTCTTGCCCTTATAGAGCCCGGTCGCATAGGGCAAGAACATCATATACAGGGCAACCTGTATGATATCGCTCTGCCTGGGGTTACCCGTCTTAACATCGAATACCGTGCAGTGCACGGATTCAGATTCCATCGATATCAGGTCAGGGGTACCTGCAACAGCCAGGCCGGATGGCCTCTTGGCAAGGAATTTATTCTGTCCCTCCCGGTACACTGTCTCGCCCTGCCTTTCCCTTTCTTTGG
>Ga0247841_10000214_pt1 | contig 157484 bp, 144 predicted proteins | sample LaCruzMarch2015__2_FD_192410 | JGI IMG/M metagenome (GOLD analysis project Ga0247841, IMG submission 192410) | Freshwater microbial communities from meromictic Lake La Cruz, Castile-La Mancha, Spain - LaCruzMarch2015_18m | ecosystem: Environmental > Aquatic > Freshwater > Lake | place: Spain... | reverse complement strand
CGGACATGTAGGTCTGGGCGAGTCGGACCGCATCCTCGGCGCTCCTGCCGGGCCTGAACCCGTAGCTGAAGTCGCTGAAGGTCGGTTCGAACACGGCGGTCAGCACCTGCACGAGGGCCTGCTGGATCACCCGGTCCACTGCCGTGGGTATCCCCAGCAGACGCACACCCCCGTTGTCCTTGGGTATCTCCCGTCGGAGCACCGGCTGGGGCTTGTACGTCCGGGTGACAATCTGCTCGCGTATCCGTCCCCAGTTCGCCTCGAGGTAGGTTGGAAGCTCTGTCACTTCCATCCCGTCGATTCCTGCAGAACCCTTGTTCTGCATCACCTTCCTCGTCGCTTCCTGGATGTTCGCAAGGGAAATCAGCTGTCCACACAGTCCCGTGTTCGGTCTTGACCTGTCTTCCTCTCTCATCCGTTCCTTTCTCATCCGCATCATCGCTGGTAGGCTCTCGCCGTTCGGATTTGCGGATGGACCTTTCCCTTTCGAAAGGCGTTTGATTGTTCGGCCCTTCGCGTCCGTTTCCCCGGACGCTACTACGGCCTCTGCTGACTTCTCCGCATTCGTTGTTACTACGTCGTCATAAGCGGTGTTGCAGCCTCGTACGCTGTGGAGACCTCACGGGATAAGCCATCACTCTTTCCTCGTTTACCCGCCTGATTTACATCCAGAGCCTTATTGCCTTTCGGATTTTGTTGTTTTCGGCCAACTCGTCCGCTCTGTCTGCCTACTATCAGGTTCCTGTTCGTCGGGCCACGATTTCGCTATTGCTTCTTCTCCCCCACACCTCGCGGTGTGAAACTTGCAAGTCGCTATCGGGTTCGTCGGCAACTACGCCCCTTGGGAATTCCACCCAAGATTGATGACATGCCCGTCATACCGCAAAGGGCTTGCCAGCGTGGCAAGCCCTTTTCAGTTTCAGGTATGGATCAATGCCCAATGCACCACCCTGACCACCCTAGCGCTGCACCCGCCCGGAACCGTCACCTTTGAGCAGGGCTTCCACCTCGCTTTTGGTAGTAAGATTGAAATCTCCAGGCACACTGTGCTTCAGACACGATGCGGCTACGGCGAATTCCAAAGCCTTCTGTTCATCGAAATGGCGCAGACCGTAGATGATACCGGCACTGAAAGAATCCCCTCCTCCCACCCGGTCCACAATATCGTCGATCGCATACCGCTGTGAGGTATGGAAGCTTTCCTTGCCCAGGAGGACAGCCCGCCATCCATTGCGGTCGGCACTGAGGCTTTCGCGCAGCGTGATCGCCACATGGGATACATCCGGATACAAGGCCTTGACCTTCATAGCGAGATTCTCATACATGGCATCCGACAGTCTGCCCTTGGTCACATCGACATCGGCTTCGGCTTCGATTCCCAGGCACATCTGGATATCCTCCTCGTTGGCGACCACCACATCCGCATAGCGGGTCAGCAGACCCATCACCTCGGGAGCCTTTTTCCCATAGTTCCACAGTTTTTTCCGGTAGTTCAGATCGATGGAGACCGTAAGTCCAAGCTCCTTGGCCACTTTCATCGCCTCAAGAGCGCTATCGGCAGCACTCTGGGACAAAGCTGGAGTAATACCGGTCACATGGAACCAGCCGGCTTCAGCAAAAATAGACTTCCAGTCGAAATCAGCCGCAGAGGCCAGGCAGATGGAGGAACCATCCCGATCGTACACGACTTTCGAGGGGCGTTGATTGGCCCCGTTCTCGATATAGTAGATACCGACCCGGCCTCCTTTGGTCCGTTTGATACTGGATACGTCCACGCCATGCCGGCGTACTTCGGCCACGGCCGCTTCACCGATGGCATTGTCGGGAAGCGCGGTCACAAAAGCCGAACTGTCTCCCAACAGGCTCAGTGAGACCGCGACATTGGCTTCGCCACCGCCAAAGGTGGCTTCGAGCAGGGGGGACTGGAAAAACCGCTCGTGCTCAGGCGATTTAAGACGGAGCATGATTTCTCCGAAGGTCACTACTTTTTTCATATTGTTCAACCTCATCATAGCTATACTGATGGTTTGATTATATCATATGGCGCAGATGCGTCAATATTTTTTGGAATATTGTTCCATTTTTATCATTCCAATGCTATACTGGACTACACACAGAAGAAGCTCCTGACGGAGCTTTCATGGAGGAAACCAACCATGTCAGATATCAACACACGGATCCGCAATATAGGCGTTGTACCGGTAATCAAGATCGATAGTGTCGAGCAGGCCAAACCCCTCGCCCAAGCGCTCATCACCGGCGGTATGCCAGTTGCCGAAGTGACCTTCCGCACTGCAGCCGCCGAGGAGAGCATCCGCACCATACATCGGGAATTCCCCGACATGCTCGTGGGAGCCGGTACCATCACCAATGTGGCCACAGCCAACCGGGCAATCGACGCCGGCGCGCAATTCATCGTCTCACCCGGGTACAGTGACGAGGTGGTGGCCTTCTGCCAGGAAAAACAGATCCCTATTTTCCCGGGGGTCAACAATGCCTCTCAAATCCAGCAGGCGTTGGAACGCGGACTCAAAGTCGTGAAATTCTTTCCAGCGGAAGCCTCGGGTGGCGTCGCCATGCTTGAAGCCTTGGCTGGTCCGTTCCCGGCTTTGCAGTTCATGCCTACCGGTGGTATCGGAATGGCCAATCTGGCCACGTATATCAAGCAACCCAATGTCATCGCCTGCGGTGGCAGCTGGATGGTCAAAGCTGATCTGATAAACCAGGGGAAATGGGACGAGATCTCCCGGTTGTGCCGGGAAGCGGTAGCCGCCGTACAAGGATTCACCTTTGCACACCTTGGTGTAAGCGCGGATACTCCCGAAGAGTGCCGTGCAACCACCCAGGCTTTCGGTGTCATGCTCCAACCGGTCACCGAAGGCAATTCCTCCTGCTTTGCCAGCAGTGCTATCGAAATCACCAAAAGCACATCCCGGGGAAAGAACGGCCATATCGCGATCGGAACTTTCGATATCGAACGGGCTCTGGCCTATCTGGAATCCTTTGGATACCAGGGTGTCCCTGAAACCATCAAGCGCGATGCGAAAGGCATGATGACCATGATCTATCTTGATAAGGAGATCGGCGGATTCGCCCTTCATCTGCTGCGGAGCAAATAGACCGATAGGTTTCCAATGGGTTTTTCCGACTTCATAGCCGCTGGATCCACAGTGATCCGGCGGTTCGGTTCTTTACAGCCTTTTTCTATATCCACTTGTATATTTTTTTCCATCCCTAAGCGCAATCTGGCGCTCAGTTTGGCCATTCCTATCGCCATATGCATATATTTTGTTATTTAATATATATTTGATGTGTTTTTTGTGTATTTTTATGGGTGCTTTTTAGGTAAATGAGTGCTATACTGCCTTTATGAACATAGCCTGGGCGATACAAAAGACAATGGAGATACAACGGATCTCACAACAGCAACTATCCAAGAAAACCGGCATATCGCGCAATTACATCTATAAGATCATCAATGGATACCACAGCCCCTCGGTTTTCGTCATACAGCGCCTGGCAGAAGGCATGGATATGAAGACTTCCGAACTGATTGCCTTTGCGGAAGGATTCAGCGGAGAAGCTGGGAAACCATCGGAGAAATCCCTATCAAACCTGTGCGACCTTGGCAACGGGACACGAATGGTAAGCGAATAGCTCCTCGGTGGCCAAAGCCATCTTGGTAACCGAGAAGGCCTTGGACTGTGGGAAAATGTAGTATGTATCCTCCAGGGTGGAAAGATCGATGCAATCACCCTTGCCAAAATACTCGTATTCGATATGGCATGAGTACATGGACAAGGCTGGTTTCACCAGTTCGAAGGGGACACCCCCGAATTCGGCTTTCAGATGGAATCCTGACATATCATGGACCAGATCCCCCTCGCCCAGGCGTATGAATTTTTCCGCATTGGGAAGCGCATCGACTATCACCGGCATATGGCAGGCGTATCCATCCGCTTCCACCTCGGAACGGACCTGTGCCCGTTCGAACTCATACCAATCGGGAATATGGGGGAATTCCGTGAAAAGCCTATCTTCATCGTTAGCCATCACCTTAGCTTCCATTTCGCCAAGCACACCCATCTCCCACTCTTTTCCGCAGTGTCCGCACATCAGACGGGCATCCTTGGAGGTCATATGGTATTCTGTGAGACAATGGGGACATTGATAGAGCACTTTATGCAGACCTTCCGCGCGTTTTGGAAAATCTATGCGGATATTGTTGGTTTTCTGCCACCGGTATTCATCATATTCGAAAGCCTTGTTGATACGTTCATTGATCTGGGGAACACCAAGCGTTTTCAGATCATCCACCGAAAGGATATGGGTAAAATCGGCTTCAATCCGGTTTCCCCGTTTCTGTAGATTCCAGACCGGTGAGTTCAGGTAATTGCCATGGATATTGAGCACCACTACCGGGACTCCCAGCAATTTGGCCATTTTCCCTAGCGATGCGGGAAGAACCGCCGTTGTGCCGACAAGGGAATACCGCGCCTCTGGATACAAAGCCAGAATATCTTTATTCTCGACAACCACATGGCGGATCTGCCTGACCAGCTGGATATCGTTGGTGAACTTGCGTTTGCAGATGCCGCCTACCAGTCTCAACAGACGTTCGCGGCCGATGAAACCGTCAATTGCGACCACATAGTTGGCCCGATGGGGAAAAACCGCCGCCGTGGTGACCATGAAGTCCATGAAGGCCATATGGGTGCAGAGCAGCAGATAGGGAGGTTTGACGCCCTCCATATGAATCCGGTTGATACGCAGGTGATGTTTCCACACGGTGGGAAAGCTGATAATCCAGGTAAGTGGCTTAAGATAGGTTTTCTGTCTGAAAGGTTTTTTAACCATATCGAAACGGATAGCCTGCTGCAATTCATCCATTTTAGTCATATTGTTTCGCCTTATAGCCTGTGGAACGATCCACAATATTTTTCAGAGTCTGGCCAGAAACAAACCTGGCGAGGTTCTCCTGGCAGATGGCCACTACTGCCTCATAGGTGGCCGGTACAGCATACCGGCCAGCCACATGTGGGGTTATCATTACCTGAGGCATCCGCCACAATAGATGGTCGACGGGAAGCGGCTCGGTCTCGAACACATCCAAACCGGCACCGCCCAGATGGCCTTCCGATACCGCCTGGCAAAGAGCCTCGGTATCGATTACCGAACCACGGCCAGCATTCAGTAAAAGGGCGCCTTTTTTCATCCTGGCGATACGCTGGGCATCGAACAGGTGATGGGTCATCTTTCCACCGGGAAGGGTTAGCACCACGATGTCAGCCCGGGGAAGAACGGTATCCAGACCATCACTCAGATAGAGTTCATCCACATAATCGGGTTTGTCGGTATCAAGGCGCCTGATACCGATCACATAGGCTCCCAGCGCATGGATGCGCTTGGCGAACTGCCCACCCACATCACCCAATCCCACCACCAGGACCGTTGAGCCCAGAATGGTGCGTATCGGCAGCTGATCAACCCATTCAGCCCGGTTCTGCGCATCCCGATAGAGGGGAATATTCTTCATAAGGGAAAGCGTCAAGGCCAGTAGGTTTTCCGAGACGGCAGGTCCATAGGCACCGGTACTGTTGGTCAGGACCACCCCGGTTGGCAAGATCCCGGCTACGGTATACGCGTCCGCGCCCGAGCTCAACAATTGCAGCCAACGCAGCTTGGCCGCATGCCTCAACCATCCCACTGGAATATTACCGATAATGGCCTCAGATTGGGATACCAGTGTTTCAGTGATTTCTCCCTTTCCGGCATAGATGATTTCCCAATCAGGAGCAATGGATTTGAAAATCGCTTTATGCACGGCTGTAGTAGGAAATACAATCAGAAGCTGTGGCATCAGACACTCTCCCTCAAAACACATGGATTCACCGTATCATCATTGGCAGTGTAATGCAAGATTATTACGCAATAGCCACTTAGCCTAGTGTTTTACCGTATTGCGGCCTTCTACTGGCAGTGATATGCTGGGATGCCGTAGAGGAGCATATCACATGGCAGATACCCGAAGAAAATCCAAGACCGATCCACAGCTTGTCACTATCCCACCGACCTTGTATCTGATGATGGATGGCAGCGGAGACCCCAATGGACCGGTTTTCCAGAAAGCTGTCTCTGTATTGTACACTATCTCCTATACAATCAGATTTGGAAAAAAGGAGATTCCCGGATACATCCCCTATACAGTCTCCAACCTGGAAGGACTCTGGCGTACGGATACCGGTAAACCCACGCAATCGGTCGATAAAAAGGCTTTCCGTTGGACTGCCATGATTGCCCAACCGGAGTTTGTCACCAATGAAGTCTTTGCCTGGGCGAAACATATGTGCGCCATTAAAAAACCAGAGCTGGATACCTCGGCAGTCCGTTTGGAGACCTATGATGAAGGTCTGTGTGTGCAAGCACTCCATCTGGGATCTTTCGATACTGAAAAGACCACTGTGGATCGCATAAATGCCTTCTGTACGGAACAAGGCCTGGTCGAAATCTGCGATGATTGCCAGCCACACCATGAACTCTACCTGAACAACCCCAGCACTACTGCCGCTGATAAAATCAAGACAATCATCCGCCATCCTGTAAGGCTGGCCACATGATCCCAGGGAAGTCCTTGAAGGAAGCCTCTCCCACCATCACCCTGCCCAAACCAGGCATTCCATAGTTTATTGAAATCATTGTATCCAGGCTATTGACCAAATCGGGAATAAACGGTATGTTTACTTCGATGATTCACGAGGCGGCAACAATAGGTGTTGCTGGAGACAGAGGCGGTTCGATTCCGCTGTTCGCCTGAACCGGTACGAAAATCTTTATGATGTTCGTGTGTAAAAAGGTGTGGATTCGGATTGTGTTGATTAGGCGATTGCAAGCACAGACTGGCGAAACGTTTTGAAGCTGGATGGCTGCAAGTAGATGCTGAGGACATGATACCGAACGCACCTTTTTCGTTTTTATTGACTTAACCCCTTCAAAAGCATATCGTTCCTCCCTATGGATACCAAGACAACCAGTGCGTCACAGGTGCTTCTAGCCGGTTTTTTCTGGGGAACCAGCGGCACAATCTCAGCCTTCTTTCCCATCAGTGTCTCGCCTCTGACCATAGGAGCCCTCCGTCTCACCGTTGGGTCGCTGGCACTGTTGCTGTATCTTGCTATCACCAACCATGGAAAACCCTTTTCCCATACCCAACGGTTGCCACTTACCTTGATCCTGATCACGGCTTTCGGCATGGCCATCACCCAGGTAGCCCTATTCTTCTCGGTCCGCTTGGCGGGAGTCACCATTGCCACCATGATCTTCATTGGCACACCCCCGCTATTCTGCGGATTGTTCAGCGCGATTGTCCGTAAGGAATACCAAAGCCGCGCATGGCTGGTCTGTGCATTGATTGTGGCTGGAGGATGTATCGGCATGGCCTTCTCAGAAGGAATATCCAGCCATCCGGAATCTGGTGCACCGGTACTGCAGGGAAGTCTGATAGCTTTGCTCGCGGGAGCCGGATGGGCAATGGAAGGCCTGTGTATCAAGGAAATCCAGAAAAAAGCCACACCGGTGGAGGCTTCCACCCTTGTCTTGCTGGCCGGTTCAATCGTCTTGTTTCCCATAGCGGCGGCTGAGGGTCTCAGCTGGCTGGGTCAGGCTTCCAATCTGGGGTTGTCGCTTGCTCTGGGTGTGGTTTCCGCCGCCCTTCCCTACGTGCTGTTCAGTCTGGGGATGAAACACCTGCCGCCAGAGCATGCCTTCATCTATGGCCTAACGGAACCCATCACCGCCTCACTGTTAGGTATCCTCCTGCTCAAGGAACGGCTTTCGGCCACCGGTATCATTGGATATGGCTTCGTGATCCTAGGCTTGGTCTGCTTCTCCATCTGGGAGATCAAGGGCAAGGGCAAGGGCAAGGGCAAAAAGGGTTCTATCTGATATCATTCTCCGTCGCGTGAAGCCAGATCCTCCCACCGCGCCATTTTCTGGTCAATCAGATCACCCAACTCACCATACCGCCGCTTTCTTTGTCCTAAGGTCTGCACATCGGAATCAGAAGCTGAGAATCCGTCCTCAAGAGCCTGTTTTTCCTGTTCCAAAGCCTCGATCTCATCCAGAATATGCGCATACTCGCGCTTTTCATTGAAAGAAAGACCTTTTTTCAAACGCCCGCGCCCGAGTGGAGCTTCAACCGGCTCTTTGCGGACTATCGCCTCATGTTGGGCTTCCAAAGCCTCAGCTTCAAGCTGACCACGGTAATCACTGAAAGTTCCCGAGAAATCCCCAATCACCCCCGAATCATTGAAAATGAACAGCCGGTCGGTGGTGCGGTCCAGAAAAGCACGGTCATGCGAGACAATCAACGCACATCCCTGGAACTCCAGGATATACTCCTCCAAACGGCGCATGGTGTCGATATCCAGATCGTTGGTGGGTTCGTCCAATAGAAGAAAATTGGGATTCCCCATCAAGGTGCTGATCAGATTGAGACGTCTTCGCTCCCCTCCCGAGAGCATACCGATGGGTATGCGGTGGAACGAAGCGGGAAATCCGAACAGTTCAAGGAACCTAGCCGCGGTAACCACCTGGCCTGGTGACAATACCACTTGTTCGGCGATAGATTGTACATGTTCCAGCACGGTCTTTACCAGATTGATGTCCCGGTCCAATTGATCATAGTAACCGAACACCGTATTCACCCCGACATCCACCACCCCGGAATCGGGTGCCACCCGACCACAGATCAGATCGAGCAAAGTAGTCTTGCCTGATCCATTGGGACCCACCAGAGCGATACGGTCGCCTTTTACAAAACTATGGCTGAACGCACTAATGAGGGTTTTACCATCATAGGATTTGCTCACGTCCAACACTTCCAGAATCTTTTTCCCCATCCGCCGGCTGGTGGAAGTGAAAGAAGCCATCTGGGTTGCCTGGGTAGTCAAGGAATCACGCATGGCTTCGATACGCTGCTTACGCCCTGAGTCCTTGCCAGTCCTGGCCTGGGGTCCGCATTTCAGCCATTCAAGCTCACGGCGGAGAATGGTCTTGAGCCGGTCCTGTTCGCTCTGTTTTTCCATCAACCGGGCCTCCCGGCGTTCAAGAAACGCCGTATAGCTGCCTGGGTAGGAGTAACAGTGTCCATCATCGATTTCCATGATCGAGGTGCACAACCGGTTGAGAACGTACCGGTCATGGGTGACCAGGATCATGGTAGCATCGCAACCTTTCAAATAGTTCTCCAACCACTCGATGGTAGGGATATCCAAATGGTTGGTAGGTTCATCGAGCAATAGGAAATTGGGTTTGGCACACAGGATACGCGCCAAAGCCGCTTTCTTGCGCATCCCCCCCGAGAGCACTTCCATCCGCTCGTCCAGACCGGGCCCTTTCAACTCACTCAGCAAGGAAGTGTAACGGGTCTCGGCTTCCCAGGCACCGCTACGGTCAAGCTGGTCCATGATCTGCTGTAAGCGCTCCTGGGAATCAGGGACTTGCCGGGAACAAGCCGCCAAGCCCTGCTGGTAGTCACGCAACAGGGCAATCTGCGGGCCATTTCCCGCATAGAGGTAATCCCGGACCGTCGCCTCCACCCCAAAAACCACCGTCTGTTCCAGCAAAGCCATGGTCATCTCCCGGCTGCGGGCGATGGTACCACTGTCTGCAGGCAGATCCCCAATCAGTACTTTGAGAAAAGTGCTTTTCCCGGTACCATTGCGACCGATCAAACCCAACCGGTCACCTTTTTCCATACCAAACGTGACATCCTGGAACAAAGGCGCATCTTTAAGTGTTTTGGAGATATTCTCAACTGAAAGGACATTCATGGCACATACAGTAGCCGATTTTGCCAGCAATGACAATGAAACCACCTGCCCTGCACAGCCACCTTGCCACCATGCGTTCTATAGCTGGAGATCCTGTACGGGTTGGAACATCAAGGTGAAACTCTCACCATCGGCCAGTAGCAACACCACCATTGCACCCCGCTCGCCAAAAAACCAAAGGGACTCCCCTTCAGTTCCGGTTCCAGGTCCGGTTCCTGTATCACCCGCTACCAATTCCCCACTTAGTTGGGGGGCATCGATAGGCGAGAATCCCTTGGCTTCCAACTGTCCGATGTAGGACTCCACCGCGGTAAAAGATAGAGGAGAGAACACATACGAATAATAGCCGGGTGCGGTCATCTGCAAAACAACCTGGGCTTCAGGCTGGGGGATTCCGGCTAATTCTTCTGGCCAACACAAGGGACCGCTGGTGCTGATGTACAGTCCCGAGCCATCCGTACCCTCAAAGGTCATCTGATCACCCTCAAAGAACCAATTGCCTTCGTCAGTGTTGAGGAAATACTCCTCGGTGGAATACTGGCCATCGTCGGTCGACCACAACAGCACACCGGGCAACAGCATGAGGACCATAACCCAGATACCCGCCTTGTGTACCATGCACAACTCCTTCCATATGCAGGATGATTGCATCAACGTAGAGAGTCTACATCAAGGCTTTGCAGTGTGCTCTTCCTCGATCTCATCTACGAAAATCTCTTCTTTTTCGCCGATTTCCTTGGGATTTTTGATAACTTTCCGGTTTTTCGGAAACAGATTGCCACCCCATTCGGGATCACGTTCATAATCTACGGGTCTACGGATACTCGCTCTCAGATCTTTTTTCATGTACCACTCCTTCACGGCGCACCTGTGGATGCCTGGAATGATTCAGTCCTACCCCAATATCTGCATCGGAGAGGCCAATTGTCAAGAGGAATCGGCTTTTAGGAATTAGCTTTCCCGAACACACCGATATCGCTGTTCTCACCGATGACGACTACCTGATCGCCAGCGTGCAGCATCAGATCGGGTGTGATATTCACGGTGGTCTTGCCTTCATGGGTAAGAGCGATGATATTCAAACGGTATTTTTTGCGAATATTGATTTCAGCGATGGTCTTTCCCGAGAATTTACTGGACACTCCGATCTCTGTGATGGATATATCGTTGGCAAGCTCCAGAAAATCCACGGTTTTCAACGATATGAGTGACTTTGCCAGGCGGGCACCCATTTCTGTCTCAGGATAGACCACTTCCGCCCCGATTTTCTCAAGCACTTTCCCGTGGTCGAGGCTGTTCGCTTTGGCAATAACCCGGGGAACTCCGGCTTCGATGACATTCAACGTGGCCAGAATGTTCGACTCGATATCTTTTCCAATACACACCACCACGGTGCCGCAATGCGCTACGCCCGACTCGAACAGGATCTCGCGGTTGATCTGGTCAACCGGGTACACATGCTCGATCAGACCTTTCACCGATTCAAGTTTGGCAGGATCGATTTCCAATACCACCACATCCTTGCCCGCTTTGACCAGTTCCTGTGCCAAAGATAAGCCAAATCTACCCAATCCTATGATTCCAAATGAGTTGGGGTCGTTTCCTGTTTTCATATGCCTGTCTCTCACTCCTATCCGATAAAGATCCGTTCCTCAACATGCTTCAACACCGGTTCCTTAACCCTCAGACTCGTCGCCACGGTGATAGGCCCCAAACGGCCAATGTACATGGTGACGATCAGCACGGTTTTTGCCACAGTGCCCAACTGGGGGGTGATACCGGTGGACAAACCCACGGTGGCGAAAGCCGAAACACTTTCAAAAGATATCTGGAGAAAAGAGAACCGGTTTCCCTCTGTAATAGAGATGATGAAAACCCCGCAACACACCGTGAGCAGGGCCAGCAGCATCGTCTGGAAAGCTTTCAATACACTTTCCTGCGGAATCCTGCGTTTGAAAGCCGCCGGTTCGCGGTGGAAAACCATACCCAGCAGACTAAGCACCAGAGTCAGGGCGGTCGTGGTCTTGATACCGCCTCCCGTGGACCCCGGAGAGGCTCCGATAAACATCAACACCATGATGAAAAACAATCCTGCCGATGAAAGCCGTCCAATATCAATGGTATTGAAGCCAGCAGTCCGCGAGGAAACGCTTTGGAAAAAAGCCGGCAGGAATCCCACCTGGTCCAAAAGCTGGATACCTACAGTACCCACCACAATCAGAAAGAACGATACCGAAAGCACAATACGGCTATGCATGGAAAGCTTGTGCCAAAGGCGGTTGTCCGCGATATCCCGCAGCACAAAAAAACCCAATCCGCCGGCAATGATCAGAAAAGCGGTGAGTAGGTTGAGCGCAAGATTGTCCCGGTAGCCAGTCAGACTCCGGAATTCACCTAGAATATCGAATCCGGCGTTATTAAAAGCTGAGATGGCATGGAAAACACTATGGCCCAACGCATCCCAGGGGCTGTAGTTCTGTCTGAATACAAAATAACCCACGGTTGTCCCCACCATCTGGAACAGCATGGAGGCAAACACCACGGTCTTGACCAGATGCAGGGTTCCCCGCAGGGTTCCCAGATTGTAGGCTTCGCTTATAATACTCCGTTTGGCAATCCCCACATCCCATCCCAACAGCATCACAATGGACATGACCACCGCGGCGAATCCCATACCCCCCACCATGATCAGCACGGCCACCACAGTCCGGCCAAACAGATTGAAGGTGGCGGCCACATCCACAGTTGCCAAACCGGTGACGCATACCGCACTGGTCGAGGTGAACAAAGCGTCGATATACCGCAAGTGGATTCCAGAGTTATGCGCGACTGGCAAGACCAGCAGAACCGATCCCACCAGGATGATCATAAGAAATCCAATGAGAAGATATTGGCTGGGGGAAAAAGGTTTATGCGTGGCCTTGTTCATGATGGGAGACAGTCTATCACTCAGAGCAAGAGAGTTCAACTACAGGTGTGCCGGGCAAGAAGTCACATTGAAATCCGCCGAAATCCAGCCTCAAGGAGAAAATCTCTGTTGACAGTTGTACTAATACACTAGTACAATAATACAAAATAAAGAGGACAGGAAAATTGATTGAGACAAATCTGGAATTCAACCTCGATGTTAAAAGCGGAGTGCCCTATTACAAACAGATCATCCTGCAGGTGGAGATGGCGATTGCCGACGGACGGCTCTCCAAAGGATCCCAGCTGCCCACTGTCCGCAGCCTGGCGGTGGATCTCAGCATCAATCCCAACACGGTCGCGCGGGCCTACAGCGAAATGGAGATACGCAACATCGTGGTGACGCAGCAAGGCTCGGGAACCTTCATAAGCGATAAGGAAGTCACTCTCGATGCGGTGGAGCGGGAACGCATCCTCACTGAAATCACCCGCTCCTATATCTCAAAAGCCGGATCCTATGGGTTCACTCTGGAGGAAATCGTCAGACATATCCATGAACTCGGTATGGATCTAAATCCCAAGGAGGAAAAAGAATGAATCTTTTCCAAAAAAAAATCGAACGGGTCAAAAATGCCAAGCCCTTCACCTTGCAGAAGGATTTCAACTTTGGGGCCATCTCCTATCTGATGCTCGCGTTTTTTCTAGGAGCAGGTATCTGGGTACAGGTTGCCCTGTTTGCCGGGACACCCCTGAGCAGTATCGTGCAACTGGCGGGAGGGATTCTGACGTCAGCAGTGACCATCTCGATATTCCCCATGTGGGTCGCCATCATGCAGATCGTGATACTCCTGTGGGTGGTTGTACTGGGTACGGTTGGTTTGTCCATGTACCCATTAGCCTTGGCTGGAACCCTTGGGTTGCTGGGCGGTGCCTCGGTACAGTTGATCCAGCAATGGGACAAGGTTGTGGTGCTGCGCATGGGCAGATTCAGAAAAGTACATGGACCGGGACTGTTCATGCTCATTCCCCTGATCGACCGGGTGGCGGAATTTGTCGACATGCGTATCCGGGCGACCGATTTCAGCGCAGAGAAAACCCTGACCCGTGATACGGTGCCGGTACATGTGGATGCCCTGGCGTTCTGGATGATCTGGGAAGCCAAACAGGCCGTGCTGGAGGTTGAGAACTACATGGAGGCGGTGATCCTTTCGGCGCAGACCGCCTTGAGGGATTCCATCGGAAAGCATGGACTCTCCTCGCTGCTCTCTGAACGGGAGGAACTGGGCCGTGAGATACAGCAGGCCTTGGATGCGAAAACCAATCCCTGGGGCGTGAGTATCCTATCCATCGAGATCACCGACATCATCATCCCCAAGGAACTGGAGGATGCTCTGAGCAAACAGGCCCAGGCGGAACGCGAGAAACAGTCCCGGGTGATTCTGGGAAATGCGGAGATTGAGATCGCCAGACAATTCACCGAAGCTGCCCGGGAGTACCAGGATAATCCGGTGGCTTTGCAGCTGCGTGCGATGAATATGGTGTATGAGGGTATCCGGCAGAACAACTCCATGATGCTTATGCCAGCCTCCATCCTTGACAATATGGATCTGGGAGCGGTCATGGGTACCGCTGCCTTGCACAAAGCCAATACGCTGCAACAGGAAAAAACTGAAATCAAGGAGTCAGCCACATGATTAGATTGGAAAACGTGATCCGCGACTACCAGGCGGGAGAATCGGTAGTCCACGCCCTTAGAGGAGTCTCCCTGGAAATCGGCGATAGTGAGTTTGTCTCCATCGCTGGACCTTCGGGGTCAGGAAAAACCACCCTGCTGAATCTTATCGGGTGCATAGACACGCTGGATGGCGGGAGTATCGCGATCAATGGCGAGCGGGTGGCCACCATGGATAAAAAACAGAAGACCGCCTTCAGAAGGAACAATCTGGGATTCATCTTCCAGACCTACAACCTCATCCCGGTTCTTTCGGCCTATGAGAATGTGGCGTTTGTACTTTCACTGCTGGATCTTCCAGAACCACAGATCAAGGAACGCACCATGCGCATACTGCGTGAGGTGGGACTCGAAGGCCTGGAGAACCGCCGGCCCAACCGGCTATCGGGAGGCCAGCAGCAGCGTATCGCCATCGCCCGGGCACTGGTTAAGAATCCACAGATCGTGCTGGCGGATGAACCCACCGCGAACCTCGATTCCAAAACCGGCGAGGACATCCTCAAACTGATGCGCGCCATGAACCGCACCTACCACACCACCTTTATCTTCTCCACCCACGATAGCATGGTGATGGACTACGCCGACCGGTTGATCATGCTGCACGATGGCCGCATTGTCAGCGATGAAAGGAGAGCCACATGAAGTTCGTCCTATCGCTGGCTTTCAAGAATCTCACCCGGTATAAAAGACGGACCCTCATCACCGCCATCGCCATCGCCGTAGGTCTGATGATGTATATCATGGTGGATTCCATGTTGGTTGGCGCTGAGTTCGAATCAATGCGCAACCTGCGCTGGTATGAGACCTCTTCGGTGCGGATCCACCATCCAGACTATTGGAAGGAACGCCTGCAATTGCCATTGGATACCAGTATCGCCGACCCCTACCAGGTGGTGCGCCTATTAGATGGACAGGGTATCGTGGCCACGGTGCGGACTACTTTTGCCGCCGATATGCTGCTGTTTGCTGAGGATTTTGGGGAAGATGGCAATATCTCCACCCTGGTGACCGCTGTTGACCCCACGCTTGACAATACGGTGTTCCACTTTGAAGACACCCTGGTGGAAGGCCGCTTTCTTGCACCAGGGGAGAACGCCGTGGTGATGGGTTCCTGGTTGGCCGAGGATATCGGTGCCAAGGTCGGCTACTGGGTCACTCTGCTCACCCGGGGAAACGGTGGATTCTACGAGGCCATGGATATGCAGATCGTGGGAATCGTGAACTGTCCCAATCCCAATGTGAACCGGACCCTGGTGATGGTCCCCCTGGATACCGCCAGCGCGTATCTGGCCATGGATGGCGCGGCAACGGAGTTGGACCTGCGGTTATCCGATGGGGTGGATATCGACGAACAGACCACCCGCGTCCAACAGATACTCACTTCGGCTGGTATGGATCTTGTGGCATACAGCTGGGAAGAACTTGCCCAGGATTATCTGGCGATTGCCACCGCGAAACGGGGTGGATCCTCGGCCATTCTGTTTTTGGTGTTCATCATCGCCGCGGTGGGGATTTCCAACACCATGCTGATGGCGATCTATGAACGGATTAGGGAACTGGGGATGATGCGGGCTTTGGGTATGCCCGACAAGGATATCCGTCTGGCGTTTCTGTTTGAAGCGGGAGGAATCGGTTTGATCGGTTCCCTGGCCGGGGTGATTCTTGGGGTGCTGGTCAATGTGTTCATGGTGGAGGTGGGTTTGGATTTTGGCTTCCTCATGCGCGATATGGATATGGGATACCGTATCCAGAGTGTTCTCAGAGGAGTATGGAATTACAAGGCCATTGTGATCGCTCTCGTGGCGGGTATCGTACTCTCCATGCTGGTGGCTCTGGTGCCCACTCAGCGCGCTCTGAAAATGGACATTCCAGAATGTCTGAGACATCAATAGGAGCAATCTGATGAAGATGAAACTGATGCGTGTGGCCTTTAGGAATATCGCACGCAATATGCGCCGGTCAATTCTCTCTGGCTCCGCTATCGCCGTGGCGGCGATGAGCATCGTGCTGCTGTTTGCCCTGATCCAGGGAATGCGCGATGATATGGCCAACAATCTGAAAACCTACTATACCGGTGAAATCCGCCTCCAGAACGCGCGTTACGAGGAGTTTGAGCGCTATAATCCCATCCATCTGACGCTTGATTGGGAAAAGATCGACCCAATCCTGGCTCAGGAATCCTTTGTGAAGGCTGTTGTGCCCCGCATCAATTTTCCGGCCAATCTCTATATCAAAGGCACAAGCCACGCTGTGATGGGCGTCGGGGCGGATTTCGCACGCGAAGCGGCTTTCCAGGATACTGCGGCGATTGTCAAGGAAGGGCGTCTGCCCCAGGCTGGCAGGAATGAAATGCTGATGGGGTCCGCCCTCGCCAGGGATCTGGAGCTGAAGCTGGGGGACAGAGTGACCCTGCTTTCCAACACAGCCTCCCGGGGCAGCAATGCCATCACTTTGGAGATTGTTGGACTATCGGCTTTCCCCGTGGGAGCGCTGAATGCCAGATATGTGTGGGTTCCGCTTGACCGAGCCCAGAAATTCCTGCTGATGGGCACCGATACACAGGAGATCCTCATCCTTTTACAACCCAGAACCGATGAGGCCGAAGCCGCATCGATCATCCGCAACGATATCCTTGCCATCACCGGAGTCGACACGGATACCCGGTCCTGGAAGGATATCAATGTCCTGTACAGTCTGATCGATATCGCCCAGTATATCTATTACCTCATCGGGATATTCTTTTTCCTGTTGGGAAGCACAGTGATCATCAATACCACCATGATGGTGATCTACGAGCGCATGCGCGAGATCGGCACGCTCTCGGCCTTGGGTATGCAGGGGCATGAACTGACTGGACTGTTCCTGATGGAAGGAGCTTTCATCAGTTCCATCGGCGCAGCCGTAGGTGTGATCGCCGGCATGTGCATCACTTTCTATCTTGGAAAAGCCGGTTTGGATTTCACCGATGCGATGAGTGGTATCGATATGGAGATCTCCTCGATCCTCTATCCACACTTCAGTATCTGGTCGGCGCTGTTTGTCTATGTGTATGCGGTGGTGATTTCCACTGCGGCCACTTTGATACCTTCCCACAAGGCTTCGAAAATCGAACCTGTGGAAGCTCTCAGATATATTTAGGAGGGTGGATACGATGAAACGCAGAATGGTTTTCATACTGATCGCATGGGTTTGCATAGCCCAGTTACCCGTTTTTGCCTTGACTGCCGAGGAAATCATCGGAAAAATCGACGATATACAGACGTTCAGCACCTCAGTCTCTTCGGGCGAGATCAGCGCGAAGGACCGCTTCGGTGTGAAAAGCAGCACCTTCAAGGCCTGGACCCGGGGTACCTCCGATTCTCTGATCGAATTCACCAGCCTCGCCGAGAAGGGACAGAAGGTCCTGCGGACTAAAAACGAGCTGTACCTTTTCTATCCCGACGCACAGGAACTGATCCGTCTCCAGGGGGCGGCATTGCGGCAATCGATGCTGGGTACCGACATATCATACGAGGATATGACTGGGGAGAAGGACACCCTTGCCCAATACACCGCGGTCCTTGCCGGACAGGAAACCCTTGGCACCCATACGTGCCATGTGGTGGTGCTTACCGCTAAAACCCGCTCTGTAGCCTACCCCATGCAGAAACTGTGGATCGATACCCAATCCTATGTGGTGTGGAAATCTCAGTATTCCACCCAATCGGGGAGATTGCTCAAAGAACTGGAGGTATTGGAAACCCAGGAGATCTCGGGCCGGCTCTTGTCAAGGAAAACAAAAATCTCTGACAAGACCAGAAAGGATACCGAGACCACTCTGACGATCACCTCATTGGAAATCGACATCGCCCTTGACCCAAGGATATTCTCCTTGGAGAACCTGACCTGGTGAGGGCTCTATTATGAAGCGTTATCCAGGAATCCTGCTGATATGGCTATTGATACCTCTTTGCTGGGCCTCTGCCGCGGAGGGTCCGACCATCAACATGGACCTATACCAGATTGTCTCTGGAATGGAATCGGAAGCCGGTACCCGTGATTGGCAGTATGCCCTGAGTGGCACGGCCTTAGTATCGTTCACCTCACCTTCTTCCGGAAATGTCAGGGGCGATATCGCCTTGGATTTCTCATTCCCAACGGAAGCCATTACCCTGAAACGCGCCTATATGCGGATACGCTTCCCCTCTTTCCGCCTGACCATGGGCAAGACCCGCCTTGGCTGGGGCAGTGGCGCCCTGTTCAACTCCGGCGATGTGATATTCGGCAGCACCGACACCCAGGTGGCCCTCACCGACACCGAGCTGCGCACCACCACCGCCTGGCTGACCGCGGTGAACCTTCCACTGGGCACTTTTTCCTTTATCGAAGCGGTGGTCTTGCCCCATCAGACTTTCGCCCTGGAAGACACTGCTTTGGGTGGCAGGTTCTACACTACAGTGGGCAACCTGAAACTGGAAGCCGGATGTATCTCCAAAGTTGACAATGGACGGCTGTATAGTCCGTATATCAGTCTGCAGGGCAATATCGGTCCCGACTGGTACCTGTCCTCATCGGTGGACCTTCCTGTTTCAGAAAACCCCCTTACCGCGGCTAAAGAGTCGCTGGATATCAGCTTTGGCCTATTCCACATGGTCCGTATCGGCATCGACCAAACCCTCTCATTGCGTCTGGAGTCCCTGATACGGCCGTTCCAGTCCTGGACCGACCAGTTTTCGGCTTTGGCCAACTATGGCCTGCTGTTCTATGCAGAAGCCTCTTTCGTTCCAGACAACACCCTGACCTATCTATTGCGTTCTGAAATCTCTCCTATCGATCAAAGCGCGGCCCTCATGGCCGGTGTCAGCTGGAAAGTGTTCCAGGATTTCTCACTTAACAGCTATCTGGTGGGCAATATTGGCGACAGCGATGACCTATTCCCCTGGAAAGGCCAACTGGGCGCGATGGTGGGAGCCTCCTGGGTATATTAGGATCATTCTTTAGATCACCCTCACATAAAACAGGAAGCCTCTTGAAGCGCACGGACGATGGATGACCACCGTCCATTGGCCTATATAGGCCTGTCAAACGCAATACACACAGAAAAATCATATGGAGTACATGCAGTATCCATCAGAAATGGGTCTTTTTAAACCAGTCGCAGGAATACGGCTGGATTGATTGTCTTCTGAGTCAGGGAGTTGCCTATGCACAGATTGAAAGCACTGCACACAGTACTGTTTTTAGCGGTGGCTTTTGGGCTTTATGCCCAGCCATTGCCTCTACAACAAGCGTTGGATTATGCCAAACAGAACAACAGCACACTAACCGTCGCCAAACTTGAACTTGAACAGGCTTTAAGGAAACAGGAAACGAATCTGTTCCTGCCTTCAGTCTCGCTTGAGCTGGGAGTCAATGCCACCGGGAGTCTGATTGACAGCACGCTCAGTTCATCGTTTTCCGCGGGAAGCATCAGTATTGACCTTAGTTCTGCCAACAAGTATACCCGGCAACAGCAATCTCTGGCGAAGGCTATCTCCCAGAGCACCTACCAGACCACCGAGAATACGGTGGCGGACAATGTCATCACCGCCTACTGGAATTGCGTAGCCGCTGAGCTTTCCGTTACCAATGCCCAGACCACCGTGGACCAGGCCTTGCGGGCCTACAACCTGGCGGTGGAAAAATATGAAGGCGGCAAGGCGACCACCCTATCGGTGAATCAAGCCAAACTCACTCTGTCGGATGCCCAGTATGAACTTCAGGCAGCCCAACAGGTAGCGGATAGCTGCTACAATACCCTCAACTACATGATCGGACAGACTGGTGTCTGGGAATTGGACAGTATGCCAAGCGTCTCCCAAACCATTCCACTGGAATCCCTGCTAGCCCTTGTGGAGAACACCAACACCATCAAGAACCTAGCTCTGGCCATCGATAACGCGCAGTTGAGCCAAAAGATAGCCAGGAACACCTATACAAGCCCCACTTTCAGCCTGGGGGCTTCCATAGGGTTCGCCGGGTCGGTATCCAACTCCACGGATTTCACCATCAACGACGAAACCAGCCTTTCTCTGGCGGTTTCCATCCCACTGGATGCCTATCTGACTAATTCCGCAGCACAGGTTGCCCTGGATACCGCTTCCATGGAAATCGATATTGCCCAGGCCTCGTACCAGAAAGGACTGGAGGAACTTGGGGAGAGTGTCAAGACCGCCTACACTTCCCTTGATCAGATCAAAGCCAATCTGGAGAAACTGGAGGAGCATCTGGTTTTAGCCAACACCCAGCTGGACCTGGTGCAGGCCGCCTACAATGCCAGCCTATCGCCCTATAGCGATCTGAAAGATAGCCAGGATGCGGTCCACAGCGCATCCTTGTCCATTTTGCAGCAACAGCTGGATTACACTTTAGCCCTGTACGACCTCAGCAATCTGCTGGAAGTCGGTTTGAATACCCTGATACAATAAGGAGCCACCGGTATGGGAAAGAAAACGGTTTTCGATAGAATCATCACCATCATCCTGTTAGGCATCTGCATCGTCATGGCAGCGATTGTCATCAAGAATCTCCTCACTACACAGAATACACAGGGCAACCTGCCGTTCAGCGCGGTGGAGCAAACCACCAATACCATCAACGTCTCGGTAAAAAAGATGCAACCTGAGGCCTTTGTCAGAACCACCACCTTGGGAGCTGAGTTGGAAAGCAGCATGGATACCATAGCCCTTACCAGCAGTACGGTCAGCGGGAAGCTCACCGCTTTGTATGTGACCACGGGTAAGGAGATCAAAGCAGGAGATGTCATCGGAATTGTGGATCCCTCCACCGCGGGCAGCGTCTACAAACCGAGCGATATCAAATCGGCCCTCAGTGGAACCGTGTATTCAGTAGATTCCTATGTTGGAGCGCAGATCACCACCACCACTACTTTGGCCACCTTGGGTAAGACCGGCGATCTGGAAGTGGTCGCCAATCTTCCGGAACGCTTTTTGTCCACGGTCACCGTCGGTATGAAGGCGACTTTCACCACAGCCGCCTGGCCTGAAGAACCCTTTGAGGCCACCGTGAAAAGCATCAGTCCCGCAGTCAACAACAGCAACCGCACCTTCGAGTTGATTCTCTCCATCGACCAGGCGGATGGGCGGCTGAAAGAGGGCATGTATGTGGATCTCAAACTCATCACCGAACAGATCGATGACTGCCTGATCATCCCCACCAGCGCGATTTCCACCTATCTGGGCGAAAACATTGTGTTCATTGTGGAAGACGGAAAAGCCAAACGCGTGGCGATCACCATTTCCCAGGAGGACGACAACCGCAGTGTGGTGGCTTCGGGTTTGGTGGCTTCAGACCAGGTGATTGTCGCGGGATCGGTAACCCACGGGTCTTCGGTCAACATCATCGAGGAGTGATCAGATGAAAATAAGTGATCTGTCAGTCAGACGTCCAGTACTCATGACCATGATTTACATTGTTCTACTGGTGATGACGGTGGTGTTTGTATCGGATCTGGAAATCGCCCTGTATCCCTCGGTGGATATGCCGATGGCCACTATATTTGTGGATTGCAACGATGCCGGTCCCGAGGAAATCGAACAGCAAGTCGCCAAAGTGCTGGAGAATGCAGTAAATTCTCTGGAAAACCTGGTGGAGGTCTCATCTGAATCCTCCAGTGGGCAGGCCATAGTCTCACTGGAATTCGAGTATGGCACCAACCTTGACGATGCCGTGGATGATATGGAAACCGCTATCGACCAGGTGTCCGACAAACTGCCTGACTGGGCGGAGACCCCCTCGGTATTCCGTATGGACATGATGATGTCTTCTTCGTTCATGCAACTGGTCATCAGTGGCCCCAAGACCCTCATTGAACTCAAACAGATTGCTGAAAACTCGGTGAGCCCGCTGTTGTACCGCATCGATGGCCTCTCGCAGGTGGAAGTACGGGGAATCGGGGACCGCACCTATACGGTGAGTGTCGATCCTATCCGGCTGGCTTCCTACAATCTTACCCTGACTACGGTAAGCAATGCACTGGCTGCCCGCAACGTCCAAGGATCAGGAGGCACCCTGACTCAGGACAATACCGATTACACGGTCACCATTGATGAGCGGTTTGCATCTTTGGATGATATCCGTAATACGGTGGTTTCTACCATTGATAACGCCAATATCCTGATCGGGGATATCGCCGCGGTGGATGAGACCATGGAAACAGGTTTTGAGGAGAGTTATCTGGATGGTTCCCAGGTGGTTTCGCTCGAGCTTTCCAATGATAGCGACAGTAACGCCGCCACGGTCGCCCTAGCGGTCAGAGCCCAGTTGGACAGCATCAACACCCAGTTGCCGGATGGCGTCACACTCAGTGTATACGAAGACTCCTCCACCATGATCAGTGATACCATGAACGAAGTCTACGCCAGTGCGTATGAAGGGGTAGTGCTGGCCGCCCTGATCATTTTCCTGTTCCTCAGGAGTTTCAAACCCACCCTTATCATCTCCCTCTCCATGCCCATCTCAATTGCTTTCACCCTAATGATCATGTCCATCGCAGGCATCACCGTGAACAGTATGAGTATGAGCGGGTTGATCCTGGGTATCGGCATGGTGGTGGATGCCTCCATCGTCATCCTGGAAAACACCTATAAACTACGTGAAAAAGGCTATAGCACGGTAGCTTCAGCTATTCTGGGTAGCCGCAACATGATCAATGCGATTTTCGCCTCCACCTTGACTACTATCTGCGTGTTTTTGCCCCTGCTTATCTACAAAAACCAACTTGAGATGGTGGGAGTCATGTTCCAGGACCTGATCATCACCGTGTGTATCTCATTGTTCGCCTCGCTGTTCGTCTCCATCACCCTGGTGCCCGCGCTGTGCGGAAGCATTCTGAAAATCAACACCCGTGTACAGAAACCCTTGCGGTTCAAGCCTGTCAGATGGCTGGACCAGCGGTTCGCAGGTTTTGAAACCCGCATGGAAAACGGCTATGCCAAGATTCTGGATTATTTCCTCAACCACCGGCTGATACTGATTGTGCTGCTGGTATTGCTGTTGGTGTTCAGTCTCCAGCATTTCAGTGGAATCGGCTTGAGTCTGACTCCCCAAATGAATACTGATGATAGCATCACCCTTAGCATGACCCTTCCGGCCGGAACGAACAAGAGTGTGACCCGCACGGAACTGTTCAATCTACAATCGACACTGATGGAAAAACTCCCCCAGAAAGCCTATACCCAGATGTTCGTCAGTGTTGGCTCCACCAATACAGGCTCTCTGGAAATCGGTCTTCCCTCCCTCACTGAACAGACGTACAGTGCCAGCGAGGTCAAGAATCTGATCAGACCCTTGCTAAACAGCAATCCCTCGGCCACCTGGACCTTCGGAGCGGGACGCGGTCCCGGGAGTGGCTCAGCCATCACGGTCAGTGTGACCAGCAACGATACCAAAGCCATGAAGGAGGTGGTTGAATCGATAGCGGCTATTATCGCCACCTATGTTCCTGAAGCAACCAATGTCGCGACCGACCTGGAGGATGGTTCTCCTAAAGTCAACATTATCGTGGACAAGAGCCTGGCGAATGACCTGGGAGTATCGATGGACACCATAGACACGGTTGTCACGTATGCCTTGGCGGGGGATACCGCCACATCGATCAGTACGTTCGATAGCGACAATACCTATGATCTGTTGGTCATGCTGGCCAGTGACTCGCTGCAGACTATCGATGATCTTGGCAGCCTGTTGGTAACCACCGGGGATGGATCGATGATCCGACTGGATAGCCTGGCTACCTTCAAACAGGCTTCCGGCCCGGTTTCCATCACCCGCGAGAATCTCCAGAGGGTGAACAATGTCACGGCAAGCCTTATGGAAGGCTATTCATCAAGCGAGGTCCAGGATAGGGTCAATCAGGCTCTGGATGAATATCTGTTGATTCCGGAAGGGGTCACGGTTACCCAGACCGGGGAGATGCAACAGTTTACCTCATACTATTCCACCCTGGTGATGATCATCATACTGGCTTTGCTGCTGGTGTTCGCCGTCATGGCCGCCCAGTTCGAATCACTGGTCGATCCGCTCATCATTTTCGCCACCATTCCCCTGCTGTTGATTGGCGTGGTGTTCATCCATCTTGCGATGAATCAGGATTTCTCCCTATTCTCGATTGTCGGGATTGTCGCCCTGATCGGTGTGGTGGTGAACAATGGGATTGTCCTGGTCGATATGATCAACCAATTGGTCCGTAAGAAAACCCCGGTGCACGAGGCCTGTCTGATAGCGGCCAAAGATAGGCTGCGGCCAATCCTGATGACCACGCTGACCACGGTCCTGGGGATGATTCCTCTGGCGTTCTTCCCCGGAGAAGGCGCTGAGATGATGCAGCCTATCGCGGTGACTTTCGTAGGAGGCTTGGTCACTGGTTCGTTCCTCACGCTGTTCCTTTCGCCAGTACTCTATGCCACCTTCAACAAACACCGTGAGAAGAATTTCAACAATCCCAATACCCTGAACAATCAACTGGAGGCTTTTGACCTGGAAGGTAAATAAACCGGCAACAGTCTTTGAAAGGCTGATGTCAGGAAGCAAGAATCATGGGGCACGCAATTGTGCCCCGTATTGCTCCACGAACCTGCGCTCTTCCAGAGGTTTGGCATAATAATACCCTTGGCAATAACGGCAACCGATCTGTTTCAGGAATTCCACTTGCGGTTCAGTCTCGGCACCTTCCGCGATGGTCCGCACCTGGAGTTCCCGGGCAATCGACACAATCGCTTTCAGTAGCGACCCGTCATCCTTTCCAGGAAAATCCTTGATGAAAGAACGATCGATCTTCAAGGTGTCCATTTTCAAGTTCTTAAGATAACTAAGAGATGAGAACCCGGTACCGAAATCATCGATGGCCACACGGATACCTTCCCGGCGCAAGTGGGACAACACGTAGTTGGCCAATTCCATATCAGTCATCAAGCTGCTTTCAGTAATCTCCACGGTCAAACGCCCATGGCCGATACCCTGGACTTCAAGCTCATCCACCAGGTTCTGTACAAAACCACTGTTTTGCAATTCAGCGGAACCAATATTGATCGATACAGAGAAAGGATGGTCTGTAGCGATATCCAACCGCTTCAAAAAAGCCACGGCATTGTGCACCACATACCGGCCTAGCATTTCCTCAAGATGGTTGTGCTCGATAATCGGGATGAATTCTACCGGCGAAATGAACCCTAACACCGGATGGTTCCAACGTGACAAAGCCTCAACCCCTACAATCTGTGAGGTAAGTATATCAACCACCGGCTGGTACACCAGGAACAATTCCCCAGCGGCCAGAGCCTGGGGAAAGGCTTTTAGAATATGATAATACCGTTTGATCTGGTTGGTGATATCCTCATCATACAGCATGGCACCCGGCTGATTTAGATGATTCAGAGCAGCAAGCGCGATACGGGCATGGGACAACAGGGTTTCCGCGTTCTCGTTCCGATCGGTACGGTGGGCGGTACCGCAACGGATGTGGACAGGCAGTTCAAGACCCTCCATAGAGATAGGCATATCGAATGCATCTAACAAAGACCGTACACAGGCGCTTGAATCCCCATTCGGACACTCTTCTTCCACAATCAACAGGTATGTGTCAGGAGTCAGTTGGAAAAGCCATCCATGTTCCCCAAGGCTCTCAGATATCCGGGACCTGACCATTTTCACGAACACATGCTGGTCGGCCTGGGAAAATCCGGTATCGTGTACATATGAGCTATCCAGTTGTACATACAGCAACGAGAAGGGAACCGCACTGGACAGTCTTTCTCCAATCAGCTGAAGTGGCAGAACCGCTATATCGGCGGCAGAACCCTCCAGCAGATCCTGGACAACTTCATCGAAAGATTCCCGTGTGTTGAATTTCGGACTGGAGAAGATCCCCACACTATAGATGGCGTAGCCCCGTTCATTGAAAATCATCTTGAAGAAAAAACGCGATAGGATATACTGGCGTTTTCTCCCTTCTATCCAAAGAAGCCCTTTTTTTGATTCCCCAAGGGATTCCCCATCCAGAGGATGGAACAGCCTTTTACCATCGATGCTAGAGTCCCGGGTATAGTCAAACATGGTTTCAAACACATGGTTGGCGTACTGGATCTGCAGCGAGGGATCGGAGATCACCACGCCATCGTGGGAATATTCCGCAATCAGATCACCCACAGCCAACATTTCCCGATCATTCTTCCTAACATAGGTAAGGGCGTTGATGATACCGCCCAGAATGAGAATGATAATGGCCAAAACCCATTTCAACCAGGGATTCCTGAGGAAAAAATTGTTGGATAGAACCGGCATTTCACTGTCGCTGAAAGAAGTCGCCACGATCCAGTAATTTTTTTGGGTTTCATATTGCCGGGCTGGAATATGGAGCGGATTGATGCTTTGGAAATTATAATTCACGCCATGTTGGAAATAGGTTCCCGCCGGTTGGGCTTGGATCTGCTCCCACAACCCGCTGATTTCCCCGATGAATATTTCCATCTGGCTGGAAACAACGGCCGCTCCATGCAACCCCGGGCCATAGATCAAGGCTCCCCTGCCGTCAAAAACCCCATAGGAAACCAAGGGGGCTTTATGGACAAGGTACCGGTCAAAGACACCCAGCACGTGGCGGCTATCACAGGTTATGATCAGCACGCCCTGAAATATCCCAACCTGATACACCGGGATACACACTCTGAAAACCGTGTTCTGGTCTTCCCCATAGGTGTTTTCAGTAAATAAGGGGGCGAGATCTGTGAAATACACCTCATTGGCAGAGAGTTCCCTAGTATGGGAGAAACTATTGGAATCGGCAATCGCCATGAGATCGGGAGATTCCAGAATACGGGTACTCCCTTCGCTGGCCAGCATCTTCAGTTTTTCCAGACCAAAAGCATCGGTGAGGGTGATGCGCAGAAGATACGGCCGGTTACGGCTGATGCGTTCAAAGAGCCCGGCCACCTGCTTCAGATTCTGTTGGGACGGGTCCTTTAGATAATCGGTGAACTCATTGGCATTGCGCATCAACAGGAGCGTTGCATGGTATTCCTCGAATATTCCATTGACCATGTAGTCCAGCATGCGCAGATCTTCCGATTGCTCCTGGCTCTGTAATTCCCTGACGTGGGAACGCTGCAGTATGACCAGCTGTTCATACATGAACAAAAAAAGGATAACCACAGGCATTATGGCCAGAAACCGGGAGATGATATGCAAAACCGGTTTTGAGCTGATATTCCGCATGGTGTTCTCCCTACAATATATTACTCCGTGGATTCCAACCTAACAAGGATTATTGGAAAAACCGATGGCAATCCTTTCCTGGCCCTTCCTACCCTGAGGTATTCATTGCACTGGGCGGGATTTGATGATAGAGTAAGCGCTGAATCCACCTCAAGGATCAACACTGATATGCATCCCATAACCGCTTTTTCCGGTTTTTTCTTTTTCGCCGTATCCTACAATCTGCTGGGACCTCTGGTACCGGATATCATGGCCTCCACAGGACTGTCGCTTTCTGATTCCGGCATGTTGGTGACATTCCAGCAGATAGGGTCTTTCATCGCCATCGCCGCCTCCTTGCTTCTCATGAAGCGTCTGAGACAATCCACCGTCATGCGTATCGGTTATGGATTTCTCATCGGAGCACTTATTCTGATGGGTCTCACTGAAGACACCGGCTTGATGTATATCCTCTACATGGTGTTTGGCATCGGCGCCTTCTTGATCGATAGCGGTACAAATGCCGCTTTGACGGGCGATTTCTATGAAAAGAGAGCCACCTATATCCCCCTGCTCCATTTCTGCTATAGCGCGGGAGCCATAGCGACAGGCTATCTGCTGCTTCCTTTCAAAGGCGGCCACTGGCGCTGGGCTTATACCCTGGTGGGGGTTGTTCTCACTATCATCCTGTTGGCCGGTCCGCTGGTATCGCGGATACGCAAAACAATGGGAGTGGGGAAACAGAGGGCTGCCTCCCAGATTGGACCACAGATAAAAGAACCGGCAAAAGCCGTGGGAACCCTGCTGGGGGATCCTGGATTTATCATCTATACCCTGGTCATCAGTCTCTACATGGGCATCCAGCTGCTATGCGCCACCTGGATTCCCGTGTATGTGGAGCTTGAGCTTGGACAGCCGGGTGCCATCACCGCAACCTCCCTGACCATGTTCTGGATAGGCACCGCTATTTCCCGGTTGATTGTCGGCCCCTTGCTGAACAACGGGGCGAAACCTTATCTTTTATCCACTATCGGCATGGTGCTGGCGGGATTGTCACTGATTGTAGCGACATTGACACCCAACCTGGTGCTGGTGTTATCGGCGATCACCCTGTGCGGCTTCTTCTCAGGCGCCACCATCCCCATGTATCTGGTGGTGACTTCCACCTGGTATCCTGGCAATACCGCTTTCATCTCGCTTTCCTATATTTTCAGTGGGACTATCGGCCGGATGCTGTTCCCCTGGCTGGCCACCCGGATAGCCACGGATTCCTCACTGGGTTTTTCCCTGCGCATCTCCAGTGTCCTCTTTTTCCTATCGGCGGTGTGCATCGTGTGGGTACAACGGTTATCCCGCAGGAAACCAGTCTATTGACCGATTATTGAACGGGGGGGGCCTGATAGAGCGATACCCGGTTTTTCCCGGCCTTTTTGGATTGATACAACGCGAAATCCGCACATTCGGTCAGTTTCCTGACATCCATGTTCTCGGACCATTGCACCACTCCGATACTGATGGTGACCTCAGCGGGTCCTATATCACCGACCTTCATACCGACCTCCCGTATCTTGCGTACCAGCCGGTTGGCGATGGCCACGGCGTCCTTGCCGGTAGAATCAGGGAGGATCATGATGAATTCGTCCCCGCCATAGCGGGAACACACATCCATGACCCGGATATTGTTCTTGATGATGTCTGCGATCTGCCGCAAGGCCTCATCCCCAAACACATGGCCGTACTGATCATTGATCTGTTTGAAGGAATCTATGTCCATCATCATCAACGACAGCGGCCGGTGATTGGCTCTAGCCTCATGGATGTATAGCGGGAGTTGGTTCTCATGGTACTGCCGATTGGCCAGACCTGTCATAAAATCGGTGGCCAGCGTTTTTGACCGTTGTGAGACAATAAAGAAGGTTATACCGGAAAGGCCTCCAGCCAAAGCAATGAAACACAGGATGACCACCGTCCCAATCTGATCGTTGATCCCCTTGATGTAGTCCAGGGAGAAATCCACACCGGCCAATCCAACGGTTTTCCCAGTTGCAGGATCCACGATCGGTGCATAGCCGGAGAGGGTGTCGCCCCAGTTACTGGACTGCACCACCTGGCTGGCAACCGCCGCCCCCCCCAGAAGCACTCCCAATTCCTGGGCTGACATGCTGTCGATGGAACCAATTGGCGAAAAATACTGGCTCCCAGGATATTCGCCATCCAGGATATACATGAATCCATCATTGTCTATCATTTTTTCCGTATAGATATAGGTAGCACCGGTATCATTTTTCAACTTCTGGAACAGCTTGAGCATGGCATGGTAATAAGCCTCATCATAGCTTCCCGGAGTATAGGAATCCACTTGGATGAGGTTCCTGTAGTTGTCCATGTCCTGTTCAACCAAGGAAGCCACCACCAAAGCGATGCTTTTGGCATTTTCACCTAGTGTGGCGGTGGTACTCCGCGCGATATTCTCCAGAATCAACAAAGCCGGTATGGTGAGTCCAAGAACCACCACCATGGATATGATGATCAGTGTTTTTATCTTTTTCACATGCGAGAATCTCAAAACATCCACCTTTTAATGAATCCCACTCATTATCAGGGTTTTTATCATAATATTCCAGAGGAAGCGAGTTCTTTTTCACACAAACAATTATGGATTCTTCCATGCAACCGCCACCTATCCTTTCGCATATACCCCGGATGGTTGGTTCTCCAGAAGACCTATAGCAGAGCCTGGATCTGTTTTTTGGATTTCGGATCCAACAGGCCACCGTTGAATGCATCGAATATGTAGCTTTCGAGGGCATTGCTGGTCCATGTGGAATGTATCATGGCCAGAATACACAGGATATCCACCAATACCAGTTTGCGCATGGTATTGCGTACTTTGGACAGATCCAGCGAAATCAGCCGGGTGGCGATTTTCGGATTCAGTGCGGGTTTGCAGGCAATAATCTTCTCAAGTGCCTGGATGCACTGGCGTACCGTGATGGGTTTTTCATCATCAAGTAATCCCAGATACGTATCGATGGTATTGTCCATCCGGTCCTGCTGATCCCAATGGGCGTTGCAGGCGATCATGATGAGGCCAATACTCCGCTGGTAAGAATTGGTATCGGACATTTTTGTGGCAAACACATCCCAGAACGGATACACATCGGCATGTTTTGATGAACGTTCCTGCAATAACTGGAAAACCTGATAGCGGACCTTGTCATCGGTTTCAGAAAGCAGATCCACCAGGAAAGGCAATTCATGGGATTCGAGACTCTCAGCCGCCACTGGGAGGCGGTCAGCTTCAATGGACATCAATTGCTCTACTGTCATATACCCCTCCGTTGTCCACACCAAAGACCATACAGTCACAGTCTACCATCAGATATAGAAATCCAGAAGAAATAGATTCCAGAAAAGGGAGAATGAGCCATCGTGCAGATCATAGAGGGCTCCCAACGAGGCTGCCCGCTCGCGTTTGCCATAGTAGGGACCCCCGATCGATATCGGGGTGATGCGTACATAGATGCTCCCCAAGGGATTTTTCCCCAGCGAAGTCAGGAATCCGGCGGACAGATAGGCATTGTAGTAGAGGGTGGCTTCATGGCTGGCGAATTCACGGGGAGCCGCCAAGGCAAAGGTCAACCCCATTCCACAGTGCAGAGTGGAGAAAGGATCGGGAGTGGCTTGGATCACCGAGAAAACCTCGGCTTCGATTCTGGAAGCAAGGCCCAGGGTACCCCCGACATACACCTGCAAGCCACTGCCCAAGGGTCCCTGCCCTTCGGCGGAACTCCAGGAACCGAGGGACAGGCCATAACTGGCTGCCTGGGTGAACCAGCAGATATTCAGCAGCAACAGCAGCAGTAGGATTGTGTTCCGAGCGACCCGTACCATGGTGAAAGCCTCCTAGAAAAGAAACCGCGAGATATCGAACAGCTGCAGAGCCCAGCCAAAATGGGATGTTTGGCTATCATAATATACCTGCAAGCCCAGAACACTGACCGTCCTTTCACCGAAAAAAAACGCAAATGGTTCCAATAAAAGAGTATAGACCGGTTCAGACAATTGGGTGGGGACGGCCATCACCCCCACCTGCACCCGTGGGGTCAGCGCGCTGTCCCGCAGGAACACGGCATCCAGCGGATGGTTCTGGAGAGTGAATAGCCTGATACCCATCTGGAACTCCAGCCAGGTAGCCTCATGCTGTTGGGCAAACAATGGAACCAAAACTCCAAACGAAAGCCTGGGGCTCAGCGCGGTATGTGAAAAGGGTTCGAAAAACAGCTGGAGAGCCGCATATTCCCCCGGGAAAAAAGAATTCTCCCCATCGAAACCTTCGACCGACAGCCGGTAGCCTCCCGTCCAGACCGAAGAGGAATTGGCCGCGTCAAGCACACCTGCCGCCATTATCACCACCAGCAGGATGGAAAGCATGATCCGTTTCCCCATAGACTACCCCCACACCTGCATGAGCATGAAATACAGGAACCCCAGTGGAGTGCGGTACTCTAAAGCCTCTTGTCGGGTAACCTCACGGGTGTATTCCATCAGACCGTCCAGTTGCTCCATCACCACCGCGCCAACCCGGGAATCATCGAACACCACGGAAATCTCTTGGGAAAGGGTTTGGGAACGGAGATTGTAGTTCACACTGCCCAAGGCCACCAGATGGCGGTCTCCCATGATCAGCTTGAAATGCAGAAAAGCTCCTATGGGAGAGGTGTAGTTGTGGACTTTGGCTCCCGCATCGATGAGATCCAGCATGCCATAGCGGGCCGCCATCTCATAATTGGGCTTGCGGGCAAAGTCGGAGAACACCACGTGGACTTCAACACCCCGCTGGACTGCATAGGCAATGCGGTTCAACAACGCCTTGGTGGGGAAGGCATAGCCTTGCACCAGCCACAATTCCTTTTGGGTTCCCATGATGAGCGCATCGAACATATCGGTGACCTGCGAGGGTTTCCCCAGACTCTGGTCGATCAGCCATAGGGAAGCAAGATCCGCCTCCGGCTGGGGAAGCTCCTTGGGGATAGTGAAATCATCGGTATCGAGGATCTGGGGGGAATATGCGTTCCACGTACGCACAAAGGATTCCATGACATCACCAATCGCTCCCGGAGAGGAGACTTCGGCCATCGTGTCGATATTGCCCACCCCTTCGGGAAGCCCCAGGGAAGTATAGTTTATGTTGATGCCCCCCACGGCAAGGTATTGGCCATCGACAATCCAGAACTTGCGGTGGTCCCGATCCAGTAAAGTGGGAAGCGAGAACAGGTCGCCCATGCTGAAAGGATTGTATTCGACCACGGGGATTCCCAGCTCTTTCAGATGATTGAAAACCGCCGGAACAACAGTATCCGTTTCGGGAACCATCTGGAAATAGGAGGATGAGTCGATGATGCAATACACCCTGACACCCTCACAGATCTTCTTGGCCAGGAGATCCCAGATCTGCGTCGTGGTTTCATGGAGATTCCCCAGGAAAATCGAGATGAGGATATAATCCCGGGCACCCTCGATCAGTTCTATGGAATGCTGGTTCCATTCCATCCCGGTGTTGTACAGAACCGGGAGGGTTGAAGCATAGCGGGGTATGTGGTGCTCTTCGAAAAACCCGTCAACTGAAGTAAATCCGCTTTGCATGGTCTGCAGGCGGTCGATAGTGGTACAGGAGACCGATACTGCGCACACAAGTATCAGCAAGCTGCATAGCACCACAGTATGGAAAGGCTTCATGACGTGCAGTATAACTGAAAACTCCGGTTATGGGAAACAATATATACAGAAAACCGGGTACCAGCCGTGCGTTCTTCAAACCAGCCTCATGGAAATCCGGGTGGCCATCAGAAACCTAGTTCCTCATTGATGACTATGATGCTGTATTTTCCCTTGAATTTCTGCGCATTCAGGGTGATCAGCAGTTGGTTGCACATCCGGTCGGGAAGATTGCAGTCCGAGCATATGCCGGTCTCCACACAGGGGGTGGCGTGTCCCAACCGGCGGCAGTTCATGGGGGCGATCCGGCGGACGCGTTCCAAGGCCTCGTCCAGCGAATCGACAATCTTGTTCACCCCGAGAACCACAATCACATGTTCAGGTCCATAGGCGATCCCTGCCACCCGGCTGCCGGAACAATCCATATTCACCAATTCGCCGTCTATAGTCACCGCATTGGTCCCGGTAATGAAGTAATTGGCCATCAGACTATCCCGGCAGACTTTGAAATGATCGGGGCAGTCATAGCGGTCGTACAGATGGTAATCACCACTCCGCAGTACCGGCAGGATATCCATGGCGGCCAGGGTTTGGCTCCCCCCCAACCCCACCGAGACACCCTTGGGGAGCCATTGGAACAACAATTTCCTAGCCTCGGTCCGATCGGAAACCAAAACGGCGCGCCAGCCCTTGTCTGCCAGAGCGGCCACCACGGCTTTGCCCCGCATCATACCCAACCATGCCTTATCATCCAGCGCCATATTCTCCATATGCTCCAACTCCCTTAAAATACCTGAAGGCCGCCCACTATGCCAACAACACGGTGCCGATACGGTTTTCTCCGGCAGCGGTATCGAACACCACCACCTGGCCAAACCCCAGACAGCCTCCTGCGGTGAAACTATCAGTCGGTGAGGCATATTCCTGATGGGCCACCACCACCACAAAAGCCCGCTGTCCCTTGTGGATCGACCAGGCTTCAATAAGCGTGTCATCAAAGGTGATATGCTTGAAATTCGAATCCACGGGGAGTCTGGCTACCTCCACCGGCTCAAAGGCCTCCCGTGGATCTACCGAGAACACGGTCGTGGCAAAGATGGATCCCTTGCCTATGAAATCGGTTTCAACCGTCTGATTCTCCTCGCTTTGGTTGTAGTGCCGGGCGATTTTCGAAGGGATCACCCGGCTATCCAGTACCGTCGTCCCTGACACGGTGAAATGGATATCCACCACGTTCTTCATACTGGTATAGCGGAAAGCCCCTCCGGGGACCGCCATAAGCTGGCCATCGGGATTGAAATGGAAAAACCGGCTATAACCATGCTCTTGCCCAGCTGTGGCATACAGCTCATCGCATACCAGATAGATATCGGGCCGCAGGAACACAATCCGCCGGTTCACATACACCCCCCGGTTCTGGTAGCCCAGATGCCCGCCCTCCAGATACACATAGCGGCCGGCATCGAGACAATCGCGGTTCACAGGACGGCTGAGGGTCGTGCATGTCCAGGAATCCTGATAGGTGGAGAAGTCCACCCCATCCACCACGATGGTGTTGTGCGCTGAAGCAGCCTTGAAGGCTTTCCGCTCGGGTTTATCCACATAGGTGAACCGCCCGGCATCCACCAGGATATCCTCACCATGGTGGAAAAGATCGATATGGAGCTTGTCGGAATGACCATGGCCGGCTCCCAGCGTTCCACAGGAAAAATGGAGGTGGCTATCGGAGGCCGACCAACCGGAACGCACATGGAAATTCCCACTGGCTGATAAAGCCACCACGGTATCTCCATAAGGTCGCGCCTCCATGGCGATATAGGCTTGGCAGGCGGCGATGCCCAGCTCCCAGGCACTATCGAAATCGGGCAGGGGATATCCGACCCATTTCAAATGGGGATCCATGAACAGCGCCGCAGAACGCGTCAGACGGTCCCGGGTATCGATTCCATCGCTATCGCCATTCATCAGTTCCATTCCATCGGGCTTGGTATGGTGCATCGTCGCCAGGCACATGGCATAGAGTTTTCCATCGAACTGGGGAGACAGCGCGATACCATTGCGGTCGGCAAGCGTCTTCACATCCAGAAGATCATGCAGTACCTCATTGTGGTACATGGGGGACTGTTCCCAATGCACTCCATCGGCATACACCTGGACACGCAACTGCTCCTCAAGCCGCTGGAGGGACGTCTGTCTCCAGAGCCGGGTGGAGGGGGAATCCGGCATCATCACCGAAGCTATGAAAAGCCCATGGTTCTGCAGGATACCCCAGTTGCTCACCAACCGAAAAGAATCGTAGACTTCCATGAGATACCGGGCATGGTCTTCGATAGAGGTGGCGATGGTGGCGCAGACCGTATCGGTCACCCAAGGACTCGCCTGGAAATACCACAGGGCTTTGAGCCAGTATTCCAGACGCAAGCCGGCCTCGATGGTACGCCAGGCATGTGCACAGGAAGGATCCCCCCGGCGCACATGGGTGATCCAATGGACGATCTGGGTGGTGAAGACCTGGGCATAGCGTTCATCACCAGTAAGTGCATAAGCCTGTCCCAGGCAGATAAAGAAGCGATGCCGGTTGAACTGATAGACGAATTCCGGGTCATCCGCAGGCTGATACAACCAGTCGATCTCTTGGGTGAACTGGATGGGCTGTGTGGTCTGTTCCATATCCCACCGCAGATCGAATACAAAGGACTGCCTGGCCACCGCGTCGGCCTTGGCGATGATGCTGGCAGCCTCCTCCTGGCAATACTGCTGGACATAGGCCACTGTTCGCGCCAGATCGTCAATGAAAAAAACCTTTCCGGTTTGCTTGAAGAATTCCTGTCTGGTCATATCCATCATCCCCTATCCCTACCAATATGACAGCCAATCGCTGGTCAGCCGGGTCAAAGCCTCCATGAAGAAATAATCCCCCCAGATGACCCTTTCGTCCACCCCACTCTGGGTGCAGGTGTTGAACGGGGTTTTCTTGCTATAGGTTCCATGGAGGAGAAGTCCGTCGCCAGGAGTACGGTCATCGGCCATATAGCCATCGATAAGCGCTTTAAGCATGCGCCGGGCAAGCGAACGGTAGACCGAAGCCTCCTTTTCAGCCAGATACCGGGACATCTCAAGAAAGGCACACGCGGTGATGGCCGCCGAAGAGGAATCCCGGGGTTCGTTGCCCTCGGTGAAACCCAGGTCCCAATAGGGTATCATATCGGATCCCAGATGACAGAGATAGAAGTCAGAGATATGCCTGAAGATATCGGCATAGCGGGGATCGCGCTTTTCACGATAGCCCAGGGCGGTTCCATAGATACCCCAGGCTTGGCCGCGTGTCCAGGCTGAATCATCCCTGAAGCCCTGACAGGTGGCTCCATGCGCGGGTTTTCCAGTGTCAGGATCGAAAAAGAAGGTATGGTAGGTGGAATAATCGGGACGGACCACCAAAACCAGGGTGGTTTCGGTATGCGCATCGGCTATCTGGCGGTAGTACCCGTCACCGGTTTCCCTGGCTGCCCAATATAGCAAGGGAACATTCAGCAGACAATCGATGATCAACCGGTAGTTCTCTTTGGCCCCCATGGCACCCCAGGCCTGCAGGAAACGTCCTTTTGGGTGATATCTGGCCACCAGATTGTCAGCAGCCAGCAAAGCCGCGGTACGGGCTTTGAGATCGCCGGTCAGTTTGCAGGCGGCCACACACGAGAGGGAATAGAGGAAACCCATATCGTGATGGTCCACGTCGATATGGTTCTGTATCCGTTTGAGGAAGTCCTCCACCTGTATGAGCGCGGTGGATTTGAACACCTCATCGCCAGTGTATTCATAGGCCAGCCAAAGCTGGCCGGTCCAGAAGCCCGTGGTCCACTCCACATTGCCTATCTGTGGATAGATGCCATCGATACTGGCCGGTCCCGGAAAACTCCAGGTGAACCGGGGCAGCTGGGCACGCAGCCGCTGGACACAATGCCCAAGAGCCGCCCGGCAGTCCGCATCGGAAGCTTCCGCAAGATGTCCAAAACGATCCTCCATGCCAACACCCTCCCCAGCACAATCAGACGATGGTGAATGAAACCATCATATCACGGCAATCCCCGCCCAGGGAGTAGTCGATACCAAACACTGTCACCATTTGGCCTGCATGGTCAATATGCGTAAGAGGCGATATGTGCGGAGTAACCTGGGACGGCCCCCGTAGGATACACCGGTGTCCCTGTCCACAATCGATGGCGACCTCGCCTGAACCGCTGGCACCCACCTGGACCGGCAGCAATGTCACAAAGCGTTCCACTACCTCCAAGGGATCCGATCCGAATTGGAAATGGTCGTCGATACGCACGCTTCCCGTCTTCTGGTCGAACACCAGATGCCGCTCAAGGTGGGCGAGTGCCCCGATTCCATAGGCTGGGGCGATATCCAGCGACAAGCCGGCTCCATCGGGGTCGAATGTGCATCCAAGCGCGCGGTACTGGGCCCCGGCTTTCTGTCCATTTCCCCCGATGATCGGTAGATTGTGGCTTTCCGACTGGTTGCAGAAGATACCGTAACGGCCTTCGTGGAAGTAGGCTTTGGTATAGGCGCCCGCTCCCAGATCGCACAGGACCATCTTTCCATAACGGTAGTAGATGAAACTTCCCACATCGTTGTGGTTGTGGGGTTCATCGTTGTGGCCACCCTTGGCCGCCAGACCAGATGCTCCATTGTGGACTAGCAGCCATTGCGCTTCATGAAAGCGCACCAGATTCCCTTTCCCCAATGACTTCCCGGCTGTTTTGCCAACCGGCCACACAAGATCACGCAACACGGGAGCAAAGCGGAAACAGGGATCCTGCAAGGGACCCATCGCCCGACTGGCGGGTGGCATGGCCACGTCGGGAAAGCGTTGGGATAGATACCCCGTCAGCCCCCTTCTGAAACCATCATGGCTGGAGCCATCCGAGAAACTGAGGGTAACCCCGCCAGGGAAATAGCAGTTCTGTTGGAAACGGGCGATAGCCTGGCATTTCTCCCATCCCATCAGATCGATGCGCCCATTGGTACGCTTTGCCAAAAGATCGGCGAACACCACATGGAAACCGAACCCATAGGTCCAGTAGGAAAGCCCTTCCCTACAGGCGCCTTCGGCGGTGAAGCTATTGAGAAAACGCCCCAAGGTTGGCTGCAACCGCTGTATCAGTGCGCAAAGATAGGGGATATCATCGCTCAGGTACAAGGCAATGGCACCCAGGCTGCCCGCGCAGACCGCACACCAGTTGTTCTCCATCAATTCCCAATCCCAAGGTTCCTGGGAGGCGATATAGCTATCCAATGTCCGCCGCGACACCTCGGCACGCACTCTCGCCAGTACAACCGGCGACAAGCGCTCCCTGAGCATCGCGCAGCACTCGGTGACCGCCAAGCCGGTCTCACAGGCGAAAAGATCCAGGTTTGTCCGGTTGTAGGCAAGGGTCTGAGGGTGGTTGGAAAGACTGGCACCATGCATATGGGCCGGCAGACTCCATGAGAATTCATCACAGATTGACCATAGGCAGTTTTCAAGTTTCTGGACATCACGGGGATCTTCCCAGAGCCAGGCACACATCGCCATCACCAGCAGATACTCCCGCCGGGCGAAATACACCGCCTCGAAAGCGCTGCGGTCTCCCGTGGTATCATATAGGCGGTAAAGTCCGAACGGAATGGAGGGGATATCCGAGCCACGCAACCGGGCCCCCCGGTGCTTGATCTTCAGCAGATAGCCTGCTAGAGCCGGATCGGCTTTAAGGGTGGCTGGAGTGGATGTGCCGCACAGATCAGCGAATAGGGTGTGTGCCGCATGGCCTTCACCCATTGCCAGAGTGAACGCTTCCCCAAGGGCCGAAGTCTCTATATAGGGCTTTTCCATAACCGGCCTACCCTTTCAGACCGCTGGTCGCCACACCTTCCACAAAGAACCGCTGGAAAGCCAGGAACAAAATGACTACCGGAATCAAGGAGACCAGAGAGGCTGCCATGATCAGGGCATAGTCGGCAGAGTACTGCTGGATGAACATGCGCAATCCCAACTGGATGGTCTTTTTGTTCTCGCTGTTGAGATAGATCAAAGGCCCCATGAAATCATTCCACACGGTTACAAATGAGAAGATGGTCAACGTAGCCAAAGCCGGCTTGGATAGCGGCAGCATGATGCGTAGATAGATGCCGTACTCATTCAGTCCATCGATACGGGCGGCATCGCACAGTTCATTGGGAACCGTAAGATAGAACTGCCGCATAAGGAACACCCCGAAGGCCGTGAAGGTCTGTAAAAGGATCAAAGCCAGATGTTTGTCTGACAGCCCGAGCAGACGCATCATGATGAACTGGGGCACCATGTAGACCTGCCAGGGAATGGCTATGGTGCCCACATAGGCCAGAAACAGCACGTCGCGGCCTTTGAAATGCAGCTTTGCGAAAGCATAGGCGGCAAAACTGGACGTGAGCAGCTGTAGAGCGGTGATGATCACCGTGAGTTTGGCGGTATTCAACGTAAACGTCAGGAAGGGGATCTTGGTCCACATTTTTGAGTAGTTCACCCATTGGGGATCCTTGGGGATCCATTCGATGGGGAATCTGAACACATCCTTGTCCATTTTCAGCGATGCGCTGACCATCCAGAAAAATGGCAGCAGCATGATAGCCGCCAGGATGACCAGTACTGTATAGGTGAGTATATCCGATACAACAGCCTGCCTTCCCATTGAAGGCAAGCCCGTCTTTCCATTCACATGTAGCTGACCCATTTCTTCTCCATCCTGAACTGCAGCAGTGTGATGATCAGCACGATGACAAACAGTACCATGGCGATCGCGCTGGAATATCCGTACTCAAAATATTTGAAGGCGGAATTGTAGATGTAATAGACCAGGACATTGGTGGCTCTCCCCGGTCCCCCGAAAGTCATCACATAGATAAGGTCGAACACCTTGAAACAGGAGATAGTCAGCATGATACTCACAAAAAAGGTGGTTGGAGTGAGCATGGGTATGGTTATCTTGCGCAGTTGCTGCCACTTGTTGGCACCGTCGATCGAAGCCGCCTCATACAGATAGCGGGGAATCCCCTGCAAGGCGGCGATGTAAAGGATCATGTAATAGCCTACGCCTTTCCAGATACTCGCCATGATCACCGTGGGCAAAGCCCAGTCGACATCGGCTGACCAGCGGGGAGGATTCGCTATGCCCAGCAGATGCAGCAGCTCGTTCACCGGTCCCATAGTGGGATGGAATATCATATTCCACACCACCGCGACCGCCACCAGCGAGGCGACATAGGGAAAGAAATAGATGGTCCTGAAAATATCCCGGCCAGGCAGTTTCCTATTCAACAGGATAGCCAGACCCAGGGAGCAGACGATGGTGACCGGCACCGTGCCGAGCGCATACCAAAGGGTGTTGTTCAACGAAATCCAAAAGGTGTCCTCGTGTACCATCCGCTTGAAATTGCTCAGTCCGGCAAAGGTGATCGGGTTGGCCCCGTCCCAGTTGGCGAAAGACAGCAGCAAGGCGAACACCATTGGCAATAAAGTGAAAACCGCGAAACCGATGAAATTGGGCAAGATGAAGGAATAGGCCACAGCCGTGGACCTCAACGCTTTCTTCTTCTCTTTGGTCATGGGGCTCTCCAGTAAAAGGATCGGTCCCGATGCACGGCTGCCAAAGCAAGCCATGCACCGGAAACCTTGGATTCATATCCGATAGCGGTCGTTTGTCACTGGGCGAGCAGTTTTTTCACACGGGCGGTCGCTTCGGCCAACCCCTTGTCCACTGTAACCGATTGGGTCATGATCAGCTCATGTTGCTCATTGAGGATCTGCTCAATCGCGGAAACCTTGGCGTGCATCGGCAATTCCAAACGGACAGTCACCGTCTGCAGAGCATCCGCTCCACCGGCGGGGAAACCTTCCATGGAGGCAAAGGTATTGAGGATGTTCGAGTTGCGGATGGCGGGCAGGGCTCCGGTCTTAGCCAGGATGTCGGCGCCTTCGGGTCCACAATAGAACTTCAGGAAATCCCAGGCCTGTTCCTTGTTGGTCGACTTGCTGTTGATAGCCAATGAGGTGAGGGTTCCAGCGGTGGTTCCCGCGCTGATGCCTTCGGGATGCGGATACTTGGCGATACCCCAATTGACCTTGGTCTCACCCGCTTTCTTGCCGGCGATGATGGTTCCGATGAACCAGGATCCCATCGGAAGCATGGCGATCTGACCATTGTAGAACACACCCTTGTAATGGATGTTGCCGGCACGCAGTGAGCCGTAATCCATGATGGTGCCTTCGTTCTGCATGCGGATGATCATGTCGTAGATGGGTTTCATGAAGCTGTAATCGGTCGATACAACCGTATTCTTGCCGTCCTGGACAGTCGGAAGCTGGACGGTGGATCTCCAGGTGTGGTGGTGGGCGCCGTAGATTTTGTTCGCGCCGGTTCCTGAAGTGAGTTTGCGGGCGAGATTCTCGTATTCGGTCCATGTCATGTCATTGTCAGGATAGGGAATCCCAGCCTTGTCGAAGATATCCTTATTGTAATAGAGGATCCAGATATCACTGCGGAACGGCAGCGCATACAGCTTGCCATCGACAGTGAGCTCATCGGTGGCTCCACTATATTGTGCGAGATCGATCTTGTCCCGGGTAATCAGATCGTTCAAGGGGACAATCTGGTTGCGGGTGAGCATACCGGAATACATGGGGATATCCTTGACGCTGATGACATCCACGGTGTCACCACCTGAGAGCATGACGGTGAGTTTGTCGCCATAATCATTGGCGGCCACATCCACGAATTCAAAACTCACATTGGGATGCTTGGCTTTATAGGCATCCACCAGCGGCATCAGATACTGGGTGCTGGCTTTGTCCCACAGGACAAAACGCAGATTCACCGGAGCATCGGCCGCAGGCGCGCTTTGCACGGCTTCATTGCCTCCCTGGGCAAATACCACCGAGGTGGTGATGAGCATGACAATCAACAATGCCATCGCGATTTTTTTCATACAACAGGCCTCCTTTTGGACTGATCTTATTCCAGAAAGCGGATAGGGTGTTGTGTTCCCCTGTCTCTCCCTTCCTCTCCTTCATATTGTAACCGGGTGTTTTACACCGATACATGTTTTTTATTCTTCAGTTTCCATGTTATTTTGCACAGCATGTTCCACTGTCCCGCAGTTTCTTACGATTTTAGCCAGAAATTACCATGGGAAATGATATGCATTGTTTTCTTGACAACAGTTTACCAGCGGGCTTACCATGCATGCAAATGGAAAAACGAAGAGAATACACCACGGCATCACCCAAAAATTCCCTTCAATGGCGCATGCTGGGAGCCTGTATCCTCTGTACAGCAGCCGTGCTGGGAATTGTCATCGGGCTGAGTCTGGGAGTGTTCAACCGCCTGGCTCTGAGGACTACGGTCCAAGCCTCTTCGTGGACCTTGCAGCTCGCCATGGAGAACATGGAGAGTGTGGTGGGGGATATCATCGATCTCGCCAATTGGAGCGCTGCCAACAACCGCATCCTGGCTTTTGTGACCGCCACCGGGGATGAGGATGTGCGTAGACAGCAGCTGGAAGCCACCCGGTTGGTGCAGGACCGGATGAACAGCTCTAAAACCGGCAACTATATCAACAAATTGATTATCTCTTCCACCAATGGCTCCTTCATTGAACAAGGCACTAGCGCCGGTATGCCAGGCGATGTTGAAGCCAGCCGGAGCATGCCTTTTTTCCAGGAAAAACTCAAAGCGCCCCGCGTCAGTCCCGATCTGCTATATGAGGAGAAATTCCCCTTCGCCACCCTGGGACTGGCTCTTCCGGTGGTCAAACGGATATATTCAGGTATTGGAAGCCAACATGAAGGTTGGGTCTATATCTCCATCAACAACCAGGTGATCGCCAATAGTCTTGAACGCTTTGACTTTGTTACCGGCAGCCAGTTGTACATCAAGGTTGGCGAATCCTTTTGGGAGATAACCAGACAGCAGACGCTCCTGCCCGCCGACCATCCAGAGGATCTTTCCCGATTGCATATCCAGACTTTGGGAAAAGCCAGATTCGCCGAGTATCCCGGGGATGGGGAGAAACGCACCGTGGTGCTCCATACCTCATCCCAGTTGGAATGGACTCTGGTGGAGGTGTTCGAGAATCGGGAAGTGGTCGCGCAACGCAGCGACTACATCGTGTTGATCCTCCTGGTATCGGCAGGAATCCTCTGCCTGAGTCTGGTGATAGTCTCCATGATGAACCGCATGGTGAACCGTCCTATCAAGCGTATTATCAACCAGCTGGATATGATCGCCTCCGGTGATTTTACACCGAATCCGCTGATCGAGTCAGACAATGAGATCGGACGCATCGGAATCGATATCAACCGCATGTCCAGACAGTTGGGGAAACTGATGGAGGATCGTGTGGAAACGGAAAAGCAGCAGAAGAACCTGGAACTGAAAATGCTGCAAACCCAGATCAACCCCCATTTTCTGTACAATACCCTGAATTCCATCAAGTGGATGGCCGACATCCAAAAGGCCAAAGGGATCTCAGCAATGGTTTCCTCATTGGCCATCCTCCTGAAAAACATCGCGAAAGGTACCGATGAGATCATCCCACTGCAAGAAGAACTTGCCTTGCTGGATGAATATATCAATATCGAACGCCATTGTTCCGGGGATCTCTACGATATCCACTATCAGTTCGAGGATGAAGCGCTGAAACAATGCCGGATCATCAAGTTCACTCTTCAGCCGGTGGTGGAGAACGCCATATTCCATGGCTTGGCTCCCCGGGGAACCGGCGGCTCCATCATTGTGGATGTAAGGCGCACACCTGAAGGATCGCTGCGGATATCGATTGAGGATGATGGAGTGGGTATGAGTGCCGAGCAGGTGGATATGGCCTTGACCAGCAACCGTGCGAACAGTCGCAGTTTCAACAAGATAGGTCTTAAAAATGTGGATGAGCGTATCAAACTCACCTTTGGTCTGTCCTATGGTCTGACAGTGGACAGCAAGCTGGGATATGGTACACTAGTGGAGATCATACTGCCACTTGTAATGGACAAAGGGGATGACTCCAATGCTTGAATTGTTGATAGTGGATGATGATCCACTTATCCAGGTTGGTATCAAATCGATGCTCGACTGGGAATCCCTGGGAATCCATATCCTAGGAATGGCCCGTACAGGCCAGCAAGCCTTGGATCTGATGCGCCAGAATATTCCCGACCTGATCATCTCCGATATCAAAATGCCGGTGATGGATGGCCTGAAGCTGCTTGGGGAATGCCGTGACACCTTGAAATGGGACGGACAATTCATCGTGCTGACCAGTTACGATGATTTTTCCCTAGCCCAACAGGCCTTGCGCCTGGGAGCCTCCGATTACCTGATCAAGCTGGAGATCACCGAACAATCCCTGCTCTCCTGTATCAAACGCGCGACAACCCGTCTGCAGGTCCGCCCGCACTCCGATGGGAAACTAAGCCAGGCGGTCACCAATGAGCGGATCGCTTTGTTTTTCCTGCGGCTACTCCACATGGGTGACCTGGATCAGACCCATATCCAGAATGATCTCAGCGAGCTGGCCTTATCGTTTAAGGGACCCCTTTTCCGGGTAATGCTGTTCCGTATCAACCCACCCGATTATCCGACCATCGAAACCGTCAGCGAGACCTTCACGTATGTGATGGATATGACCCGGGAGATCCTGAACCGGTACACTCCCTGCCATCTGGTTGCGGTGGACAGCCATTGCTTTGCGGCAATCCTCTCCTTGAAAGCAGAGGGTTGCGAAGAAACCACCCGCAAAGCCACTGAGAATGCGATTTTTGCCGCAAGCAGTTATTTCAGCACGCCACTGTACGTAGGAATCGGTGGCTGTGTGCCGGGCCTGCCGGCGATAGCCTCATCGTATCGGGAAGCGGTGCAGGCTCTCCAGTTCGCTTCTCCCGAGGTGCCTACCGTGATGTCCAGCGCGGAGATGGAGCAAAACCACAGGCCTCTCTTTGATGGGGCTCTTTTACGCAAGCAGCTTTCAGAGGCTATGGAGAATCTGGATACCAAGCAGGTATCGGAAATCCTTTTCAGGATACTCTCCCTTATGAAGGAACCCTCCGCGCGCTATCTGGAATCCTTCGATATCTGTGTGGGGGTGCTGTACCAATTGCTGATGTTCGGTGAGGAAGGCAAGCAAACCCTTGAGGAACAGTTCAAACAGGAACCCGATGGGTATCGGTGTCTGTACCGCTGCAATACCGTGGAGGCGCTGGCTGGTTGGCTGGATAGTCTGAGCTCAGCTCTGATTGCCCGATTGAAAGCCAGCTCGGATAACCCACAGCACCATTTGGTAACGGGAATCCAACGTTACATACGTGAGCATGTCACCCAAAAGACTTCCTTGCAGGAGATCGCCACCCATTTCGCTATCAGTCCCAATTATCTTTCCACACTGTTCAAAAAATACAACGGGATGGGATTGGCCAACTATATCGCGTCAACCAAGGTGCGCAAAGCCCAGGAACTGCTGCAGGAAGGCACTTTACGGATCTATGAGATTTCCGATTACCTGGGCTATGAGAATTCCTACTATTTCTCCAAGGTTTTCAAGAAGTTCACCGGTATCTCACCTAAGGAGTATGCCATCCAGATGAACAATCCACACGACCTGACATGAAGCAAAGAAGTCCCCTTCGCCAACGGCGCCAGGGGACTTTGTATAACGGGAAACTATTGTGGAGGAAGCCCCTCCTACCGTTTTATGGATAGGAGAGCTTCTCTACAAACCAAGCGATTGTGAATCAACGATCAATTAGAAAGCGATGTTGGCGCGGGCTTCAAGCTTGGCAGAACCTTCGGTGTCTCCATAGAGGAGCACTCTGTAGGCTACTCCACCCAGTTTGGCGGTGATGTAGGCATCATAACCAAGAACCGCGTCGGTGAAATCGTACTCGGTATCGGCACCCACGGATACGACTTTGCTCACTGTGTAACCGACACCGGCATAGAGACCGGAATCATCGATGCCTGTCGCCGGAGCATTCAAACTGTACTGTGCGTAAGCGGAGAGATCATCTTTTCCACCGGTGACCGCAATAAGCAGGAGAGGATCAGCCGCTGTATCGCCGAAACCAATGATACTGAAGATTGAAGCGCCGAAGTCGAAATCCAAACCGGCCAGCTTAGCTACATCGGCAGTGGCTGAAAGGTTGACTTCAGAAGTTCCACCCATGTATGTCGCAGCAGCCAGATAGGAAGCGGCGAAATTCACACCGTCAACAACGGGACCTTTCACTGAAAGGACGGGGTCCATCTCATCACCGACAATGTCGAACATGGTGCGGGCGGTAAAGCCTTCATACCCTACATCAAAGCCAACAGGCAGATTGTTGCGAGTGTTCGAATCGAAAGCATCATAGTAATCATCGACCGATCCGTACGGGTCAGAGTAGGCATAGAAACCGGAGATGTCGGCATTTCCAACCGTGGCAGTTAGGGTGACGGGAAGCTCAATACCGATATCCTTCAGCTGCTTGTCGACGTACAAAGAAATCTGGGCTCTTGTATCCATCTCGTTGTAGCGGTCACTCAAGGTTTCCCTAAATGCGATTTTGTAGAAATCATTAGAGAAATTCATGGTGAAATAGGCGGGAGAGATCCCTGCTCCATCTCCAGTAGTACTATAACCGCCATCGTCATCACCACTTACGGTAGTATAACCACCAGGAGTGATACCACCATTGATCAGATCGAGGGTGTACTTGACCCTTGCTGTTCCACTGAAATTGAAACCCGCAAAAGCAATTGATGCCACAAGAACCATCATCAGAGCCAGAACCAACTTTTTCTTCATAACATGGATCTCCATTTTTACGTGAGATTAATTTGTAGAATCAGTATGTCGGGGCATTTTGTGGGTAGAATGGTTATGAATTGTGAAACATGTGAAATAGATTGTTTTGCGTGTGTAGTTATGTGGATTGTATGTTGTTCACGATGCACATGTATCTTTGCCATCCATATCGGTGTTATAGGGGGAAGAAGCTATAGTATGCTACAATTATCCAAGAAATGTCAATTTGCGTTATCAAAACACTTAACGCACCGAATCCTCCCATCAACAATCCAAACTTTGAAAGACTTCCCCATAACCGATTAGAGGATCTGATTGTTGGAATATGGGAAAATCCAGAACGGATCTGTAGTGTTTTGTAACAGTTTGCGGGAATCGATAATGGATGTAAGCCTTCTTTCTTGTGGTTTGTATAGAACCATTGATATGGCCAGTACAGGCATTCTTTGGACAAAAAAGTCAGGCATTGCTTTGGCGATACTACTAGACACAACCAGGTTTTTATCGTATGGTGTTTCGTGCTTGGGATTGTAACTCAGTGGGAGAGTGCTACCTTGACATGGTAGAAGTCGTTGGTTCAAACCCAATCAATCCCAACTGGCAGCTGATTACCACATAAGTGATTAGTTGCCTTTTTTATTTGAAAATCCAGAAAAAGAAATTTGGACGCAATTTTGGATAGCAGATTGATAGAAAAAGAATCATACCGCTAGCATCATCCCATAACCAGCGGTTTCATTACCAATTAGTCTCGGTGTAGACAGCAACTTTTACTCTTCAGCCAACTGGCACGACACAAAAGGCTCAATCTTTATCCATAGCACGAACGCGAGATACACTATGGAAACGATCTCCATGGATAGTGAGAATCTGCAGATCCTGAGGAAGGTGGTGGGATGGTTACATTGTCATCTGTATTGATCCATTTTTAAAATATTATCCTGAATCATATAACTATTCCTTGCAGTATCCTGAAAAAGTGTTAGGCTGTATCCATAAGTATCTAAAACAGAGGAAAGGAGGATATCTTATGGACTTGAAAGATAAACTGGAGGAGTTGGCTATCCGGGTGAATAGAATGAGAGAATCCATTCACACTGAGGAGGCAACCAAAACTGCTTGCGTTTTACCTTTTATCCAAGCATTGGGATACGATGTTTTCAATCCATCAGAAGTAATCCCTGAATTTGTCGCGGATACTCCGGGTAAAAAGGGGGAGAAGGTCGATTATGCAATTCTCAAAGATGAGAAATTGATAATTCTCATCGAATGTAAACCTATTGGTGCTGAATTGGAGATAAAGCATGCTTCTCAACTATTCAGATATTTCCAGACTACGTCAGTAAGGTTTGGTGTACTCACCGACGGAATTCGGTATCTGTTTTATAGCGATATAAAGAAAGTAAATATTATGGATGATATACCTTTTTTCGAATTCAACCTTCTTCTAGATACTGGTGCCAAACTAGTTAAGCAGGTTGAAGAATTGAAAAAATTTACAAAATCCTCGTTCGATCTCGAGACCATAATTGGATCTGCGACCAACCTTAAAAACAGCAAGGCTTTAAAATTAGAAATCGGAAAGGTATTTGAGGAAGTCCCTGAAGAATTTGTCAGACTCGTTTCAAAAAACATCTATGATGGGAAATATACCCAGCAGATAATAGAGAAATTCAAAGAACAAATCCGGAAGGTGCTTAATGAGTTTATATCAGATCGTGTTGAAGATAGGTTGAATAGCGCCCTTGCGAGCAATAAAAGTGATGCGACTGAAGCGGTAGGGGATCCGGTTCTTAAAGAGGGCGATTCTACTGAAGTTGAGAATGATATAGAGACAACCCAGGAAGAGCTTGAGTCCTTTAGGATTGTCCAAGCGATCGCTACCGAGCTTGTGGATCCAGACAGGATAGTGATGCGGGATGCAAAAACCTATTGTGCAATCCTATTCGATGATAATAACCGACAACCGGTCATAAGGCTCTACTACAGGAAGACAAGATTATCGTTGATGGTTTTCGATGTACCGGGAGGAACAAAATTCGATATTGAAAAAGTCAGCCAAATATATAAATACCGGACTGGTATTCTAGCCGCTATCCAAAGTTATCTCGAACCCAAGTAAAAGCTGGGGTGTTTATAAAATTAATAAATCACTCTACATGAAGTTGAAGGTAAAGAGGTTGGAGTTCCGTTTCGGAGAATAGTAGATCTTCATCCACAGCGAGAACGTGAGGTATGCCATGGAGGTGGTCTCCATAGACAGTGAGAATCTGCAGATCCTGGGGAAGGTAGTGGGTGGATACATTGTCATCCGTATTGATACCTGGGTGGATAAAATATTCGAAAAATCATTTTATTGGGTATGTCCGTATTGTCATAGGAAAACAACTATTGTTCCTGCTACTAGTTGATGTAGAGACCATAGCCGCGACAATCAGGTCCTTCCTTGAGGTGGTGCGTTACATCAACTCCATTACGATAGCGAAACCGCTGAGGAAATCCTGGCTGAGGGCATTCCTCAACCGACCAGCATCTTCACCACGGATGAGCTGTATAAACTCTTTCCCTCTGATTATAGTAGGATATGGAATGGTGGGTTTGATTGCACCTGTTTCTTCTTAGCTTCCTCTATCCCCTACCTCGCGGTGTGAAACTTACATGTCGCTATCGGGATTGTCGACAACTACACCCCTTGGGAATTCCAACCAAGAATGATACATGACCGTTATACAAAAGAAGTAGGCCCAGAACAACGTACTGAGCCTACAGAGCAAGAATAAGGAATCTTTGCCTTTTTACAGGCAACCAGTTCCGTATTGTGGGTAGAAATCTGGATAAACCGGTCCGCGCTCATATTCATATTCATTGAGTGTTTCCTCGATTACCTCAATTCCAAGACCTGGCTTGCCTGAAGGCCGTAACATACCATCGGTGATCTTGTCAGTATCGAAGATCGGCTCCGTGATGATATTGTCACGCAACGGCTGGTACGCACAGGCATCAACCTCAAGCTGGTGGACACTTTGGCAGGAAAGAGCAAGATGCAGGTTTGCGGCAATGCCTACAGCCGTAAGCCCCCCAATATGGGGGATGCACTCAATGCTATACGCCTCTGCAAAGCTACAGATTTTCTTTGCTTCAGAAATACCCCCGGCAATCGTTGCATCAGGCTGCCAAATATTACCGATACCCTTCTCATAGAGATTCTTGAATTCAAACAAGGAAGTTACTCGCTCTCCCAGTGCAATGGGAATAGGGGAGATACTGGTTATCTTGGCCAAGGAAGTCAGATCATACTGTGAAATCGGCTCTTCAAAAAAATACGGCTTGTATTGAGCAAAACGCTTCGCCATTTCAAAAGCTGTCTCAGGCTTGTAGGTCATATAGGCATCAATGAACAGATTCTTGTCTGGACCAATGAAATCCCTGATGTTTGCAACGAAGGCTTCATCCCAGTCTTTGCTTTTGCCGACCCTACACTTGACGCCCTTGAATCCTGCATGCAGAGCTCGGCTGAAAAACTCTCTGTGCCATGCAAAGTCAACTCCAAAATTTGTTGCACCAGTTGCATAAATCTCAATTTCATCACGACGTGCACCCAGCAACTTGTACAAAGGCATGTTGGCGGCTTTTCCGATGATATCCCAAAGTGCAATCTCAACGGCAGCAATTGCCTGGTTTGATACCCCCGCAGGACCAAGGTATCCCCATATCCACATCCGCATCTTATTGACTAGTTTCTCAATGTCACAAGGATCCTCTCCGACAACCAACCTCTTCAGGGTATGGTCAATTATTTCCTTTACAACCAACGGAAAGGAATGCCCATAAGCTGAACTGGCCTCGCCCCATCCAACCAATCCCTCATCTGTCGTCACCTTGCAAAGCAAGAAGGAACGAGGAATTTTCGGAGCATCCTTCATATACCTGAGAGGATATGTCTTTACATCAACAATTTTCATAGCATCTCCTATAGTTTAAAAGTGAAAACCTTCTTGAGTTCTTCCTTGAGCTCGGGTCTGAAAATATGGTCAAGAGTCCTGATGGTCATGGCCTGAAGTTCCTTCTCGGAGATTCCAACCTGATCCCTTGCATACGTGTATTCTCGTGAAAGGAGGACATTTGACTGGATTGGATCATCGGAATTGATATTTGTACTCACTCCATCATCCATCATCCTCCGAATCGGATGATCAGCCACGGTCGTGATATTCCCTACCGCTACATTGGTGGAAAGGTTACACTCGATGTGTACATCGTTATCGAGTACAGCATTCAACCCCGCTTTGGGATCGTCTCTGTAAAGGTATGTCCCGTGTCCGATTCTCTCTGCATGCAATTCATTTACAGCGGTAATGATGTTCTTTGTCCCCCCATGTTCTCCTGCATGGACAGTTCTCCCAAGATCTGCATCCTTTGCCCGCTTGTAGGGATTGATGAAGAGTTCAGGCGGATAGGTCTCATCGGAAAGAAGATCGATGCCACGGATTCCTTGATCCATGCCCTTGATTGCCAGATCCACAACCTTCTCGGCAAACACCAGGGGCTGCTCCCGGGTTATGCCGACGATCATTCCGACCCTAATGTTTGTCAAGTGCTCCCCAAGACGCCAACCTTCCTCGATGCCTGAGCGTATGTCGGTCTCCGGGATCCCTTTCTCAAGGAGGGGGCCTGGACTTATCCGGAGTTCAAGATATTTCACATTGTCCTTTGCTGAATCCTCGATGGCCTCAGAAACAAGTCTGGCTATCGACTCCTTGTCAGCAATGGCAAACCTGAGCCAATGGAATTTCGAAAGGCACCAATGGAAGTCGCCTTGATCATGAGGACCAACCTTCAGAAGGCGTTCCAACCATTCTTCATCATCCATAGGGACTCTGATTGTTTTATCAAGTCCTCGTTTCTTCATGATCTCGATATAGGTCTTGGTACGAATCGAGCCTTCAAGATGATGGTGAAGATCGATTTTTGGCCACCAAAACATATCTGTTTTCATTCTGCACCTCCTCAGGTTTGTCAGCCTTGATCTCTGATATAGATTTTTCCAAGCATTGCTGGTTTCTTCTTTGAGTTTGAAAGTACCAAAGCAATGATGGTAATTACATAGGGCAATGTGAGCAGAAATTCACTGGGGATGGAGGTGAATGTCTGGGCTCTCATCTGGAACGCATCGAAGAACGCAAGGACAAAGGTCGTGAGTATCGTCAACGATGGCTTGAATCCTGCAAACACAACAGCAGAGTAGGCAAGAAACCCGGTGGATGAGGTCATGTTTTTGGCAAAGAATCCCATCTGGCCAAGTGCAAGCTCGCTTCCACCCATCCCTGCCAGCACGCCTGTCATTATCATGATGAAGAATTTATACCGATCAATCGGAATCCCGAGAGAATCGGCGGCCGCTGTATTTTCTCCTATCGCGTTGATTTGAAGGCCAAACACTGTCTTTTTCATCAACCAGAGAATCACCGCAATGATGGCGATCGCAGCAAAGAAATTGATGGACTGGAGACCAAAAAGAGGAAGATTTAATTGAGGCAATTTCGAAACATAGGGCGAATAGCCAGTACCTCCGAATACAGCGGACATCAATACAATCGTGGCTCCCGAGGCAATGAAGTTGAAACCAAGGCTACAGACAACATGATTGCCCTTGTACCGAATTACAAAGAATCCTAGACACATGAAATAGACGATTCCGAACAGGATGGCGCCCAGCTGTCCAATCCAGGCACTACCGGTGACCATGTCAATTGCTACGGCGACGAATGCGGAACCAAGCATTCCTCCCTCCATCGACATATTGATGAATCCAACCCTTGCAGAGAGCATGACACCCATTGCCGCAAAGAGAAGGGGCAACATAATCCTCACCGAACTTTGAAACATTGACAAGAATCCAGTCATGCCAGCACCTCTCCCATTTTCTGCTTCCTGGAGAAAATCCGTTTGAAGAAAGTAAAAATCGAGTCGCTGAAGGACGGGACAACAAGAAGTGTGATTATCAAGCCCTGGAATACCGAGACGAAACTTGTCGAGACTCCCGTCTTCCTACTCACCACAAGGGAACCAATCCTTATCATTGCCATGAATATGGAGGTAATGATTATCCCGATGGGATTATTGGAAGCCATGAAAGCTATGGCAATTCCATCGAATCCGTACTGAAGGAAGGAATCGTCGGTGTACACATAGGCGCCACCAAGAACTTCAAAAGCCCCGCCTAGACTTGCCGCAATACCACCAAGAAGCATACCCCACCTACCCATTCTGGCTGTGTTTATTCCCTGGTATCTGGAAGCCACTGGATTCAGACCTGCAGCTTTCAACTCAAGTCCCTTTGGAGTCTTCTCAAGGAAAAACCACGTCAGCATACAAAGAACCACCGCAAAAATCAGTCCCCAGGAAAACTCTACTTCTGGAAACCCTTTAATTCTCGCAGTTTCAAGGACCTTCTTGGTCTGAGGGGAAAACTCGGAACCTCTAAAAGGATTCATTACCAACCAGGTCACGATGTAGGCTAGGATGTTGTTCATCATTATCGTAGAGATGACTTCACTCACGTTGCGCTTCAAGGAAAGCAATGCGGAGAATCCCGCAAGTAACATGCCAACAAGCATCGCACAAAGCAATGCAAACAGCATGTGGATTCCTCCAGGCAATCCAAGATCCATGCCTCCGACAATCGCAGCAGTCAGTCCACCGGCAATTATCTGGCCTTCACCACCCATATTGAACATGCCGGACTTCATGGGTATTGCCACAGCAAGACCGGCCATCATCAGAACCATTGCCCTCCGCAGAACAAGGTCAAAACTTTTAAAAGCCTTGTCGAACATGACCCCATACACCTGGGATGGGGAAGCCTTTAGAAACAGCAAGAATATGGCTCCGAGAAAAAGGGCGAAACCAATGGAAAAAAGCGTTTTACCCAAGTTGAAAGCCTTGAGATGTAGACCTAAGTCTCTCTTCATTCCTTTTCCTCCTCTGCGGTTCCTCCGCCCATATATAGGCCAAGTTGCAGCCTATCCAGTTGGTCAGCTGCTTTCTGGACTACAATGCGACCATTGTGAATAACTGCTATCTCGTCACTGAGCGCACGAATTTCATCAAGATCACTGGAGATGAGCAAAACGGCTTTTCCTTCATCCCTTAGACCGATTATCTGTGAATGCGTAAATTGTATTGCCCCGACATCCAGACCTCTTGTTGGCTGTGAAGCAACGGTGATTTGCATTTCTTGCTGGGACAGCTCTCTTGCGAGGACAACTTTTTGTTGGTTTCCCCCTGACATAAGCTGAACCTTTTGGGTCCTCACTCCCGGACGGATGTCGAAATCGGTTATAATTCTTTCCAAGAAATTCCGTACTTCCTTTATCCTGAACACAGGACCGATTCTCAACTCCTTTCTGTTGCGGAAACCCAATAGGAGATTGTCCTGAAGCGTCAGCGGAAGGACCAACCCCTGACAATGACGATCCTCTGGAATGATTCTGATACTTTTCTGCCTGAGGGCATCATTCCTTTTTCCTATATTCTCACCCTTGATCGTGATGCTTCCGGATGTTGGTTTCCTGATTCCGGCAAGAACTTCAACAAGTTCACTTTGTCCGTTTCCGTCAACCCCAGCAATTCCGACAACCCTTCCCGAGAAAAGCGAAAGATTCAGACCTTTCAGACTGCAACCTTGGTCTTGGACGGTATGGAGATCGTCAAGACACATCGCTATCGGAAGACCCAAACATGACTTAGGGATAACCTTTGCGGATTTCAACTCGTAACCAACCATTGTATTGGCAAGCTCAGCCGCATTGGTTTCCGCTGTTTTCAATGTCTTGACAAGTTTCCCTCTTCTCATCACCACGACCCTGTCGCTGAGGGCAAGAACCTCTGCAAGCTTATGGGTGATTATCAATATCGTCATTCCCTGTTTGCGAAGGTGCCTGAGCAACTCGAAAAGGTTTTCAGTCTCCTGGGGAGTGAGAACGGTTGTCGGTTCATCAAGAATCAGAACTTTGCAGCCACGGAAAAGTGCTTTCAGTATCTCGACTCTCTGACGTTCTCCCAAAGGGAGGTCCCTGATCAACGTATCACTGGGAAGCGTAATACCTGTGAACTCATAGAGTTTATCCAGCTCGGCTCTGACCTTTTTTCTATCATACGTCACTTTGAGGATCTTATCCTCTGCACCAAGGACAATGTTCTCTGCAACCGGCAATGATTCCACCAGCTTGAAATGCTGATGGACCATTGCTATGCCGAGGTGCATTGCATCGCTGGGTGAATAGACCATGGGCATCCTGGTGCCATCGATCTCAATGTTCCCTCTATCCCGGGAGTAAAGACCAAACAGGATTTTCATCAGGGTTGATTTGCCTGCACCGTTCTCTCCCAACAATGCAAGAATCTCTCCCTTGAATACTTCCAGATCAACTGAGTCATTTGCATAGCTATTCCCAAAACATTTGGAAATCTGTTGCATCTGAATAATAGTAGTTGTCACTCGAAGTACCCCTGTCGATCTTTATAGGCTTTTATTTCTTGTAGGTAAGGTTGAATGAAGAAGATTCATCCCATGAATTCGGGGGAACGATGTCTCCATTCTGGATTTTTGCAATTACATCATCCATGATGACCTGCACATCAACGGGAACGGAAAGTCCATTCTGATAGGTCAGCTTGGCACCTTTGTTGTTGTACCCGTTGAGGATATTTGTACCCCCTTTCCAGATACCGTTGCAGAAATCATCGAAAAACCTGACAATGACTTCGGTATTCTGCTTATGGGAAGAAGCAATGATGTGGGTTGCATCCATAGAATTCTGGTTTGCATCATATCCGATGGCAAACTTGTCAACAGTCTTGGCAGCTTCAACAGCACCGAGGAAGGCACCACCAGCATTATGGAAAAGAATATTGGCTCCATTGTTGTAGACCGTCAGAGCAAGTTCTTTGGCTGTTGCCTGATCAGTCCATGATCCGACTGTCACGTACTGGATTTCTGCACCAGGGTTAATATAGTGGACACCTGCATAGAAACCGGTTATGGCTCCGACTGTACTGGTAAGCTCCATACCGATCATCGCACCAAACTTGGAACTTGGAGTGAATGTTTTTGTCTTTCCGTTGATGGTAATCTCACCTTTTGCGTCCATAAGTGCTGCAAACACCCCGGCAACAAAGCCAAGCTGGTTTTTAGCGAACGATTCGCTCGTAATGTATTCGTAACCTGGAACCGCAACATCATAGATGAGGTATTTCTGGCTAGGATACTTCTTGCCCATCTCGATTGCAGCATCCATTGCATGGTATGACAACAGGATAATCAGATCATATTCTTTTGATTCTGTATAATCCTGCATGACAGAAGCCATATCGGATGTTCCACATTCGGTGTAATCAAGTTTGAAGCCATACTTCTTCTGGGCTGCAAGTACGCCATTGTAAAGCTGGTCTGCAATGGAGTTGTCTCCAAGCTGTGTCAAACACAAGCCAACCTTGATAGACTTGTCATCCTTTGCTTTCACTTCAGATGTACCGTTAGCAAAAAGACTTCCCAGAACAATGAACAGAGCTAAGCAAACAACACTAATTTTTTTCATGACAGTGAGTCTCCTCTTATAGGTGTTACACACCTAAATTTGGTAGTATTATAAGACCAATAATAGTATTTGTAAATATTCTTATTCATTACTTGGAAGAGATTTTCAGGTTTTAATTGTTTCAATTTGTTGCAAAAACAAATATTCTGTGTATACTTTATCCTAGCATGATGAAAATCAATATTTCATGGAGACCTGATGTCAATCAAAAAAAGCAATGATATTTCATTGGCTCCCGTTCAGACCACAAGAGCTTCCGAGGCAATATTCGAACAATTGAGCGGACTGATCATCAATGGCACTTTCAAACCAGGCGATAAGTTGCCTTCAGAAAGAATACTTATGGAAAAGCTTCAACGAAGTAGACCTCCCATACGGGAAGCCTTAAAAATGCTGGAAGCCAAAGGACTCATTAAAATAGCTCCTGGATACTATGGATCTGTCGTCATGATTCCCTCGACAGAAACCGTCAAGGAACCACTTGTCAACCTTATCGCACTTAACCAAGTCACCAATGCCGAACTTCTTGAAGTCAGGAAAACCATTGAACTCAATACCGTACGCTGGGCTGCGCTTAGAAAAACCGATGAAGAACTCAGGACAATGAAAACCATCCTTGACTCCATGATTGATTCCAAGGACAAGGATTTCAACAACTTCATCAGACTGGACATCGCATTCCATCAAGCGGTTGATGCTGCCTCTCACAACAAGCTGGCCTGCATGCTGGATGAGGTGTGTCATCAATTGATTCTGAAACTCCTCTTTGACATGCATGCAAACAAAAACGAAAAAGAAAAGAATCAGATGAAGAAAAACATCATCAAGTCCCATACCTTGATCTATCAAGCAATTGTTGAAGGAAATGTTGAACTCGCAGGGGAGCGGATGTTGGAGCACCACAAATTTTTCTCCGATGACCTGATCCTTAAAAAAAATTGCATCCAATAGAAAAATGCAGGCGGGATTGATGATGGAATGTTGAAAGCAGGTTCCGGGAAGGAAATCCACAGGCTTGACTGTTTTATCGTCCGTGACGAACAGGAGATGGAGGGAGTTGGAGGTAAAGTATGATACCAATAAAAGAATTCAATGGCATCTCAACTTATACATTATCTGAGTCCAGCCTAGGGGTGCATATCAAACATCCCTAAAGCCGATGGGTACTATAATGATAGTAAAACAAGATCAACAAAATACTTGATGCAATAATTATCGTGGTTGCCTATGATGCCTGTCCGGCAACTCAGGAAACGGTGTATGTGGTTCACTTTGATACCAGTAGGCAATGGTGGAAATATCATCCTGTCGCTCAAATAGGCCAGTATCACAAGTACCAATCTGTTGCACCGTGAGTTTGAATTCCTTATTAAAACGAATGGGATCAAGAATATGGAAACGATAGAAACCTCTCATCGGAGGACAAGCACCTTCAAATCGCCAGCTATGGTTAGGCTCACAAGCTGAAAAAAAATGATGGCCCAAAAAAGGAGTCTGATATAAGGTCTCAACAGCAGGGGTTTCTTTGCGTTGATCTTCCACAAAACCAAATCCGCCACCGAAATAATCCTCCAACCCAGTCCCACAGATGGTTGGATATTCGATATCCCCATCCAGGTAAAACTTCATCTCCCCCTCCCCATACCAATAACGTTCAAGACTGGTATGGGCCATGAAAGTGCCAACATACAGACCGCTACCTTTCACATTGTCAAGAATGGTATAATCCTTTCCCCTCACTGTTAATCTTTCCCTACGATATTGCGCATGGAAATATGCTGCATTTGATGGGATTCCATCGTATTCAGTGTAATCCACTTGATAGAAAAATCCCTTCAGTATTCCTGGGTGCTGATTCTCAGCGGTAATCCTCACATGTTCAGCAAATGGCATTTGAAAATAACAGTTATATCCGCGTACAGGATTAACAACGATGGGAAATGAATTCACTTTAGTATAGGTTGAAAAACCGTTGAGAAAAAAATCACCTATGGGAACTTCAACGGATGGGGTTTCCTCATTATCCCAATAGAATCGCAATACTACGTCGCTTAATGTAAAATAGCCATCGTCTGGATTATCTGTGATTGTAAACCAGATATGGTTGATGATACCAGGTCCATCAACATCTGCAATAATCAGAATCTCTCCAGGTGGGATCATCCGGTATGCTACAGCACCCTTTCTCGAAGGTCCCAATACTCCAGTGGCCATCCCTCCTTTTCCTTTCTCCCCAGTGGGATTTTCACGGGAAATGGAGCGACTACGACCCCCATTGATGATTGGCAAAGATGCCATAGGATTGCCAAAAATCTCATTGAACATGTAAATCTCTCCTATTTTCTCTTCAGGCTTTTACACCACCTGCCATAATACCATCCATAATCTGGCGCTCAAAAATGCTGACAAAGATGATAATCGGCAGAATAATAACCCACCCCATAGAACTAACCAGTTCCCATGGGATGCTATATCCATCAACAGATGGCAATGTGGTAATTGCTACACTCAACGTCTGGATACGGCTTGCGTAAAATAGCGGTGTAAATAAATCATTCAAGCAGTTGATGAAATTGATCATGAGAATAGTTGCGATGGCAGGTCTCATAAGCGGGAAGATAATGAACATAAGTTTTTGCAGCATTGTAACACCATCTATCTCAGCGGCCTCATCTATCGCCATCGGTATGTCATTGAGAAAATTGGAAAGGATTATCATGGAAAATGGAATAAGATTGCTTGTATAGAGGATGATCAGGCCTGGTACCGTATCATAGAGCCCCACTGCCCTTATGAATGTGAACAAAGGTCGCGCTTTGACAACTGCTGGAACCAGAATCGAAAAAACGATCAGGGCAAAGGCAATGGAAAGCCCCCTACTCTTATGTCTGGAAAAACCGTATGCCGCCATTAGACAAATCATCAGATTCAGAAACATCGCAGAGAAGCTTATGACCATAGTATAGCCAAACTTTGAAGCCAGACCACAATCCCGTATCAATTGCCGATAATTTTCGAACGTCGGATGTTTTGGAATGTAATCAACCGGACTTTTAAAGAGCTCTCCTGCTGGCGTGATGGAAGATGTAAAAATCCATAGGATAGGAAATAGAATAATGCAAGACAATGATAGCGTTATTATCCAGATATATATTCTGAAACCAGGACTTCTTCTCAATGCATGCATATTAGTTCCCTCCTTTATCAACCAAGGTTATAAGTTTCATGCCACCTTTGCTGATAGTCGCCATAACCAGGAAAAGAACCACAGCGATTGCAGAGGCGTATCCAACATTCAGGTTCGTGAATGACTCTGTCATAATCCGATATGCAAGCAGTGAGGTTGAGTCTGCGGGACCTCCACTTGTCATGGCGTAGACAATGTCATAACTGGTGATACGCCAGATAGTAAAAAAGATAGATAGAGTCAGAATCGTCTTCATTATATTAGGCAGTGTTATGAAGAGGAATGTCTGGATCCTGGTCGCACCATCCATGTAGGCAGCCTCATAGATATCATCAGAGATGAATTGTAAAGCAGCGAGACAGAGAATTGCGAAGTACGGTACATTCTTCCAGAGATCCACGCTGATAACAGCCATACGGGCCGTAGAGACATCCATTAGCCAATCCAAGTGAAAGCCCGGTATGATTCTTCTCATGAGATCATTGATAAAACCAAACTGATCATTGAAGGCCCAGCGGGCTGCGCGTCCTACAACAACCATTGGCATGGCCCAAGGGATTAGAACTATCGTACGAAGGAATTTCTTACCAGCAAACTGGGTATTTAAAAGCAGGGAGAGAAGGGTACCCATGATGATAAGCATTGAAACAGAGCTCACGGTAAAAACTAGAGTGAACTCAATCGAAGCTAGAAGTTTCGGATCTGTGAAAATCCTAATGAAGTTCGCAAAACCCACGAATTTTGGGATAGGGCTTTTCATCAGCCTGATTTCATAAAAGCTGTTCTTCAGAATGGACAAGACAGGATAAAGTGTTGTGAAGCCTCTGATAATCAAGACAGGAAGAACAAACATCCATGCGATCTTCAGCTTTCTTCGCCTTGAGTTCATTGTATGGGTACCTAATGTCTCCTTCACTTCCTATACCTCCCCAGTCCACCACAGGAGTTTATAGCTCCTGTGGAAAAACGAGTCACTCACTTTGAGAACTTGTCGGTAGAAGTCTGAGCCTGTTTGCAGAATTCTGCCTCATCAATTTGACCAAGCACCAAACGATGGAATAGATTCCCAATCTCAGAGATATATTCCATAGACTCAGGGACAATCGGACGACCATGAAGAGTCACGTTATTCTCATACTCTCTCATTTCGGAAATACCAGTAAGATTATCAAGTCTGGAATCATTGAGAAGGCTAAGATACGCTGGGAAAGTACCAAATGACTGGGTATAGTCAAACTGTCCCTGTTCAGAGGCCGCATATTTCAGAAAGCGCTTTGCTGCGGTTTTATTGGGGGAAGCAGCATTCAAAACATAGTGCCAGCTAGAACAATATGCTGTAGGGCCAATAGTTTTATCAGCTATCGGAGGGACAATCATGGCAATGGGTCCTTGAGGTGCGAAGAGGCCTGCTTTCTTGAATTTTGCGATCTGATTGGTATAAAGCAGGGCAACTGCCCGCTTGCCTACGACCATATTCTGATAGAGCTGTTCGTACTGATCAGCCACCTGACTGGTGGTTGTAGAACCATCTTTTAAAAGTTTCACAAGCGCATGTAGACCTGCCTGAGTCTTTGGGTTAGCCCAATCATAATAGTCACCGCCATACAGATTCACGAACGAACCAAGGGAATTGAAAACATAGTTTGGATCCCATACATCACCATAACCAAATCGCTCAGCATTGGTAGCCGCTTTCACAAAGGACTCGAACTCTTCCCAAGTCGAAAGAGAGGTATAGCTAAGTTCTTTCATGATATCAGTATTGACAAACCAGCCAAGTACACTGAAGTACATAGGGACTGAATACAAAGAGCCATCAGAGGTTATGACCATATCCTTAAGATATGCTTTTGGGTACTGCTCAATCAACTCTGGAGTCATGATATCATTTAGCTTCTCAAGCCAGCTAGTTTCTTTGAAAGCTGTATACATCTCATCGTTGATTGTTATGATATCGACGCTCTTATCACCAGTGGAAAGGACAGTGGTAACCTTAGCCTGTCTATCACCTGCGTTAGTTGGGGTAGGTACTACTGTAATCTTGAGATTACAAGCTGCCTCCACCTTTTTTATCCAATCCGGGAAAGCGGAAGTTGTAGAATCCTTGGTCATTAGAACCAGATTCAAAGTGGTGTTGTCATCAACCAGTTCCACCTTGGTTTCCGGTGCTCCACCAGCAAAAAGGCCATTCGCCATCAAAGCGATAAAAAGCACTATCAAAACACTTGTTCTCATCGTTTACCTCCTATGTGCGATGCATTACATTTTCATAAAACTTTCTTTCCTCCATGTATTATCACTTTGTGATCATGTAGGAGTTCTTTTTTATCGTTGTTAGTTTACAATCGATAATCCATAATGTACAATCATCTTTATTCATATGATACATACCAAATCTGATATGGTTAGAGGGTAACATGACTTTACATCACCTTGCAGTCTTCTGCGCTGTCTGCCAGGATCAATCTATGAGCAAAGCCGCTATCAAGCTCAATATGACCCAACCCGGTGTTTCACGGATAATCTCTGAACTTGAAGAGCATTATGGTGTTGTTTTATTCCTCAGGAAAAACCGTACACTCTATCTTACATCCCAAGGACTCCAGTCTTATGAAGATGCCAGGAAAGTGCTGAAATCATTTTCCCTGGTGGAAGCAAATCTTAAGCAAAATCAACCTCGAGAGAGTCTTAGTATAGGTTGTTCAACCGGTATTGCCTCTCTGTTGATGCCAGAAGCCTATAAGCTTTTCAAAGAGAAATACCCATGTTGCATACTCTATGTCACAGAAGGTACTTCCAAAGATATTCAAAAAGGTGTACTGGATGGCAAATTCAGCTTTGGGCTTATCCAAGCTTCAATACCAAACAAAGAACTAACACAAGAGGCATTCTGCAAAGACAAGACAGTCATGGTTTGCTCTCCTGAGTATCAGTTGCAGAGCAATAAGGAAGTGCTTTCTTTCAGTGACCTGACAAAAGAAAAACTCATCCTAACGATTTCGACCACGGGCATCCGAACGAATATTGAGAACTATGCCCTCAAAGAAGGAGTGGCAATAACCCCTATTTGGAGTTGTACCACAGGAAACAATGCGCTCAATCTTGCGAAAATGGGTTATGGTGTTGCGCTCCTCTCTGATAAAACCGTCTCTCAAAGTATTAAGGAAGGCTCAGTTAGGTCGATTCCTTTAGATTTTGAGATCACTAGGGATTTCTTCCTTATCTGGAGAAAAGATAATTGGCCATCAGAAGAAGAGACTGCCTTGATCAGCTATTGCCGTAGACTAGGAAAAGAGAAATCCAGTTACTGTATTTAAACTTCCGTCACATAAAGGAAAATCCTTGACATTCACAAGCTGAGAAAACCCAGCAAGTACGGCCCCGCTCCCACCTACCCTATAGCTGGGCCAAACACCAATAGCCTGGAGTTTTCCAGCAATCCGGTCTCCACCACCTGATACTGCGAAGTACGCTCGTTTTCATCGGGAAAGAAGCTTCCCGGTCTAGTGATAGTGGGCTTTGACTTCAGGTGTAGTGGCCCCAGCAGGTTCCGAGGACTTCCGTTTGACAACCCGTTGCGATTTCCTCATCAATGCTCACCATTCCTGATTTTCAAAGAAGTCACCCTCAGTATTGGTACATTTCTCCACCTGCGATATTCTCAAGTTTCCTGTTTCTGGCTCAATTTTCTGTTTTTCATTAAAAATATAGGTATTCCAATGTGCATTACCATACTTTTTGAAACAGAGGTGGCTACATGCGACAGAATTGGGCCTGCGCCACCGGCATAGCGGAGCTCCTCCCTGCCAAGGGAGAGCGGGAGCGACGACGGGACCCGTCCAAAGACGGGGGCGCCCAGTTTTTCACTGCGAAAAGTATTGAAACTCCCCTAGGCTGATCACAGGCTACTATTGTTCAACTGAAGCGGAAATTTCAGAGTTTTCCGTGGTCGATCCTCAGTATGCGGCAACAATAACAGCTTACTTCGGCTTCATTGTGGGAGACAAAGATGACTGGACAATTGGCACTGAGCAAGGTGGTCTTCATATCAGCGTCGATAACCTGCTTCAATTCGTTGTCCAAAGCTGAAAAAGGCTCATCCAGCAATATGGCCGAGGGCTGGGAGGCTAAGAGCCGGGCAAGCGCCACCCGTTGCTGCTGTCCTCCGGAAAGAAACCGGGGATAGCTGTTGGCATATTGACCGATATGCAACAGTTCCAGATACTGCTGCCGTACTGTTTCGACCCGCGTTCCATATGCAGACCAGCTTTCACTCACCAGCCGCTGGAAACCACAGGCGATATTCTGGGAAACCGTCATATGGGGAAACAGAGCGTAGGATTGGAACAGATAGCCAACTTTCCGGCTTCGGGTAGGCACTGAGATGTTTTTTCCCGAATCGAACAGGACCGTGCCGTTTAGGACAATCCGTCCGCTGTCGGGTTTCACAATACCCGCGATACTTTTAAGCGTCATGCTTTTGCCACTGCCCGAAGGCCCCAGCAAACCAAGGATCTCTCCATCGGCAACTGTGAAATCCACATCCAGGGAAAAGCTCTCACCGGCGCGGGGTGCGGGAATTGCCAGATGGGCATCAACGTACAGGCTCATCCCTTTCTCCTGTGGTTGAAATAGGTGGTGAAACCGAGCGAAATGAACGAAACCAGTACTATGATACCCACCCAGATCCATGCCGTACGCATATCACCCCCTGCGGTAGCGAAATAGATGGCCATCGGAATAGTCTGGGTCTTATGGGGGATATTCCCGGCGATCATCAGCGTGGCGCCGAACTCCCCCAGACTACGGGCGAAACTCAGTGAGAATCCCGCCATGATCCCGGGCCAGGCTTCTGGCACCATGATTTTCACAAATACCTGCCATTCCCTCATACCCAAGGTCCGCGCGGCCCAGATATGTTCCTGGTCCACCTGCTCAAGCGCTCCGCGGGCTCCCCGGTACATCAGCGGGAAGGAAACCACCGTTGCGGCGATAACCGTAGCCGGCCATGTAAAGACAATACCGCCGCCTGTCCTGGCAAACAGAGCTCCTAATGGACCCTGCCGCCCCAGTAGGACCAGCAGGAAAAATCCCAATACTGTGGGCGGCAACACCATGGGAAGGGTGAAAACCGTATCGAGAACCGCAGCGGCCTTGCCTTTTATATCCAGACACAGGCGGGCAGCGGTAGTCCCCAGAATGAACACAATAAGACTGGAGAGAACCGAAGCCCGCAGCGAGATCCACAACGGAGCGTAGTCAAACATGCTATTGGAGCACCGTGAAACCATACCTGGCAAAGATAGCGGCCGCTTCCACCGTACCCAGAAAATCCACCAGGGCTTTGGCTTCAACGGCATGCCGGGTGTTTTTCACCACACCAACCGGATAGACCACCGGTTTGTGGCTGCCTTCGGGAGCGCTGGCGCAGATGGTGATGGTTTTGCTGATCATGGCATCAGTCTCGTAGACAATGCCGGCCTGGACATTGCCAGTCTCCACCCAGGACAGGACCTCACGCACGTCCTTGGCGAAAATCAACTTGGGAGCCAGTTGCGCGGTCAAACCAAGATTCTTGAAAATCTCTTCGGTATACTGCCCCACAGGAACCGATTTCGGTTCGCCAACCCCGATCTGCGTAACCTCGGCCTTCAGCAGGTCCTCGAACGCCGCCAGTTTCACACCGGATTGGGGAGTGATCAACACCACCCGGTTCTGTAACAGATTCCTCACTGTGGCATCTTCCATCAGGGCTTTATCCTGCAAGGCCTTCATCTGTTTGACTCCTGCTGAAAAAAAGATATCCGCCGGGGCACCCTGCTCTATCTGCTGCTGCAGCGCACCGGACGAGCCAAAATTGCAGTCGATTGTCACTTGGGGATGCTGTGCCATATACAGGGAAGCCAATTCACCCATGCAATCGGTCAGGCTGGCCGCGGCGCTGACCAGCAGGTTGGTCTTCACCACAGCCGATTCCTCCACTCCCTGGGCGTAAGCACTGCCTAAGCACAACAGGACAACCAATAATGCCAGTACAATTTTCTTCATTCCATCACCTCTTTCTTTCGATTTTTCTCCGCTCTATTTCCGCAAAGTCGTGGCACACTCGCCCGACCTACCGGTCAATATTTCCATCCCATGCACCAACGGGACGAGGATCGCCTGGAGATTCTCCACGGCAGCTTTGGGGCTACCCGGAAGATTCACGATAAGGGTCCGTTCCCGTGTGGCGCAGACTCCACGGCTTAAAGCCGCCCGATCGGTGATGCCCAGACAGACCATGCGCATCATCTCGGCTAGTCCAGGTACCAACCGCTGGGCGATATCCAGCGTGGCCTCGGGGGTCACATCCCGCATAGACAACCCAGTGCCACCGGTGGTCAGCAACAGATCCGCTTGGTAGGAATCGCAGAGACTGGCCATCTTTTTGGAGAGAAGCTGACGATCGTCGGGCAGTAGGCAGGTCTCTACCACGTGATACCCGTTTTTCTCCACCAGATCCCTCAGTGCCGGTGTGCTTCCATCCAGTCGTTCTCCGGCGTAGCCTTTGTCGCTGGCACACAGGATACACACCCGGTAAGCGGTATAGGCCTGCATACGCAAGCCACTTTGCAGGGTTCCACCATGCAGAACCCGGGCGAACACTCCTTGGGTGGGCATGATGCATGTCCCCATTTTTCTGAAGATGTCACATCCTGAATGGCATTCCTTGCCAATCTGGGTAATCTGGAGCACAACGTCTCCACAGGTGCAGATGGTTCCCACCGGCAGGCTTCTGAAATCAATGCCGCTGACCAGCAGATTCTCCCCGAAATCCCCATCCTTGACCTCGGCTCCCTGTGCCCGGAATTCCTCAACCTTTCCATAGCTCAGTAGACTGATCTGCCGGTGCCAGGTTCCCGCATGGGCATCGCCCTCTATACCCCATTCCCGTTTGAGTTCGGCTTGGGGCACCGGCTGTTTCGCCGTACCTTTGCCGGTACTGACACAAACGGCCATGATGGTACCTTCAATCATGTTCTCATCCTCCAATGGATGCCAGAGTCGTCCCGGGCATTCCCTGGCGCTCAAAACCATGCCTGAGTTTTTTTCCTGCGACAAAACGCCGGATTTCCACTTCAAGTTCTCCATCGGTCCGTCCTTCATCGAGCAGGGCTTTCAGATCCAGACTCTCAGGATGGTATAGACAGGCGCGCAACAGCCCTTGGCTGGTCAACCGCAGCCGGTTGCATCGTGAGCAAAAACAATCGGTAAGCGCTCCGATCAGGCCTACATCCACCTTGCCAAACCGCCGGTAGACCGCGGGTCCCTGCCCTACCGGTACACCGGGGGTGGCTTTCGCCTCACCGTACTGCGAAACAAGAAGAGCCACGATGGTGGCGGTCCCCACTCCATGGCAGGCACACCCGGCGCCGATGGGCATCAGCTCGATGAACCTCACCGGCACCCGATGGGAAGCGGCAAAGGCCATCACTTGATTCACCTGGTCATGATAGGTTTCCTGTAAGGGAACACAGTTCAGTTTCACCCGCAAACCCACCTTCAGGGCTTCCTCTATACCCGCCAGCACCACATCCACCGGGAATCCCCCTGAGAGGTTGGCGAATAGATCCGTTGCGGTGGCATCCAGACTGATATTCACCCTGTCCAGGCCAGCGGTTTTCAAGGCGGCTGCGGACGGGGCAAGCAAGTAGCCATTGGTGGTCATGGCAAGGTCTTTGATCCCCATCTGGGAAATGGCGGCTATCAGATCCACCAGATTGCGGCGTACCAGCGGTTCACCCCCGGTCAAGCGAAGGGTCTCTATCCCCAGATTATGGAAAACTGCGCAAAGACGGAGGATGTGGTCATCATCCAATGGGCTATGGACCTGCCCCGGGCCACAATACCGGCACTTGAAATTGCACGCATCGGTCACCGACAGACGCAGATAGTTGTGGATACGTCCATAGGTGTCTTTCAGAACAAGAGTTTCCTCAGGCTTCATAGTGTCCGCTCTTCCCACCATCCTTGAGCCGTAGATGCACATCTTCCAGGTGCATTGAGCGGTCGATGGCTTTGCAGAAGTCATAGATAGTCAGCAGAGCCACCGACACTCCGGTGAGCGCTTCCATTTCAACCCCAGTCTTGCCCATAGCCGATACCGTACACACCGTTTCGATGGTGTCAGTCTGTGGAAGAAAGGTGAAATCGATGCTAGCAGAGGCCAACAAGAGGGTGTGGCACAGGGGGATCAGTGTGGAAGTCTGCTTGACCGCCATGATACCGGCAATCCGAGCACCGGATAGCACATCCCCTTTGGGAGCGGTGCCTCCGGCAACAGCCGTGTAGGCTGCGTGGTTCATACGTATCTTTCCAGAGGCGACCGCGGTTCTTTTAGTATCGGGTTTCGAAGCCACATCGACCATAATGGCGTTGTTCCTGGTATCGAGATGGGTCAATAAAACCATCAGATGCCACCTTTTCCAAAGCCACAATTCGGGAAATGGCATGGCGCGCATTGCAGACACAGACCGCCGGCACCCAAGGAGGCGATATCGGTAGCCGATATGGGGACACGGGCCACAATGCGGGGTAGCAATACATCGAAGACCGTCCGGCCGGCATACATCACACAACCGGGCAACCCCAGCACCGGCACCCTGCCAAGGTAGGCGACCATGAACATGGCGCCAGGAAGCACCGGAGACCCATAGCTGACAACCCGGGCTCCCGCAGCCTGGATGGCTCCTGGAGTACGGTCGTCGGGATCGACGCTCATGCCACCCGTACACAGAACCATGGAAGCGCCTTTGGCTATTGTCGCGAGGATGTTTCCCATGATGGTGTCCTGATCATCACCGGTAAGGATAGTCTCATTGACTGAAACCCCCAGTTCCTGTAGCTTCCCGGCAACTACAGGAGAGAAGGTATCGGTGATCAGACCGTTGCGGACTTCGCTTCCGGTTACCAGCAGAGTACAGTTCCTGATATCAAAGGGATGGATGGCAAGCACTGGATTGGAGGGTCCAGCGATAGCGGTCACCTCATCCATACGTTTTGAATCAATTGCCAGGGGTATAATCCGCATCCCGGCCAGCTTGTCTCCCGGGTGGACCACGCTATGGTTGGCGATTGTGGCGATCATAAGTTCGCCTAGGCTGTTGATTCTCAGTAGCCGTTCGGTATCGATTTCCAACACACCATCACCAGTGGCTTTCAGTTCTATCTTGCCTTCCTTGATACCACCATGCTCCATATGGGTATTCTCACAGGCTTGGCAAAGAATCACCGCTCCTTCATCCTCATGGAGCATACCGGCCGCTACTTCCCAGACATATAGATTTTCCTTTCCCATGGATAGCAACACTGGAATATCTTCCTGCTGGACGATATGGCCTTTTCGGAAACGCGCGTCCTTGGTCACTCCCACGATTATCTGTGTCAGGTCATGGCACAGCACACATCCCACAGCTTCGACGGTTCTGATCAATCGCATGCTTTCCACCGTTATTCTTTTAAAAATATAATGGAGTATAGGCCATACCATTATATTTGTCAATATATAATGGGAAAAGCACGGTCATCGCTGGCACACACAGGCCATACCCTGAAACCGGTTGGTTATCGGTTGCAGGGCTATGTGGTGATGCGACTATGCACCTATGGAACCCAGAAAAACACCGGCTTCTCTTGAAAAACACGCCATCCCAAGTATACAATCGCCGCTATGAGTAAAAAGACCCTTTCAATTCTGGGAGATTCCATCTCCACCTTCCAGGACTATATTCCTGACCAATATGCGGTTTTCTATCCCCGTGAGGGCTATGACGTGAAACAGGTAGACCAGACCTGGTGGAAACTGGTGATGGACCAAAGCGGCCTCGAACTGTTCACCAATAATTCCTATTCAGGCAGCCGGGTCAGTGAGACCGGAATCAGACCCCTATGGTCGGCATTCATCTCCGAACGGCGGCAGAAGTGCCTTGGTGGCGATATCATCATCGTATTTGGCGGCACCAACGATTTTGGACAGATGGAATTCCCCACCACCTTGCCCATTTTCAGGGCAGCCTATGGGAAATTGGTCAGCGGCATGCTTGAGCGGCACTCCAACAGCTCGCTCTACTTCTGCACCCCTATCCAGCGCACCGACCGGAAACCAGACAAGCCAAACATCCACGGCTGGACACAGCTGGACATGGCTCAGACCATCCGGGACTGTGTCAGCCAATATGGCAAAGCCCATCTCATCGACTTGGCCTCCTATCCTATCACCGAGGGTGACGGTCTGCTTCAGGATGGATTGCATCCTACTATAAAAGGCATGCAGATGATCGGCGACAGGGTGATGGACTCATTGAAGTTATAGAAAACCTATTGCCTATCCACAGGAAAACCGCTATTACCAACCCAGGGTCTTCACAAGGAGTCGCATTATGGAATACAGGGTGGATGGCAAGACCATCATCCGTTTCGCACAGGAACATGAAACTGGAGTGATACTCGATTTCATCCAGCAATTGGCACTATATGAGGGGATGACCGATCAGGTCACCGCAACCGAGGAACTGCTACACAAGACGATCTTCCAGGACCATAAAGCCGAGGTCCTTCTGTGCATCCACGACGGTCAACCGGTGGGATTCGCGGTATTCTTCCATAATTTCTCCACGTTCCTTGGCAAACCCGGCCTGTATCTGGAAGACCTGTTTGTGAAACCCGGTATGCGCGCCAAAGGCTTTGGCAAAAGCCTTATCACCGCACTGGGGAAAATCGCGGTGGAACGGGATTGTGGACGATTGGAGTGGTCCTGTCTCGATTGGAATCGGAAGTCGATAGATTTCTACCTGGGATTGGGTGCCCAGAGCATGACCGAGTGGACCGTCTACCGGATCACTGGCCAAAAGCTGATCGATATGGCGGCACAGGAGTTCTAGGGAACATCCTCACCACTGTAAAACCATGGTCACCTGGTGGTCACCGGACTGGACCATCTGGACTGTCCCGTGGTGCAGCTCCATGACCTGGCGCACAATGGAAAGCCCCATACCCGATCCGGCCTGGGAACGGGATGTGTCACCCCGGAACCAGGGTTCGAACGCATGTGCCAGGGTGTCTTGGGAAACCTGCCCATGGTTGATCACCTGCATGCATACCTGGTACGGCTTTGTACCGGGCAGGATCCGCCACACCAACGCTGCACCCTCAGGAGAATACTTGCTGCCATTATTCAGCAGTTCCCGGCATATGATCAACAACAACCGCCGGTCTCCCACCATGCTGTCCAACTGGACATCCAATGAGATGCCACACTTGAGCAAGGAAGAGTTCACCACCTCGTCAGCAAAGTCTAGGGTATCGATTGCCTCCATCTGCGGCTTGAAATCAGGAGCCTCCATAGCCGACAGCATCATCACGGATGCCACCCGGCGCTCCAGCTCATCGTTCTCCTTCTTCAGCCGTTTCAACAGTTTTCCATCCAAAGGGAACAATCCATCCAAGGAGCCTTCAATCGAGATCTTCATAGCCGCCACCGGAGTATTCAGGTCATGGGCGATACCGCGCACCCACTGCTGGCGCATACGCTCATTGCTGCGCAACTGTGACCCCAGACGCCGCACCGAGTCGGAAATTTGATTCAGTTCCCTGAGCGATGAATCGGGAACTTCAGCCTCGTAATCTCCAGCGGCCACCGCCTGCAGGATATCGGCTACCCGGCGGGCATGTCTGGACACTGTGTGGGCGATGATCCGCGCGCCAATCAACGCGACGATCAAAGCCAAGGGGACGGTGATTCCCAACGCTAGAATCATCCTCCTCAGTATCATGGCGGTCAATTCATAGGTCATTGGGCTAAAGGAGAGCACATCCACCGAACCAAAGACCTCGGTGGTGTTCGCATCCGCATATAAGGTGACGGTTCCCACCACATCCTGGCGGCGCACAGGCACGGGATATTTTGGCATGACCACCCCTTGTTCCACCCTGTCATCTGTCTGGGTGCCAACATACAGTTTGGAGATCGAGGGAGTCACATACCACGGAGACTCTTTGAGAAAAGTGAAAGATGTTTTAACCGGCGCTACCTTTTGGGTGGATCCTTCAACCAGCTTGACCCCATCCGTACCAGAACCATCCTCCACGGGGTAGGTTCTTTCCACCGTGGAATACTTGCCATCCTCCATGATGATAGGCGGTAGCACGATACCTTGCGGAGTCTTGCCAAAAGTCAGCACGGTGTTTCCCGTGCCATCATGGAGAATCAAACCCGATATGCGGTCATCCGTGGTGGCCTTGAGCACGGTACCCACATTGTCAAGATTCCACACCATCCCGCTACGGCTTCCTTCATCCAGCGCTTCCTTAAGCCTTTGGGTATAGGAGGTGAACACATCCTTTTTAAAGTCCAGTTCCTGATGCTTCAACATGATCCATACCGTTGCCATCTGGATCACCAGAATGGCGAAAGTGATGGCCAGGATGCTGGCGAACAGACGCATGAAAAGACTCCGCTTCTTTTTTGGATGGAGCGGTCGCTTCCCGACGTCAATGGAGTCTACTGTATCCATGGTGTGTATGGTATCATTCCTTCCTGCTGGCAGGCAACCCTATCAACAGACCAGTCCCCCAAGTGGCGGACCTTCAGTATGCGTTTCCCTCAACCAGCTGTCCGGAGAAACGGTAGCCGTAGCCACGGACGGTCTCGATCCACGAGGTCCCCACCGGCCCCAGTTTGGCCCGGATATTCTTGATATGGGTGTCGACGATGCGATCGTAGGATTCAAAGGAATAATCGAAACAGCTCTCCAGAATCTGAGCACGGGTCACCAGATTGCCCGCATTCTCGATCAGGTAGGACACAATGCGCCATTCAGCCGCGGTCAGGTTCACATCCTTGCCATCCAGGGAGAACAGATGCGACAATTCATCGAACAACAGGATGGAATCCTCTAGTTCCCAACGGGATCCCCTCTTGCGGTTGGTGTCGGTATGGTCCACCCGCCGGAAGATAGCCTCTACCCGGAGCACCAGTTCTTTTGGCGAAAATGGCTTGACGATATAATCATCCGCTCCAAGCTCGAATCCCATGATCCGATCGCTTTCGGTTCCCCGGGCGGTCATGAACACCACCGGAAATGAATACTGGGTCCTCAATTGTTTCACAAAGGCAAAACCATCCCCATCGGGCATCATGACGTCCTGGATCAACAGATCGGGAACCGTTTTGGATATGGTGGCCTGGGCCTCATGGATGTGATCGAATCCAGTCGCTTTGAAACCTGACAACTCAAGATACTGTATCACGCTCTCGCGGATAGCATCGTGGTCCTCAACGATATATATATGTTTCATAATCCCAATATGCACCCACCCATTTCCATCGGCAAGCGGTAAAACGCGCCCTTCACACAACTTCATATAAACTACACATCCGCACCACCTCTATGACAAATCCCCTGACTAGCTTCCAGTTGTCAACCGCGGGACAGACCACACAAACCTCTCCCGCCAAGTCGATTTCAATGCAGGCTGCATGACAGCCAAGGAGAATTTTATGAATAGGAAGATGATTTTGATCAGTGTAGCGGTTCTGCTCATGGCGATGACCACCAGCCTTTCCGCTTCCGCAATCGGAGAAACTGGCGCAAGCACCGCTTTGTGGGACAAAGCCGATGCAATCGTGGATGCAAGTGAGACATACCTGCCTGGTGTCCGGCAGATCTCGTATCAGGAAACCGATGGCAAAGGCAATGCTGTATATGCCAATCAGGCGGTGGTTCTGCTCGAAAGCCTTAATGGTGGCCGCTATATCCAGACCCGGGAATTCGGCGATCAAGCAATCTTTGATCTGATGGAACGCTATACCGATGGTATCGTGTTCACCCCATTCACCGACAATGTCTACGCTCTGGACACATACGATACCGGTGTGACCGAGATGGTTAACGACAAGTCCTGCGAAGTGTACAACTTTGAACTCGCCGTGGATAAAAACCTCTTTTTCTATGACCCGAACTACACCCCCAGCACCGAGGTCATTGGCTGGGACGCGAGCGAAGATACTACCCTCAACTACGTCGACAAAGATGATTTTGTACGCAGAATAGATGATGACGACAGTTTCGACGGCACCCTTTCCGGTTCGGTATGGATTGACAAAGTGTCTGGCGCTGTGGTGAAACTGGTCAACTCCTTCACATTTGAAGACAATGGAGAAGAAGGCACCCTTTCCATCGAACAAACCGTTTTCTACGATTACGCCAATGGGATCTGCACCCCCTCTTTGGTCAACACTTCTGGCAAACTCACTGTGAAAGCTGGCACCCTGGGCAAAGTCCTGGTAACCGATTTCACCATCTCTGAACGACAGAATTCTTTCTGGTATAACGAAAAGTTCGTCAGAGGAGATGAGAGTCTCTAAATCAATCCCGGCATGGTCCTATTCAGGCGGTCTGTCCGCCAAGGTGGCGTCCGTCATGCCGGTCAGATTGATCCAGGCTGCGCTTGAGTCCTGGACCACCAGGACCAAGCCATTCCCGCCGTTACCGCTGAACACTCCATCACCTTGGAACCAAATCCAAGGTGATGTTGTTTTTCAGCTCAAGGAAAGGTCTGGCGGGCGGCAGGATTGACTGTGCCCAAAACGCTGTCTGGGAAACTCCACCCGTGTTGCCATGCCCGACACTGATATGGTACAGTCAGGCAAAGGTCATATGGTGATTGGATAATGGATGATTTTAAAGATATCTCCCGGAAAAAGCTTCTTTGGACGTTGTTCCATTCCACTTTTACCCTGAGTGCTTTTACCTTCGGGGGCGGATATGTGATTGTGCCCCTCATGCGCAAGATGTTTGTCGACCGGTACCATTGGATTGAGGAGCAGGAGATGCTTGATCTTATCGCCATCGCCCAAGCCGCCCCTGGTCCCATGGCGGTCAACACCTCCATACTGGTGGGGTATAAGATCGCCGGAATCCCCGGCGCGCTCATCACGCTGCTCGGCACCGTGCTTCCCCCCCTCATCATCCTCACCGCGTTTTCCTATATCTATGAGGCGATCAAGGACAATGTGATCATCAAGACCCTCTTTTACGGCATGAACATCGGAGTCGCCGTGGTGATTCTCGATGCCGTATCCACTTTGGCGCTTACCCTCCTGAAACAGAAGAAGGTATGGCCAATCCTGGTCATGATCGCGGCTTTTATCGCCACCTATATGATGGAAGTGGATATCGTCATCATCATCGTCTGCTGCGCGGTACTGGGAGTAAGCCTCACCCTTATCGCCGATGCCCTTGCCAAACGCAAAGCCACCGGTACAGGAACCTCTGGAGAAAGGAGGCACCCGCAATGATCTACCTTCAGCTTATGTGGAGTTTCATCCAGATAGGACTGTTCAGTTTTGGTGGTGGCTATGCCGCCCTGCCGCTAATCCAGAAGCAGGTGGTGGAAATCCACAACTGGCTGACTTTGCAGGAATTCGCCGATGTGGTCACCATCTCCCAGATGACGCCTGGACCCATAGCGATCAATGCCGCTTCTTTTGTGGGGACCAAGGTAGCCGGACTCGGTGGGTCGCTTATCGCGACTTTTGGGAATGTATTGCCCTCGCTGTGCATTGTGCTTTTCCTGGCCTGGATATATTTCAGATTCCGTACTCTGAGGGCTATGCAGGGAGCCCTTACCGGGCTTAGGCCAGCCGTGGTCGCCCTGATCGCCTCGGCGGGTCTCTCTATCCTGTTTGTCGCCCTGTTTGGAAGCGAAACGCTACCCGGGACTATCGCACAACTGAAACCATACCCCATCCTGATGGCGGTAGCGGGATTCATCATCATGCGTTTGGTGAAACCCAATCCCATCCTGATGATTCTGGGACTGGGAGCCTTGACAGTGGTGCTCAGTCTGGTGGGCATCCCGGTATAGGACACACTCCCTATACAAGCGGCTCCTGCGTTACCGGGACCACATAGGGGCCGTCATCCACCCAGCTGATACTGAGTTCTCCAAGCTTGTGGCCACTCCTTTGGGCAATGGAATCCAGCGCGCCTTTGATGGCCAGCCGGAAACAATCCCGGGACGGTATGGCCTGTTCCTCTTTTGGAAGCAGGTTCCTTATATTCAGTCCGGGCAGACCAGGCCACCAGAGTTCATCCATGGTAGGAGAATAGAACAGCAGATGGTCCTGGGGGATGCGTTCAAACACCTTGGCCCATTGCTGGACCTGCCATTGCTCGGGAATAAAGGTCCAATCAGGTGAGGTGATCAATTGTAGAAAGGCCTTGGCACCCACCAGTTTCAGCAAGGCCAGGGTTGTCCGGTAGTTGATGCCCCCCACCACATGTGAGGTATCGGTTGTGTCGGCGATAATCACAAGATACCCATCCTTCTTCAGAATCCCCAGGCTGGCCACCGCGCATTTGGCGATCTGATAATGGTTGATACCCACGAACCCGCCATGGGTCACCACTACATCGGATGCCGGACACACAACCTTTACGCTTTTGGCGATATGGGCTACCGCGGCTTCATGCGCTTTGATGAAATCACCAGTGAAAATACCGGTGGTATGGAAGGCGTGGTCCAAGGTGACATTCACCAGGAAATCGATACCGGCCATGCAAGCCACTTCCACCGCTTCAGCATGTACCGGGTTTTCCTCAAAGGAGAGATTGCAGGACTTCGCATCGGCCATCAGCGCGGCTCCATGGAACACAAAGGTGCTTTTCTCACCGATAAGTCCTGGACAGATAGCCTTGCGGCCACCCGAAGCCCCCGCCATGAAATGGCTTTCGACCAAACCGGTGGCGATCTTCAGATCCGCTTGCACATAGCGTGTATCGATATGGACCTCGGTTCCCCGTTGGGTATTTCCCAGATAGGTCAGCATGGATTGGTCATGGTAGTCGTGGTTCACCACCGCGATTCCCATATCGAGAATCCGTCTGTCAATCATCCGGGTGATCTCCTGGGAGGTCATGGCGCGATGCGTGCCGGTGGCGATCAGTATCAGGATATCCTGTATCCTGTACCCAGTTTCCAACAGAGTGCTGATAATGGGCAGCAGCAGTCCTTCCTCACCTTTATAGGGAACCGGACGGGTATTGTCTGAGACCACCACGGTGGCAGTGGCCCCCTGGCCATCCTTTGCCTTGCGCTGCGCCAGCTTTTCCCTGGCAATCACCGATAAAGGCCGTGAGGCGATCGGATGTTCCAACGCCTCGGCGATAGCCTTCGCGGGATCAGCCACCAGATCCGGCTCCTCCATGTGCACCACATGGGTGTTGTGAGGAAACCCAAGCGCTGAGTAAGCCTTTCCAAACGGATTCGCGATGTCCATGCTAAAAACCACCTTTTTTCAAGCAGACCGCCTGTATCCTGCCAAAACCATCATAACCCGCGGAGCCTGAAACCTGCCATGGAATATAGCATATATGCCACGCTGATTCCACACACAACCGTGCTTTCAATTGCCTGTCGGGGCCTGACAATCCGCAGCTGGAGCAGGGGTTCCAGGAATTTGATTTGCATTCAGCCTGTTTATATATTATAGTATATTAGCATTAAAGCCATCTGATCTGTGCATCAAGGAACCATCACCCTATCAGGATGCGTGCAGGGGCAGGCCCCCAATGGAATCTGGAAAGTAAACCATGGCCTTTTCCGTCGGCGATGCAAGGAGTTTGCAATGGACTATACGATTGTACAGCTCAGTCTTTCTGACCGGGTATACGATATCCTTAAGGATCGGATTCTCTCTGGTGAGCTTCAAGGGGGAATGGGTATTCCCGAAGAGCAGCTGGCCCAACAGTTCGGCGTTTCCAGAACACCGATCCGCGAGGCTATCCACAGACTGGCTGAGTACGGTCTGGTAGTGCTCAGGCCCCGCAACCATGCCACGGTATACACCATGGAGGATAAAGAGGCCACCGATATCGCTAAAGTGCGCATCACACTGGAACACCTGGCGGTGGATTCCATAACCAAAGAGGAAATCGAGCAGCATGCAGACAGGCTTTCAAGTCTGGCTGATGACTGCCACAATTGTCTTGGAACTGGCAACCGGGCACAACTATGGGTGAAAGACAGCCTGTTCCATCTCGAATTGGTCAAATGCGCCAACAACAAAGCGCTTACCAGTTTGTACGAACGTCTGGATGCCCAGATACAGTTGCTGCGCATCGCCCAGAATTATACAGATGACAGCGTCAGTCATGTCCTTGATCAGCATGGACAGATTATCCAGCATCTGCAAAATGGGGATACAGCCGCCTGCAAGACGCTGTTGGTCAGACATATCACCCACACGTAGAAATCACTTGTCAGTCCACCACATCCACATCCACGCCCATTGATGCCACCCGGGTTTTCAGCCCGGCGAATATGCGATTCACAATAAACATGAATGTATCGATTGACATTGATGTTCCTATTCGCTATTATTTAGCCAGTTTTTACCAGTATTTGTTAGTTTATTGTGATCATTTTCATATTAATACTGTTATGGAGAATATTATGAGTAAGAGTGAATTTTTAAACGACCGGAATGCTTCAAAGGAGATGTTCGAGGGACAGACAGAGCTTCAGCATCTCATTGAACGGGTTAAACGCGCCCAGAGTCTGTATGCCACCTATTCCCAAGCCCAAGTGGATGAAATCTTCCGCATGGCGGCGGTAGCGGCCAACGACGCCCGTATCAGCCTGGCGAAACTCGCTGTCCAGGAAACCGGTATGGGAATCGTGGAAGACAAAGTCATTAAAAACCATTTCGCCTCTGAGTTCATCTTCCACAAATACAAGGATGAGAAAACATGTGGAATCATCGAGGACGACCGTGCCTTCGGTATTAAAAAGATAGCTGAACCCATTGGTGTGGTCTGTGGAATCATACCCACCACCAACCCCACCTCCACCGCTATCTTCAAGTCCCTTATCGCCCTTAAAACCCGCAATGCCATCATCTTCTCCCCACATCCCCGGGCGAAAGCCTGCACTTGCGAAGCTGCCCGGATCATCCGCGATGCCGCGGTCAAAGCCGGGGCGCCCGAGGATATCATCGGCTGGATCGATGCGCCCTCCATTGAGAAAACCGACTATCTCATGAAACACCCGCTGGTGAATATTATCCTGGCGACCGGCGGTCCCGGTATGGTCAAGAGTGCCTATTCCTCAGGAAAACCCGCTATCGGCGTGGGTGCCGGCAATACACCCGCCCTGATCGATAAAAGCGCCGACATCAAGATGGCGGTCAGTTCAATCCTGTTGTCCAAGACCTTCGACAATGGAGTGGTGTGCGCCTCTGAACAATCCATAATCTGCCATAAGGATATCTATGACACAATGAAGACCGAGCTGACCAGCCGTGGCGCCTATTTCCTTTCTTCCCAGGAAACCGACCAGCTCAGAGCTGTTATCCTCGATCCCGTACGGGGTACGGTCAATCCCAGGATAGTCGGTCAGAGCGCCTATGCCGTGGCCCAGGTAGCGGGGTTCACCATACCCAAGGAAGCCAAGGTGCTCATTGGAGAAGTGACCGATGTCAGTGCCAAGGAACCCTTCGCCCATGAGAAGCTCAGTCCCTGTCTGGGCATGTACCGTTGTGAGAACTTCGGGGATGGAACCGAGAAAGCCCGGTTGCTGGTCGAACTGGGAGGATTCGGACACACCTCTGTGCTCTATATCAACGAGAACGAACGGGAGAAGATCGATACCTTTGGAAAAACTGTCAAAACCAGCCGGGTCCTCATCAACATGCCGGCTTCCCAGGGAGCCATCGGCGATATATACAATTTCCGTCTGGAACCCTCACTCACCCTTGGCTGTGGCAGCTGGGGCAATAACTCCATTTCAGAGAACGTGGGTCCCAAACATCTGCTCAATGTCAAAACCGTGGCCGAAAGGAGAGAAAACATGCTGTGGTTCAAAATGCCTCCCAAAGTCTATTTCAAATACGGTTGCCTTTCCACCGCTCTGCAGGAACTGAAAGGCAGGAAACGGGCATTCATCGTCACTGACTCTTTCCTGTTCTCCAGCGGTATGGTTGAGAAAATCACCGCTCCTCTGGAAGCCCTGGGGGTTGAATGCGAATGCTTCCATCAGGTAAAGCCCGATCCAACCTTGGGGACCATCACCAAAGGCATGGAGATTCTGAACGCCTTCAAACCGGATGTGCTGATCGGTCTGGGTGGCGGGTCTCCCATGGATGCCGCCAAGATCATGTGGCTCCTCTATGAACACCCCGAGGTGAAATTCGATGGCCTGGCCCTGCGTTTCATGGATATCCAGAAACGCATCTACGCCTTCCCCGATATGGGAAAGAAAGCTGAACTGGTCTGCATCCCCACCACCAGCGGAACCGGCAGCGAGGTAACCCCGTTCGCCATCATCACCGACGAGACCACCGGCATGAAATGGGCTATCGCCGATTATGCCCTTACGCCCAGCATGGCGATTGTCGATAGTGAACTGGCTATGGGACAGCCCAAGAGCCTCACCGCCTCATGCGGCATCGACGTGCTCACCCATGCGCTTGAGGCTTTGGTTTCCACCATGTCCACCGATTATACCAATGCGCTGGCCTTGGAATCCTCCCGGATCATCTTCAAATATCTTCCTGCGGCCTACCAGAACGGAGCCGAGGATAAGAAAGCCCGGGAAAAAGTCCACAATGCATCGACCATGGCCGGTATGGCCTTCGCCAATGCTTTCCTGGGGATCTGCCACTCCATGGCACATAAACTGGGATCCGCGTTCCATGTTCCCCATGGCATGGCCAATGCCCTGCTGCTGGGCAATGTGATCCGTTTCAACGCAACTGACGTGCCTACCAAGCAGGCAGCCTTCCCCCAGTACGAGTTTCCTTCGGCGATTTCCCGCTATGCCCGTGCCGCCGACTATCTGAATATGATTGTCAACGACACCCGGAACACACCCTTCATCAGCATCGATGCGGGAGCTTCCATGCCGGAGAAAGTGGAAGCGCTCATCAAAGCGGTCGAACATCTTAAGGATGAAGTCGGTATCCCCCACTCCATCAAGGAATGGGGCGTTCCCGAGGAGGAATTCCTGGCCAAGGTAGATGAAATGTCCGAGCGGGCCTTCGATGACCAATGCACGGGAAGCAGTCCCCGCTATCCGCTGATTGGAGAAATCCGGCAGCTGTACCTCGACTCCTATTACGGCAGGCAGTGGAGCGAAAAATAACCTAAGGTATCCTGGACCCGGTCATTTGACCGGGTTTTTCCGATATATCAAAGGAAATGGTTGAGTACCATGGGAAAATCATTCTATGATGGCACCTATGATCAAACCATTAAGGAAACTGACGGGAATGTTCGACCTTTACAAAGGCCTTCCCCTGCCGATCTATATCATCTCGCTGGCTACCGTTATCAACGGGGTCGGCATTTTCGTGTATCCATTCCTGGTGCTGTTCCTTACCCAGCATCTGGGAAAAAGCGCTGCCTGGACCGGCACCTTCATGTCCATCGCGGCACTGGCCTATCTACCTGGATCGTTCGTGGGTGGAAAGCTCGCCGACCGGATTGGCCGCAAAAAGGTGATGCTGATTGGCCAGCTGTTGGCCAGCTCCATGTTCATTGTGTGTGGATTCCTTGGGAAATCGCCGCTTGTTCCCGTATTCATATTCCTCAACCTGCTATTTGATGGCATGACCGACCCCGCCCGCAGCGCATTGCAGACGGATGTGACCAATCAGGAAAACCGCCAGGCCAGTTTCTCATTGAATTACCTGGCCCACAACCTGGGATTCTCAATCGGTCCGGTCATCGCGGGATTCCTGTTCTACAAAGCACCCCAGTGGCTGTTCTTCGGTAATGGCGCGATTGGTTTCATTTCGGTGCTCCTGGTGATGTGGAAAGTCCCCGAATCGATCCCCGATACCAAAGCCATCGAGGCCAGCTACACCTCCAATTCTACTGAGCAAGCCCAGAAAGGGGGTCTGTTCAAGGCTCTGTTCTCGCGTCCCCGCCTGTTGATCCTGGCGGTATGCGCGACATTCTTCAGTTTCACCTACAGTCAGTCACTATTCGCCCTACCCCTGCATACCACCGCCCTCTATGGAGAAAAGGGGGCTACCCTGTATGGCTCGATGATGTCGCTCAACGCAGTGATTGTGGTGCTGTGCAACGCGCCTTTGGTCCTGCTGCTGCGAAAGTACCATCCTCTGAGGAATATCGCGCTGGCTGGGCTACTATATGCGGTGGGTTTCGCCTGCATGGGGTTGGTGAAAGCCCCTATCTGGTTTTATGCGCTCACCATTGTATACACCTTGGGTGAAATCATCGATGCGACCAACATCCATTATTATATCGCCAACAACACACCTATGAGCCATCGGGCCCGCTTCAGCGCGATCATGCCAGTGATCATGGGATTCGGCCACGGCATTGCTCCGGTGATCGGCGGCAATATCAGTGAGGCATATGGTATCGGTGTGTTGTGGATCATAATCGGCGCAACCGCACTGATCGGTGCCATCAGCATCTATCTGCTCTATCTCACCGATCCATCCAGGAAGAAGCCTCCCATGCATCTGGTATAGGACACATTCTTATCGCTAGGATCCCTGAATAGCGGTAACCGACCGGTAGTAGAGAACAGTCTCCATTGACTTTTTCATAATACAATGCAAAAATCTTCCGTAGCACGGTGTAGGGAGGTTTTTCATGGTGAAAAAAGGGAACACCACGGTGATCGTCGGTGGTGCGTTGATCGGCTTGATAGCGGCGGTACTGGTCAAACTGGGCAACCCAGCCAATATGGGTTTCTGTATCGCCTGCTTCTACCGGGATATCGCCGGAGGACTTGGCTTGCAGACAGCGGACAAGCTGCAGTATGTGCGCCCCGAAATCCTGGGATTGATCATCGGAGGCTCCATCACCGCGCTGGTAGGTGGAAACTTCCACTCCCGTGGAGGGTCTTCCACCGCGTTGCGCTTCTTCCTTGGATTTTTCATGGTGATTGGAGCGCTGGTATTCCTGGGTTGTCCGCTACGCATGATACTGCGTCTAGCCGGTGGGGATCTGAACGCCATTGCAGGTGTGCTGGGTTTCACTTCAGGCGTCATCCTGGCGGCACAGTTTTTCCTGAAGAAAGGCTTCTCACTTGGCCGCAGCTACCGCCAGAAGGCGGTTGCCGGATGGGTGTTCCCCGCCATGGCCTTGGTATTGCTCATACTGGTTGTCGCCCAATCGGGATGGCTGAAGTCCAATGCCAAACACGCCCCTGTCATTGTCTCCATCCTCGCAGGGCTGATTGTGGGAGCCATTGCCCAACGGACACGCATCTGTACCGCCGGTTCCATCCGGGATTCATTTCTGATCAAGGACTATACCCTTCTATGGGCGGTTCTGGCGATTTTCACAGGTGCGGTTCTGGGTAATCTGGTGTTCAACGCCGAAACGGTCCACATAGGTTTCGCCGGCCAGAATGCCGCCCATACGGATGGCCTTTGGAATTTCTTGGGCATGTTCCTGGTGGGCATATGCGCGGTCATGCTCGGTGGCTGTCCGCTCCGTCAGACAATTCTGGCCTCCGAGGGGGACAACGATGCGGTGGCAACCGTCTTTGGTATGGTGTTCGGTGGGGCCGCAGCCCATAATTTCGGTACCGCCGCCAGCGCAAAAGGTGTACCGTTGAATGGCAAGCTGTTGGTGGTTGTCGGCATCGTGTTTGCTATAGCTGTCGCGCTAGCCGTTATCCATGAAAACCGCAAGAATGCGTGAAAAGGAGTTGAAGATGCCAATTATCCAGATTGATGCCCGTGGCCTGTCGTGCCCGGAACCGGTAATGAAGACAAAGACCGCCTGCGCACAGTTCACTGGCGATCCTATTGAGGTGCAGGTTGATACAGAAGTGGCCCGGGACAATTGCCGTCGTTTTGCACAGCATGCTGGATTCACCGTTACCGTATCAGAGGGATCCAATGGCGAATATACCCTGGGAATCACTCGTTAGGAAACATACCATGACCGAAAATCCCCCGGGATCAAGATTGATCCTTACCTTCCATTCGATTTATGCGGCGTTGCGGTTCGAGTCGTTGGCCAAGAATACCATTCCAGTTGCATTGATCCCCGCTCCAAGGGAAATAACCTCCAGTTGTGCCACCGCAGCCCAGATACCACCTGGATTTTCAGCGGTAGCCAAACAGATAGTCAAGGAAAACCGTTTGGAGATAGACGGGTTTTACCTGTTGCCTTTTTGATGTTTGTCATATTGTTGTTATAAAAATGAGATGTTTTTTGTTACCATTAAAGTCTTCCATTAATGTAAATTATCTTTCAATTCCATCTATAGATTAGAAAAGAAATAGCTATAAGGCTTTATAAATGGTAGTATACAGAATGGAAAAACGGCTTTATTGTTGTAACATGGATGTAGGAAAAGCGATAAGAGATTTGAGAGTAAAAGCTGGTTATTCACAGGATAGACTGGTCGCCCAGACTGGGATTTCCCGAAGTCAGCTTTACTTTATCGAATCCGGAAGATGTGTACCGAGAGTTGAGACCATGGAGAAGATCGCGTCGGTTTTGAATGTTCGGGTCTCCGATATCATCATAATGGCGGAGACGTTATATCCTTCAAAACCCGCAAAGTAAACGTACTTGCGAGCAGCCGCGTGTTTTTCCATCCTTAAACCTTGGCGCCTGTGGCTTCGGTGATACCGAGGCAAAAGAGGGATTGTGATGTCTCTGTTTGAGCCAACACCATGATTCCTGTCCTTGCTGCTTTGCCTTTGGAATATTTCCATGGGATTGCAAAGCATACAAATCAGAAACCCCGGAAATATTTCCGGGGTTTTTGCATATTGTGTGGAAACGCCACCCATTATTGAAAATCGGCCAGTTGGTGAGGGATTCCTTTAATCTCCAGAGAATCCAACGCAATCATGCACGCCCCGTCAACCGCGGTTCCCACACTCTTCATCAGCATCACCTCGGGCAATTCCTCTACAAGCAACTGTGCGAACCGGGGACGGACAATCGGATCATGCTCCAGAACTCCTCCCGAGGCCACCAGGATTTTTTTCCTCAGCGGCAACTGGGTGCATACACTGCGTACCAGGGACACAAGTTCATGAGAGGCCATCTCCAGGATATCCTGGGCCAGACCATCTCCTTTCAAAGCGTAATCCGTCACCAACGGCGAGGCTCCGGCAAACAGCGCCTTATTGAAATGATGGTGCATCATGTCGATGAAACCATAGGGAGAATCCAGTTTGAAATAATCAAGAAGCCCGGTGAGCAGGGTGGTCTCCATATCACGTCCCTCACGGCTACGCAGGGAACGCACCACAGCCTGATAGGTGATCCATACCGCTGAGCCCTCATCCCCAAGCAGATAACCCAACCCACCGGAACGCACCATCTTCTGGGGATATCCACGCCCTAGAGCCAACGAACCGGTACCTGCGATAATACAATAGCCTTCATAGGCTCCAGTTCCCCCTACCAGAAGGATCTCGCCATCATTGCATAGAGTCAGAACGCATGTCGGTTTCACAAGATCGCTGAGTATCTCTTTGAAACAGGCTCTCTCACTGGGGCGATCCAATCCGGCCGATCCAATACAGCCGGCTTGTAGATCATGCGGATCGATTCCGGCTTTCTGGCAGCCCTTCAGCAACAGGTCGGTGAGATTCTCCTTGACCGAATCCAGCCCTACGGAATAGATATTGGTGCTATTCCCTTCTACCCGGCATACCGTCCGACCGGTCTGTTCTGAGACAACCTGCAACCGGGAACGGGTTCCCCCGCCATCAATACCAAACACCATCTGGCATATTCTCCTGATCCGGCCTTATTCCACTACACCGGTGGTCATTCCCCTGGCAGAACACATAAGCCAACCGGCTCTTCGCCAAGTCCCTGAGTGGATATGGTCAGCCGGAATAATTCAATTTGCAGGTCCCCCATGCGCATCAAGGGCGAAATTGATGCTTCCCTGCCCCTTTTCCAGCAAAAGCAGCGCTTCCTTGCGGTCCACTTTCAACATGGCCATGATAATTCCCGCTTTGACATTCCCCTGGGATTGCCCATAGACCAGTTCTGCCTTCTGTTCTGTGCAACCGGAAATCTGCGAGATAAGCCGTTTTGCTCTCCGCACCAGTTTGGCATTAAGTGGACAGAGATCAACCATGTAGTTGTTATAGACTTTTCCAATACGGATCATGGCTGTCGTGGAGATCATGTTAAGAATCAGTTTCTGGGCTGTTCCGGACTTCATCCGTGTAGAGCCAGCGATAATCTCTGGACCCACTTCGACATGGATCCTGTGCTCGGCGAATTCGAAGGCCTTCGAATCGCGATTGCAGGAAATCGCTCCCACCACCGCTCCCACAGACCGTCCGTACCGCAAAGCTGAGACGACATACTGGGCATCCCCGCTGGCGGAAATACCGACGAGCACATCGGCATTGGAGAAATTCCTTTTTTTCAATTCCGCTATACCCGCCTCCCCGTCATCCTCCGCACCTTCTTTCGAGCGGGTCAAAGCCGGTTCACCCCCAGCGATAATGCCCTGGACCATCTCGGTGCTGACTCCATAGGTGGGTGGACACTCGGAAGCATCGAGCACCCCCAGGCGGCCACTGGTTCCGGAACCGATATAGAAAAGACGGCCATTGTTTTTAAAAGCAGCCACAACAGTGTCCACCAATGCGGTTATTTCCGGGAGTACTTTCTCCACGGCGAAAGGCACGGTTTTATCCTGGTCATTGATGATCCTCAGAATCTCCAGCGTGGATTTCGTATCGATCCTATATGATGCGGGATTCTGCTGTTCAGTGGTTGGTATTGAATCATTCACATGTTCGTTTGGCATAGTCTGATCGTATCACCATATTGGCTATACGTCAAAAATAATTTTCATGATATCTTTGCCATTTCTTAAAAATGTTTTTCATGGTCCTTTACTGCCCTTAGGCCACATGCTATGGTGTACCTATGGAAAGTTGTCTGTACCTTATCAAACAATACGCACCATCCTTATCCCCATCGGAGCGTAAAGCGGCCCACTATCTGATCTCCGCGCCAGCACAGGCGGTGAATCTCAGCATAACGGAGCTGGCGGAGAAAGCCGGCACCAGCACCTCTGCCATTGTCAGACTCGCCAATCGGCTTGGATACAAAGGTTTTACCGAATTGCGCCGGAGTCTGCTCAAAGAAGTGTTTTCATCGGATTCAGGTAAAACCGAATCCTATCTCAGTGAGATAACCAGCGCCACAACGGTGGACGACATTATCCCGATGATGGTGAATCTCACCGCCAAAAACCTTGCCGGACTGGATGCCGTGCTTGACCGGGAAGCTGTGGACAAGGCGGTCACGGTGATCAGCACCGCAAGGAATGTATTGATCGTGGGGGTTGGCGCTTCAGGTGTGGTCGCTATCGATTTCCAGCAAAAGCTGGCACGGTTGGGATTGTTGGCCATCTATACCTCGGACTCCGATATGCAGATCGTCCAGGCCTGCGCTTTGGACCAGCAGGATAGCGTGGTGGCTATTTCCTATTCGGGAGAAACCGGTGCGGTGCTTCAAGCGGTCAAAGAAGCCCGGAAAAACGGGGCGAAGGTGATTTCAATCACCCGTATCGGCGGGAATTCACTCAGCAAGCTATCGGATATCATCCTGGCTGGTCCGAACTGCGAATCGCTGTTCCGCCAAGGCGCCACACTGTCCCGCATCAACCATCTGCTGGTGGTCGACATCATCTATGCCACCATACTTTCCCGTATGCAGGATAACGAGAAGGGCATCATCACCCGTACCTGGGAAGCAGTCGCCCATGTGGGCACCAAGGAATCAAGACTCCCGGAAGCCTGATTCCCCGCCGCTGGAAAACTCATTCATTGGGATCGTCAAGCATGTCTTCGATCGAGGCTCCTGGAGCCACCATGGGGTATACCTTGTCATCCAGGGGGATCGCACAATCCACCACCACCGGAGCCTGCAAGGCAGCCGCCGCAGCGATAACCGCCACAGGATCGTCATCGATAGACATCCGCATACCCTTGATTCCATAAGCCTCAGCCAGCTTCAGCCAGTCGATGGGGGTATCCAGTGTGGTCTCCGAATACCGGTGGTCATAGAACAGTGTCTGCCACTGGCGGACCATCCCCAGCGTATGGTTGTTCATCACCATGATGATAACGGGGAGCCCATAGCGGGCGATTGTCGCCAATTCGTTGCAATTCATGCGGAAACTGCCATCTCCAGCGATATTCACCACCCGCCGGCCAGGCTGACCGCATTGGGCGCCGATAGCCGCGCCTGTTCCATATCCCATGGTGCCCAATCCCCCGGAGGTAAGGAACTTGCCTTGTGGCGTATGGTTGTAGAACTGAGCCACCCACATCTGGTGCTGTCCCACTTCGGTGACAATCACCGTATTGGCTGGCAACACCTCACGCAGAGCGCGGATGATCTCCCTGGGACGGCGGCTCTCACCGCAGACCTTGACCGGATTCTCCTGTTTCCAGAGCGCGATCTGATCCATCCAGGCCTTATGCTCCAGATTCCGCTCCATCATGCTGTTCAGAATCGTGAGAACCACCCTCACATCCCCGATGACATGGTGGAAAGTGAGGATATTCTTGTTGATTTCAGCAGGATCCACATCGATCTGCACAATTTTGGCGTTTTTAGCGAAAGCACTGGCCTTACTGATCACCCGGTCGCTGAAACGCGCGCCGATAACCAGCAGAAGGTCGCAATTGCTCACGGCGATATTGGACACCTTGGTTCCGTGCATACCGATCATTCCCGTGAAACGGGGACTCTCCGCTGAAATCGCTCCGTTGCCCATCAGAGACACCCCAAAGGGACTATCGACTTTTTCGATGAACTCCTGCAATTCCTTCTGGGCATGGGACCGCACCACCCCTCCCCCGACATAGAGCATGGGACGTTTCGATTCCTTGATCAACTGGAGGGTCTTCTCAAGCGCGGACTGTTTCACTCCATCCGAAGCAGGCTCGAACGATCTGGGTTTCTGGGGCTGGTACTCGGTGAAAGATGCGGTCACATCCTTGGGGATATCGATCAGTACTGGACCGGGACGGCCTTCCTGGGCGATATGGAAAGCATTCCGTATAGTCTCGGCCAGAAGGTTCACATCCTTGACAATATAGTTGTGCTTGGTGATCGGCATGGTGATGCCAGTGATATCCACCTCCTGGAAACTATCCCGTCCCAACAGCGCGGTAGTCACATTCCCGGTGATCGCCACCACAGGAATGGAATCCATGTAGGCGGTGGCCAATCCGGTGACCAAGTTTGTCGCACCCGGTCCACTGGTGGCAAGGCAGACTCCCACCTTTTCCGTCGCGCGGGCATAGCCATCCGCGGCATGGGCGGCACCTTGCTCGTGGGCGGTAAGGATATGGCGTATCCTGTCCCGGTGTTTGTACAGCGAGTCATAGATATTGAGAACCGCTCCTCCCGGGAAACCGAAAACCGTGTCCACACCTTGTTCGATAAGACAATTGATAATGACATCCGCACCATTCAATTTCATGTAGAAACTCCCTATGTTGATCTGAAACAGGACATGGGTCAGTCAGCGAACACCGCTCCGGTGGCCGCTGAGGTCACCATGCGCGCGTAGCGTCCCAGATATCCGGTGGAAATCGGCGGCTCGGGAGCCTTCCATCCCACTTTGCGTCTGGCGATCTCGGACTCGTCCACCAGCAGATTCAGGGTACCCTTTTCGATATCGATATCGATCAGATCCCCCTCGCGCACAAAGGCGATCAAGCCACCCAAGGCGGCTTCCGGCGAAACATGCCCGATGGAGGCTCCCCGGGTCGCTCCACTGAAACGGCCGTCGGTTATCAGAGCGACATCCTTATCCAATCCCATTCCGGCGATGGCCGAGGTAGGACCCAGCATCTCACGCATGCCCGGCCCTCCCTTGGGGCCTTCGTAGCGGATAACCACCACATCGCCCCGCTTGATTTTCCCACCGAGAATCGCCTCGCTTACCGTTTCCTCGGATTCGAACACCCGGGCCGGCCCCTGATGCCTGAGCATCTCGGGAGCAACCGCCGAACGTTTCACCACCGCCCCGTCCATCGCGAGATTGCCTTTCAGCACAGCGATGCCTCCCGTGGAGCTGTAGGGATGATCGATAGGCCGGATGACCTCGGGATCGGAATTGACCGCCTGGGCGATCTGTTCTCCCATTGTTTTTCCCGAAACAGTGATCAGGTCAGTGTGCAGAAGGTTCTTTTTAGTCAATTCCGACATGATGGCCATCACACCGCCTGCGTTATACAGATCTTCCACATGATGGAAGCCGGCTGGAGCCAGATGGCAGAGATTCGGTGTATGGGAACTCACCTGGTTGGCCATGGTGATGTCCAGCTTCACATGGGCTTCGTGGGCAATCGCTGGCAGATGGAGCATACTGTTGGTACTGCACCCCAAGGCCATGTCGACTGTCAAGGCATTCTCAAAGGCCGCCTCGGACATGATATCCAGAGGACGGATATTTTTCTCCAATAACTCCATGACCGCATAACCGGTCTCCTTGGCCAGACGATCGCGCTGCGAATAGACCGCGGGAATCGTGCCGTTGCCGGGTAGAGCCATACCAAGCGCCTCGGTAAGACAGTTCATGCTGTTGGCGGTGAACATGCCGGAACAGGAACCGCAAGTGGGACATACCGCGTCCTCATAGGTATGCAGTTGCTCAGAAGAGATCTTCCCCGCCGCATGGGCTCCCACCATCTCGAACATGGTGTTCAGATCCAAGGCTTTTCCCTGGCAACCTGGCAGATGCCCAGCAAGCATGGGCCCACCCGAGACAAAAATCGTGGGAATATTCAGACGGGCGGCCGCCATCAGCATGCCAGGGACAATCTTGTCACAGTTCGGAACCATCACCAGCGCATCGAATGGATGGGCGGTCACCATGATCTCGATGGAGTCGGCGATCAATTCGCGGCTTGCCAGGGAATACTTCATGCCCTTATGCCCCATGGCGATACCGTCGCATACCCCGATAACGGGAAACTCGATGGGAGTACCGCCGGCCATGCGGATACCCGCTTTGACCGCATCGACAATCCGCTGCAGGTGGACATGCCCGGGGATGATCCCGTTGGCTGAGTTGACCACCCCGATCATCGGAGCGGCGATCTCCCGGTCGGTGAGCCCCAGAGCCTTCATCAGCGCGCGATGGGGAGCCCTTCCATCACCGCTCTTCATCTGGTCGCTTCTCATATCTGCGCTCCATTTTCGGGTTGCTTTGTATAGGCACGGAAGGCCGCCAACAGCTTGAGGGTATGTTCTCCGGCCTTTCCAGAACCGATCTTGCGGCCGTCAAGTTCAGTAAGCGCGATAATCTCGGCAGCGGTTCCGGTGAGGAAAGCCTCATCGCTATTCACCAGATTGAAGTGGGTGAATGGAACCTCGCGCACTTCATATCCTTCCTGCCGCGCCACTTTGATTACCGATTGGCGGGTAATGCCATCCAAGGTTCCCAGATATACCGGCGGGGTATAGATGACGCTTTCCTTGATCATGAATATATTGTCCCCGGTCGCTTCGGCGACAAGACCGTCCTCGGTAAGCATCAAAGCCTCATCGGCACCATAGCGGTGGGCTTCGATAGCCGCCTGGATATTGTTCAGATAGTTGAGACTCTTGATCTGGGGATCGATGATGGTGGCTTTGTTCCGGCGGAAACTGCTGGTGATCACTTTCAAGCCCCGGATATAGGCTTCATCGCTATACAGCGCCACCTGGCCGGCGATACAGAACAGCCGGGGTTTATGGGAACCGGGAACTGGATACAGTCCAAGTCCATCGGCCCCCCGGGTGCAGACAAGCCGTATATAGCAATCCCTGAGATTGTTCCGGCGGCAGGATTCGAGAACAACCTGGGTGATTCCCGCCTTATCAAGCGGCAATTCAAGGCAGATGGCTTTTGCGGCGGCGAAAAACCGGTTCACGTGGTCATCCAGACGGAATACCCGGCCATTGTAGGCGCGGATACCTTCGAACACACCGTCACCATAGAGCACCGCATGGTCCAATACAGAAATCCTTGCCTCGGCAAGAGGAACGAATTCGCCATCAAGATACACCAACTGTCCACTCATATCAAACTCCTTTGGATGGTGAACCACCATCTCGCTCAGATTCTACATTGATGGAGGCAACGCCCCCCCCCACATATACCGGTCATACCGCCTGGGCTATCAGGGATCCCATCTGTTTTGTCCCGACCAAACGCATACCGGTACTCATGATATCTTTGGTTCTCCACCCTTCGTCAAGCGTCTGGATGACCGCGGCTTCAATCGCGGCCGCCTCCGCTTCCAGGGCAAACGTATAACGCAGCATCATCGCCGCCGAAAGGATTGTGGCGATCGGATTGGCTAAATCCTGTCCGGCGATATCGGGAGCCGATCCATGGATAGGCTCATACATGCCAAAATCACCCGTTCGGAGGCTTGCTGAAGGCAACATGCCGATGCTTCCGGTGATCATGCTGGCTTCATCGCTGAGGATGTCGCCGAACATGTTCTCGGTGACGATCACATCGAACTGCCGGGGATTGCGGACCAGTTGCATAGCCGCGTTATCGACATACAGATGATCCAAGCGGACCTCGGGGTAATCCTTGGACACCCGGTTCACCACCGAGCGCCACAGCCGGGAGGTTTCAAGGATATTGGCCTTGTCAACACTTGTAAGGTGTTTATGGCGCTTCATGGCGATATCGAAGGCAATGCGCGAGATGCGCTCGATCTCGGCTACCGTGTAGGCCATGGTATCGAAAGCCGCGTCTCCCGCCTCATTCTTGCCCCGCTTGCCGAAATAGATGCCTCCGGTGAGCTCGCGGACCACCATGATATCCAGTCCATCCCCGATGATTTCAGGTCTGAGGGGGCAAGCCGCCGCCAATTGTGGATACAGGAGGGCTGGACGGAGATTGCAGAACAGACCCAGTCCACCCCGCAGACCGAGCAGGGCTTTCTCAGGCCGCTGGTCACCGCCAAGACTATCCCATTTCGGCCCCCCAACCGCTCCAAGCAGAACCGCATCCGATTCCTGGCAGCCCGATAGGGTTGATTCCGGTAAGGGTGTTCCCAGGGTGTCAATGGCGATCCCTCCTGCCAGATAGGTGGAGAAATCAAACTGATGGCCAAATTTCTGGCCAACCATTCCCAGAACCCTGACCGCCTCCGATACGATATCGGGGCCGATTCCATCGCCTGGTACCAAAGCTATGTGCATCAACATTGTGTCATCTCCTTGCGCATATATGCCACCAAACCACCCGCGCTGATCATCTTCTGGATGAACGGTGGGAAGGGTTGGGCCAACCAGCTTTCGCCGGTGGTAACATTGTGGATGGTGCCGGTAGCGAAATCGACACTTACCGTATCGTTCGCCCGGATGCCCTTCACTGCCGGGTCACACTCGAGGATGGGCAGTCCGATATTGATCGAGTTGCGATAGAAAATCCGGGCGAAAGAAGAAGCGATCACACAGCTGATCCCCGCGGTCTTGATGGCAAGGGGGGCATGCTCACGTGAGGAGCCACAGCCGAAATTCCTGTCAGCGACTATTAGATCTCCCGGTTTCACCTGTTTCACAAAACCGGCATCGATATCCTCCATGCAGTGGGCTGCCAATTCAGAAGCCACCGAGGTGTTCAGATATCTGGCGGGGATGATGACATCGGTATCGACATTGTCCCCATAGCGGAATACTTTTCCCTGTACGTTCATCTTATTTCTCCTCCAGAGTCCCGGGATCCGTGATATATCCAGTCAAGGCGGAAGCCGCCGCCACTGCAGGACTGGCCAGATAGACTTCGCTTTCCACATGGCCCATACGTCCTACAAAATTGCGGTTGGTGGTGGATACCGCCCGCTCGCCTTTCGCCAGGATACCCATATGGCCTCCCAGACAAGGCCCGCAAGTCGGCGTGCTCACCACAGCACCGGACTCCACAAAAATCCTTAGCAGTCCTTCGTCCATAGCCTGCAGATAGATAGCCTGAGTCGCGGGGAACACAATCACACGCATTCCAGAAGCGACCTGCCGGCCCTTGAGAATCGAAGCGGCCACCCGAAGATCGCTGATGCGTCCGTTGGTACACGATCCAATCACCACTTGATCGATCTTCACCTGGCCCACCTCATCGATGGTACGGGTGTTGTCAGGCAGATGGGGGAAGGCCACCGTAGGCCTGATCGAACCAAGGTCGATTTCGTAGGTCTTCTCGTACTGGGCATCCGCATCGGCTTCATAGACCACCGGTGTGCGTGGGCAATGAGCGGCAAGATAGGTCCTGGCCACCGCATCGACCGGGAAAATACCATTCTTGGCGCCGGCTTCAATGGCCATGTTGCATATGGTGAAACGATCGTCGATGGAGAGGGCCTCGATTCCCGGGCCAGTGAATTCCATGGAACGGTACAAAGCTCCATCCACACCGGTCATTCCGATGATATGGAGAATCAGGTCCTTGCCAGACACCCATTTGCTGGGTTTTCCCGTCAGATTGAATCTGAGAGCGCCCGGTACTTTGAACCAGGCCTTGCCAGTGGCCATGGCTGCGGCCATATCGGTGCTGCCCACACCGGTGGAGAAAGCTCCCAAAGCCCCATAGGTACAGGTGTGGCTATCGGCTCCGATAATCAGATCACCAGCATCGACCAACCCTTGTTCGGGAAGAAGCGCGTGCTCGATCCCCATCTTGCCAATCTCAAAATAATGCTCGATTTTGTGGTCATGCGCGAATTCACGCATGCATTTGCACTGTTCCGCGGCCTTTATATCCTTATTGGGCGTAAAGTGGTCGGGAACTAAAGCGACTTTGGCTGGGTCGAACACCGCATCCACCCCAAACTTCGCGAATTCGCGGATAGCCACGGGAGAAGTGATATCGTTGCCAAGCACCAGATCAAGATCCGCCATGATCAATTGTCCTGGCTGGACACTATCCAATCCCGCGTGTGCCGCGAGAATCTTCTGTGTCATGGTCATACTCATGTATTTGCTCCTTATATCCGATCGGAAGGGGGCTGTACACCCTCTTTCATCAGTTTGTATTCAATCGAATCAACCAGCGCCAGCCAGCTGGCTTCTATGATATCCGTGGATACCCCCACGGTGGACCAGGAGGAGCCCCCATCGGTGGTCTCGATAAGCACCCGTACCTGTGCGGCCGTGGCCTGTTTGGAATCTAGGACACGGACTTTGAAATCGGAAAGCCGGATAGTGGCGAGGGTCGGATAGAAATCCTCAAGCACCTTGCGCAGAGCCTTGTCCAAAGCATGCACCGGACCATCGCCCTGGGCAACCGCGATGGCCGATTTGCCATCGACAGACACTTTGACCACCGCGGTGTGCCCCGAATCGGGGCCATCGTTCAACGGCCGCTCCCCGAAAGTCTTGTAGTGATCCAATGAGAAATAGGGACGGTATTTACCGAGATGCTTGCAGATAATCAGCTCAAAGGAACTTTCAGCGCCTTCGAATTGATACCCGTTCATCTCCATATGCTTGAGGGTATCCACAATTTCCTTGATCTTGGGATCGTTCTTATCCATTTCGGGAGCGAAACGCTGGATACGGCCCAGTACCATCGCCCGGCCGGCGACTTCACTCATCAGCAGCCGGCGCTCATTGCCAACCAGCTCGGGGTTGATATGCTCGAACGATTCTGGATTCTTGCCGATACCGTCGATATGCATCCCCCCCTTGTGGGCGAAGGCACTGCGTCCGACATAGGGGGTACCATGGGGGATGCGGACATTGGCGATCTCAGCCACAGAACGGGTGATCAGGGTGAGACGGGCGAGTCTATCAGAGGAAAGCAGATCGTAGCCCATCTTCAGCTGCAAAGTGGGGATCAATGTGGCCAGACAGGCATTCCCACAGCGCTCACCGAATCCAACCAGGGTTCCCTGGACCTGCCGGGCGCCGTTTTCCACCGCCAGTAGTGAACAGGCTTCCGCACAGGCGCTGTCGTTATGGCAATGGATGCCAATGACCACCGAGGGATAGGAAACAGACAGTTTTCCGACCACGGCATGGGTCACTGAAGCCACCACCGAGGGCAACGAACCTCCCCGGGTGTCACACAGGGCGATCGACGAGGCTCCCGCCCGGGCAGCCGCCATCAGCGATTCCAAGGCATAGGCCTGGTTGGCTTGATATCCATCGAAAAAATGCTCGGCATCGAAAATCACCTCTTTCCCATGACCGACCAGATAGGAGACTGTGTCGTATATCATATTGAGGTTTTCTTCCAAGGTGGTCCGTATGATATCGGTGACCTGGAAATCCCAGCTTTTGCCAAACACAGATACCGCGCTGGTACGTGCCTCTAGCAGCGATGCGACATTGGCATCCTCACAAACCGCCAAATCCCGCCGTCGCGTCGAGCCGAACGCCACCAGTTTCACATGGCTGAGCGATAGGGCCTCGGCTTCGCGGAAGAATTCCAGATCCTTGGGATTCGATCCAGGATTCCCCGCTTCGGCATAATCGACACCCAGTTCATCCAGCAAGCGGACAATCTTCAGCTTGTCCAGTACCGAGAACGATATGCCTTCTCCCTGCGCGCCATCGCGAAGTGTCGAATCGAATAGCTTCAGGTGTTTACCATTATTGTCCATCCATTTACTCCTTGATGACCTCTTCCTTCACGGTTCCCGAAACCATCTTCATGTCCCGGGCGAGGGCTTCATCGGACAGGGATCCCCATTCCTTAGCCTTGCGGCCACCCGTACAGGCTTCACTTGACAGGGCCTGTGAACTCTCGGCGACTTCGATCATGCGGTTGACAGCGGAAAGCAGGCTCTGCAGGCTTGCCTCAATGACGTCGGTGCTGACACCCCGCCCACGATAGACGCCATTGTCATCGGAAATCTTCACCAGAACCTCGCCAAGCGCATCCCGGTGTTCGGTGACTGCGCGCAATTGATAATCCTCAAGCACATAGGAATGCCTGATGATGCGTTCAACGGCTTTGAAGCATGCGTAGACCGGGCCGGTACCCATCTCAACCGCCTGCATCCGTTTTCCTTCGCGGACCAGCGTCACACAGGCGGTAGCGGTCATATTGTTGCCACTATTGACCACAAATGTATCCAGTTCATAGATTTTCGGAGCCGCATGGGTTCCGCTCTCCATCAGCGCGATCAGATCGCGATCGGTGATTTCCTTCTTTTTATCAGCGACATTCTTGAAATCGGCGAACAATTTGCTTTCCATCGCACTGTCCAGGATATAGCCTAGTTCCTCCATGCGCTTGGCGAAGGCATGCTGGCCCGAATGCTTGCCCAGGACCATGGTGGTTTTCTTCAGCCCGATCGATTCCGGCGTCATGATCTCGTAGGTTCTGGCATTGGCCATCATTCCGTGCTGGTGGATACCCGATTCGTGGGCGAAGGCATTGGCTCCCACGATAGCTTTGTTGGGGGCAATGGCGACTCCGGTGATCGAGGACAACAGACGGCTGGTCTTGTAAAGTTCCTCGGTATGGAGCGCATAGGTGAAATCAAAGTTGTCGGGTCGGGTCCGGATGGCCATGGCCAGTTCCTCAACCGCGGCATTGCCTGCCCTTTCACCGATACCGCAGACTGTGCATTCCACCTGGCGGGCTCCACTGGCGATACCGGCCAGGGAATTGGCTACCGCCAGCCCAAGGTCGTTGTGGCAATGGACTGAGAGGATGGCCTTGTCGATATTCGGTACCCGGTTCCTCAACGAGGCGATGATCTCGCCATATTCGTGGGGAGTGCTGTAACCGACCGTGTCGGGAATATTCACAATCCGCGCGCCGGCATCAATCACCGCCTCCACCACCCGGCACAGATAATCCAAATCGGTGCGGGAGGCATCCTCGGCGGAGAATTCCACTTCAGGACACAGGGACCGGGCATGGCGCACCATATCAGCGGCCTGTTCATAGGCCCGTTCCCGGTTCATTTTCAACTTATACTCCAAATGGAGATCGCTGGTGGCCAGAAACGTATGTATACGAGGGCGTTCGGCTTTGCAGACCGCCGCCCAGGCACAATCGATATCCTTCCGTAAGGCCCGCGACAGGGAAGCCACCGTACAATTCCTTACGGTGCCGGCAATCGCCTCCACCGCAGCGAAATCGCCCGGCGAGGCGATGGCGAATCCAGCCTCGATCACATCCACACCCAGTAGTTCGAGCTGCTTGGCGAAACGGAGTTTTTCCTCCAGATTCATGCTATAGCCAGGAGCTTGTTCTCCATCCCTGAGGGTCGTGTCGAAAATCCAGATTTTTTCTGCCATGGGAAACCTCGTCATCGCCTGTCGCGGCATATACAGTATCTAAGCCGGGGCAACGCCCCGGTAGGTCGGTTATTTCTTCAGCCAGCTCATCAGGGATCTGAGCCGTTTGCCGGTGCTCTCCAGCAGGCTTTCAGCTTCGATGCGCTTCTTCGCATTGAAATAGGGGCGTTTCACCTGGTTCTCCAGCAACCAGTTGCGGGCGAAGGTTCCATCCTGGATCTCAGAAAGGACCTGCTTCATCTCCTTTTTGGTATCAGGTGTGATGATCCTGCCGCCGGTGACGTAATCGCCGTATTCAGCGGTATCGCTGATGGAGTAGCGCATATAGGACAATCCACCCTGGTTGATCAGGTCGACAATGAGTTTCATCTCATGGCAGCACTCGAAATAGGCCATTTCAGGCTGGTAGCCGGCTTCGACCAAGGTATCGAATCCCGCTTTGATGAGCGCGGAGACACCACCGCACAGGACAGCCTGTTCACCGAACAGATCGGTTTCAGTCTCTTCTTTGAATGAAGTCTCGAAAATTCCCGCCCGACCGGCACCAAGACCCGCGGCATAGGCCAGGGCGATCTGCTTGGAATCTCCCGAAGGATCCTGATGGACAGCGATAAGGCAGGGCACACCCTTGCCTTCCTGGAATTGTGAACGTACGGTGTGGCCCGGCCCTTTGGGAGCAATCATGATGACGTTGACATCCTTGGGAGGAGCGATCTGACCAAAATGGATATTGAAACCATGGGCAAAAGCCAGGTATTTGCCAGCGGTAAGGCCTTGGGCGATGCTGTCGGCATACAGTTTGGACTGTTTCTCATCATTGACCAGAATCATGACGATATCGCCAGCCCTGGTCGCCTCCTCCGCAGTCATGACCCGCAGACCGGCTTCCTCCGCCTTTGCCCAGGAGGGGCTGCCTTTATACAACCCGACAACCACATTCACACCGGACTCATGCAGATTCAAAGCATGGGCATGGCCCTGGCTGCCATAACCGATTATCGCCACGGTTTTTCCTTTCAGCAGCGACATGTCAGCGTCTTTTTCATAATACATCGTACTCATATGATTCTCCTTCCACCCTCCCGGGGTGAACCCAGGGGTGCCTGTTGCAAACATTCAAAGGGGTCGACGGCCCCTGCCATATACAATCACGCTATTCGTCTTCCCCATGCCGGTTGACCAGAGCCTGGCTTCCCCGTTCCATGGCGGTCATGCCGGTACGGACCAGCTCGCTGATACCATACGGTTTGGCAAGTCTGAGAAAGGAGTCTATCTTGTCAAGATTCCCAGTCAACTGGAGAGTGAGGGTGCTCTCGGTCACATCCACGATCTTCGCCTTGAAGATTTCTGAGAGCTCCACCACGGCGGCCCGGGTTTGGACATCGATGCACATTTTCACCAGTATCAATTCACACTGGAGGCTTCCCTGGAGCGACATCTCAATGACATTGATCACATCTACCAGTTTGGCCACCTGTTTCTCGATCTGTTCGACAATCTGGCGGTCTCCGGTAACCACACAGGTAATGCGGGAGATCGCTGGATTCTCGGTTTCTCCAACCGACAGGCTGTCAATATTGTAACCACGGCGGCTGAACAGTCCCACCACCCGGCTGAGCACTCCTGGATGGTTGTTGACAAGAATTCCCAATGTATACCGTTCCATTTTCCACTCCTATTCGCACATCATCGTATAAAAATCCCAATACCCTGGATTCAAGGGGGTATGGGTCGACTATACGGCTATGCCGATGCGCCGTGGAACGGGTTTTCCACGGTTGCGCATATCGGCTGGCCGTGGCCTAGAGAATAATAATAATAATGCTTACTAGTACTACAGATAGGATAATGAGGGAGGATTTGAGGGTAATAATGGGAAGGAGGGTGGGTAGAAGGGCTACAGACGCTATGCTGGATGCGCTGTTGGTAAATGCCGATGTGGTGCAAGCGTCTTGATCTGACGTGCGCCATGTACTTGTGCTGCAGGAAGAGAACTGTTTTTTCCCGGCCACTCTCATGACTTGTACCTCTCAAACGAAGATTGCTATTGTTGTATACGGGTACAGGGAAAATGTCAACCTCTTGAAATTCATAAATATGCATTCTACATGCAAATTACCGTTTCTGCCTGTAAAACAACCCAAACAGGCGTTGCCAGTGGGAGGTGCTTGCAGAATATGGTTTTCGGATTATCACAAGTCCTCTGGTAAAGCCCAGCAGGTTGCGGTAGACTTGGAAAAAGGGAGAATGAAAGCCACCATGCTGGTCGAAACAGTAGGAAAATCCCCATCCACCTCATTGTTTTCCCGATTGATCCTCTATTTCCTGGTGGTCATGGCCATTCCTATCGCTTTGCTCAGTTTCTACTATGCCACTACCGGCAAGGCGGTTCTTGCGCGCAACCTCACCGAACAGGGAGAACAAAACATCCAGCGCATTGGAAACCGTTTCATGAATATTGTGGAATCCTACCGGCATAAAGCCTATGCGATATCGGTCAATCCAAAAATCATCGCTGAGCTGGAATCCGATTCCTACCACACTCCGCCCAGCACCTCAAAGGAAATCTATGAGGAACTGTTCAAGATCATGAAAGGCGATACCTATCTGGCTTGTGCCTCCGTGGTCAGCAGTTCTGGCAACCTACGGTATTCCACCCACCAGTTTCCTGAACTGTACGACCTGCGCTACAACAAGAGCGACTGGAATCCCTTTTTCAACCTATCACGGGCCAACAGCGATACGGCTTCCATCATCTCCACCCAATTCCGCTATGCGACAGAAAACAATTCTTTTGTTTTCCTCAACATCCTCAGAAGGGTGCGGGATGCGGATAGAAATGAGATTGGATATGTGGTGGTCGACATTTTCCAGGAAGCTATCTCACAGCTCAATACCGGTTTCTCCTTTTCAGATATCATCCTCATCGATACAGAGCATTTTCTGGCCAGCTCGCTCCTTCATACCGACCGCTATGGTGATTTCTCCCACTTTCCTGAGCTCAGCGGGGTTTCCGCCCCTTATCAAAAAAGCAGCTATGCCGATGAAGAGCGGATTGTTTCCCTGGCTTCAATACCCAATACCCAGCTCATACTTGCCGGGGTTACCTTTTTAACCCCCTACCAGCAGAGCATTGAGCATTTCTTCATCATCATTGTCCTGGTCACCATCCTGGGGACTCTCATGGCCGGAATCCTGGCCTATTTCTTTTCACGGTCAATCGCCAGACCGGTCAATCAGCTGGCCAATTCCATGCATCAGGTAAAAACCGGAAATCTTGAAACCCAGGTCAAAGAATCCAATATCGTGGAGTTCAACCAGCTCGACCGCTCCTTCAACACCATGGTCAAGCAGATAACCGCTTTGCTGGAACTTACCCGGGAAGAGGAAGCCAAGCTCAGGGAAGCTGAGCGGAAAGCCCTCGAATCCCAGATGAATCCGCATTTCCTGTATAACACCCTCAATACCGTGAAGGCTATTGCCAAACTCCATGGGGAAGAAGAGATCACCACCATCATTACCAAACTGGGAAAACTATTGCGCAACAGCATAGACAACCGGGATGCCGAGATGCCGCTGCAGGATAGTTTCTCGCTGGTGGAATCCTATCTGACCATCCAGCGCATCAGATTCGGGGAAAAACTCCATGTCCATCTCCATCTGGATGAGGCTTTGCAAACGGTGCGCACCCCGAAGCTCATCATACAGCCTCTGGTGGAAAACGCCATCATCCATGGACTGGAGCCAAAAGTCGGTATCTGGCGGATTTCAATCACCGCGGTGGTCAGCCATGGACGGGTAGTCATTGATATCGCGGACAATGGTATCGGTATGCGCCAGGGAACCCTTCCCGGAAATCTAGATCTTCTATCAGGCTCGGATCATGTGGGTATCTACAATATCTATCGCCGGCTCAGACTCCGCTACGGCCAATCGGCCTTTTTGGGGATTGACTCCATCGAAGGTGAGGGAACCACGGTTACCATTTCCTTCCCACTTGAGGCGCAACCTTGAAAGGAACAGCAGCATGGCCTTTACAGTAGTGATTGTGGAAGACGAACAGATAATCCGTGAGGATTTGGAGAAAACCACTCCTTGGGAATCCTTGGATCTGGTGTGTATCGGAAGCGCAAGCGATGGCTTAGAGGGTGAGCGTATGATAAAGACCCTGGCTCCCGATATGGTCATCACCGATATCCGGCTGCCTGGACAGGATGGTCTGGCCATGCTGAGACAATGCCAGGTCGCCCATGCGATCATCCTCAGTGGTCACAGCGATTTCTCCTACATGCAGGCCGCCATCCGGCTTGGTGTATACGACTATCTTCTCAAACCGGTGGATGACGGTGAGCTGGAAAAGTCTCTGGCTTCCCTGGTTGATGCATTGCGCGAGGAGGACCGGGAACTCGCCGAGCTGAAACAGACCCAGCAGGATGATCAATCATCCATTTACCTCCCCCGCAATGTAGGCAACCATATGGTCGAGAGTGCCATTGTGTATATCAATGACCATTTCAATGAATCGATGGGCTTGCTGGAAACCGCCCAGTTCCTCCAGATATCCGAAAGCCATCTCAGCCGGCTGTTCAAAGAGGTCACTGGATGGAATTTCCTCCATTATCTCAATGCCTGGAGGGTAAACCAGGCCATTGAATTGCTGGAAGACCCCCGTCTGAACATTGCCATGATCTCAAACCGGTGTGGATTTCCCACACCTGGGTATTTCGCGAAGATATTCCGCCGGTTCACTGGAAAAACACCTTCGCAATACCGCGATGAGCACAGCATGGTTTGCTTCGACGGCAAAAACCGCTGATGCAGGATCAGAGCGCATCCAGCAATTGCTGCAGGATGGTTTTATAGGTTGAGAATTCCAAACCTTTCTGGGACAGAAAATCGCGCAAGGCTATGGATGGATCGGCAATCGGGTATGGCAGAACCTCCTCGATCTGGGTTTGGGTAAGGCCCCAGGCCAGCAGATCGGCATAGGTGGTGCTCCCCTTGATAATCCGGGATTCCTCAGTTTTGATAGGACTTTCGATTACTGTACTGTCCGTGCCAACCATTGGAATGGCCTGCATTCCAGCCTGGTTGAACAGGGCTTCGCTTATTTTTCCCCGTTCCCACAACATCACCCATGCCTCCTGTGGCAATAACGTACTGTCTTCTGGAGTATGGGGCAACCCAAGATACAAAGCGGTGAACCAGCGCAGACTGTCGGTACCGATCTCACCGGCTCCTTCCACGGCAGGATACGCCGTTTCCAGATCCTTGGCCAGATAGGCTTCGGCTGGCTTGACTGTGGTATCCAACCCAAAGGCGGTGGCCAGATCGGAGGCCGTTATGCCAAAATTCTGTTCGATATCAGCGAAGGAATAGGATCCCCGGATATCACCGGGATCAAACTGGCCAGCATATTCTCCTGTTTGGATTTTCGCGGGTATTTTGGTCCCCTCGGTTTTCCACAACCCAAGCGCTGACAATAAAAGAATAGTTCCCAGGATGAACACAACCAATCCAATAGCGATAGGCAAGGATTTCAAGGTGATGCCGGTTTTTTTCCGGGAGGTTTCTCCAAGAGTCCGGGTATTCAGCTCAACCGTACGTTTGACAGGACAGGCTTGTTCTGAAGTACATGCCATGCAGGCAATGCACTGGTGGTCATGTACTGTCTGGGTAGCCGATACCTTGATATTCATGGGACAGGCTCGGTCGCAGGCCTTGCAATCGATACAGGTGGAAGTATTGCGGCGTACCTTGAATACTCTGAACAGGTTGGTGACACCCAGCAAAGCTCCATACGGGCAGGCGTACTTGCAGAAAGGGCGCTCGATAACCAGCGAAAGCGCGATAACCACTCCCAGCACGGCAAAACCGGTGATAGCGACCTCCCCTGTCCAGAAATTGAACAGGGCGAAGTAGGGATCAAAAGCGGAGAACACCAGCTTGGCGGAAATAGCCGTCATCACCACTATCCAGACCAGAACCACATACCTGAGATACCGCAGGAGCCTATCGAGCTTGGCTGGAACCATGGCATTGTAGCGTTTCCCGAATATCCTGCGGCCAATCTTCCCAATCCATTCCTGGAAAGTTCCAAAAGGGCAGATCCAACCACAGAAAACAGGGCCGGCAATAATCGCGGTAATGAAGACTATCAGCATAAGATAGAAGGAGGAATCATGGATTTTCTGGACAAAGGTTCCCTGTGTGATGTATTGGTAGAGAGAGACCACTCCACCGAAAGGACACACGGCATGCAGTGAAGCACCCTGTATCAGGGGAATTGTGATTCCCAGCTCTCCCAGAGAGTGCGACAGCACAATCAGGACGACGAGGATGAAAAACACAATCTGGACAACCATGCGTACTTTCCGGGAAATGGATGGTTTTCTTTCCATATGGCACCGCCTTTTTACAATACGATACCATCATTATGATCCACAGTAGGTAAAAACTACATATCCTGAATATCAAGATTGGGTAAAGAAGTTCCAAACACCGTTTTCAGCTTCGCATCGGCAGTCATCCGATCGTCATCCACATAATGCAGCACGGTGATCCCCAGAGCCCTGGCAGCGATCACATTCTCTTCATAGTCATCCACAAAAAAAGTCTGCACTGCAGTCTGGCCTTCCGCCTTCATGATGCGCTCGAAAAACTGGTGGCAGGGTTTTGTGATGCCCATTTCGTGCGAGGCATAGATGCGATCGAACATAGTGCAGAACCCTTTGGCTTTGATATGCTCCCAATGGGGGGCATAGGTATTGGTTCCGGCCACCACGGTCTTGCCAGCTGACCGTAGCCGGTCAATCAGATTGACCATGGGAGGATTCAACACCGGTGTGAAGAACGCCTCCAGAGGATCCCCCTTGACAAGTACCCCGAACAGCTTCTCCACATGGGTCCAGTAGACCGAGGAATCTATCGAGCCATCCATAAGGGGAAATTCGTACTTCTGATAGTCGGCCAGCAGTTCTTCCAGCGGGAGCCGGTAATGCCTGGCGATTTTCTCCATTGTGGTGATATTCTTCACCACAACATTTCCCATATCGAAGATATACAGGCCGTAACCCAAAGGGTCGCGGCCGTTGAGATTGCAGTAGGTATCCATTTCAGCCTTTTCTTGATTCATAGACAGCTGAGCCACCGATAAAGTATTTGGAAAGCGCGCCGAAAAGAATGAACATGGGGACACTGGCCACCACCGCTACTGCCATCATGGCGCCTTCATCCGTAGCCTTTTCCTCAGCGAATTTTGAGATATACAGAGGAATCGTCTTCATTTTCTCAGTCTGGGTGATCAACAGCGGCCACAATAGGTTGTCCCACTGTCCACGGAAGGAAAGGATTCCCAGAGTGGCGAAAACCGGGGTGCAATTGGGAAACACGATCTGCCAGAAAATAGAGAACTCCCCCAGGCCGTCCACCCGGGAGGCGTCCAGATATTCAGAGGGGAAGGTTATCAGATACTGGCGCATCTGGAACACACCGAAAGCACTCACCAGAAATGGAACAATCATCCCTGCATAGGAATCCTGCATGCGCAGGGAATTCGTCACCATGTACAGAGGGATCATGATAGCCTCAAAGGGGATCATCATGGTCGCCATAATCATCAGAAATATGAAATTCCGTCCTTTGAACTTGAATTTGGCGATTCCATAGCCAGTGATCGAGGCAATCAGAACGGTGGTCAAGGCCACTGTCAAGGAAACAATCAGGGAATTCAACAGATTCCGGGGGAATATCCACGATCCGTCGTTTCCCCGCAGGGCTTGCAGAAAGTTCCTCAGGTATAGTCCGTCCTCGGGAATCCAACTGAAAGGCATCCGCAGAATCTGTTTATTCACCATGAACGATGCCGAGAGCATGAAAACCAACGGGGTCACCGTGAACACCAGCATGACAATCAGCATAATCCAGATGAAAATCCTGGACCAAGGGACTTTTCTCACCATGGTTCCCAAGCGGGAGGATGGTTTGTAGGCAGTATCTGAATCAAGCATGGATTTCTCTCCTCCCCTAGTATTCGACTTCTTCACTCTTTGAGGTGCGGAACTGCAACCATGTGAAGACCAGCATGATAATGAACAACACGATACTCATCGCGCTCGCGCGCCCAATGCGCTGATTGCGGATACCCGTGGTGTAGATGTTCAAGGTTATGACATTGATCGGAGCCCGCGGTGCGCCCCCCTGGACGAACAGATACTGGGTGCTGAAGGTCTTTAGGCACTGCAGCATTGCCATAACTGAAACCAGCACGATAGTCGGTTTGAGCAGGGGAATGGTGATTTTCCAAAAGCTCTGCCAGGTATTGGCTCCATCGATCGTCGCCGCTTCGTAGATAGCCGGTGGAATGGATGAGATTCCAGTGATGAACAGGATCACGAAATATCCGATATACTTCCAGAAATAGACAATCATCGTGGATACCTGCACCATGGTGGCATCCGCAAGGAACTTGTGGTCGACTCCTGGAGTGCTGAAGATGGCATTCACCCATTGGTTTCCCAATCCACGGGGATCGAAAATCAAAAGCCAGATGGCGGCGGCAACCACGGAGGAGATAACCGCGGGGGTGTAGTAAGCGATCTGGAAGAATCCCCGGGCCCTTTTACTACGCAGCTGGGCGATGAACACGGCGAACATCAGACTCACAATCACGATGGGTATAAAGGTACCCAAGGTGAACATGAAGGTTGCGCGGATGGAATTCCAGAAATCGGGTGACTTGAAGATGTAGATATAGTTCCCCAGTCCCATGAATTTGGGGGGAGCCAGGGACAGCACGCGTTTATCGAACAGACTTGTGTAGAGAGCATTGAGAATTGGATAGAAACTGAATAGACAGAAGAATAGAACCGACGGAACCACAAAAGCCAATCCCCAACGGGCCTGTTTTTTCTCTATTCCAATATATTTTCTCTTGCCAACGGGGCTGACAGTCTTCATGACATTCACCTTTACCTGGAACAACACGTGAAGGAGGGCCAGCCGGTAAGCCAGCCCTCCAGAATTACTTGATCATCATTGCTCGTCGATCAGTTCCTGGGCAGCGGTTTTGAGAGTGGCGAGAGCCTTCTCGGGAGTCACACCGGAGAGCATGACCGATTCCACCGCACTGCGGATGAGGGTCTGCAATTCAGCGCTGTTTTTTCCATAGTACACAACATGTCCACGCTCAAAATCCTTGGTGAAAACCGCGGAATAAGGCATGGCTTTGTAGGTGTCGGAATTGAACAGGGCCTTGGTCGGCTGGATGATGGCCACTTCCTTGAGGTATTCCTCGCCATGGCTGAGCATAAAGGAGATTAACTTCCAGGAGGCATCCTGGACAGCCTTGCTGCTCTGGGCGTTGACCATGTAGTAATGTCCATAATAGCAACCGGCGACATCTTTGACCGCATTCTCAAAGGTCGGATACGGAGCAACCATCCAATCCCCACTTGCGAAGAAGGTGGGATTGTCGTTCTTGATACGTCCTTCCTGATACAGACCTGTAGTAGCCATTGCGATATCGTTGTTGTCTTTATTGAACAGGTTTCGGGCGTTCTTATAGGTAGGAGATCCGAGATTGCGTCCACTGGGTCCCCACTGCTGCATGTAGGTCAGGAACTTCAGCCAGGCTTCCTCGCCGACAATGGCGGTTTTTCCATCATCGCTGACCAGTTGGCCACCAAGTTGCTCGACCATCGGCACGAAAGCCACCAGATAGTACGGATAGCGGAAGTCGAATCCACGGCGGACCAGGATGTCTCCATCGCGGATGACCAGTTTCTCGGAAATGTCAGCCATTTCCTCCCAGGTCTTGGGGTAGTCTTTCTCAGCATCCAGCCCGGCGGAAGCGAATACTTTCTTATTGATGAAAATACACCAGTTGGTCAATTCAAGGGGAAGACCATAGATATTGCCATCCACGGTAACGGGATCGAGCATGCCATCGGCATAGGCATCGACAATCGCCTTGTTGTTGGCATACCCTGCGGCTTTGGCATTCACCGGGGCGACACGGCCATTGGCGATGTACTGATACTCGTCCTCAATGGAGAGGTTGAAGATATCCGGACCGGCATTGGCGGCGAAGGCGGTCTGGACCAGCTCAATCATCTTGGTGGACGCCTGTGTGGTCCGCTCAATGGTGATATTGGGGTTGGCAGCCTGGAATTCCTTGATATAGCGTTCTTCCAGTTTTGTCCTATTGGCATCCTCGTGCGTCCAGAACTTGATAGTGATGGGTCCCTGTTCTTCTTGCGCTCCCTGGGCGAACACGGGAGAGACCAGTAGAACAAGAGCGATGCAGATAATCAGACTCTTTTTCATAGTACTACCTCCAAGTAGTTGTTCAATACTATAATTCTGATTTGATCTGAGGTAAAACACAAGTGAATGATTTTATCAATCGTGGATGGATTTTGCTATTTGGGACCATGTTCCCGGTTGTTGTCCACATAGGCTGCCAGACGTTCCATGGTCTCAGAACTCAGCACATGTTCCATCCGGCAGGCATCTGTCTCGGCGGTCAGGGGATCAAGCCCCAGGATGGTCCCCAGAAAGGTGGTAAGTACCTTGTGCCGGTTGTAGACCTGCGAGGCCTTCAGACGTCCTTTTGCGGTGAGTTCGATGGTTCCATAGGATTCCTGATGGATATAACCATCCGCCTGAAGGACCTTCATCGCCCGGTTGGCACTGGGTTTGGTCACGCCAATCTTGGCAGCGAGATCGGTAAGACGGACAGCGGCGCCAGTCTGCTCCTCCAATTCCAACACTGCCTCCAGATAATCTTCACCGGATTCTCGCATCGACTCCCTCCATAAGTAGATAATAACCATGGAATGGTAACACACCAAGCGAATCCGCGCAACCAAAGGGTTGAAATTGTTTTCCCAGGTCTCAGGAAAGCTTCATGTCACCCGGTTTGATCCATCCTTTGTACCGCATGGCCTCGCTGAAAACCAAAGCCAGGATTGCCGGCAGGATGAAATGCAGCAATAGGATTTTCCACCAGGCCTCAAACCCCATCACGTTGATGGTATTGAATTGGCCCACCAGGCCACTGGTTCCCATACCCGCTCCAGAAGCGTTGTTCTCCATCTTGAACACCATGGTCGATAAAGGTCCCAATATTGCAGCGGAAAGGGTGGCGGGAATCCAGATTTTCCAGTTTCTGACGATATTCGGCATCTGGAGCATCGAAGTTCCCAAACCCTGGCTGATCAACCCCCCGATGCGGTTCTCACGATAGCTGGCGACGGCAAACCCCACCATCTGGGCACAGCACCCCACCGTGGCGGCTCCCGCGGCAAGACCACTGATTCCCAACGATATGCAGATAGCGGCGCTGCTTATAGGCAAAGTAAGGATTATTCCCACCACCACGGAAACCAACACACCCATCGGGAAGGGATACAAGGTGGTCAACTTGTTTACAAAAGCCCCGATGGCGCCCATCATCGCGGATACCACGGGGGCAAGGAAGACTCCCACCAATCCACCGGCGATAATGGTGGTCAATGGCACCAGGATGATATCGACTTTGGTTTTTCCAGCAATCAGCTTGGATATCTCAGCTCCCGCCCAGGCTGCCAGTAGAGCACCCACGGGCTCTCCGATGACTATCTTCGCGGCAACTGTACCATCCCAGACAAACGTTCCGGCTCCAATGGCTCCCGTGACAGCGGAACAGAAGATACCCAAGGGCGAAGCGTTCACCGCCACCGCCACCCCAACACCGATCGCCGGTCCCATGAGATACTGGGCAGCCTGACCGAACCGGGCAAGCAGCGCGATATGGCTATAGGTACCAATCTGTTTGATTATCAATCCAATGATAAGCGAGGCGAAAAGCCCCTTGGCCATTCCATTGAGAATGTTGACGAAGTATTCGCCAACACCTTTTCCATGCAGGGTTTTGGTCATACAGTTCTCCTTTACATATGGGGGAATTGGATGACTTCAACAACCAGAGCCCATGTTGGACCGAGGAAGGCCTCCGTTGCACACGATTCTAACCAACATGGGAAAAAAAGTAAAGGACCACCCGCGTGGTCCTCTCCAAGTCCTTGGATCCGTGGGCGGCTACTTTTTATCCTTCGCTTTCCCAAAAACCTTCGGAAAAGCCAGTAGAATAAGATATATAATAAAAATAACCACAAATATCGCACCCATGCCTTTCCACATAAGCTCAAGCGACTGTTCAAAAACATGCATCATGATGAGTCTCCTTTACATCAGCATCATTGCGGGAACCATTCCCAGAATGACACCACCGGCGATAACAGACGCGATCTGTCCCGCAACGTTCGCTCCAATAGCATGCATCAGCAGATGGTTCTGAGGATCAACTTCCTGCCCCATCCTCTGGATAACCCGCGCCGACATCGGGAACGCTGAGATTCCGGCCGCCCCGACCATTGGATTGACCTTGTTCTTGGTGAACAGGTTCAGCAATTTGGCAAACAGGCAACCCGCCATCGAATCGAATACAAAAGCGACCAGGCCAAGACCCATGATCATCAAGGTCTCCAACCGGACAAAATTGACAGCCTTCATGGAGGCGGCTATCGTGATACCCAACAGCAAGGTGATCAGATTCGCAAGGGAAGTCTGGGCGGTTTCTGAAAGAGAACCCAGGACACCGCACTCGCGGATCAGATTGCCAAACATCAGCATACCCACCAGACTTACCGAAGCGGGCGCCACATAACCGGCCACCAGGGTGACCAATATGGGGAACAGCAAACGTGACATGCGGGTGACTACCTTTGGGTTGTACGGCATGCGGATAGCACGTTCCTTTTTAGTGGTCACCAGTTTGATGGCAAAGGGCTGGATGATAGGCACCAAAGCCATATAGGAATAGGCGGCCACCGCGATGGCTCCGATATATTTGCTCCCCAGCACCTGGGATACCAGGATCGAGGTGGGACCATCGGCAGCACCGATTATACCAATGGAGGCAGCATCTTTCAGATCGAAACCCAACAAGGCCGCACAGGAGATGGTGGCGAAAATTCCGAACTGCGCCGCGGCTCCATACAACACAAGCTTGGGATTGCTCAACAGGGGTCCAAAATCAATCATGGCGCCGATGCCGATGAACAGCAGCAATGGCATGGCTTCGGAGGCCTCGATACCGACCGTGAAAAGCCAGTCCAGAATGCCAACCGAATCAATGCCTTTGATGATCTCTTGTGTGATGGCGCCGGAAGAGGGGATGTTTACCAGAATCGCCCCGAATCCCATCGGCAAAAGAAGCGCTGGCTCAAGTTTTTTCGAAATCGCCAGATAGATAAGTGTCGCTCCAATCGCATACATAAGCAATTGTTGCCAGGTGGTGGCTAGAATCCCACTTGTTAGAAAATCCATGGGGGAATCCTCCTTGATGATTGCACAAATGAAGAACTTTCGGCCGACTATAGCATTCATTACAAGCTACAGTCAACTGGGACCGACTCTCTGCACAGGGCATCCAGACATGGCTTTCACCACGCTTTCTTAAGGTGGACTGCATAATTATTCAGTTTCTATTCATACACATCTTCTCAAAATACAGAAAAAGTCCTATTATCGGTAGATGCTGTTGCTATATTCCGACTAAATCGTTAAGGAGTGGAATCATGAAAAAAGTTATCCTGTTCGTGGCCATCGTTTTGTCCATCATGCCGGTGTTATTCGCGGCCGGGGTCAAAGAACAGCCCCAGGACAATTCGCTACAGGCGGTTCTTGACAAAGGCGTGTTTGTGCTTGGTCTGGACGATTCATTCCCCCCTATGGGGTTCCGTGATGAGAAAAACGAGATTGTCGGTTTCGACATCGATCTCGCCAAAGAAGTCACCAAACGTCTCGGTGTGGCCCTCAAGCCCCAGCCAATCGATTGGAATGCCAAGGAACAGGAATTGAACACCGGCAAGATTGACTGCATCTGGAATGGTTTCACCATCACAGAGGAACGCAAGGCACAGTTGAATTTCACCGATGCGTATGTGAACAACTCACAGGTCGCGGTGGTCAGGAGCGACAGCCCCATCCAGAGCCTTAAGGATCTCGCCGGCAAAAAAGTCGGTATCCAGGCTGGTTCCAGTGCTGCGGACGCCGTCAATGGTGCTCCCGATTTCAGCAAGTCCTTGAAAGAAGTCGTGGAAGTGAAGGACAATCTCACCGCATTGATGGATCTTGAGGTAGGCGGGGTCGACGCGGTGGTCATGGACCTGTTTGTGGCCAATGACAATATCCAGCGCAGCGGCAAGAGTTTCAGAGTGCTCGCCGAAGGTCTGGCGACCGAGGAATATGGCGTTGGTTTCCGCAAAAACGACCAGGCTCTGCGCGATAAAGTGCAGGAAATCCTGCTTGCGATGGCCAAAGACGGTACCATGGCGGCAATATCCACCAAATGGTTCGCCGCCGATATCACTGTTTTTGGTAAATAAGGCATGCAACCCTTGGAACAACTGTTGATTCCGATGCTCGCGGGAACGCTCACCTCGCTACAGGTTTTCTTCCTCACACTGCTGTTCGCCTTGCCGCTTGGCCTGTTGGTGGCCAAGGGCAGGATGAGCAGGCATCGGATCGTTGCTTCCCTGGTGAATGGCTACATCATGATCATGCGGGGAACCCCATTGATTCTCCAGCTGATTTTCGTTTATTTCGCCCCGTATTACATATTCGGGGCTTCCACCGACCGCTTCACCGCGGTCATCATCGCTTTTGTGATCAACTATGCCGCTTATTTCGCTGAGATTTTCCGCGGAGGCATCCAGAGTATCCCACAGGGGCAATATGAAGCCGCCTCAGTGCTGGGTTTTTCCAAATCCCACACCTTCACCCATATAGTGATGCCCCAAGTGGTGAAGCGCATCATGCCTGCGATGGGCAACGAGGTGATCACCCTGGTCAAGGACACCGCGCTGGCACAGACCATCGGGGTGGCGGAACTGTTCCGGGTAGCCCAGAACGCCGCTTCACGGCAGTTCTCCACCATGCCTATCTTCATAGCCGGTATCTTCTACTTCGTGATGAATTCCATCGTCTCGAAAAGCTTTGACCTGATCGAGAGAAAACTCGATTACTACCGCTAGGGGGGTGTGATGGAAGTCATCGGTGTTTCCCATGTGAGCAAGAATTTCGATGATCTCTGTGTCCTCAGGGATATTTCGTTCTCGGTCAACCAGGGGGAGGTCCTTTCCATCATCGGTCCCTCGGGATCGGGAAAATCAACCCTTCTCAGATGCATCACCCATCTGGAGGAGATCGACAGCGGATCGATCACCATATGTGGTGAAACACTGGTCCATACCGAAGCCGGAAACCAGGTGGTGTATGCTGAGCGGAAAAAACTCCAGCAGATCCGTCTGAGTCTGGGCTTGGTTTTCCAGAATTTCAATCTTTTCCCTCATTTCTCGGTGATGCGCAACATTACTGAAGCCCAGGTGCATGTACTGGGCACTCCACTGGCTCAGGCTAAAAGCGTAGCAGAGGAACTCTTGGTCAAAATGGGATTGCAGGACAAAGCGCTGGCCTACCCTTTCCAACTTTCCGGTGGGCAGCAGCAACGGGTCTCCATAGCCCGGGCCTTGGCTTTGAAACCCCAGGTGCTGTGTTTTGATGAGCCTACCAGCGCGCTTGATCCAGAACTCACCGGCGAGATTCTCTCGGTGATCAGGGATCTGGCCAAGGAGAAGATGACCATGGTGGTGGTGACCCACGAGATGGCCTTCGCCCGGGACATCTCGGACAGGGTCATCTTCATGGATGGCGCGACCATTGTTGAGGAAGGCTCCCCCGACCAGGTCTTCAACCATCCTCGCAATGAACGGACCCAACGCTTTCTCAGCCATTTCGGCGACTGACCGACCAATACCTGCCAACCCTATCTATCCTATCTATCCCCGCAGGATCCGGCCAGCGATGCTCCCGGTGCATCCACCCTGTTCATAGACGATACTGCCATTGACCATCACCAGATCGATACCTGTACCGGATTGCCGGGGGTTGTCCAGTGTGGAACAATCGTGCATGTGGTCGATATCCAGCAACACCAGATCGGCCGCGAAACCCGGTTTGATCAGTCCCCGGTCGGTCAAGCCCAGTCTTGCCGCCCCCTCACCGGTCATGCGGCGTATCTGTTTTTCGATGGGAAGCACCGCATCCTGCCGCTGGTAGATATCCAGAAGATGGCGGGCGGCCTGCCAGGAACGGGGATGGACCAACTCCGAGCTGTACAAGGCATCGGTTCCAAAACACCCCAGGGGATGGGCCATGATGGTCCGGATGGAACTCTGGTTCTGGGTGATATCGACCATCACAGCAGCACCTTTCTCCACTGCCAGTACATCGAAAAAGCTATCGAACGGATCCTGACCGCGTTCTTTGGTGATTTGCTCAAACGACAGGCCATTGTACTGGGGATTGCCCGCCAATGAAGCGACACTGATATCATGCCATCCACACAGTTCATAGATGCTGTCCCATCCATGGGGATGCTCCATGGAAGAGCGGATGGTCCGGCGCTCTGTAGGTGATGCCAGTCTGACCGCCAGTTCCGCACGGTCCAGCCGGAGGTATTCGGGAGGCAACAGGCTGAACAGCGAAGTCGAGCCATATTCGTATGGATATTGGTCAAAGGTCACCTTGACCCCTTTGGCATGATATTGTCCGATAAGATCCAGCATCCTGGGTACTTTGTTTTGATTTTTCCGGCCAATCGCCTTTAGGTGTGAGATCTCCAGGCGCACACCGGTTTTCAAGGCAAGATCGAGCACTTCTTCCAACGATTCAAGCACTTCGTTTCCCTCACACCGGTGATGGACCGCGAATAGGCGGTCACGTCTAGCCGTCGCACGTAGCAAGGCTTCCAGTTCATCAGCCGTGGCGAACATACAGGGCGCATAATAGAGTCCTGAGGAAAAACCTACCGCTCCCTGGTCAAAAGCCTGTTCCAGCAAGGAAACCATGACATTGGTTTCCCGGGTGCTGGCCGCCCGGTTGGGATTGCCTGCCATGGCGGCGATCCGCAAGGGAGCATGGGCCTGCAGGAACAGGAGGTTTGTTCCGGTGCCTTTCCTCTCAACCCTATCCATGAAGGAGCCACAACCTTTCCAATCCCACGGCCCATCATACGAACCCAGCACATCCCGATCAAGATTCTGGAGAAACTGCCTGGCATATGGATCCCCTGGATTGGGAAACACCCCTATCCCACAGTTTCCGGTGACTTCAGTGACGATTCCCTGGCTGAGTTTGGAAAACATACCAGGGTTCCTGAGAATCTCCAACTCGCTGTGTCCGTGGATATCTATGAACCCGGGAGCCAGAATACGTGAACAGGCATCGATCACCCGGTCAGGTCTGAAGGTATCGCCGATGTTGCCGATGGCGAGGATATGGCCATCGGCAATCGCGACATCACCGGGGAAAGAGCTGTTTCCAGTACCATCGATAACCGTGCAGTTGGTGAATAGAAAAGTTGTAGCCATGGTTGGATTATACTCCCAAAGGAATATCCCACTCAATATCCAGCGTACTGGACCATACTTGAAGAGCCTTGCATGCCGGTTGGTTCCTCAAAGCACACGATTCGTGTATACTTCCCGTATAAGGAAGCAGACAAGTGGATATGTATGACGTGGTGATTGTCGGTTCAGGACCGGCAGGCATGGGTGCGGCTTTCGAGATTGCTTTAACCAGACCGGAACTCTCTGTGCTTATTCTGGACAAGGAACAGTATTCAACCGGTGGGATGCGCAACGACTGCAAGATGAATTTCACTTATCCGATAGGTTTTCCCGAGGAATACTGGAGCCAGGAGCAGGCCGACCACTATATGCAGAAAGCCACGGCTTTTCTCAAACCGGATATCATGCCAAAAAGCAATATCGCCATCTACCAGAAAAGAGCTGAACGGCTGGGATGCGCCCTCCTTGAGATCCGCCAATCGCATCTGGGCACAGATGGGGGCTTGCTGCTGATCAAGAAACTACTGGCTGAGCTCAATACCCTGGCAGTCCAGCTGGCGCTGGGGGAGACCATGCTCTCCATAGATGACAAAATCCAGGTTATCGGTACCGATAAACGGGATATAGGGTACCGCACCCTTCTGATCGCTCCCGGACGGAAAGGTTTCCATTTCCTACAGATGATGCTGCACAGCCTGGGAGTACCCTATGTCGACAATATCGTTGACATCGGTTTGCGTATCGAAACAAAGATCGACCGGTATCCGATAGTGAGGGATTACTACGATCCAAAGTTCTACTTTCCAGAGAAGGTGCGCACCTTCTGCACCAACAGCGGGGATGCCCATGTGGTCAAAGAGCGCTACACCACAGCTAGAGGCGACGAATGGTTCTCAGTAAACGGCCATGCCTATTCAGCGGAGACCCATGCGGCCAACGGTCTGGTGAACTTCGCCATCCTCAAGACAGTGCGGTTCACCGCGCCCTTGGCCAGTGGCCAGGCTTTCGCGGAGAATCTGGGGCTCCAGGCGGCTCTTATGGGTGGCAACAAACCCTTGATGCAGCGGGTCGGTGATTTCCGGCTGGGTTCCAGAAGCAAAGAGAACAGCTTCAATTCGGATCTCTATGACTTCCCACCAAGTCTCAAGGACTGCTGTCCCGGCGACATTTCACTGGCCATTCCCTCCAAGATCCTGCGGGCTATCTGGAAAGCCATGAAAAACCTGGACACCATCGTGCCGGGAGTCCTGCATCCGGCCACCATCATGTACTATCCTGAAATCAAACTGTATGCCAACAAGCCCCAGTATCTGGACGATCATTTCCGCGTGACCAACCATGTGTTTCTCGCGGGTGATGGCGCCGGGACCAGCCGGGGAATCACCGCTGCCTGGGCAAGTGGGATACGCTCTGCCCAGGGCATGCTGGACAGTCTACATCAGGGGTGAGAACAGCTTCAGCACATCACGGCAGAAACGGTAGTGGAAGGGAATCGATTCTTCTTGGGCTAGGGTGATTTCCTTGCAGACTTCCAGGGTCCGGGTGATATCGTTACGCACTGACCCCACCATCGAGGAATGGTAGAAAGCCACTCCGCATTCGAAATGCAGATAAAAGCTCCGATAATCCATATTCGTGGTTCCCACGATGGAAACCTCGTCATCCGACACGAACATCTTGGCATGGATGAATCCCGGAGTATATTCGAAGATCCTCACCCCCGCCCGTAGCAGCACCCGGTAATTGGAGCGGGTAACCGGGTGGATATACCATTTATCGGGGAAGCTTGGGGTGATGATGCGCACATCCACTCCGCTTTGCGCCGCGATGATAAGGGCGGTGGACATCTGGGTGTCTATGATCAGATACGGGGTGGTGATCCAGACATATTTCCTGGCATTGTTGATGATTTGGATATAGGCATTCTCCGCGATATTCTCATCATCCAGCGGACTATCACCGAACGGCTGCACGAATCCATCCGTCAGGAATCTCCTTTGGGGGAGGAATCCTGAGAAATCCACCAGCTCGCTGGTGGTGAACATCCATTGCTGCAGGAACATGGAGGTCAGATTCCAGACAGCCTCACCACGGAGCATCACCACCGTGTCTTTCCAATGGCCAAATTTGATTTTCCGGTTGATATACTCATCGGCGAAATTGATGCCTCCGGTGAAACCCACATCGCCATCAATCACTAGGATCTTGCGGTGGTCCCGGTAATTCAGACGGGGATTCAGGTGGGGCCGCATGTAATTGAAAATCCCCACCAGCAGGCCGGCTTCCCTTAAACGGCTCTCATAATGGGGGGGCAGAGTCTGGATACTCCCCAGATCATCGTACATCAAACGGACCGTGACACCCTCTTTCACCTTGGAGATGAGAAGATTGAGCATGGCATCCCACATCTCTCCCTCATCGATGATGAAATACTCCAGCAGGATGAAGCGCTTGGCTTTGGTCACTTCCTCTTGGATCCGCTTGAAAGCCAACTCACCCAATGCATAGTATTCGACTTCCGTATTCCGCCATAAAGCCCCTCCTGAAAGATTGCGGATATATGCGGCTTGCCGCGCAAGGATGGGAGAGTTGGCGGTCAGGTCCGCAAACACCTCACTCTGGGGTTGGGGAAGCGCCAGGTTCAACCCATGCTCATAATATCCCCGGTACTTGACCACCTGGCGGGCAACCTGCCGGCCTCCCCTCTTGTTGCCGAAAATCACATAGAAGGGAACCCCGAGGACCGGTACCGTCAGGATCACGATAATCCAGGCGATTTTAAAGGCCGGATTGTCATCACGGCTGACCACAAAGAACACAATGACGAAACTGAAAACATATATCAGATAGAAGTACAACGCATTGCCATTGGCGATAGTAATGACCAACCAGAATACCACGGCGATCTGGATAAGAAAGAGAAAGATGAAAGTCGCCAATCTTCCCGTGAGGAATTTCAGATACTTTTTCATCGATGCCCCTTAATTCCTGTGTTCCTCTTCGTCATCGTATTCATCCCCGTAGACCTCGGAATCGTCATTCGTGACATCATCGGAATCGTCTTGTCCGTCCTGCTCTTCCTCGTATTCGGAGTCGTCATCCAATTCGGTGTTCGGATCGCTTTCATCCTCGTCCTGGGAAACCTCTGTGTTTGGACTGTCATCATCAAACAGATCCGAATCATCCAAGGCTTCCTCCAAAGCATCGTCCCTAAGTTCCACTGTATCGCTTTGGCTATCCACCATAGTGTCTAAAGCTGAAAGCATGCCACGTACCTCCTTTTCGGTTATTCCGGAAGTCTGATAGAAAGGTTTGGTCAAAGCCTGTTCATAGAGCCCGCGGGCTGTGGAGATTTTCCCTAAAGCGGTCTTCACCTGGGCGGCATGCACATAGGCTTCAGGAAAGCGGGGTTTGGAATCGGCGATCAAGGTATTGTACAGTTTCTCGGCTCCCGCCAGATCACCGGACAAAAGCAGGTACCAGCCACGGTTGTCCAACATGCCTGGAGTCTCTGGCATGTTCGCGGCAGCCTCCTGTATGGCTTCCCAGGCTTCGGGAAGCCGGCCGGCTTCCAATAGGAAACTCACCAGATTGATATAGAGGTTCTTATCGCCTTTGCCAAGCTTGCGGATATCCTGAAGAATACCAATGGCGGCCTGGATATCACCCATCACATAGTAGGCCATGGAACGCGAGGTGCCGGCATTGGCCAGAATAGTGGCATTGGGTTTGCGGGCATGGTTTTGCCGGGTGATCACCGAATCCAGAATCGAGGCGGCGATGTGGATATCACCTTTCTGGATGAAAAGATTCCCAAGCATGACGGTATAGGAGGGCGACAAGCCAGCTTTCCAGGCTTTCTCATAGTAATACCAGGCTTTCTGAGGGTCCTTTTTGGTATTGTTGAGTATCCGGGATCCAAGAACCACATACAGGTATCCCCGTTTGAATACCAGAAGCACCACAATAATCAACAATATGAGCACAAGCTTATACATCTGGGCAATCGGAAGCATCACCACGATAAGCAGCGCGGCGAGAACCGCTGTCATGGTAAGGTTTTTTAACATCAAGGTATCCTCCACGGAAAATCATCTACATAATGCCATATTTGATGAAGTATTGCCATATAACTTCACAGTTCCCGGCAGTTCCTGGCGGTTTCCGCCGGATGCTTGTCAAAGAAGGGATATACGGGTACCATCCAGGTATGGAGAATGAAAGGAAACCCCTGTTGCTGCATTGCTGCTGCGGACCCTGTTCCACGGCCTCGATCGAACGGTTGCGGGAACTGGGATACGAGCCGGTTCTTTTTTTTGGCAATAGCAATATCCATCCCCAATCAGAAGCCGAACTCCGCTATGGAGAATTGGAGAAAGTCGCCCGGTTTTTCAATCTCACCATAGTGCGCGCCCCTTGGCAGCATAGCCGATGGCGTGAGGCGGTCGCCGGCCATGAGATGGATCGGGAAACCGGAGAACGCTGTGGAATCTGCTTCGCCTGGAACCTCAGGGAAGCCGCCAATCAGGCCCGCCAGCTGGGAATCCCCTATTTCACCACCACACTGACGGTTAGCCCGCACAAGGATTCTCCCTTGATTTTCTCCCTGGGAAAAACCATGGATGGGTTTGTTCCCGTCGATTTCAAGAAGAAAGGTGGGTTCCAGCGCAGCATCCAGTTATCCAGACAACTGCAACTGTATCGGCAGCAGTACTGTGGCTGCGAGTTTTCCCTGCGTGACTCAGTCCAGCAGCAATAGACTGACGGCCATCACCGCCATCCCACCCAGTACACCATAGATTGCCAGATGGTGTTCCCCATATTTCTCAGCAGTGGGGAGCAATTCATCGAACGAGATATAGACCATGATACCGGCTGTGGAGGCCATGACCATTCCCAGCATGAAGTTGGAGGGGAAAAGGGAAAAAAGGACCAGGCCGATCACCGCTCCAAGCATCTCTGATAGACCAGAGAGCAGCGAGATCACAAATCCCTTGCGCCGGCTTCCGGTGGCAAAATAGATGGGCACGGCTACCGCGACACCTTCGGGAATATTGTGGATAGCCACCGCGATAGCGATACTGATCCCTACATGAGGGTCAGCCATGTAACTGGTGAAAGTGGCCAGTCCTTCGGGAAAGTTGTGCAGCGTGATGGCGATTGCCGCGAAAAATCCGGTCCTAAGGAGATTCTTATCGGTGTTCATGTATTGGGATGATGTAACGATACTCTCAACATCGGGTATCTCGTGCGGGTTGTCCTGGGAGGGGACAAACCGGTCGATGATGGCGATCAGCGCGATACCCGAGAAAAATGAAATCACATTGATAAGATTGGCTTGGCTCTCGCTGAAGCGGGTAAGAAGGAAGACTTTCCCCTGGGGGAGGATCTCCACAAAAGAAAGATAGACCATCACGCCTGCCGAGAACCCCAGGGAGCCTGAGAGGAACCGGGAATTGTTCCGCTTTTGGAACATGCTGACCAGTCCCCCGATTCCTGTTGACAACCCGGCGAATAAGGTAAGCGACAATGAGACGATGATCCCTGTGATATCCATATCAGCAACATAAAGCTTAGCGCTGACTGTGTCAATCCAAAATGTTTGGCTTGGCTAACTATTGGACTTCAAGATGCGCTCTTTGGCGAAGCATACGGTAGATGGCCTCCATGTCCATGGAGTCATCGATAAGGTCCTCGGTACAGCACAGGATCCGATCCACCCGTTCATCATAGCAATAGGCTACCCCGTGCGCTTCATACAGCCGCTGGGCATACCGGCTCATTATGTGGGCTTTGACCACACGGAAGCCCATCCGTATCGTCAAGGCTGCCGCCGCCCTGCCCGCGATCTGATCGTGGAGCACCAGAGTGGAGATATCAAGATGATGGCTGGCAAGGAAATGTTCAACTTCGAACAATGGATACAGCCATTTGCCCCCGCTACAGAAAACCACTTGCCCTTCATGGAGAAGCTCCACTGATATTCCCGAAGGGAGTTGCCGCTCAGATAGCCATGTGGGAAGAACGACAACCGGAAGACTCATGATTGTTTTCCGAATATGAAACCCCACACCACACTATCGGCGGGACTATCATATCCGACATACACCGAAAGCGGTAGGTTCTTCAGTCCAAGAAAGGAGATCCTAGTGGACAGCTGTAGACCATAGACAAATGAGGGCAACAACTGCCCCGCCTGATACCAGAGCATCTGGTTGAAAATCCTGATTGAAGAGTCTTCAATGATGACCATCTCTCCCATAGTGGGTTTGAAACCGGCCGGTTGCCAGGACAATACCATATTGGCCGTCATCAGGTAGCCACATGGATTTGCCGCACCGGTGGGGGACAAGGAGCCCTGGGTTCTGATGGAGGCTTCGGAAGTCCTGAACTGGTCACCTTGGTAAAAAGGAACATCACCTGCGCCATCCAGTGCGAAACGTCCGTTGAAAGAGAGCTTCAGGTCGACATCGGAAACCACCGGTACCGAAGAGCGTAGTTTGGCATAGGCAAAACTCCGGTCATAGGCATGGGCCAACTGCCAGCCACCTTCCGCTGAGATGTGGAAAGCCGAACCGGTATCCTGCCACCCAACAAACCCGCCTACGTTGAGCAACATCCCCTGAAGAGCGAAAACCGGTGAGAATTGATGCTCGAGCGATCCAAGAAAACGCAAAGACAACCGATCGCCAGCCAACAGTTGCCGTAATTCCACCCCTGTCCGGTTATACCACGACGGGAGCCAGTTCTGATCCATGGAGATGGACAGATCGGTGGACAATGCGAGGAATGGAAAAGGAAAAACCGACAGGGAGCCGGTGACCATGGGATAGATATCCTTCACAGAGGTGGATTCCCAGCCAAAACCTCCATTCAGCTCGAATACAAGGGATTTCCAATCGATATTGTAGGAGATGCCCACCACCAGTTCATCACGCAACAGCCAGGGATCATCCTCGTAGAGAAACGATTTTGTCGAGAAGAACATGTAATTGGAAAAACGCTCCTGATACACATGGTTGAACAGGCGGTAGTTTCCCAGGACCCGTTTTTCGCGCGCCGAGAAATCCGCGCGTACCTTGTTGATCCTCTCATCCAACCCCATGGTCTCCATCGCGCATAGTTCGTCATGATACTTGGCAGCCGAGTCATATCCGATACTGGCAATCTGCCGCATGGACTTGAAATCCATGAAGGAGAAACCTTCGACCATGCAACGGATCCAGAGGGTTTCGGGATGCCGCAGCAACTCAACCACCCCCTGGCGGCGCTTGGCGATATCTATCGAGGTGTTCAGAATTGTGATCGGATTGCGTAGATTGAGATCGCTCCCTTCATAGAAAGCGGTGGAAACCAGCACGGAATCGCTGTAGTCATAGGCTATATCCAGCGGAACCAGGTTTGTGATACCTCCATCCACCAGCAGATGCCCCTGGTATTCGGTTGGTGAGAAATAGACTGGTAGCACAAAGGAGGCCTCCATCACCGTCAGCAGGTCACCCTCGCATATCCGGATCTGTCGTTTTGTGGCCAGATCCTCGGCCACCACCATAACTGGGATGGGCAATTCCTCCAGTCTGGGACTCTTGCCTAGAAAGGAATTGATCAATGCCGAGAATTGGGAGGTGTCCAGGATCCCTCCGCCCAGAGGAAGGGTGAGGTTGAACAACTGCCCCAGATCCACACTGCTGCACACGGTGATGATCTGGTCGGGCGACAACCCGGCGGCATACAGCAGAGCCACAATGGAACCCATTGAATTCGATATGATGAAATCAGGGACGATATCCTGTTCTTCCAGGTATTTGAGAACCCCGATATGGGCAAAAGCCCGGGCAGATCCCCCCGAGAGCACCAGACCGATGGGTTCCCGTTCTCCCTTGGTTCTTTCCAATATCCGTTGCCTGAAAACCACATCTCCGTAGGTGATTGGCAAGTTGGCGGCCAACAATTCATTGGAATTGTTCAACACCTGCTGGGGTACAGTGATAGCCGCACCCAATGTTCCATATACCAGTACCATCACGATGAACAACGAAACGATGTGCCTCAATTTCCCATCCATCACAGGGGGCCTCCCGACACAAGCACGATGCACTTGCTCCATAATAAAGGAAAAAGATAGCACTAGCAAGGCAATACCGACACCTTTGGCTACAGGTCAGCGTTTCCCAGAACCTTGGTCAGAATCGCAAGGGCTTCATCTATCTCCTGCAGGCTGATCACCAGGGGAGGAACGAAACGCAACACATTGGGCCCGGCGTTGGCGATCAGCAAACCGTTCTCCATGCAAGCGGCGATCAAAGGCCGTACAGGAACACTCATCTCCATTCCCAGCATCAACCCCTTTCCCCGCACCTCGATAATGGCAGGATAGCGTTTCTGCAAGGCCAACAGAGCCTTGGTGAGATAGGTGGACATTGTCTGTACATGTGCCAGCAAGGAACCTTGTGCCAAACGTTCCAGGATAACATTGGCTGCCGTGGTGGCGACCAGGTTTCCACCGAAAGTCGCCGCATGGTCGCCAGGAGCCAGCACTGCGGCGGCTTTTCCCTTGGCAACCATGGCTCCGATGGGGAAACCTGCTCCCAAGGCTTTGGCGAGGGTCATCACATCGGGGACCACCCCATAGGCTTGCCAGGCGAAGGAAGTACCGGTGCGGCCCATACCGCATTGGACTTCATCGAACATCAACAGGATATCTTTTTCGTCACAGAGTTTTCTCAGGCCTTTCAGGAATTCTCCGGTAGCGGCGATCACTCCGCCCTCACCCTGGATAGGTTCAACCAATATGGCGCAGGTGCGGTCGGTCACCGCGGCTTTTACCCCGTCCAGATCATTGTAGGGAGCATAGCTGAAACCGGGTACCAACGGGGTGAAAGATGCCTGGTATTTGGTTTGTCCGGTAGCGGTCATGGAGCCATAGGTGCGGCCATGGAAGGAATGGGCCATGGTGATGATATCGGTGCGGTGGGGATCCTGGCTGGCCCCGTATTTGCGGGCCAGCTTCAAAGCCGCCTCATTCGCCTCGGTTCCACTATTGCAGAAAAACACCCGGTCCATGCCGCTAAGCTGGACAAGACGTGCAGCCGCATTGACCGCCGGTTCATTCCAATAGAGATTCGAGCAATGGAGCAGGCCTTGTTGGAGAACCTGTCCGATGGCTTCATTCAGCTGTTGGTCGCCATACCCAAGAGCATTCACCGCAATGCCGGCTACCATATCGAGATAACTTTTACCAGTGTTATCATATAACCGGCAGCCTTTCCCACTGGACAGCACCACTGGATACTGGGCGTAGGTTTCCATGAACACCTGTTTGCCCATTGCGATGCATGGATTCTCTGTCATTGTCGTTCTCCTTTCCTATCAGATACGTTCACTGGCGTTCCACCTTGGGTGCCTAACGGATCATCATCGTCCCGATACCTTCATTGGTGAAAATCTCCAGCAACATGCTGTGGGGCAGGCGGCCATCCAGGATATGCACACTCTGCACACCCTGCCGGATACCATCCATACAGCACTGCGCCTTGGGAATCATACCACCCGATATCGTGCCATCCGCGATAAACGCCTCGGCTTCGGCCAAGGTGAGATGGCGCAGGATTGAATCCGGGTCGTTCCTATCCCGCAGAATTCCTTCCACGTCGGTGAGAAACACCAGTTTTTGGGCATGAAGGGCCCCGGCGATGGCACTGGCGGCATAATCGGCATTGATATTGTAGGTGTTGCCCAGGGAATCGGTTCCGACTGGAGCCACCACCGGGACAAAATCATTGGCGATCAAAGTCTCCAACAAGCCGGTGTTCACCTTGGACACTTCGCCCACGAACCCAAGATCCTTGCCGTCGCTGAGTTTTTTGACAGCTACCAGCGTATCGCCATCCTTGCCATTGATTCCTACCGCATTGATGCCTTGGGATTGCAGGCACTGCACCAATTCCTTGGAGATATTGCCTGATAGAACCATCTCGGCGACCTGGGCGGTCTCAGCATCGGTAACCCGCAGACCATCGACGAACTGGGACTTCTTCCCCAGCCGATCCAGCAACTGGGTGATGGTATTGCCACCCCCGTGGACCACTACCGGTTTGATTCCTATGCGCTTGAGCATGGCGATATCCTGGATCACAGACATCTTGATATCGTTGTCCACCATCGCGCTGCCACCATATTTGACCACCACGATACTTCCGGCGAACCGCCGGATGTAGGGAAGCGCTTCGATGAGAACACTTGCCTTCTCGATTTCCCGTTTCATGGTCAACTCCTATAATCTCCATTGATCTTTACATAATCATAGGTGAGATCACATCCCCAGGCGGTAGCTTTTCCCGTACCCTCAGCCAGATCGGCGAATACGCTGATGGATTTGGCCTGAAGCACATGTTTCGCCAACGCCTCGTCAAAAGCGATGGGAACCCCTTTATCCACCACATGCACCGCACCGTTCGCACTCTCGTATCTGATAGACACCCCCTCTGGATTGAAGGAAGCGCCGGAATATCCCATGGCACACAGAATGCGTCCCCAATTGGCATCGGCCCCGAAAAATGCCGCTTTGACCAGGCTGCTGGAAACCACCGAACGGGCCATTGTCCGTGCATCCTGGGTGCTTGCGGCGCCTTGCACCCGTACTTCGATGAATTTCCCCGCGCCTTCTCCATCCTTGACAATCAATTTGGCAAGCGCAGTGTGAACGAACAGAAAAGCCTCGGTGAACAATTTCTCCTGTGGCGTGCCGCTTTTGATCACCGGTGAGCCGGAGCATCCGTTGGCCAGGACCAGCACGGTATCGTTGGTGCTGGTGTCTCCATCCACAGAAATCATGTTGTAGCTATCAATGATGGTCGATCCGAGCAGGGATTGCAGCAAAGGGGCCTCGATAGCGGCATCCGTGGTGATGAATGACAGCATCGTGGCCATATTGGGATGGATCATGCCCGACCCTTTGGCCATTCCGGCAATCCGCACGGGCTTTCCATCGATCTCCAGCTCTACCGCCACCACTTTGGAAAAAGTATCGGTGGTGCAGATAGCCTGAGCCGCATCCTCAGCCGCCTGCGGACTAGAGGCCAGCGAACAGGCGCACTGGGCAATGCCTGTCTCAACCTTCTGCATAGGCATAGGAAGACCGATGACCCCGGTGGAGCACACCAACACTTCCTGGGATGCGCATCCAATCGCCTGGGCGGATACACTGGCCATAGCTTGGGTATCCAGGTATCCTTGCGAGCCGGTACAGGCATTGGCATTGCCGCTATTCACCAGAATCGCCCGCACTGGTTTCCCCGAAGCGACAATCTTCTGGTCCCAGACTACAGGAGCGGCTTTGACCACATTGGTGGTGAATGCACCGGCAACTACCGCCGGACAGGAACTTACCAGCAAAGCCAAGTCTTTTTTCTTTTTCTTGATTCCAGCCGCGATACCGCTGGCGCTGAAACCCTGGGGGGCGGTGATTCCGCCATCGATCTGTTTCATATTTCCAATTCCTTTACATGCCTATTACAACGGGAAAGCCGGTACGGCCTCAAGGCCGGCACTCTCATCAAACCCAAACACGATATCCATATTCTGTACCGCCTGGCCAGATGCACCTTTGACCAGATTGTCCAAAGCGCCGCAGACCACAATCCGACCAGTCCGTTTATCCACGATATACCCGATATCGCAGTAATTGGAGCCTTTCACCCAGCGGGTTTCCGGGAGAACGCCTTTACCAAGCAATCTGATGAACCGTTCCCCGCCATAAAAGGCCTGGTAAGCGGCATCCACCTCAACGGCATCCACATGTTTCTTCAGTTCCGCATAGGCCGTGATCAGTATGCCCCGGTTCATGGGAATGAGATGGGGGGTGAATGAAATGGTGATGCCTTCGTGGGAAACACCCTGTGAAGCCGCGAGCGAAAGCTGTTCCTCGATCTCCGGGGTATGGCGATGGGTTCCCACTCCATAGGGTTTCACCGATCCATCACACTCGCAGAACAGCGAATCCAACTTCTCGCTTCTACCGGTACCCGAGACTCCCGATTTCGCATCTATGATGATGGAATCCTTCTCGATCAGGTCATGGGCGAGCAATGGCGCCAGGGTGAGAATGGAACAGGTAGTGTAGCATCCCGGATTCGCGATGAGGCGGCTATTCCTGATAGCCGGCCGATTCAGTTCACACAGCCCATACACAGCTTTGGAAAGCAGTTCAGGAGAACCGTGTTTCACTTTATACCATTGTTCATAGACAGCGGGATCGGATAAACGGAAATCGGCGCTGAGGTCGATTACCACGCAGTTTTCAAGCACGCTGGAATCAACCTGTTTTGAGGCAATCCCATGGGGAAGCGAGAGGAAGATGACATCGCAGGTGCGGGCAAAAGAAGCGATATCCGATTCCTCGCAGCCCGCATCGAAAATGGTTTTCAGATTGGCGAACATCTGCGAGAACGGGAGTCCGGCATAGGAATGCGATCCGGCGATAACCGTTTTCACCTGGGGATGGGCGCATAGCAGACGGACCAGTTCCGCTCCCGCATAACCTGTCGCCCCGACAACACCGGCAGTAATCATCGCTATTCTCCTTCTTTTATTCCTAATATTGTATATATATTCATTTTTATATTTTGTATAGGGGGTTTTATGCATATTTATTACATATTTATCTACTTTCCATGCAATCTCTGCAAATTTAAAAACCTACCGCCTGAGGCCGATGGCCCGACGCCTTTTTCAGCAGACCGGCCACAGTGTCACATAGTATCACATAAGTTGATTTAACATGACAGAAGGAATTTATTCTGGTAGAATCGAAGTTGTCCCCACATACTTCCCTTTTTGGATTCTTCTATGGCTCTTTGTTGCAAATGCAACTGATTCCAGCGTCCACTCCTGATAGACTTTGCTTAGGATATAAGGAGAACTGGTTATGAGGACAATGAGAAGAACCGATCGGCAACAGGATAGGGAATTCGCCCTGGCCCTTTTCAGCACCTGTACATACGCAATCCTGTGCACTGTAGACATGGAGGGGAATCCTTATGCAGTGCCCATCTGTGTGGTACTGGAAGGAGACCACTTCTACTTCCATTGCGCACCGGATGGCACCAAAACCGATAATATCACCCACAACAGCCACGTATCGCTGGTATGTGTAGGTACAACACACCTGCTACCTGAGCAATTCTCCCTTGCCTATGAATCGGCCATCGCCTATGGACAGGCCATACCGGTGCTCTCTGCTGAGGAAAAGAACCATGCGCTGCAGGCAATCTGCCAACGCTATGCCCAAGAGAACCAGGTGGCGGTGCCACAGTATATCGAATCCATGGGGGATCGGACCGCGGTGTACAGGATCGATATCCAGCAAATCACCGCCAAGGCCCGAGCCAACCAGAGGAAGCACCCATCATGATCAGAAAAACCATCACTATAGACCAGGAAAAATGCAATGGATGCGCCTTGTGCATCACGGCCTGCCACGAGGGAGCGATCGGCATGGTGAACGGCAAAGTCCAACTGGTACGCGACGATTATTGTGACGGATTGGGAGACTGCCTGCCAGTATGCCCCACTGGAGCGATCTCTTTTGTGAACCGTGAAGCCCCGGCGAAGGATGAGGCCACTGGCGAAGAGGAAAAAATCCAAGAACCCGCCAAGAAAGGGAAGCTGCCCTGTGGATGTCCGGGTACCCAAGTGCGCTCGATAGCCCATCCCCACAGCGCTTGCGGCGAGACCGATTCCAAGGAGGCCGCTCCCCGCTCACAATTGCGTCAGTTTCCTATCCAGCTCCAACTGGTTCCTGAGAACGCTTCGTTTTTCAAACATGCCCATCTGTTGATCAGCGCCGATTGCGCCGCCTATGCCTTTGGAGATTTCCACAACCGGTTCATGCGCGGCAAGATCACTTTGATCGGCTGTCCCAAACTGGATCCGGTGGATTACAGCGGAAAAATCACCAGGATCCTTAAGAACAACGCTATCGAATCCGTCACTGTGGTGCGAATGGAGGTCCCCTGCTGTGGCGGTATTGGGAAAGCCGTGGAGAAAGCGCTTCTGGATTGTGGCAAGTCCATTCCTTTGCAAGTGATAGTGATTGGTTCCGATGGTCACCTTATCGATTGAGCCCAGATGGGCAGGGAGGAGAAGTATGATTGAACAGATCCGCTCCTACATGACCACAGAAGACCAGACAATCGAACAGCTCGTCCAAGATCCCCTGGCATCCATCAACCATATGGTTCTTCCAAAAGGAGAATCCATTCCAGCCCTGCAGACTTTTTCCACTGCCTATATGATGGTGACCGAGGGCATCCTCGGACTCCGTCTAGATAGGCAAAGGGAGCATCTCTACTCGAAAGGCAGCATCATCACCATACCGGCCTATACCACGCTGTCGATTTCGTGTCGGGGAGGTTCCACCATGAAACTGTTTATGATCAAACCGAATGAGATTACCCAGCCAATCCATCACAAATGAATGAACTTAAAGAAAGAAGGAGAAAAACCATGCCAGAAATGTTTTGTTTCCAATGCGAGCAAACTGCTGGTGGCAAAGCCTGCACCGGTGCCCAGGGTGTCTGTGGGAAAAAGAGCGCGACTGCCAACCTGCTGGATGATATGACCGGAGCCATGGTCGGTCTGGCGCGCTCTTGCCATACGGGCATTCCCTCCCAAAGCACTCTTTGGCTGATGATGGAGGGACTGTTCACCGCCATCACCAATGTGAATTTCGACGATCCATCGATTGGGAGGCTGATCAAAAAGATCAACGATGAGCAGATCAGACTGACCGGTAAAGCCACCCAGTACACCATGGAGGAACTGTGGAACGACAGCGAGGATATCCGTTCCCTCAAGTCTCTGATCCTTCTGGGTCTGCGGGGTATGGCCGCCTATGCCTACCACGCCTGGGTTCTGGGTTTCCAGGATGAAGCGGTGAACAGCTTCTTCTGTGAAGGGCTCAAAGCAGTGGGGAGCAGCGATCTGGATGCCGACCACTTGCTTAAGCTGGTGCTCAAAACCGGTGAGGTGAACCTCATCTGCATGGCGATGCTTGATAAAGCCAATACCACCACCTATGGAGATCCTGTGCCGGTGAAGGTCCCCCTCACTATAGAGAAGGGTCCGTTCATCGTGGTCAGTGGCCACGATCTGCTGGATCTGTATAAGCTGTTGCAGCAAACCGCGGGCAAAGGCATCAATATCTATACCCATGGCGAGATGCTTCCTGCCCATGGATATCCCAAGCTCAAGGCTTTCCCGCATCTAAAGGGGAATTTCGGTACAGCCTGGCAGAATCAACGCAAAGAATTCGACCATATCCCCGCCCCTGTTTTGTTCACCACCAACTGTCTCATGCCACCCAAGGACAACTATATGGATCGGATTTTCACCACCGAAGTCGTCCAATATCCCGGCCTGGTCCATATCGGTGAGAACAAGGATTTCACACCTGTTATCGAAAGAGCCCTCCAACTGGGCGGCTATCCCGAAGACAAGCCCATGTCTGGCATAAACGGGGGAGATTGCGTGACTACCGGGTTCGGACGTGCCACTGTCCTTAGTGTGGCGCCAAAGGTTATCGAGGCCGTAAAATCAGGAGCGATCAAGCACTTTTTCCTAGTGGGAGGCTGCGATGGGGCTAAAACCGGACGTAATTACTACACTGAGTTTGTTCAGAAATCACCTAAGGATACTTTGATTCTGACCCTGGCATGTGGAAAATACCGTTTCAATGATCTGGATATCGGAAACATCGGCGGTATTCCACGAATCCTGGATATGGGTCAATGCAATGATGCCTATGGAGCCATCCAGGTAGCTCTCGCTTTGGCCAAAGCCTTCAACTGTGGCGTGAACGATCTGCCGCTCACCATGGTTCTGTCCTGGTATGAGCAAAAAGCCGTCTGCATCCTGTTGACTCTGTTGCACCTGGGAATCAGAAACATCCACCTGGGTCCCACCCTTCCCGCTTTTATATCACCCAATATCCTCAAGTTCCTGGTGGACAATTTCGGGGTGACGCCGATATCCTCCGCTGACGAGGACTTGCGTAGAATTCTGGCTTGATAGAGACCGCCGGCAACCTCAAGGCATCCCGGCCACCCAGAGACAATCCTGGGTGGCTATCTTTTTGCAACATATATAAAACATCGATTTTTGAAAACAGATTCATACACGGGAATTTGTTGCATTTCTAAGACTATTTTGCAACACTATGTATTTTGGTTGTTGCATAAACTGCCAAAAAACGCTATATCCATCCCATGCAAGGGCAATGCTCACTCCATACGCGTACAAAAACTCGACTTATTGGGAACATGAAGCGGCAGGGTGCCAATATTCGCCAGAACCACCTCTGCGGGACCCTTGTTCCGCACTGGTTCAAAGATAAAATCCTAGAGTACCTCTAGGATTTTTTCGTTTTATATACCGGAGGAGACCATGGCTGAGACAGTTCTGCCAACGTATGATTTTTCCACCATGGACGATCGGTCGGTCGCCAGGATCATGGAGGAGCTGAAAACCGGATTGACGGTGGACGAAGCGCGGATACTGCAGACCCGCATTCTCAAACGGAAACCGACTCTTGCCGAACTGATCCTATTCGGTATTGAAGGTTCCGAACATTGTTCCTACAAAAGCAGCCGCCCCTACTTGCGGACCTTTACGACCGACGGGCCCCAAGTGATCATTGGAGCCAAGGAAGATGCTGGCATTGTCCGGGTGATCAGGGATCATCAGGGAAAAGGCTACGCCATTGTCCTTAGCCATGAATCCCACAACCATCCCAGCCAACTGGTTCCCTATGAGGGTGCGGCTACTGGTATTGGCGGAAATGTGCGGGATGTGTGCTGTATGGGAGCGAAAGTCATCGCGCTGGCGGATGATCTGAGATTCGGCGATATCGGTCTGGCCCATAACAAATGGCTCTATGAAGGGGTTGTGTCAGGCATCGCAAGCTATGGAAATGCCATCGGTGTCCCGAATATCGGCGGCGGCCTGCAATTCGATCCCCTCTACAATGGCAACTGCCTGGTCACTGTGGTTACTCTGGGAGCCCTTGCGGAAGAGGACATCATCCATTCCTATGCTCCGGTTGGAGCTGAAGGCTACAATCTGATACTGGTGGGTAAGCCTACCGATCGCAGTGGCTTTGGAGGAGCGAGCTTCGCCAGTTTTGAACTGAATGGTGGCAAAGCGGAAAAAAACAAGGGCGCGGTACAGGAACCCAACGCTTTTTTGGGACGGCATATGATCAAAGCCTCCACCCAACTGTTCGCCCGGCTGAAACAGATCGGTGCGCTCGACCGGGTCGCTTTCAAGGATCTCGGTGCGGGTGGTATCGCCTGCGCGAGCGTTGAGTTGGTGGAAAGCGGTGGATATGGCGCCGTGGTGGATATGGATACGGTCCATGTAGCCGATCCCACCATTCCAGCGCACATCATTCTGTGCGCAGAGACTCAGGAACGCTATATGTGGATAGCTCCCCCCGAACTCACCCCATTGATTCTTTCCCATTACAATGACGATTACGCTTTGTCCAAGGTTTCCTGTGGTGCCGCGGCCAGAGTGATTGGAAAAGTCACCCGGGAAACCGATTATGTGGTGAAATCCCAGGGCCGGACCATCGTGCATGCGCCCGCTTCCGAGGTCACCAAAGGTTTCCTGTACAACCGCGAACTGGGAGAACCTGGTATCCAGCCTTCTGAACCCCAGATCCCACCCATCGAAGACCACAATGCATTTTTTCTGGGCATGTTGGCCGATGAGAATATCGCGGACCGCGCGGTTCTCTACAATTGCTATGACAAGCAAGTGCAAGGCTTGGTCACCCTCGAGGCGGGAAGCGCTGATTGTGGTGTCCTGAAGCCCTTCGACGATCCCCAGTATCCCCCGGAAATCGCCAAGGTGGGAATCACCCTCACCACCGATCAGAACCCCCGTTTCAACCGGATCGATCCCTACCAGGGCGCCGTCAATGCGGTGGCGGAAGCCTATGCCAACACTGCGGCCTGTGGGGCGGTTGCCGTGGCGCTTTCCGACTGCCTTTGCTATGGAAATCCGGAAAAACCCGCCCAGATGCGCCAATTCGCCGATGGTTGCCGGGGGATTGCCGAATCCGCGGCATTCCTGGAGGTTCCCGTTATCGCCGGCAATGTCTCCCTGTATAATGAATCGGAGCAGGGAGCCATCCCTCCCAGTCCGATGATCGCCGTGTTGGGGCGTCTTGAGGATGCGCATGATGCGCTCACCGTGGCCTTCAAACAAGCTGGTTCAGACCTGCTCATGCTGGGGGAGAGAAAAGACGAATGTGGTGGCAGTGTGTACTACGCACGGTTTGGAGCATTGGGCAACACATTGCCCAGACCAGATCTTGGACAACTCAAGGAAACCGCCGCCCTTTTGGCGTACTGCGCTGCCAAACACCTGATCCTGGCCTGCCATGATATCTCCGAGGGAGGTCTCGCGGTAGCGCTGGCCGAAATGTCCATTCCATCGGGCATCGGCTGTACTGTGCAGATCCCCACAGAGCTTCCTCTGGAAAGGTTGCTATATAGCGAATCATTGGGGTTCGTGCTGGAGACAAATTGCCTGGATACCCCTCGGATTCTGCAATTGTCCACCCAGCGGCATATCGTTTGCACCCGAATTGGAACCACTACTGAATCGGGGATGATACACATCAACGACACAGTCGGAATCACAGTCGCCCAGGCGGCTGCACATTGGCATACCGGTTTGGCTAGGAGGATAGGATGAGTCAGAACAAAGTGGATTATGCGTCCGCCGGAGTGGATATCAGTGCGGGAAACCTAGCGGTGGAAATGATAAAAGAGCATGCCGCGCGTACCTTCAATGCGAATGTGCTCTGTGGGTTGGGCAGTTTCGCTTCCTTCTACGACCTGACTTCCATCATGGAGAACTACCGGCATCCCGTGCTGGTGCAAAGTACCGATGGTGTGGGTACCAAGATAGTGGTAACCAGGATGTCTGGGGATTACACCACGGTTGGCCGGGATCTGGTAAGCGCATGCGCCAACGATATCGCGGTCCATGGAGCGGTTCCCCTCACCTTCCTGGATTATATCGCCAATGACAAGCTTGAGCCCACGGTGGTGGCCTCGATAGTCAAAGGCATATGTGATGCCTGCCAGGAAGAGGGGATTTGCCTGGTAGGGGGGGAAACTGCTGAAATGCCGGGCACCTACCTGCCAGGGGAACACGATCTGGTAGGATTCGTCACCGGGGTGGTGGAACGCGATAGGATTGTCAATGGCGCCCATGTACAAAAAGGAGATACCGTCCTGGCGGTGGGATCGACTGGATTGCATACCAATGGCTTCTCCCTAGCCCGCAAAGTCCTGTTCCAGGTGGGAGGGCTTACCCTCGATGACCCGGTAGGCACCGGGAATTCCGTGCCAGCTGTTACCGTGGGACAAGCTTTGACAGCAGTCCATGCAAACTATGTCAGGGGCATACAAGCCCTGCTTTCCTCAGGAATCACAGTGAAGAGCATGGCGCACATCACTGGTGGCGGACTGCTTGAGAATGTGCCCCGGGTAGTTCCCACACACCTTTCAACGGTCTTCTGGCCGGAGACCTGGGACCGGCCGCCAATTTTCGATCTGATACAGCGCACCGGCACTATCACCGATCAGGAAATGTACCGGACCTTCAACATGGGTATCGGCCTGGTGGTCATCGTAGGTGCCGACGAAGAACAGTCTGCCTTGGACACCATGCGTAACTGTTTCAAACAACCGGTCTACCATGTTGGCACCGTAATCAGTGGGGATGGACAGACTTTGATCGGGGGATTCAATACTGCGGTTGATACCGGGAGGCGCCTATGATGCAGATCACTATCGCGATCATCGAATTTCCAGGAACCAACTGTGAGCGTGAATCAGCTGAGGCGGTGCGCCGCTGCGGTATGCTACCCCTCTTTTTCCGGTGGAACGAGGATACCGCCCGGTTGCGCCAATGCGATGGATACCTGATCCCAGGTGGTTTTTCCTATGAGGACCGCAGCCGCTCGGGCATCCTGGCGGCTCTGGATCCGGTTCTGGACATACTGAAACAGGAGAGCGCCAAAGGAAAACCTATATTGGGCATCTGCAATGGTGCCCAGATACTGGTGGAATCAGGGTTGGTTCCCGGTCTTGCTGGCTACCGTCTTGGCTGTGCTCTCGCCGAGAACAGACGAGTGGATGACAACCAGGTGGTCAGCACAGGTTTCCACAATGTCTGGATCGATGCTATCCATACCCCGGGTGACCAGAACTTGCCTACTGCCTTCACGGCGCGCCTGCGGGATGGGCAATCCATCCATATCCCGGCGGCCCATGCCGAGGGACGTTTCGTCATCCCGCCCAAGGTACTGGAACAGATGGAAAAGAGGGGCATGACGGTTTTCCGCTATGCCAAAAACCCCAATGGATCAGTGGCCGATCTAGCGGGAATCTGCAACCGCCATGGCAATGTACTGGCTTTGATGCCCCACCCGGAACGCTCGGTTGAAGGCGATCCCATCTTCAATTCCATGCGCGGCTACATTGAACAACACCAAGCCAAAGGCTGGTCCGAGGGTTTTCTCCCCGATCTTCGGATCGATGCGGATGGGGAGGAGGAGACCGATCGGATGGACACCCCCCGCTTCAAAACTGCGGATGGTGATAGAAGCCGCGAACTGATCATCGGCACCCTTATCACCGACAACTCGGCGGTATCGGTTGAACAGGCCCTTAGGAACAAGGGAATCGCGGTTGCGGTGCGCAGATATATCCATTGGGAACTCACTGTGGCCCCGAGTGTCTCAAAAAAGGAGTCCGATTCCATTGAGGAAACAGCTTGTGCCAGCGGGGCGCTATTCAATGCGAACAAGGAGTTCCGCACTGTTCTAGATACACTACCCCAGGCCAGAACGTTTCTGGTGCGCTCATTGGAGGGCGAGGATTTCCATGGATCGCATGCCTTCAAGGTTCTTAAGGATTGGTTTGGCATCCAACAATTCACATCGGTGGCCCACGGAGTGTTGTGGACCCTGATTCCCGATACCACCGACCCGCAAGAGGCTATCAAAACCATTGAAGCCGCAGAAAAAATCCATATCATGGCCAACCCTTTCAGCCAAAGGAGGTTTCTCTATGACTGAACAGTACACAGCATATCGGGACTTGATTGCCCACAGTCTGGACAAGACCCTGGGGAAAACCAATCTACCGTTACCGGAAAGACACGAGGGGAAAGTACGTGACCGGTATGGCCTGGACAGTGAGAGGCTCCTGTTGGTCACCACTGACCGGCAAAGTGCTTTTGACCGGGTTCTGGCGACCGTTCCCTTCAAAGGCCAGGTATTGAACCTAACCAGTGCGTGGTGGTTCGGACGCACCCGCCATATCATCCCGAACCACATGCTGGGCCTCCCCGATGCCAATACCCTCATCGCCCGCCGGTGCACCGTCTTTCCCATTGAGTTTGTGGTCCGCGGCTACATCACGGGAACCACCGGCACCTCGCTGTGGACTCATTACCAGCAAGGAGAACGCGAGTATTGTGGCAATATGCTTCCTGAGGGGTTGCGCAAAAACGACCGGCTTGACCACCCGATCCTCACCCCGACCACCAAGGAAGAGGGCCATGACCAAGCCATATGTCCAGAGGCGATCATCAAAGAAGGCAGGATGGAGAGCGGGGAGTGGGAAACCGCTTCACAGGCAGCTTTGGAACTTTTTGCTTTTGGACAACAGGAGGCTGCCAAACGGGGTCTTATCCTGGTTGATACAAAATATGAGTTCGGTGTCGGTTCCGACGGTAGAATCATGCTGGTGGATGAACTCCATACCCCCGATTCAAGCCGCTACTGGCTGTCTGAAAGCTATGCCCAGCTGCATGACATGGGAATGGAGCCCGAGAATATCGATAAGGAATTCCTTAGGCTCTGGTTCAAACAGGTATGTGATCCCTACCACGACAAAGTGCTGCCGCAGGCTCCCCGGGAACTGATCATCGAACTCTCCCTCAGATATATCCAGTTATATGAGATGATCACCGGAAAACAGTTTGTGTTCCCATCGGAAAATGAGCTGGGCCTGCCAATGGAGGAGCGTATCGCCAGCCATGTGCGCGCGGCGCTCGCTTCCCAGGAGGAGATGCTATGAAGCATATCGCCATCATCATGGGATCGGAATCCGACCGGCCCCATGCCGACCGGATTATTGCCGCCCTGACCGGTTGCATGGCCGAAATCACCCTCCATGTGGCATCCGCCCATAAGCAGCCGCTTGAATTATTGGAGATCCTGTCTTCATTCGCCACGACACAGAAGGTAGTGTTCATCACCATCGCGGGACGCTCGAATGCCCTTTCTGGTTTCGTGGCCGCCAATACTGGGTTCCCGGTCATCGCCTGCCCGCCTTTCGCCGATCGGATAGACATGTTGGTGAATATCCAGTCCACCCTGCAGATGCCCAGCGGGGTGCCCGTGCTTACCGTTCTGGATCCGGGAAACGCGGCTTTGGCCGCCATGCGGATCCTTGCCTTGGCAATAGTATGAAAAGAGGCGTCTCATGTGCGGAATAGTAGGTATCATGTCACAAACCCCCGTGGCAACCGAGCTGTACGATAGCCTGATCCAATTGCAGCACCGTGGACAGGATGCCGCCGGCATCATCACCTGCGATGATCAACTCCATTTCAAAACTGGAACTGGATTGGTACGTGATATTTTCCAGGAACGCCATATCCAGCGCTTGCAGGGGACCATGGGAATCGGGCATACCCGCTACCCTACCAGCGGAGCTAAAACCGGGACCGATGAAGTACAGCCCTTCTGGACAAGCGTGCCCAACGGCATCGCCTTCGCCCATAATGGGAACATAGTCAATTACACCCAGCTGCGCGATCTGGTGATCAACCGTAGAAAACGCTATTTGAATACCCACAGCGATTCGGAGATGCTGATGCAGTTGTTCGCCGATTCGCTCCAGAAACGCATGGGAGCGCAAGATGGTCCGGCCTTATCAGAGGAGGGTTTTTTCGGGGCTCTATGTGGTTCGGTGGAGGAGTTGTTCAATCTCGCGATAGGCTCGATGTCCGTGGTTTCCATCATCAAGGACCGGGGTCTGGTGGCCTTTAGGGATCCCCATGGAATCCGTCCCCTGGTAATGGGTGAGCGTGTGCCGGCCGGTGGCAGAAAGGAATATATCTTCGCCTCGGAAGACACCATGTTCTACATGCTCGGGTTCACCTTGGTGCGCGATGTTGAACCCGGAGAGGTCATCTTCATCTCCAATGATGGCCAAGTGCATACACGGATTATCCGCAAGGATACCTTCAATCCCTGTATATTCGAATATGTCTATTTCTCCCGTCCGGATGCCATGATGAATAATGTCAGTGTGTACCGAGCCCGTCTACGGATGGGTGAGAATCTGGGAAGGCAATGGAAAGCGGTCTATGGCGGTTTGCGGCCGGATGTCGTCATCCCCGCACCTTCGACGTCCAACACCATGGCGTTGGCCATGGCCAAGGAACTGGGGGTCGACTATTCGGAAGGTCTTCATAAGAATCCATTCATAGGACGGACATTCATCATGGCTGATCAGGAGGAGCGGCGGCAATCGGTGCGCTTCAAACTGGTTCCACAACGCATGGAGATCCAGGATAAGGTGGTGATGGTGGTGGATGACAGTATTGTCCGCGGCACCACCAGCCGGGAAATCGTCACTATGGTCAGGAACTTCGGTGCCAGGAAAGTCTATTTCGCCAGTGCCTGTCCGCCAGTGGTCTGCCCTTGTTTCTACGGGGTGGATATCCCTACCAGAGAGGAATTGATCGCCTCATCCCTCTCGATCGAGGAGATCCGGCGTTTTCTGGATGTGGAGATCCTATTCTACCAAGACCTGGAGGGTTTGATCGAAGCCGTCACCCGGGAAGGGGACCACCATATGGATCTTCCCTGCCACGCTTGTCTGGGCGGACCATATCCCTGTGGAGTTCCCCTATGAGTATGCATATTGTGATTATCGGATCGGGAGCGCGCGAACACGCTCTGGCCACTGTGTTGGAATGGTCTCCCCGCGCTGCGCAAAACAGCCTTCCAACAACACCCGTACACAACCGTATCCATTGTCTGGGGACCTCGGTGAATCCTGGAATCAAAGTGATCTGCCAGAGAACGGGGGGTGTGCATATGGTGGGCGATATCACCGATAGCCACTCTGTATTGGCATTCTGCATCTCAGTACAGGCCTCTCTGGTGGTGATTGGCCCCGAAGCGCCTCTGGAAGCCGGTGTCACCGACTTGCTACGCGACAAGGGAGGTCTGGCGGTGTTCGGTCCCGACCGTCAGAATGCCCGTATCGAAACCAGCAAAGCCTTCGCCCGTGCTTTTCTCAATGGAATCCTGAGCGAAGCCTGTCCGGCATATATGGTCGCCACCTCGATGGAACAGGCCGAACGGTTTCTGGAACTGCTCGGCGATCATTTTGTGATCAAAGCCGACGGTCTTACGGGAGGCAAAGGCGTGAAGGTCTCGCAGGACCACCTTAATGGAAGGGATGAAGCCCTAGCCTACTGCCGCGAGTTGTTGCGAACACCAGGATCCCGCTGCGTGATCGAGGAGAAACTCTACGGAGAGGAATTCTCGCTGATGACTGTCACCGATGGGACCACCTGTATCCACTTTCCTGCGGTGCAAGACCATAAACGCGCCTACAACGGTGATATAGGACCGAACACCGGCGGCATGGGATCCTATAGCTGTGCCGACCATGGGCTTCCCTTTCTCACCGACAGCGATATCGCCACTGCCCAGCGCTACAATGGGATGGTAGCTTCCACGTTGTCCCAAAAAAACGGTCGGCCGTACCGGGGAGTCCTCTATGGTGGCTTCATGGCCACAGGCACTGGTATAAAAATCATCGAATACAATGCCCGTTTCGGCGACCCCGAAGCCTTGAATCTACTTTCCCTTCTTGAATCCGACGCGGTTGACTTGTTTCTGCGCACGGCCAGAGGCACGTTAGCCCAAGGCATGGTCCGGTTCGCCTCCAAGGCGTCGGTATGCAAATATGTGGTCCCCATGGATTATCCACAACCCGGGGGAGAAAAAGGGTCTCTGGTCACTATTGGCACATTGGACAATACCATCCAGCTGTATATGGGATCGATCGGGGAACGCGCCGATGGAAAACTGGTGACGGGGGGATCAAGGACCCTGGCCTTGGTGGCCTTGGCGGACACCTTGTCGGCAGCAGAACAGATGGTCGAGGCCAACATTATCAGAATCCATGGCAACCTACGCCATCGCAGCGATATTGGCACCGCCGATCTGATTGACCAGCGTATCCGCCATATGCATTGTCTTAGGACAACGCTCAGGCTGGGGATCCTTGGGTCAACGCGTGGAACCGATATGCAGTATCTTATCGACGCCATCGATGGGGGAACACTGTCTGCCAGGATTGTGCTGGTGGTGTCCGATCGCCAACACGCGGGGATTCTGGACAAAGCCGCCGCACATGGGATTCATTGGATATACAGCAGCCCCAAGGGCCTTTCGCGGGAAGCCTACGATGATCAAACCAGTAAGGCTTTGCAGCGCGCCCACGTGGACCTCGTCCTTTTGATCGGCTATATGCGTATCCTCTCGCCTGGATTCTGCCACCAATGGAGTGGCCGTGCGATAAATGTGCATCCCTCTTTGCTTCCTGACTTCGCCGGTGGTATGGATGGTGATATCCATGAGGCGGTTATCACCCGGATGCGTAGTACTGGTGAGGATATCACTGGCTGTAGTGTGCATTTGGTTACACAAGACGTAGACAAAGGTGACATTTTGGTGCAAAAACAGTGTAAAGTGTTTCCAGATGATACGCCGGAAACGTTGAAGAAACGGGTACAGGCCTTGGAAGGCGAAGCTTTGATGGAAGCTATCACCGGTTTCCAGCGGGCAATCGCGGACAGGAGAACCATATGAACACACAGGCAGTTGAGGTTAAGAGGGCTTTGCTCTCGGTATCGGATAAAACAGGCATAGTGGAACTGGCTACAGCCCTCGCCGAAAGAGGTGTGGAAATCATCTCCACCGGAGGTACCTCGCAACTGCTCGAGGAAGCCGGCATCGCCTTTAAACCTGTCCAGGATATCACGGGTTTTCCCCCTATGATGGATGGGCGGGTCAAGACTCTGCATCTGCGCATCCATGGAGGGATCCTGGGTCTCAGGGATGTTGAAAGCCATATCCAAGCTGCCAAGGAAGCAGGTATTGGCTGGATCGATCTGGTGGTATGCAACCTGTACCCTTTTGCCCAGACTATCGAAAATCCCCAGGTCACTCTTGACCAGGCCATGGAGCAGATCGATATCGGCGGTCCCGCTATGATCCGGTCGGCCGCTAAGAATGTGGGCTGGGTTACTGTGGTGACCAATCCTCTTGATTACGTGGAATTAATCAGAGAATTGGAGGCTTCGGGAACCATCTCCTTTCAGACCCGCCGCAAGCTGTGCACCGCGGCATTCCGCCATACTGCCCAATACGATGCGCTTATCCAAGCATTCCTGACCGAGGAGAAATTCCCTCCGGAAATGACTTTCACCTATCGTGTATCCAGCCATCTCCGCTATGGTGAGAATCCCCATCAGGAAGCTGCGGTATACAAAGCGGTGCTGCCACCCGCCAAACGGGACACCATGTCGTTGCTGGAGGCTGGGATCCTCAATGGAAAAGAACTCTCCTACAATAATATCAACGATGCCTGCGGGGCTTTGGAAACCCTTAGGGAATTCCACCAGCCGGCCTGTGTCGTGGTAAAGCATGCCAATCCATGTGGAGTTTCCAGCCATGAGGATATTGTACAGGCGGTCCAGGCAGCTTTCAATGCCGATTCACTCTCAGCGTATGGGGGAATTGTCGCCATGAACCGTACCTGCACGCTTCCCATCGCCGAGTTCTTCAGAAAAATATTCATCGAGATAATCCTGGCACCTCATTACGATCCCGAAGCGCTTGCCCTGTTGAGGAAAAAGAAAGACCTGCGGATACTGGAGACCGGGGAGATAAGACCTTTGAACACCATGCTCACTTACCGGACCATCGGCAATGGCCTGCTGGTCCAGGACCGTGATGTTTCAACCATCACAAAACCGGCACTCCAGGTGGTCACCAAAAAGATTCCCGACGCCGCCGGAATAGATGATATGCTTTTTGCCTGGAAGGTGCTTAAACACGTTAAATCGAATGCGATACTGGTGGCCAGGAACAGCACCACCCTTGGTATTGGACCTGGACAGGTATCGCGGGTGGATGCGGTGAAAATCGCCATACGCAAATCGGTCTCCACCGAGGGAGCCGTGCTTGCCTCGGATGCGTATTTCCCCTTCCGGGACAATATCGATGAGATTGCCCAAACAGGTATCAAGATGATTATCCAACCGGGGGGCTCCATCCGGGACCAGGAAGTCATTGATGCCTGCGATGAATACGGTATCGCCATGGTATTCACTGGAGTCCGCTGCTTCTGCCATGGATAATCTCACCCAATGGTGACTACCCGGTTGCGTCCTTGATGCTTGGCTTTGTACAGCGCCTTGTCCGCCAAAGAGATCAAATGCTCGAACTGGTCGACGGGAGGAGGATCTGGAAAATTACCCGTTGAGGCAACCCCCAGGCTGAGCGTGACATGAACCACTTTCCCATCCACTTCCATGGTAGTGGAATCAACCGCTTTCCTGATCTCTGTGGCTATCCGGGAAGCTTCCCCGATATCCGTCTGCGGTAGGATGATGATGAACTCATCACCTCCCAGACGTCCAATGATATCCTGCACTCTGGCTATATGGGAACAGGTTTGTGCCACCAGGACCAAAGCACGGTCCCCAGCGGCATGTCCGTACGTATCGTTGACACTCTTGAAAAAATCGATATCGATCATAATCGCCGAAACCCCGTTCATAAGAGCTTCCAAACCATCCAGAAACAATCGGGATCCCTTCTCCAATAGGGAGCCATGGTTGAACACCCCAGTAAGAGAATCGCGTATGGCGAGTTCATGTACCTGTTGATACAGAGCCTCACGCTCAGTCACATCATGGAAGGTGATGATATGTCCTCTTCCGGCTTTCCCGGCTTTTTCTATGGGCTGGAGGGTGGTTTCCAACATATGATGTGACGGTGTGGACAAATCAATCTGGGATTTCAACTCCCCATTTTGCAAAAGATTGTCAAGCATAGCACCGATCCCATGGATGGTGAGCTCATGCATATGCAAACCAATCATCTCTGAACCTATTCCCAGCAATTCCGTCAACGCTTTATTCAGATCGATGATGCGGTGTTTGCTGTCCAACACCAGCAGACCGTCAGACATGTTCTCAACCAACAGGTCGCGGGCGGCGGGGACAAGATCCAGAAACCGGTAGCGGAATAAAGCCCATGCGATCAACAATCCCGTAAGACTGAAGGTAGCTGTGGAAATATTCATATAGGGAACGGGACTGATTCCAAAAATATAGAAGATATTCGCAATGGAGGGGATAAGTGTCCCGAAAATGAGCATCAGCAGTTGGTTCCTATAGAGGCGGGGCTTCTTTCCAAGGGCATGTATCATGATGGTCAGTGAGAAAGCCAGCATGATGTATATGTAGGGTACCAGCACATAGTAGAACAGAACCCCATAATCATAATCCATTTGGGGAAAAGGAACATGCTCATATACGATGGAGGGATTGCCCCAGAAGGGATTCGGCCGGGGAACACACCAGACAACCACGTTCACCAGTGTGGGTACCAGGAGAATCAAGGCCCATTGGATTTTCTTCAGCCGGGTGCCTGTATGCGCGATGGATAGGTACAGCCAGGCTACGGGAATCGCAGCGATCGCTATGAATTGGATTTTCGTGAACAGCAACTTGAAAAAAAAAGTCTGGGAGGCCAACTCACACATGTAGGTGACAACCCACACCAAAGCGCAACCCATCAGGATACCGAAAGCCCTCCCTACAGGGAGAAACCATTTATCCAGCGTAAGCACCAACAGAGAAGCAATCAAAACCGCAGCGATGATAAAGATCCACAATCCCGGAATATACAACATGGAGGACTTCCTTCAGTTCAGTGGTGTTGGCGCGCTCACGTTGGGGATTCCATGGGAAAAAGTCATTTTCTGGCCATGTTCCAAGGCGTAGGCGACGCTTTGCAGCAAGGGAAACCGCTCGCATTGGGCCAGAATTTCCTTGCGGTATGTTTCGATATCATAACCGATACGCCGGATCTGACACTGGCCATCGGAAGCATCGGTATCAAGTATCGCATAGGAAGCTCGCCAATCGCCATCGAAAGAATAGCCAACCGCACCGGGATTGACAATATGCTGGCTGCCGATCAGAAAATCCTCTGGACAATGGGTATGGCCGCAGAATAACAGTGAAGAGGGTTCCTTCTCCAGTTTTTCCCGTGTCGCATCACAACATGGGAAAGAGGACGAAAGACCTTCCTGGAATGAATAAGGACTTCCGTGGCAGAATACGTACCGGTTGGATCCATAAGAGAAATGCGAGACTATGGGCAAGCAGGCTATGGTGTGTTTGGTACTGGGGGAAAGAGTGGCGTCATAATAGATCATCAAATCCATAAGGTATTGCTCAAATGTACTGGAGGGAACAAAGGAGACTACCTCCTCAAGATTGGCGTCCGTGTTGCCCTTGATGCATACCAGGGGATTGATATCCATCAGCCGGTCGAAACAGGCCTGCCCATCCAATCCCATGAAAAACATATCGCCTAAGGAAACATACCGGTCCACCCCGGCTTTCTCAGCATCGGCGATCACAGCTTCCAACGCCCTGATGTTGCCATGGATATCACTGAGCACCGCGAGCTTCATGAAGTACCTCCTGGCGATGAGTATACCACACCCACAAACCACGTACCAAGGAATGTTTATTTGTGAAAAAGCCTACCTCACAATGAGATAGGCTTGTGTGTCGTACCATCGATCGGACTTGAACCGATATGTCCTCGCGGACAATAGATTTTGAGTCTATCGTGTCTACCAATTCCACCACGATGGCATGGTTATGGCTGTTTCCTAGGAAACTGAAGCTACAATACACTATCGGCTTAAAAAAAACAACCGTCTATTGTGCAACGTACCGCAATCCATAGGAACCTTGCGCATCGGGTCCGGATATTTCCAATCCAGCGACCTTCAAACCACAGTTCTGTGCCAATGCAAGGCAATCATCGAAACTTGCCACCACATCCTGGGCAGCGTGGGCATCCGAATTGACCACTACGGTTATGCCATATTCAGCAGCCAATTGCCAGAAAGGCTCCAGCGGATAGGGATGCACCAAACCTTTTGAAGTCTGGACGCGCGCCCGGCGGAATCCATTGCCATTGATCTCCAAAGGAATCTTCAAATCGGCCGCCACCTCGAGGATTGCCCGCGAACAGGCTTCCATCTCCCTATCCCACTCCAGATACGAACATCCACATACATCGGGATGCGCTCCAAACAGGAACAATCCACTCTCTAGCAGATCGATATACTGCTTGGTGTACTGGGCCAGTTCCTTGGCTGAGATGGGGGCATAGTGGACACGGACATCCTTGCGGTCGGGCATGTCGATGAAATGGATCGATCCTATCAGATAATCGCACTTGTAGCGGTGCAGCAACTCGTCCTCATAATAGGAACGGTAGCAGGGAAGATAATCACATTCCGCTCCCTTGAGAACCACCATTCCAGCCTTCTCCCGAGCCCGTTCGACATCGGAAAAGTATGCGGGAAGCTGGGAATAGACCATCCGGGTGGGCTTCCAGCGGTTGTCCGGCACAGGACAATGCTCGGAGAACCCCAGAACCTCCAGCCCATTTTTCCTGGCCGACACCACATAGTCGGCTACCTCTCCAGTACCATGCCCGCAATAGCGTGAGTGCGTGTGGAGATTCACCTGGGTGGCGGGAACCCAGATTGTTTTTCCTATCTGAGTGTTATTGTCTTTTATCTGCATCAAAGGTACCGCTTGATATTCTCTTTATGTTCTTCGTAGGTTACCGCATAATGGATGCTCTTATCGTTTCCATGGAGGTAGTAATACCACTCGTTCTCGGCAGGATGGATAGCGGCAAGCAAGGCTGCGGTGGAAGGGCATCCGATTCCAGAGGGAGGGAGCCCGGTCTTCCGTCGTGTATTATAGGGAGTTTGGGCATTAAGGTCAGCCTCCTGGAGAGGATTTTTCCAATCATTCAATTCATAGCGTGTGGTTGCATCGATTCCTAGGGGAATGTGGGCATCCAGCCGCTTGTAGATGATGCCGGCGATGTGTGGCATCTGCGCGGTATTATTGGTTTCCCGTTGGATCATGGAGGCGACGATGATGATGTGTGCCAGGGGCCGGTCGGCATCGCTGATCGTGCCAAGATGAGGATGCAGGTATTCCAACATGGCTTGATACATCTTTGTGGCGAGTTCCCCAGCAGCATTGGCCGTGGAGACCGTGTATGTTCCGCTGAGGAACCAGCCTTCGGCGAAGGGAAGCGCATTGGCCGTGGCCAACCGGTTGGCCGATGCCACAAAGGCTCCGCTTTCCGCTAGATTGGCTTGGGAAAGCAAGGTGTCGATATCCTGTAGCGTATACCCATCGTAGACCATCACCTCAACCGTGGACCGTACCGCAGGCTTGACTATCGAATCGGCGACTGAGGCATAGCTTTGAAGACCTTGGAAACGATAGGTGCCCGGTTGGATGAGAGTTGCGCTTCCAGTTGATTCCAGATGCCTCTCAAAGGCTTTGGCACTATCCACCACCTGGGATCCTTCCAGAAGGCTGGCCACCTGGCGGGCGCTCATACCAGGTTCGATGATCACCGTGTGTAGGCTTTGTGAATCCTCTATAGCCGTTGAAACCGTCTTGGCTGCTCCGGCACGCCGGTCCAGGATGGTCCGGGCGATAACCGATCCCAGCAATACCGCGAAACAAAGCACCAGTACGATAAAGGACCTAAGTGTCAGTTGGATGCCAAAGGGTTGATTCCGGGAAGGTCTTTTGGGTTCGTCGGGTTTTTCAGTTGGCCTGGTTGCTCTGGTTGATCTGGAGGCAGCTTTTTTCGGTCCCGGATTTTTTTTCCCTTTGCCAGACGAAACGCTGGACGCTTTGGTCTGAAGGTCTTTCTTGGAATCCGGACCAGCTGTGTTCTTTTTCACTATGCCGTCTTTTCCCATCGATCCCACCACTTTTGTCTGGGAAGCCTTGGAAGCATGGCTGGTTTGCCGCCGTTGCTCCACCAAACGCTTCGCATCGCTGCGCGAAGGAGGAATAGCGTCGAAACCAAATTCCAACTGAGGGTTCCTGGAGGATGTCTTTCGCTGCAATTCCTTGTAGGAGTCTTCCTTGGCAAGGAGCTCCCGAGCGGTCTGGTCCGAATGGGGTCTGTTCACCTCTTCTCCTGTCTTGTCATGGAATTATCCAGAGGAAGTATATCGCGTTGCTTGAGCTTGCTGATTTTTTCCCGGTTTTCCTGGATAGTGAGCCGGATCTCATCTATCTGATGCTCGAACTGCGCGATGGTATCGTGGAGGTGGGCGATCCGTTCCTCATCCTGCCCAATCAATAAAAGCAACTCGGAGATGTCGATCTCAATCCTCAACTCTCCGATGCGTTTCTCCATCTGGGAATGGATACGTTCGTGACGCCGTATCTGATCGTAGCATTTCAGCACTTCCGGTGGGATCTCCAGATCCTTCCAGGGGTCATCAAGCCGGCAAATAGTCTTGCCGTACAAACCGGCATGCAGCCCCAGTTTTTCCGAGGTGACCTTTTGCATTTCCTTGAGTTCCAGAAGCGTCCGCTCCACCGATCCGGAAACACTGGCCTTCTCCAATTTATCGCGGCTGCTGGAAATACTCTGTTTCAACACGGTAATCTCCTCGCTGTAGCCAGCGACCTCCTGGGAAAGCCGGTCATATTCCTCTTCCAATGCAGGCGCGCTTTCGCTGGCAAGTTGCCGGATGCACCCTGCCGCAGCTATCGAACGTCCCGATTCAGCAAAGGAGAACTCACTGTCATCGGTGATTCTTTTCAAACGGCGTCGCAACACATAGGATTTCACATATATGGGGATCTTCTTGACACCATTGGTCGCCAGGATGTCCTGCTCCGCCTGCGTGCACCGTACTTGCATGTGGGCTATCTGTTTCTGCTGTTCGGTCACATCGGGAAGCAGGTGCGCTAGATTCTCAGGAAGGACATGTGAAGCCGATTCCTCCCAGGCAATGACCCCGATACGGCTGAACACGGTTGAAAGCAACCCCTCGTTGGTGTGTATCAGGACGGTTACTTCAGAAATGCGGGAGGCAGATCGGGATATCTGCTGTCCAATCTGCTTGAGATGATCGATCCGCGCATTGATATCCTGATGTTCGGTTTTTGTCTTGGCCAATTGTAGATAGGGTTGCTCGCAGGATCCTGTGGCGAACGGTTGCCGCAGATCACACACCAGCAGACCGAGCTCAGTGAAAAGGATTTCAAGGTCGTGTTCCTCCGCTTCCATACCCCGTTTCAGCTCGTCAATCTGGTTGTGCAACCGACCCATACGCACTCCTTGTGACCATACTACCATAAAGTGCTTTCCTTGACAAAGCAATCAACACCCTATATCCTGTGCAGAATGATGGAAAAAGGTCTTACATGATAGGGTATCCAAAGGGGGAGGAATGTCGGATCTGATAATCCCCTCCCGGCTTCAGAAGAAACTGAACAGGCTAACCTCTTTGAAACAACACTCCCCTGTTTTCATCGAAACCGGGGAAAAGTGTTTTTCCATGGCTTCGGTCCGTTTGGAACAGCTTGTCAAGAAACACAAGGCGATCCCACGGTATGGCACCGAACCGGTAGCGAACCATCCGATAGTGCTGTATCTGCTTCCCCAAGAATATCTTGAACAAGCCTTATCACACCCAGAACCTGGTTTGTGCACCTCCTTTACCTGTCTTTCAGAGAACCAATCACCGCGGGAAGATCTGTCCGCCCTCACCACTCCCACCGGAGTGGTCGTCACCACGCCCCAACGGGCGATCGACCACATCAGGCGCGACAACATTTTCCTATCCGAAGTGAAATCGGTTCTCGCTGTGTACGGTTTCCCACTGAAAGACGGGGAGACCATGGAGAATCTGGTAACCAGGCAGAAAGCATTCCTCGACGACCTACGGTATGTGCTGACAAAAACAAGCCCAAAGGTTCCCGTAGAGTGCTACGTGGATGATTTTTCCCATCTCGCACGGCAGCCACATGAGTTTGCCACCCATCCGGTCCTGCTGACAAGACCGGATTGGGAAGATCCTCTGTGCCCTCTTGAATTCAGAGTCTCGCCTCAGACGACTGCCAGAACTGTGTCCGATCTTCTATATACCCTTCAATCCCCCCATTTTTTCATTATCCACCGGGATGACTTGGTACATAAGGCATTGGACACTCTGTTGCAGAAAGAGACTCCTCCTCTTTCCACAACATCCATCAGCTTCGGACAGCCACTTTCCATAAAAGGGCCGAAAGCCCCTTTATCCGGCATGGCAGTGGCATTCGGGTTGGAACTTGAGGAGATCGCCACATTGATACAGCAGTTAAGGTCCTGGTCAGTAAGGATTGAGAAACTGGTCTGTATCATCACTCCCCAGCAGGAGAGCGGAATTTCCCAATCCAAGGAGACCACATTGATGGACAACACAACAAAAAACACTCCAGAGGCCATGGAGGTCATCGCAGGAAAAATCCAGATGATCGCTTCCAAGGTACGTATCGATTCGAATCCCGATGAACTTGATTCCTATAAACGGCTTTTTAAAAAGCATGTTCCATTCATGCTACGCGGTTATTTTACCGCCTATCTGCTTCGTGAAGTACTGGGGGGCTCCAAGACCGCGCCAACCAGGGACCGCTCAGATTCCAAAATGAAAAAACCCAAGTCGGAGCAGGATGATGGTGCGGCTGTCCACGAAGCCCGTCCAAAACGGAAAGCCGACTTGGAAAATGCCGATCGGAAACCCACATCCGAGAATAACAATGATGCCAACGGCAATGGTACCACCAAACCTGAAGCGGTGATCCCCGAAGGAGCCAAGACCATCTATCTGAATATCGGAAAGATGAAACGCCTCTATGCGAAAGAGCTTTCGCTTCTGATCCAGACCGAACTGGGCATCACCCGGGAAGATATCTTCTCAATCCGCATCCACGATAAGTATTCCTTTATCACCCTTACCGCTGAAAATGCTGAGAATGCTATCGCGAAACTCAACGGAATGGAAATAAAAGGCCGTATCGCCGCGGTAAGCTACTCAAATAAGGAGTAACGCTTGCAACTCGAACGATTGTCTGTGGGTCCGTATAGGGCCAATTGCTATCTGCTTGGTTTCTCCGGGCGGATATGGATAGTGGATCCAGGCAATGATGGACAGATGATCGCCTCGCATATCCTGGCAAGCGGACTTGAACCAGCGGCGGTATTGCTCACCCATACGCATTGGGACCATGTCATGGGGTTGCCGGACCTCATGGCGTGTTTTCCTACCTTGCCCATATGGGTACATCCCGCCGATGCCGCTTTCCTGGGCAAGGAAGGGGGAAAGCGACTCTTCAATCTGATGCGGTCGATCGATCCCCAGCAGGCCATCCACAGCCAGGAACTGCTATCCCGCCTTCCTGAACCCTCAGACTACTATAACGATGGAGATGTGGTTGAAGGCTGCGCACTGGGTGTCATACACACCCCGGGGCACACATTGGGATGTGTATCGCTATATCAGAAGGATGAGGGTATGCTCTTTTCAGGTGATACTCTTTTCGAGGGATCCATCGGACGCACCGATCTGCCCAATGGTGATCCCCAGGCGATTATCACCTCGATCCGAGAGAAACTTTTGGTTCTTCCCGGGGAGACCAGGGTTTTCCCAGGTCATGGCAGACCCACAACCATTGCCAGGGAACGAAAAAACCCCTGGATATCGCAGGGGTTCAATCAGTAACAAGCAAGATCGGTAACCGGAAACCGGGATTACCGCAGTATATGGGACACTGGCCGTATCACCAGGATTTGCGTTTCGAACCTTCTTCATCGCTCTTGCAATCAACACAGAGAACCGCATAGGGAATAGCACGCAAGCGTTCCTCAGGTATTTTTTTGCCACATTGGAGGCACATGCCGTACCGTCCGTTCTTGAGCCTGGTCAAAGCGGCTTCAACACTCTTAAGTCTATTCGCGGCATGCTGGTTCAAGGCTTCCATTTTTTTACTCGCGACATCATCGGCGGCGATATCGCCAAGATCCTTGATTCCCATCGCATTGATCATCCCCCGGAAGTCTTCATCCTCGGCAGCGAATGTATCGAGAATCTCCTTACGTAACGTGAGCAGCTGTTGCTCCATTTCAGCATAGAAATCGTCAGCCATAAGCATGTCCCCTCCGCGATCCGCAAGGCCATACCGGAAGGAAGGTCCATAGGATCGCATCTGAAATAGTATCATTAAAGATGGATTCGATTTTCTATTCCGTCAAGTAAAATTTTCAATCCACCTTGATTTTTCTTGCATGGACAGGGGACGACGGGCTTTAGACCGCGAGGAAACGGTCAATTATCGCCTCGAACTCCTCATAGGTAACGGCCAAGGGCAATTGTGGCTCCTCTTTGAGAATGTTCGCGGGAGCCCTGAACAGCGCTCCGCTATCGGCGGCCTTGATCATCTGCAGGTCGTTGTAGGAATCTCCCGCCGCGAAAACCTTGAACCCCATGCCCTGCAGGCCTTGGACCGCTTTGCGCTTCCCGTCCACCTGCCGCATATGGTATCCGATGATGGTTCCAAAGGAATCAACCATCAGGTTGTTGCAGAATATGGAAGGCCATCCAAGCTGGCGCATCAGCGGTTGGGCAAACTCAGTGAATGTATCGCTGAGAATCACCACCTGGGTTTTCGATCGGATGGAATCCAGGAATTCCAAGGCGCCGTCGAGTGGAGCCATGGTTCCGATTACCTGCTGGATATCATGCAGTTTGAGACCATGCTTATTGAGAATCCCCATGCGGCCCTTCATGAGCACATCATAGTCGGGAATATCCCGTGTGGTTAAACGCAACTGTTCGATTCCGGTCTTTTCAGCAAAACTGATCCAGATTTCAGGTACCAGGACTCCTTCCAGATCCAAACATACCATATGCATGTCAAACACTCTCCCAACGATGGTTTTGCGCCGACCGGATCAGAGCCTGCATAACGCGGGTACCGGCAAGGGTCTGTTCCAACGATCCGGCGAACGGTGCTCCCGTAAGCACACTTTTGCTGAAGTTGTCGCACTCCAATTGATATTGGTCAATAGGTTCAAAGCTGTATGTCCGTACTTGGGGTGGTTTTGAACCATCGAAGACCTCGAAAATCATCTGCCGGTCAGGATCGCTATGGTATGGTGAGCCGATCTCTATCCGGTGGGAACCGGTATACAAGGTCATTGCCCTATGCAATGGATAACGCATTCCACAGGCGAACCCCATCTGGCCTCCAGAGGGGAAACGCAGGATACCGGTGGCATGGTAGTCCACTTTGAAATCGGGATCGAGTTCCATCGTACACACCACTTCAACGGGTTCCTCACCGAACATCCAACGCCCCACGGTGATCGGATACACCCCGATATCCCACAGTCCACCCCCACCATTGCGGTATGCGTTGCGTATATTGTTGGGATCCCTGTTGTTCAGATAGAAACAGCCGTGCGCGCTTTCAAGCCGACCGATCTCTCCTGAATCCAACAACTGCTTCAGAGCCTGCAATCTATTCTGATGGAACATCGCATAGGCTTCACCGATCAGTTTTCCGCTGGAGTCACGCAGGGAGATCAGACGCTGGACATCTTCGGCTTCCAGGGCGAGCGGTTTCTCGCACAGCACATGCTTGCCCGCGGCGACTGCTTTGACGACCCACTCTACATGCAGATGATTGGGAAGCGGAATATAGATGACGTCGATGGACGGATCGGCCAGAAGTTCCTCATAGGAGCCATATGATACGGGAATGCCGTTTTCTTTGGCATAGACTGCGCTTTTCTGGGCATCCCGCGAGGCAACGGCCACCAGATCGCAATCCAGGCTGCGGTGCAGAGACGGAATCAGCTGTTTACGGGCGATACCCGATGTACCAAGAATTCCCCAACGTAGTTTGTCCATAAACGAACCTCCTTTGGATAACCCTCCCTGTGGAGGATTCTCCTATAGCTCAAAACAAGCCGGAAAACCATACCGCAGCCACGAACATGGCGGTTTCGGCCAGTTCACAAGTGGCTCCCAGCACATCTCCGGTCACCCCTCCCAGCTTCCTGTGGCTTTTCCAGGCCACAGCGGCAGTCATCAGCAAACCCATGGTGCATACCATCCCGACCCCATACAGTTGCTTTACAGAAAGAAACAGCAGGGCGGGAAGCACAATCTCGACTGTAACCACCACAGCATGCCACCACCGGGCTTCATTGACCAGTATCCCGGCAGTACCGCCTTCTGGCCGTGCATAGGGATTGGCCACCGCCTGGAGGGTGAGGAAATACCGGCTTAGGATAGGGATAATGAACACCCACAATTCCTCGCCATACACGCAAAGGGTTCCCACCGCCACGGTTTTCACTATCAAGGTGAGGCATACGGCCACCACCCCAAAAGCTCCTGAGTGGGAATCTTTCATTATCTCTAGAATCCGCGGCTTGGTCCACCCACCTCCGAAACCATCCGCAGTATCGGCCAGACCATCCAGATGGAAAGCCCGGGTGAGAAAGGCCAGCATCGCCACCACTAGCGCTCCGCTGAGCATCGGCGAACCCGTTGGAGCCAGTATCCACACCAAAGTGTAACAAAACGCCCCCAATATCGCACCAACCACTGGGAACCAGTACAGCGTGGTACCCTGATGGAGACAATCCTTGCCTGGTACGGGCAACAATGTGAGCGTCCGGATGGCACTGGCCAAACCAATTCCTCTCATCATAGACTTCCTTTGATTGCCACGGGAATCCCCGCCACCATCCATACCACGTTATGGGCAAGCGCTGCCAGATCCTGGTTCAGCCAGCCGGCATGGTCCCTGAACCAACGGCTCTCGGGATCTCCGGGGACAATCCCCTGCCCTGTCTCATTAGCCACAATTATCATATCACACAGCACGTGTCCCAACGCTGCGGTGAAAGCCGCGATTTCTGGGTACTGGCCATCATGCGTGCCATGGTGGAACAGAAGGTTGCCCATCCACACGGTAACACAGTCGATCACCGCTACACAAGCGTCAGCGGGAATACGCTGTATCGCTCCGGCCAGATCGACTGGTTCCTCAATGGTCAGGTAAAAAGCATCCCCGCGGTCCTTGCGGTGTTTGGCTATGCGTTCGCGCATTTCATCATCAAAGGGTTCAGCGGTGGCGATAAAACACCGTTTCCCCTGATGGGCACAGGCCAGGTTCTCGGCATAATGGCTTTTACCGCTTCTCGATCCTCCGATAACCAAGGTGATCCTAGCGGTTTCCATCAGCATACCTCCTGGATAGCATCCATCTGTTTTACCAGCGCGGGATTCCGGACAAGGAAGTCCTGGACCACCTGCATTGAATCCTTGAGATACATGGGGTCGAACACCTCAAGCGTGAGTACCCGCTCCTTTTGATCCAAACCACACTGTTCCCATACCGCACGTAGAAAATCATCGCGGTCTTCCCTGGGAGTGCTTCCCGCTCCCAGGTGGTCATGTCCCCCTGCCACTCCGTGGAAATGGATGACCCGCGCGTTGGGAAGCAGCAACCGGGTGTAATATCTAGCATCCAGACCACACAACCAGATATGGCCGATATCCAGCGTCACTGCCAGATGGTATTTCTGAACCAGATCCAGGACATGTTCAAAACGGTAACTGAGCGTTTCAACACACAATTGCTGGGGATCCCAACCACTTTCGAGCAGTTCAACAATGGTTTTCTCCAATTGGGAATGCCAGCGCGCGATATCGGTAGCCGGTTCCCTGGCATATGATTCGGGAGTGAGATGGAAGATATAGGAGAACGGATGCAAGGGAGCGGTGAGAGAACCGATACGCTGATAGCTCTCCACGCTTTTACGTCTGACAGTTTCATCGAGAGAACCGGGAAACACATCCAAGGGGAAATGGATGGTATAGGAAAGCCCGTGGGTTCCTGCCAATCGCGCAAGTTCCCGCACGGTCTGCGGTGAAGGCAGGTTGCTGGTCTGTTCCGATTCAAAGAGCACTACCTCGATATCGTCCACCCGGGGAGCCAGGAAACGCACATTGGGCAGCAGATCTTCGGGCAGGATATAGGAAGTTGTCCCCACCCGCAGAGGAGAATGGGGAAAATCATTCAACATGGCGTACAACTCCTTTGGTCTTCAACAATGCCACTGAATCGGTTACCTCGCCATCCGAAAAACTGGTCATTCCGTTGTAAAGCGCCATGGCTTGCCGCACAACCAACCACCCCAGGGCGGCTCCCGAACCTTCCCCCAGGCACATGCCCAGTTGCAGCAAGGGTTTCCCACCTAGATATTCCAACAGCAGGCGATGTCCTGATTCATTGGATTCATGACAGAAAACCACATAATCAAGCACTTTCTGATCAATTTTAGAGGCTACGAGCAAGGCTGCGGTGGTAATGAAGCCATCCATCAGGATAACCATCCGGTTTGCGGCGGCTTCAAGCAAGCCACCTGCAATACAGGCAATCTCCAACCCTCCCAGGCGGCGCAGGACCTCGATAGGATCCTCCTGGATGCCATGGAGAGCCAATGCCTGCCCTATAATCTCTATTTTGTGTATGAGTCCCTCGGAATCCATCCCTGACCCTGACCCGGTACAGGCTTGGACTGGAAACCCGGTGAAAGCCGCCATCAAAGCCGAGGCCGCGGTGGTATTGCCTACCCCCATCTCGCCAAAAGCCATTACAGCCCGTCCTTGGTGGGCATACGAAGCTACCAGAGCCCTGCCGGATTCCATTGCCAACAGGCACTGGTCTCTGTCCATCGCCGGACCAACCGCCATATCATGGGTACCATAGGCCACCTTCCGGTTGACTATATCAAGGTGGGAATCGAAATCATGCGCCACCCCGGCATCCACCACCTGAAGATCCAGACCATTCTGACGGCACATAAGCCCGATGGCACCACCCAAATGGGAAAAGTTGACACACTGTTGCCAGGTGATCTCCTGCGGGCTTCCGGTGACACCTTCGCAGACCACTCCATGATCAGCGGCGGCGAGTAGAAGCATGGGACGGCCAAGTTCTGGATGAAGGCATCCACGCATGCAGACAATATCCACAGCAAGCTTTTCCAATCGCCCTAATGAGAGCTGGGGTTTGGCTTTGGCGTCCCATTCGGCCCAGGCCTGTGGCGATAGCTGTGCAGTCAATGCGGGAATAGGCGAGTTGACATACCATTTTGACATGGAAGTAGTGTAGCGGTTGCCTGTTAACGTGTCTATTGGAAAACCATGGAAAGCTCTTCCCGAATCGAGTAGGGGGAATTTTCTTCCCCCTCTCACACCACCGTACGTGCCGTTCGGCATACGGCGGTTCAACCAAGCAATAGCGCCTGTCTTCTAGAAAGATAATAGTCAAGACAGCTTGTCAGGCC